>Ga0193728_1000242_pt1 | contig 25741 bp, 25 predicted proteins | sample U1c1metaG_FD_143037 | JGI IMG/M metagenome (GOLD analysis project Ga0193728, IMG submission 143037) | Soil microbial communities from a riparian zone of the East river system, Colorado, United States - U1c1 | ecosystem: Environmental > Terrestrial > Soil > Riparian zone | place: USA: East River... | reverse complement strand
ACGACAACGGCACGCTCTACTACAACTTCACCGAGGCCCCAGCAAATGCCGCCCGCTTCTACCGCGACGACGCCTACACCCGGCTGCGCCACCTCCGCGCTGACCTCGACCCCGACGGGCTCATCGTCGCCAACCACCCCATCCCCCCCGCCCAGGAAGGACGATGACATGAGCGCCAACGGTTCTGGCCGCAACGGCGCCGCCCGAAGTGTCGTGCCCCTTTGGCGGTGCGGACATGGGAGCCGATGTGCCCCCGGTGCTGCTGCTGGCGACCGTCGACGGCGAGTCCCGCGCGGTTGCAAGCATCCGACTTTCACTCGGTGGGCGCGGTGCAGAGGCCGGCCAAGGACCCGTACGGGTTCTTCGAGTTCGCCCGCGGCACCTCATGAGCTGATGGATCTGGTCGACGCGGTGGCATGGGTCCAATGACCTGGGTACTGCGGCGCTCGCAGAGTTCCTAGCGCCCGCGGTCATCATCAGCGCGGACAGCGTCTTCACCCGGTTCGGTCTGGCCAACTCCGTGGCCGACACCTGGCTGCCCCTAGCCCACCGGCTGCTGCAGGCGGCCGGCTACGAGGCGACCCTCACCGAGGCGGCATACGCCCTCGAACTGGCAGCCCGGCTGGTCGCCGTGCCGGTCAGCACGGTCGTTGGCGCAGCCCGCCGCCACCCGCTGGCCGCACTCGGGATCGGGGCGGCCATCGCCAGCCAGCCTGCCTTGATCGGCATCGGCCGGATCGCGCGGCTGAGCACGGCGGCGATCGTGTCCCCAGGTCACCCGCCGCGACGATAACGTGGGGACCGTGACTGACGACGCCGAAGCTGCAGAGCCCCGGGTGGTCGACTGTCCCGTTGCCCGCGGAACCCTCGTGATGGACATGGAGACCGGGCGGCAGCTTCTCCGGGTCAACGGCTTGCGGGTTCCGGCCGGCCCCGCCAACGGGGCGACGTGGCCCCGTACGGCGCGGTACGGCTGGGTGCAGCCAACCTTCGCCACCGTCAGGCACCGGACCAAGGTCACCAAGGACCCCGGGCCACGGGCCGCGGGCCTGGCCTTGGCCATGGCCTTCAGGCTCATCGAGTCAGCCCAGGACCGCTGGCGCGCCGTCAACGCACCGCACCTCGTCGCCCTGGTCCGGGCCGGAGCGACCTTCAGCAGCGGCAAGCTCGTCGAGCGACCCGGCGACAAGGCCCAGACCGATACAGCTTAACGATCTTGATCCACAGGTCTTGACAATAGCTCCGCCCTCCACGCCATCGCGGTCAGCTGAGCAGCGCAGTGGCATTGACGCCGGCGATGTCACAACCCGCCGCCAGCAGCGCTTCCACGTCAGCTGGCCGGACACCACCGCTGACCATCAGCCGGATGTCCGGGAAGGGGCCGCGCAGATCCTTGAGGTAGGCCGGGCCGCCGAGCCGGGTGATGGGGAAGACCTTGACTCCGGGGGCCCCGGCCGACCATGCGATCCACACCTCGTGCGGGGTGGCCGCTCCCGACACTACGAGGAGATCGTTCCTGGCGCCGTAGGGCACCAGAAACGCCGGATTGGCTGCCGACACCAGGAAACGCGCCCCGGCCGCAAGGCTTGCCTCGGCCTGGCCCTCGGTCAGCACCGTGCCGGCCCCCGCCAGCACGCCGGGCGTTCCGGCCAGGTCACGGATTAGCGTGACAGCACCCGGCGTGGTCATCGTGACCTCGATGACACGCAGACCCTGCCCGAGCAGGCGGTCCGCGGCCTGCCGGGCATCCTGCTCCGTCGTGGCGCGCAGCACCGGGAGGATCCGGGCGCGGGTGAGGCTCTCCCAGGTGTCGCGAGCGCCGCGGCTCACGCCGGGTCCCGCAGTGTGTGCGCCGTTTGCGGGTTCACGGTCAGCGCCTGGGTTGCCTCCGCCGCCAGCCCGGCGGCGTGCAGCCGCGGAACGAAGCGGTCCAGCGTCCAAGCCAGGCCCGGGCCCCCGCCCAGCGATCTCCAGTACGACCGCCGGGCCAGATCGGTGCCCAGCAGCAGCCGCCCGGCGGCGCCAGAGCTGACGAGACCAGCGAACAGGTCGACCGCCCGGCTGTCCGGGGCGTACTTGGTGCGGCCGGCCATGTCCAGGCACAGATAGGCACCACGCGCGGCGAGCTCGGCGAGCAGGCCCGGGTCCGGATTGTGATCGATGTGCCCGAGCACGACGCGGTCCGGCAGCACGCCATGCCGCTCGAGTTCATCGAGCAGCTCGTGTCCCATGGTGCCTTTGTCGTTGTGGGTGGAAATCGGTGCGCCAGTCTGCAACGCGGCCCGGGCCACGCAGGCGACCAGTCGCTGGACCCCGCGGCCGAAACTGTGGTAGCCAGTGGAGATCTTGATCACCCCGGCCCTGGCCCCGCATACTTCCGGGAACGGGCCGGTCAGCCCGTGCACGTCCATCCCGGTGGTCACTTCACCGGTGAGCAGCCCGGCAATCTGGTCCTCGGTGTAGCGGTGGATCCAGTGCACATCCGAGTAGTAGGCCGACTTGTGAAACCCGGTCGCGGCCACGATGTGTACCCCGGTGGCCTGACTGATCTCCCGCAGCCCTCGGGGGCTGCGCCCGAACCCGAGCGGGGTCATCTCCACCACGGACGCCAGCCCGGAAGCCATGGCGGGCTGCAGTTCGTCGACCGCCCGCTCACAGGAGTCAAGCCGCCAGTCCGGTTCCTTCATGACCGCCCAGTCCCCGGTCATCAGCAAGTGCTCGTGCGCAAACATCACCCCGAGCACGTCCGCCGGGACGTCGCCCAGCACCGTACGGACGTTGCCGCTCACAGCACCACTCCATTCGAAACGAGCCCCTCCCGGAGGTCGCCGACGTCAAGCGCGCCGAGATCAGACCCGGCCCTGACAGACAGTGCGGCCGCACTGCCCGCGGCCTGGCCCATCGCCATGCACTGGGCGATCGACCGCACGGAGGCGTGGGCATCGTGGGTCGCGGACAGGCACCGGCCGGCCACCAGCAAGCCCCTGGTCTCAGCCGGCAGCAGACACCGGTACGGGATGCCATAGGTCTGCCCCGTCGGGCCACCCGCCTCCCCGACGTACTGCCAGATCGTGCTGGCCCCCGCGGCATGGTCCTCCACCGGGGCGCCGCAGCGGGCGATGGCATCGTCGAACTGCCGGGCGGCCAGCACGTCCTCGCGGGTGAGCACGTACGTCCCGACCAGGCGCCGGGTCTCCCGGGTCCCGATCCACACCGACGAGCTGAGCAGATGCGAGTTCTCATAACCGGGCACCCGCTCCCGGAGGAACCGGGCATACTCCGCGACCTGCCGACGACCCTCGATCTCGGCTGCGGTGATACCCCACGGATTCGTGGCGTCGATACCTGCCACCCGGGTCATGTTCGTGTGGAATATCCCGGGAATCACGGTCCGGTGCGCCGACCCTTCCAGCCTGGGCAGGCGGTACTCCCCGCTGTCCGATGCCTCCCGCATCAGCCGGTGCAGCGTCGCGGTGTCCGCAGGCTGGCTCACGCCACCCACCCGGAACGTGGCGGTCAGCGGCTGGACCCGCCGACCGTCCTCCGGGGTCTCCAGGGCACATCCGGCCGCCCAGGCGACGTCGGCATCACCGGACGCGTCGATCACCCGCTGCGCGTCGACGCGTAGCGGCCCGCGCCGGGTGAGCACCACCAGGCCGGTCAGCAGGTTGCCAGCCATGACGACCGCGGCCAGGCGCGCGTGCAGCAACAGCCGGGCCCCGGCGTCGAGCAGGAGGTTGTCCCAGACACCCTTGAGGGCCTCCGGTTCGTAGGTCACCCCCGTCCCGGCCCCGTAGGTGTTCGGCCGGAGGAACGCCTGGCCGATGTCCAGCAGCTGGCTGGCCACCTCCCAGCCGATCCCGCCTACGGCACGCTCGTGGCTGCCCGGCGCGAAGAAGCCATACATCGTGTCGAGCACGGCGACGGCCGTGCCGCCGAAGAAGCTGCCGCCCTCGATGAGAAGGGTCGACGCGCCGGCCCGGGCGGCGGCCACTGCAGCCGCCGATCCAGCCGAGCCGCCGCCGACGACGGCGACATCGCCGGCCCACAGGACGGGTAGGTCCGGTACATCTTCGGGGCACAGCCTGACCCTGGACCAGTCGGTTTCCGGTGGGCGCGTAACCAGGTCGGTGTTCATCGCAGAGTCCATCCGCCGTCAACGGTGATGACCGTCCCGGTCACCCGTGCCGCCTGATCGGACAGCAACCAGGCCACCGCGCCTGCCACATCGCCTGCCTGGAGAGGTGCGGCGCCCAGCGGCATCAGGTCCCCGAACTGCACCCGGATCTTCGGCGAGGTCACCGCCCGGCGCGCCATTGGTGTGTCGACCAAGGCGGGCGCCACGACATTGACCCGGACGCCGCTGGCGGCCACGGATAGTGCGGCGGCCTTGGCCAGCCCGATGAGCCCGGTCTTGGACACGGCATAGGCGGTGGTCAGGAAGTCCGGGTGCAGCGAGTCGGCCAGGACCGAGCCGATCGCGACGAAAGATCCGCCGCGCCGGTCGGCCATGGCCCGCAGCGCCGCGCGCATGAGCCAGAACGCAGACGTCAGGTTGACGCGCAGCACCTCGTCCCAGGCTTCGTCGGTGCAGGATGCAACATCGCCATCACCGAGGCGGCGGCCGCTCATCCCCACCGCGTGGACGACGCCGTCCAGGCGGCCGCGCTCGGCGATGACGCTGCTCACCAGCGTCTCCGCGACGCCGGGCTGCGTCACATCGGCGCCGGGGCGGTCGGCCTCGACGGTCTCGTACTGCTCCGGCATCTGCTTCAGAGCCTGGGCGCAGGCGCTGCCGATGCCACCGGCGGCACCGGCGACGAGGACGACCTTCCGGTCAGGTAGTGCCATTGGACGAGGATCCTTTCAGGACACGGGAGGACCGCCGGGCGTACTCGGCGTAGGCGGCGTCGAAGAGCTCGGTGGAGCGCTCGCTGCCCACTACGGCCGCACTGGTCAGCACCGGCAGCATCGCTCCCTCGGCAGCCAGGATCTCGGCGACGCGCACCTTGATGGAGTTGACGACCGCAGCGCTGGCCAGGGTGGAGCCGGGCCCGACCGGTACGTCGAGCCCAGGGACGTCGCACAGGGCATCTGCGGCGGGCGTGCACAGGTTGATCACGATGTCCGCGTTGTCCATCAGTCGCCCGTGGGACGTCCGGGGCTGCTGGGATAGCGACTGCCGGACGGAGGTCAGGGCCACTACGGTCAGGCCACGACGCCGGGCGCCGACTGCCATCTCGACCGGCACGGCGTTGAGGCCGGATGCGCTGACGACGAGCATGCTGTCGTCTGGCCGGAATACGAAGTTGTCCAGGATGACCTCGGCGAGGCCAGGGACACGCTCGATGAACATCGCCTGGCGCTGGCCGTTCGCCCCGACCACCTGGGTGTGGTAAGTCATCGAGAGCTCAACGATCGGGTGGAAACCGGGGAAAGACCCGTAGCGTGGAAAGACCTCCTCGACCGCCATCCGCGAGTGCCCGGTGCCGAACAGATGGACCAGCCCGTCAGCGCGGATGGAATTGGCGAAGACCTGGCTCGCCTGTTCGATGACCTCAGCCTGGGTGCGCTCGATGTCATCCAAGACCCGCTTGGCGGCCTGGATCCACGTCATGAAGTTCCCTCCTTGGTGTTCACCGTGACGTCGGGACAAGACCGGCTGCCCACGCGGCCGCACCGGCCGCCCCCGCGTACAAGCCCAGCGTGCTCATGCTGATCTGCGGTGCGGGGACGATCCGCAGGTTCTGGGCGAAGGCGGACTCGAGGGCGGGGCGCAGCAGCGGCAGCCCGGCGGAGAGGCCGCCGCCGACCACGATCTGCTGCGGGCTGAGCAAGGACGCGACCCGGGCGAGGACAGCGCCGAGCGCGCCGCCCGCCTCCGCGACCAGCGACCGGGCAGCCCCTTCGCCGGCCCTGGCCGCGGCGAACACGTCCTCGACGGTGAACTCGCCGGGCTGGCCCGGGCGGAGCTCCGGCGGCCGGACGGCGAGCCCCCGGCGCCGGGCTTCCGCGAGGATCCCCGCGGCCCCGCAGTACGTCTCCAGGCAGCCAGCCCCGCCGCAGCCGCACGGGCGCCCGGCTGGGTCCACCACCACATGGCCGATCTCCCCGGCCAGGCTGGTCGCCCCGAGATGAATCCGGCCGCCGAAAACGAGGGCGCCACCTACGCCCGTGCCCAGGGTGACGAACAATGCGTCGGCAGTCCCCCGCGCGGCGCCCGCCACCAACTCGCCGGCCGCAAAGGCACGCGCGTCATTGATGACCCGCCATGGCCGTCCGGTGGCCTGGCTGAGCAGGTCGGCTGGACGCACCCCTACCCATTCACCCGCAATATTCGGCATGACGTGGATCTCGGAGGTGGACTGGTCGAGGCTGCCCGGCAGCGCCACGCCCACCGGAAGGTGTGCGTCCAGGCCCGCATGCTGCGCGGCCACGGCCACCAGCTCGGCCAGGAGAGCGGGAACACCCGAGGCCGGAGTGGGTGTCGTGCCAGTCGGGCCGACATTGCCGTCGTCAAGGACGGCCCACTTGATGGACGACCCGCCGACGTCGAGACCAAGAACCTTGCTCACTGCGTGGCCGTCCGCGCTACCAGCGGACGGGTCCGGGCGTGCCGCCTACCTCGCGGTGAGCGGTCTCCAGCACGACCGGCCTCTGCGCCTGCAGCAGGCCATGCCCGTCCTCGTCGACACGGAATGTGCTGCTGCGCCATGCGGCGCCCGAGCCGATCCGCAGGCTGCCGCGCGGCGTCGGCCAGCCGCAGATACGACAGCAGCGGCTGCAAGTGGCTATGCAGGTTGTTAACCGGGAAGGCCTGCATGCCGCCGAACGGTCGCATGGTCCAGGTACGGCCGGGCCGCGGGGACTCTGGCGCGTTGTAACTGTCGGCTCCGGACAGCGTGCCTTCCCAGATACCCGGGTAGGCCTTGGCGTGGCTATCCAGGCTTATCCGGCGCAGTTCATCCCAGGCCGTCTCCTGGTCATTCCTGGCGGCTGCCCAGATCAGGGTCATGTTGACCGCGTGCCAGATACGGCCACCACCGGTACCTTCGCCGCGGGCACCCATCATGGAGCCCTCGTCCGGTACCGGCCAGCGGACCCGCGCGCCGGGCGGCGAGTTCGCCCGCGGTCCCTCGTTGATAGCTGCGAGCAGCTCCTCGGCCTGGCTGTCGTCCGCCGCGCCGCACAGCGGGGCCCATGGCTGGACCTCGAGCCACATGTCTTCGGGGCCGCCGACTGCGTGCCCGCCGCGTGCGAAAGCGCGGTCGAACCACCGCCCGTTCCAGGCCCTGGCGACGGCCTCGCGCAGCTCCGCAGCGATCCGCTGCGCCTCGCCGGCGAGCGCCGCATCGCCGAGCCGTGCTGCGAGCCCCGCGAACACGGGAAGCACCCACGCCGCCGGCGCGGAGCTGGGCACTGACTCACCTTCTCTGATCATCAGATTCCTCGGCACGCACGAGTCCTCGATCGCCATGTCGTTCCAGTCGGCATTCCGCATCCTGACGTGGCCCTGCGGGCCGCGGCCGACGTTGTCGACGAGGAAACCGAGCTGGCTCTGCAGGCACAGTCGCAGAGGGATTGCCGGCTCGTGGTAGGCCGGGTGATACGCCGGCGGGGCGTCAAACGCTTGCAGGTCACCGGTAGCCGCGGAGTACTCCGCGGCGAGCCAGAGCGCGTACAGGTCCCCGTCGCAGGGCTTCCAGGTCTTGGCGTAAGGGCGCTTCGCGCAGTCCAGGGCGCCATCTGCCGACGCCGACGCGCACGTGTTACGCAGCACAACGCCGGGCTCGCTGTAGACCTGCGGCAGTGCGTGCTGCAGCGGATCACGCGATGCGCCGTTGAAGCCGATGACCATGGAATAGGCCCGCGACTGGTCCAGCGTATGGGCACCGATCACCTCATCACGGCTGGCACCACCAGCCAGCAGGGCCGCGCGCCAGGGCACCTCCGCGCCGGCCTGGTCCGCGTTCGCGCGGGGCAGGCGGTCGCTCAGAGCGCGCATGCTCGCGGCAGGGTCCCCGGCCTGCGAGCCGTCGTCGATGCCGAACCGGAACCACAGCTCACGGGGGTCGCCCGCGGCCAGGCTGACGTCGGTGCGGATCTCCAGCACCGGCTCCCTGCGCCTTGTCGCCTCGGCGCAGAACCATTGGCCATCAAGCCGCTCGAGCATGACGGGTGTTCTTGACCGAATACCTGCTGCAGGTCGCGGCCTGCCCGCCGCGGGCGCTTCTCCTGGGCCAGCAGGCCCAGGGATGTCCCCTCAGTACTGAATCGGACCCAGCGGCGGGCCTGGGCACTCCGCACCACGGGGATGTTGCCGAGATTGATGAAGCGGGGGCGGACAGCCCACTGCTCGACGTGCTGGAACGAAGCTGGCCGCGTCGCCCGCAGGCGCACCCGGATCAGCACCCACGGCGCCTCACCCTCGGGACACAGCACGGTGCGATCGAGATCGAGCCCGCCTGACTGCATCCGCATGGTAAACGAGTTCGGGCCGAACAGGCGCTCCGGGACGACGCTGCCCAACCATAGTCCCGCGATGGTGCCCTCGAATAGCCCGAGGCCCCCGTCGTTCGCGGCCAGCAGCTGGACCCGCTGGTTACCGACCATGACCCAGTGACAGCGGGTCGCCCGTGACATGAACGGCTGCCAGCTGGCCTCCGGGTGCACACGATGGTCGGCCGAGTAGGTGAAGGCGGGCACGCCACCAGCAAGGTCCCAATGGCCATAGCTGCTCATCTTGATTCTCCCACTCTTCCCAAGCTGTATAGAAGGCTATACTATCCAACGCAGCAAGCTGGCTCAATACCCACGGAGCCACCGAAGAGCTGTCTAGTTAGCTGTATGGCTTGCACGCGAGAGGACTGCGATGGCACAGGCGCGGATGCCGCGGTACATGGAGATCGCCCAGGAACTGCGGCAACTTCTTGCCGAGGCTCGCGCTGGGGATCCCATCCCGAGTGAGGCCGACCTGAGCACCCGGTTCGGCGTCAGCCGGATGACGGCACGGCAGGCCGTCAAATCCCTGGAGGCCGACGGCCTGGTGTACCGGGTCCCTGGGAGCGGGACCTATGGATCGGGCCGCGAAGCGCGCCGCACGATGGGGATCCTGCGGTCCTTCACCGAGGACATGCGCGGACGCGGCATCTCGGTCAGTTCGCGGGTCATCGAGGCGGCCTGGATCCAGCCTGACCCTGAGACCTGCGCCGAACTCGGCCTGACCGCCGGAAGCCGGGCGGTCCGCGTGGTCCGGGTCCGGCTCGGCGACGGGGTGCCGCTGGCCCTGGAGTCCGTCGCACTGCCGCCACGCTGCTCATTCGTGCTGGACCACGATCTGGCCCGCGGCTCACTGCACCGCCTGCTGGAAGACCGCGGCATCATCCCGACCGAAGCGTTCGGCACGCTGGTCGCTGCGCACGCGAACCGGGACGACGCCCGGCATCTCGGCATACCCGCGGGATCAGCTCTGCTCGTGGAGCGGCGCCGCATCGACGACCAGCACGGCGAGCGCATCGAGGCTACCCAGACGAAATACGTCGGCGACAAGTACGTCTTTGACATCCATCTGAGCCGCCTGTCCGGCGGCAGCGACCGGCACCCCTCGGCCGCGGCGCAGCGGCAGTCCCGGGGTACGGCGCACCCGGATGCGTAGGCCAGTGAGTCGGGCGAACGAGCAGTCGTTGGCGGGTCGGTCTGAGCAAGGAGGTGCCAGATGACCGAGACATCAGGAGTACGGCGGGTCGCGATCGCCGGGGTGGGCATAGCCAAGCGGTTTGGCCATGTGCAGGCCCTGTCGAACGCGACGGTATCGGTGCGGGCCGGGGAGGTCGTGGCGCTTTTCGGCGACAACGGAGCGGGAAAGTCGACCTTCCTGAAGATCCTGCTGGGCATCTACCGCCCGGACGCCGGGCAGGTCGTGATCGCGGGGAAGGCCGCGGCGCTGCACAGCATCCGCGACGCGCAGGTACTCGGGGTGGACTGCGTGCACCAGGACCTCGCGCTGGCCCCAGATCTGTCGGTGGTCGATGCCATGTTTATCGGTCACGAGCTGATCAGCCGGGGCCTGAAGGGGCGGCTGGGTCATCTGGCCCGGAGCCGGATGACCGAGCAGGCAGATCAGGCGCTCCGGGAGCTGTCTATCAAGCTGCCGTCGCTGAAGATCCAGATCCGGGATCTGTCCGGCGGGCAGCGCCAGGCGGTGGCGGTGGCCCGGGCGGTGATGTGGTCGGACACCGCGGTGCTGATGGATGAGCCGACCGCGGCCCTGGGCGCGCTGCAGAGCGAGATCGTGTGCGACCTCACCCAGACCGTGGCCGCGCGCGGGCTGGGCGTCCTGGTGGTGTCCCACGACCTGCCCCGGGTACTGAAGGTCGCCGACCGGGTGATCATCCTGTGGCGCGGGGTGACCGCGCTGGACGAGCCCGCTGCCGGGCTGACCGTCCCTGACGTGGTGACCGTGATGGTCGGCGCCCAGAAGCAGGCGTCATGACCACCGCCACCCAGAGCACCGCCGCCCAGCCCTCGGGCGATCCGGATGTGCGGGCCATCGCCGAGCATTCCCCCGTGCTCCGCTGGCTGGGAGCGAGCGGCACCTGGGTACTGCTGCTGGACATCACGCTGATCCTCTTCTTCGGCCTGGTCTCCGCTCATCACGTGTTCTGGAGCTCGCAGAATTTCCAGGCCCTGGCGCTGGAAGCCAGCGCCGGGCTGCTGCTGGCCCTGGGGATGAGCATGCTCCTCGGTGCCGGGCTCTTCGACTTGTCCGTCGGCGCGAACCTGGTCTTGTCCTCGGTCGCCGGAGCCGAGGTCATGCAGCACATCGCCGGGCCCGACGGCACCAGTAACGTCATGCTTGCGATCGTCGCGGGCCTCTTGGTGTGCCTGGCCGTTGGGCTCGTCTACGGATTCGTCAACGGTTTCATCATCGAGATCCTGCACGTGAACTCGCTGATCACCACGCTCGGCACGCTGGGCATCGGCTCCGGTATAGCCCTGCTGATCACGAACGGCGCAGACATCAGCGGGCTGCCCACCCAGATACAGAGCGGCTTCGCATTCAGGGGCATCGCCGACGTCCCGCTCCCGGCGCTGCTGGCCCTAGCCGTCGCCGGAGTCTTGTGGTACGTCCTGCGCTACACCCGCTACGGCCTGCGCACCCTGGCGATCGGCTCGTCCTTGCCGTCGGCGGAACGCGCCGGGCTGCGGGTCCGGCAGCACCGGATCTCACTCGCCATGCTGTGCGGCCTCCTCGCCGGGCTGGCCGGCTTCGTCAGCCTGGCGGATTTCTCCTCCACCACCGTCAACGGGCACACCAACGACGCGCTGGGCGCCATCACTGCCGTGGTAATAGGCGGGACTCTCCTCGAGGGCGGCCGGGTGCGCATCCTGGGCACCGTCTGGGGAGCCGTACTGGCCATCGTCCTCACCGGCGGCCTGGTCATTCTCGGCGCGCAGTCGTTCTACCAGCTCATCCTCGTCGGAGCCGTCCTCATCTTCGCGGTCGCTCTCGACCGGTTCAACTTCAAGCGCCGCGAATCACGATAGCCAGCCCCCTGCCCGCCCGATTGCAGCCGTCCGGGCAGGGGGCCACCCACGAAAGGAACCAGTATGTCAGCTCTCCGCAACGCCACCCGCAGACGCCGCGGCCAGGCCGTCCTCCCAGTCACCCTGGCCGCCACAGCCCTGCTCGCCGCCGCCTGCACCACCAGCGGCAACCCCACGGCCAGCAACCCGTCCTCATCGGGATCGGCATCGGGGAAAACCCTGGTCGTGCGTGGTATCGGCGGCAACACCAGCGACCCGTTCTGGACCACCTTCATGTGCGGCGGGACCAAGGAGGCCGCAAAACTCGGCATCAACTTCAAGTGGTACGCAGGGACCACCACCGACACCACCACGATGCAAACCAACTACAACGAGGCGCTGCTCGACCACCCGCAGGGGCTGCTCATCAACCCCTTCGACGCCGGCCAGTTCGCCGCTGCCACCAAGAAGCTGATGGCCAAGGGCATTCCCGTCGTGTCATCCGTGGCCTTCACCCCGCCCACCCAGTACACGGCCATCCTGTCCAACCAGGACGGCTCCGGCCTCGTCCCCTACGCCCTGAAGCTGGCCGGCGCCTCGGGAACCGTCGCCACCGTGGGCGGAGTCTCGGGCATCCCGGTCCTCGAGCAGCGCTACCAGCCCCTCCTCACGGCGCTCAAGAAGCAGCGCCCGGGCCTGACTCTCCTGCCCGTGCAGTACGACAACTTCGATACGGTCAAGGCGCAGACGATCCTGGCCGGCGACATCCTCGCCCACCCCGACCTGAAGCTGATCATCGTCGCCACCGGACCCGAGGGCCAGGGCGCCGCGGCCGCCGTCGACCAGGCAGGCAAGAAAGGCAAGATCAAGGTCCTCGCCTTCGACGCCGTGCCCGCCGAGGTGACGGCCCTGAAGAACGGCACCATCTCCGCCCTGGCCGGGCAGCCGGCCGTTGCCGAAGGCGCAGCCCAGGTCGATGCCATCGTGACCTACCTCAAGGCCCACCCGAGCGGCGGCCCGGTCACCCCAGGCGGGCAGGCGGCCATCAAGCTGCTGCCGCTGGGGATCATCACTCCGGCCAATGTCAACAGCCCGGCCATGGCCGGCTACGAGTACTCCGCTACCTGCAACAGCTGACCTGTCATGGCCCGGGCGGGGCCATCCCCCGTCCGGGCCACGCCGGAGATAGTGCAGCCGTGACCATGCCGGCCCGGCACGCCGCGCCAATGGTTCCCGCGGAGAGGTGCTGCGATGACAGCGAGACAGGGCATGGACACTGGGCATGAGAATACGGGCGCAAGCTCTGGCGGGGATCCTCGGCGCCGGCAGCCGAGGCGCCAGCGGTCAAGGTTCGCGGCCAGGAGGGAATGACTGTCAATGGCCATGTTGAGGTCGCCGCTGGTTGGCCAGGTACAAGTCCCCACCCCTCGGGCTGGTTAGTTGGTGTTCAGGGCGGTTCCTCCGCCGGTGCCCGCGGCGGCATCCTCAGCGAGAGCACCTACGGCCGCGCCTGGCACACCGCCCCGCGCCGCTGCCTTCGGCCCTGACCTCGCCGCCACTCCGCTCGCCCGGCGGCCCTACGACCCCAGCACCAGGCACGCACGACAGGGTCACGCTCTTGCAGGCCGCTGACCTGCCGAGATCTGGCCCACGGCTGGCCCACGGCAACAGCCGACGGTCTCCCGGACCGCTCCCGGACAAGCAGAAGACCCGGCCGCCGGGTACATCGGAACCGGGTCTGACCTGGGGTTTTGTGTGGCAGGTGTTGGGTTCGAACCAACGTAGGCTGAGCCGATGGTTTTACAGGCCGTGCATCCCACCGTACCGGAATGGCCTCTGACCTGCGGTTTCTCCATTCCGTACCGCGTGAAAACCGTGACCTGTCCGCCCCGCGTCCGTGCGCGCCATGCCGCCCACATCAGCGCGGCGAGGTCCCATGCGCCCGTCCACGAGAGTCCCAGAGAGTCCGACCGCGTCCCATTTCTGCTGTCGCATTGCTTCTCACTTTCGGCGCCACTACCTTGAGGACGCCTGCGCGCAATGAACGGACATGCACTCACAGGCCTACCAGAATGGTCACACCTAATAAATCCAAATCGAGGCGCTCATTTTCACGCGGCCTTCCCGGCAGGCCTGCCGAGTCCCAACGCAACCGGACTGCCGTTCCCCCTTGCACCGCCAGAGGTTGCGATCGAAGGCCTGTTTCGCGTCTAGTTTCAGCTGCCAGCTCAGACAGTCAAAACTGGCCATTCGGGTAAGTCAAACCGCACGTCTCGGCTTCTGGTCTGCTCATCTGAAATTACGAACTGGGCCGGGCGGGTACCATACGAAGCGCATCTCGATGCCGTCCGGGACGCCACGGGCGTGCGGCCGGACCCACGTCTCGTGCCGGCTGAGGATGATCCCGACTTGGCGTGCCAGGTCGTGGGCCTGGCCGCTCGCCTTTTGGCCGTCTTGAAGACGCCGTCGGTGGCCTGCGACGAACGATCCGCTGTAGCGGATCCATTGGCCGGCGGGCTCAAGGTAGCTGGGCCACGGCCGCCTTCGCGGTAGCGCCCGGGCCGATGTGCTAGGACCATGTATCGAGGCGGGTGGACTCGGCGGGGTTATCGGCGGATCCCGCCGCGTTGCAGGCGCTGCTCGGTCGAGCTCGACGCACGTCGCGTCGGCGAAGCCAGCGAGCGCGAATGTCCAAGCGGTGATAGCGTCCTCGTCAGTGACGCCTTCCCCGATGAGCAGCGGCAACGGGTCGCGGTCGCTGATGACGAGCTCCCCTGTCAGGTTCTCCATGCCCTTTCTAAGCCGAAAGGGCATGAGCAAGCGTGATCCAGTCCTTTCGATTGGCAGCAGTGTCAGCTCGCCGACCTCGGACTCCAGGAGCACCGGGCGATCGTAGGCCACTTGCCTCTCAAGGCGTATCCGCCGGCTGGCGTCAAGACAGGCATCGATGAGTTCCGGGTCGAGGCCCTCTGGCAGATGGTCAATGAGCCGCTCAGCTGCGCGCCTCAGCTTCGCCCTGGCGCCTACGTTCCCTGCCTCCGCGGCCTCCTTGGCCCCTCGGAGCTCCCATTCAGCTATCAGCTCTCCTTCACTTTCGTATACGACGTCAGCCAGAAGCCGCCAATGTTCACCCGGTATCAGGAAATTCGCGCGCATACCCTCACGGTGCGGGATCTGGGCCTGGGCGGGGTGAATGACCACCAACCGCACGTCACCTCGCATGACCGCGAACCCGCTCTCGCGCGGCACCATAACAACGCGAGCACCCTCACCGAAGTAGGCATTCTCCGTAATCGCACGAATGAACTTGCTGCGGAGGTACTTCAGGGTGATCTCATTAACGATGCTGCTCCACTCGAGTGTCTCGGGCGGCGGCAGATGAGTCAGATGCTCCGCCTGGGCGCCGTTGATCCACAGCCACCTGCCGCGCCTGAGTTCGACGCTTACACCAGCGGAGCGGAAAAATCCGAGCAAACTGTCCAGCCCAGGCAGTTGGCGTCGGAGCTCCTGGCTCTCCTTCTCTAGCTGCCGACGCACATTCTTTGACTTTTCTAGCTGCCGACGCTGAGTCTTCGCCATCAGCGGGGGCAACTTTCCGCTCGGTTGCTTGGGCTCGACCTTCCTAGACGGCTGCTACGTCGCCTGTACCGGACGCCCCTTCGCCGTCGCGGCATTATTGGCCTTTCCCGGTGCTCGCGGGCCAGAAAGTTGTAGCAGCGTTCGCGGGCTGTCTGCGCCCAACCCCCATCCGTAGTCACGACGTGGTTGGCCGTCTTGCCCTGCCGACGGCGCACGTAGCGGAAGCGGGCGCGTTGGCAGAGATGGTGAAGCTGCATTTGCCCCACCCGCACGCATGTCCGCGCGATCACGGCGTGAGAAAGCGCCATAGGCAGAGCCTAAGCGGATCGCGCGATGTTCACCAGCGCCGGACGATAGAACAGTACGCCGAGAGGAAGCCGTCGCCTTGCGCGGCGACTGCCGCCACCTGTCGGCCCATGGGTGGGGCCTGCCGATCATCGACACCGGCGCGCCAAGAACTCTGCTGCCTGGACTACCACCGGGCACCTGCCACGAGCGTGACCGACGTCCCGCCCCAGGACACAGCGACCGGACCAATCCGGCCGAGTTCTCCGTACTTCTAAATCGGGACGGGCTGAGTTAGTTCAGGCGCTCAGTTCGGCGGTGCCAAGTCCGCCGAGCTGTGACCCAAGCCAATCGACCTGGACACGCCAGTATGGCCATGGAAGGTTAAGCGAATCCAGGTCCTCGATCTGGTCGTTGATCATGACGAGGCCGGATTTAGCGTTTTCGTCCCAGTAAGCGACGGCTTTGCCGTTGCCCTCAAAGCAGGCCCGGACATAGGTGGTGTCCTGACGGGCGAAGTGAGCCGCAACCGCGACCCGCTCAAGGATCTCGTGCGCAAGCCGGGCCGAGAGTCCCTCGACGGGGGCCCTGATCACGAATGTCGTCGCCTGGTATCCGGGAATCCGGCCCGCCCGGCGGATCTTCTCCGTCCGCCACTCGGCTGATGACCTCGGGATGCCAATCGGAGCAAGGACGTACTCGACGATCTCCCCTGCGCTGATCGGTTCCGCCATCTGCGAGAGCGCGCTCAGGAATCCTGATGCCATGGCATGCCCGCCCGCCGCTTCCGACAAGAGGGCGGCGTCCAGCCCGAAGCCGGTGTCGGTGAGCAGGTGCCGCGCGGTGTCGCGCAGGGCGGCCTCGGTCTCGCTTTCTACTGCGTGGTCGAGTGCCGCCACCAGGCCGCGCAAGGTGGTGGCTCGTGCTCCGGCGTCGGACAGCACGCGGCGAACTGCCTCGGCGGTCTCGTCATCGAGGTGCTCGGTGACTGCTGGCAGGTCATCGCTGCCCCACAAGAATCGCCACGTCGCGATCTGGGCGCCTGTAGCCCATCGGGGCGACACGCCGTCGCGCTCGAGTAGCCGTGACAGGCGGTGGCCGAAGATCACGGCGTTGGTCGTGGCGGGGATGGGGCCGAGCTCGTCGATGAAGGCGCTGTCGCTGAGGGCGGAGGCGTAGCGCCGGACGAAACGGTCGAACGCCATCCTCGTGCGGGTGCTGACGGCGAGCCGTCGTCGTGTCAGCTCGTTCTCGAGTTCCTCGTCGGGCTCCCCGGACTCCGGTGACAGGTCCGCGTCACCTTCGCGGGCGAGGTCCTCTTCGTCGTCCGCGCCGGGCCGGCTGGTGTCCAGGCCGAGGTCTCCGAGGCGGCCTGCGATGGCTGCGAGGATGACCTGGATGTCGGTCGGCGGGAGAAGTGGTTGGCGACCTCGCGGCCGTCGCGGCGGGTGACGTCCAGGAAATGCACGTCAACGATGATCAGCCGGGTCTTGCAGCCGGTGACGCACCCGGCGGCCCGGTGGGCCAGCACGTCGGCGTTGCCCCGCTCGGGCAGGCCGTAGAACCGGCACAGCATCGCGTTCAGGCTGCGCATCGTGGTGTTGGACGTCAGCCCGAGATAGACCACCGGGATGCGCTGCCAGGATCCGTCGCCGGTTCCTGCCTGCGGTCCGTGCAGCTCGATCTGCTCGCGGTGGAACCAGCGCCCGAACGCCAGCGCCGCGGTGGTCTTGCCCAGGCCAGGCAGCGCTACCCGCCGTGTCCTGGTACGGCAAGCCCGGGCTGGCTGGCGCTGACACTGGCCAGCAGTGCCGGAAGCTGGCCCAGCGCATGGGCGATGGCCACAGCGTCCTGGTACTCGCGCCATCTGGTGATCTGCCCGTCCCGCACCTGCAGCACCCCGATGAAGGGAGCCGCGGCGCGCTGCCCAGTGGTCGTCACGGTCCCGGCAAGCTCGTACTCGACGACGATCACCCCAGGATCGGCGGACTCGTGGATCGCCACCTCCCGGCAGTCCTCGAACCGCACCGGCAGCGAACCCCGGCCAGCCCGGGCGAACGCCAGGAACTCCGCCCGCCCCTGGAAGCGCCGCGGCCTGCCCGGCGGAGCGAACGGGGTCTCGATGATGGCATCCTCGGCGAGCAGGCTATCCATGGCGTCCACGGCGTTACCAAGCCACTGCTGCTGCATGCGCGCGAAGACCTCACGCGGCCCCATCACGGCCCCGGCCTGCTCACCCATGACGGATCCCCTCCTGAAGACGGGCTAATATGAGTTGACACTCGACTTATGGAAGATTATGAGTCATCACTCATCTTGTCAACGGGGACAGGAACGCCCGCAGTGACACCATCCCGGCCCTCACCATCCCAGGCGGGCCACCCTGGCCGCGCTCCGGCGCTGCGTGCCGACGCGCAGCGCAACCGCACCCGCATCCTCGCCGCCGCTGAGGAAGTATTCGCCCAGCAGGGACCATCGGCGTCGACCGAAGAGGTCGCCCGGCGCGCAGGGGTCGCGATCGGCACCCTCTTCCGGCACTTCCCCACCAAGAACGACCTGCTCGCGGCCATCATGAAAGACCTCCTGCAGCGACTCACCGACGAAGTGGCCGCACTGGCCGCCGAGGGTGATCCCGCCACCGCCCTGTTCACGTTCTTCACCCGCATGGTCGAGCAGTCGGCGGCGAAAAAGACGGTCACCGAGCTCCTGGCCGGGGCCGGGATCGAAGTCAGTGTCGCCGAGCCCGTCCAGGCGCTGCGGCACGGGATCGACGGGCTCCTGGAGCGGGCCCAGCAGGCCGGGGCCGTCCGCAGCGATGCCCAGATCACCGAGGTGATGGCGCTGCTCACCAGCACCTGCCAGGGCGCCCTCCACGCCGGCTGGGACAACGACCTCCAGCACCGCACGCTCGCCATCATCTTCGACGGGCTTCGCCCCACCGCCCGCTCGTGAACGTCACCCGAAGAAACTGACAACTTACCCGCACATAAGCTCCGGCATTTCAATCATCCAGCCGACAGAAAGGCTGCGCAGAGCCGACAGCTTCACTGAATCCCTACACGGCCCTGCCGCTGTCCGGGGGAGCATCTTGCCATGGCTGGCGCGCTGTCGCGCTGCCGTGCACGGCAGCGGGCTGGCCAGGGCGGGGAACGGAACTGTGCCGATCTGCGGATTCCGCCATTCAGAAGTGCGGTAGTTTCGCTACCGTTCGGCCACGGGAGACTACGTGGCGTCAATGGCAGCTGCTGCGGCAGCTGCTTCCGGAAACTGAGGTGTCTGGCCGTGGTCGAAGTGGAGTTAGTCACGGGCTACCTGGTCGCATGGGCGTTGCGGAAGGCCCGCCGGGTGGGCGCGGGGCTGGACCGGGACGTTGATGGCGTCCTGGACGTCAGCCTGGAGCGGCTCCACCAGGCGGTAGACAGGAAGCTCGGCAACGACCCGGCGGTGGAAAAGCTAACGGCGGAAGCCGTTACCGCCGAGTCAGTGAGCGACCGGACCCGGCGCCGGGTGAGTGACGCAGTCGCCGAGGCTGCGGAAGGGGATCCGGCATTCGGCGGCACGCTGCGAGCGGTCCTGGCCGAGCTGGCGCGCAGTGCGCCGGCCGCAGCGGCCATTGCCGGCGGCGGCCGGGCGGCGGCCGTCGGGGGGGACGCGGAAATCGGCGCAGATCACGGCGGGGCGGCGGCCTTGACGATGGGCGATGTCACTATCGGCGCATTTCCTCCGGACCCTTCCGGGCCGGGCCGGCGCGGCGGCCGACCGGACCCGGCATCTGGCCACCGCCGCCACCGGGCTTGACGAGCCGGTCCGCCGGATCTCCGCAGAGCCAGCCCGCAGGCCATACTGCGCTGAGCGCAGGGCTGCGGGTCAGCGCGGATCATGGGAGCCTCGCTGCTGGGTTTATCGAGAACCTGGTCCAGGTACTGCCCCGTCCTCCAGTGCGGTCGGCTTACCTTGAGCAGGTCCGCCGGATCGCTCCCGCCGGCGGCCTGGTAGGCCGCGAGGCCGAGCTGGCCGAGCTGGCCGCCTTCAGCACCGCGACGCACGGTATCCCGTATGCGTGGTGGCGCGCGAGCGCGTGGGCGGGCAAGTCCGCGCTGATGTCGTGGTTCGTGCTGCACCCTCCCCCGCGGGCGGAGGTAATTTCCTTCTTCGTCACCGCCCGGTTCGCGGGGCAGGGCGACCGGGTGGCGTTCACCGATGTCGTGCTGGAGCAGCTCGCGACCCTGCTGGACCAGAGCCTGCCGGCGTTCCTGACTCCGGCGACTCGCGACGGCCACCTGCTGCGGATGCTCGGCGACGCGGCGGAGCGGTGCCGGGAACGGGGCAGGAACCTCGTCCTGGTGGTAGACGGGATGGACGAGGACACCGGGGTCACCGCCGGGCATGACGCCTACAGCATCGCCGCGCTGCTTCCGCCTGCCCCGCCGGCTGGCTTGCGGATCATCGTTGCCGGGCGTCCCGACCCGCCGGTACCTGCCGATGTCCCTGCCGGGCATCCACTGCGCGATCCCGGGATCGTAAGGCCCGTAGTACGGTCCTCCTACGCGGAGATGGTCCGCGTTGATGCAGAGCGCGGGCTGCGGCAGCTGCTGGACGGGACGCGCCTGGAACTGGACCTGCTCGGCCTGGTGACCGCAGCCGGCGGAGGGCTGAGCAATGCGGACCTGGCCGAGCTGACCGGTTCTTCCGAGTATGACGTCGGTCGGCTGCTTCAGGCAGTCACCGGCAGGGTCTTCGCCAGGCGCGTGAGCAGCTGGCAGCCGCATGCGGCACCGCAGGTATGTGTCCTGGCGCACGAGGAACTCCAGGCCACGGCCGCCGACGTCCTGGGACGCAGGCGCGTCGCCTCCTACCGCGACGCACTGCGTGCCTGGGCCAGCGTGTACCGCACCGCGTCGTGGCCCGCCGGGACCGCGGAGTACCTGCTCCGCGGCTACCCCCAGATGCTGCAGGCAGCTGGTGACGCCCAGGGAGTCATCGAGTGCGCGCTGGACCGGGCACGGCACAACCGGATGCTGGACAGCAGCGGCGGCGACACCGCAGCACTCGCGGAGATCACCGCAGCCCAGAGCATGATCCTGGCCGCCCTCGACCCAGATCTCACCGCGATGGCCCGGCTGGCGCAGCACCGCGACGAACTTCTCGACCGTAACGTCCTGATTCCCGCCAGCCTGCCAGCAGTCTGGGCCATGCTCCGGCAGCCCGCCCGTGCCGAGGCCCTGGCCCGGTCCATCACCGACCCCTGCGAACAGGCGGAGGCGCTGAGCGACGTGGCGGAGAGCCTGGCAGCCGCCGGCGACCACGACAGGGCTGCCCGGGCAGCTAGCAGCGCCGAGGCCGCCGCCTGGTCCGTCGCCCACCCGCTACGGCGGCGGCGGGCGCTTGACCGGACCATGAGAGCGCTGGCCGGAACCGGACTCCATGACCGGGCCCAGGCTATCGCTCGGGACAACATCAGCCTGGACCAGCGGGCACGGGCGCTGAGCCAGGTAGCGAGGGCGCTCGCGGCGGCCGGGGACCACGACGGGGCCGAGGCCACCGCCCGGTCGATTCCCAGGCCGTACCAGCAGGCGCAGGCGCTGAGCGACGCAGCGGGAGCGCTCGCGGCGGCCGGGGAGCACGAGCGGGCCGGCCGCCTGGCCAGGGAGGCCGAGGCCGCCGCCCGCTGCGCCGCCAGCCCGGACCAGCAGGCACAGGCACTCAGCCTGGCGGCGAGGGCGCTCGCGGCGGCCGGGGACCACGACCGGGCCGAGGCCACCGCCCGGTCGATTCCCAGGCCGTACCAGCAGGCGCAGGCGCTGAGCGACGCAGCGGGAGCGCTCGCGGCGGCCGGGGAGCACGAGCGGGCCGGCCGCCTGGCCAGGGAGGCCGAGGCCGCCGCCCGCTGCGCCGCCAGCCCGGACCAGCAGGCACAGGCACTCAGCCTGGCGGCGAGGGCGCTCACGGCGGCCGGGGACCACGACCGGGCCGGCCGCGTGGCCGGCGACGCCGAGGCCGCCGCCCGGGCCGTCACCGACCCCACCCAGCGGGCGCGGGCACTGACCAGGATGGCGAGAGCGCTCGCCGCCGCCGGGGACCACGAGCAGGCCGGCCGCGTGGCCGGCGACGCCGAGGCCGCCGCCCGGGCCGTGACCAACCCCACCCAGCAGGCGCGGGCACGGGCGCGGGCACTGACCAGGATGGCGAGAGCGCTCGCCGCCGCCGGGGACCACGAGCAGGCCGGCCGCCTGGCCGGCGACGCCGAGGCCGCCGCCCGGGCCGTCACCAACCCCAGCCAGCGGGCACGGGCACTCAGCCAGGTGGCAGGGATCCTGGCGGCCGCCGGCCAGTACGACCACGCCGAGGCCGTCGCCGCGTCCATCGCAGGCCCGTACCAGCAGGCACCCGTGCTCCTCCAGCTAGCGGCTGCCCGCGCCGCCGCAGGGCAGCACGAGCGGGCCGGCCGCCTGGCCGGCGACGCCGAGGCCGCCGCCCGGGCCGTCACCGACCCCACCCAGCAGGCATGGGCACTCAGCCAGGTGGCACGGATCCTGGCGGCCGCCGGCCAATACGACCACGCCGAGGCCGTCGCCAGGTCTATCACCAACCCGTTGCGGCAGGCAGCTGCGCTGCTCGGGCTGGCGCATGTCCGGGTGGCCGCCGGGCATTACGGCCACGCCGAGGCTATTGCCCGGTCGATCACCGACCGGTTCCAGCAATCGAATGCGCTCACCGAACTGGCAGGGATCCTCATGGCTGCCGGGCAGGATGGGCAGGCCGAGGCGATCGCCCGGTCCCTTGATTCGTACCATCAGGACAAGTCACTCGGTCAGATAGCTGGAGCTCTCGCAGTGAGAGGACTAAGCGGCCAGGCCGAGGCTATCGCCCGGTCAGCCGGCTCTTGGTCAGGCGGGAAGATTCTTGATCAGATGACCGAGGTAATGGCTGCGGCTGGGAAGTACGGCCAGGCCGAGGCCATCGCCCGGTCTGCCGGCTTTTACTCGCAGGCGGGAGCTCTGAGTCACGTGGCGGAGGCACTCGCGGCTGCCGGGCATCATGACCAGGCCGTCCGGGTCGCCCGCGACGCCGATGCCGCAGCCCGACTCATCAGCGACCCGTCCAACCGATCACAAGCGCTCAGCCAGGTGGCAGGCGCCCTGGCGGCCGCCGGGCAGTACGCCCAGGCTGAAGCTGCCGCCCGATGCTCTGGTAGACCGCAAGCCCAGGCAAAGGCGCTTAGCCGGCTGGCGGGGGAGCTCGCGGCGGCCGGGCATCATGATCAGGCCGCGCGAGTGGCCAGCGACGCTGCGGCCGTCGCCGGATCCATCTCCGAGCCATCCGAGCAGGCGAGGGCCCTGGGTCGGCTTAGGGGGGTGGCCAGGGTAATGGCGGCTGCCGGGCGGTACGGCCATGCCGAGGGCACCGCCCGATGCATCACCAGCCCGCAGAGCAGGGCAGAGGCTCTCCGCCAGGTGGCGGAGGCGCTGGCGACCGCCGGTCGCCACGACCAGGCCGCCCGCGTGGCCATGGATGCTGCTGCTGCCGCCCGGTCCGTGACCGACCCGTACGAGCAGGCCCAGGCGCTCACCAAGGTGGCTGGGACGCTCGCGGCTGCCGAAGATTACGGCCAAGCCGAGGCTACAGCCCGGTCAATCGTGGACCTGCACCAGCAGGCGCAGGCATTTAGCCAGATGGCAGAGGATCTGAGCGCCGCTGGCAAGCTGGGAAGCGCCCGGCGGGCTCTAGCGCTGGCATGGGCCGCCGGGCGGTGGACAATTCCGCTGGACTCTGCCGCCACGCTGGCATCCTCGACGCTCCTTACCCTGGCGGATGACATGTGCAGCGCAGATTGGCAGGTACGCACTGGTCCGTAAGTTCGGCATGCCATGGCAAACGAGCGAGCGATGACGGCCTGCGCAAGGGATATGAGCGGAGAATCTACCGTTGTCATTCACTGATCTGGCAGCCGTCAAATACCCCGAGTCTGCTATGGGGAGCACCGCACAACCGCCACTTGCGGCAAATCCCAATGGCCTGGCACTGGCCATACGGTGTCCTTTATTCGCCCGGCCTGCCATAATCTGCCGGTCTAGCGCGAGCTGCCCGTGCGCCTGTCGGCCTCCTGCGTACTTATCGCACAGGAACCCCGGAGGGGTTAGCGAAGATCACAAGCCCTGAGAACCCTAATCGCTCCGCCGTCGCCTGCGGGCACGAGGTCAACAACCTGGCACATTGCGGCGGCTTCTTCGTCGCTGGCCACGAGCCCTCTCAGGGTGATCAGGCCAGGATCGCCGCGCCTCATAAGGAAGGTCCAGACATATCCCGCTTGCCTTCGTCGTTGAGATTGGCAGTGATATCCACGTGGTACATGAGCCTCCCCTCCCCAGGTCGCGCTTCTAAACTAGGTACGCGGGATTGGGGTGGCGCAACGCCCAAGGCCTCGAGCAACTGCCCGGATTCCTGATCGTCGGCGCGGCCCAGGCGCACGGTGAAGTGCTGGCGCCGACTGGTGTGCAGCAGCTCGAATCCGCGCTCAGCCAGCCTCCCGGCGCCCGGAGTCGGTGATTTAGCTCAGCACATGACGGGCGTAGAGGGACTTGGCACGGATCAGGCTGCCAGCGCCGTGAATCAGCGTCCTGCCGCTCGAGAACACCAGGATGCGGCACTCATCGATCTCGAAGTGAACGCATTCCGGGCGGGCCCGGAGCGATGCATTATGACGATGACGCTGCTGCAGGCGCTCCAAATCCACGCCCGCGTGGGGGGCGCGCAACAGCACGGTGTCATCACCGCAAAGCTCGCGGGCTATCGTGCCGTGCTCGCCGCGGAGATAGGCGAGATCCTGATCCCCGCAGGCCGGGCAGGTGGCGGGACCGGCGCCGAATGCCGGGAGCGGGACGCGCCGCATAACACCGTTCCAGACATCGACGCGGAGCAGGCCGCGCAGCGATCCGGCGTTCAGGCCGAGGAGCAGCTTGAGGGCCTCGGTGGTCTGCAGCGCCGCCACTGCTGCTGCCGTCCCCGGAAGCAGACCGTGGCTCTCGCACGTCATCCGGGCCGCGGACTCGGCCGGCTTCGGCCACAGGCAGCGCAGGCAGTGCGTGTGACCAGGCCGGATTGCCAGCACCGAGCCCTCGGTGCCGGCGCATCCCGCATAGACAAGGGGAGTCCCGGTCTCAACCGCCACGTCGTTCAGGAGGAACTTCGTCTCCAGATTGTCGACGCCGTCGATGAGCAGGTCCGCCGTCCCGGTCAGCCGCAAGGCGTTAGCCGGAGCGTAATCCGCCACCATCGCATCCAGCCTGCAGGCTCCGTTCAGGCCGGCCAGGAAAGCCGCTGCCGCCTCTGCCTTCGGCCGGCGCTCGCTGGCGTCCCGCTCCGTGTACAGGACCTGGTCGGCGAGGTTACGCTGCTCCACGACGTCCCGGTCGATGATCCGGACCTCGCCCACGCCTGCGCGGACCATCTGCATCGCCACGGCAGACCCGAGGGCACCGCAGCCCACGACGACGACGCGCCGCGCGGCCAGCACCGACGTATCCACCGAACGCAGCACCGCGACTCGCTGGATCAGCGCGTACCGGCCTCCCGAGGGATGCGCGGTCCGCGTCGCGCCGGCCGGCTCCGGTGCCCCGATGCCGTCAGGCCCCGGTGAAGAGAGACCCGTCGAGCTCGCGGATCTCGCCGAAAAGTTGGCCATGCCCAGCCCCGAGGTCTAGATCGGCCACATCGTCCAGGCTCTCCAGCCCCCGCAGCCGGAGCCAGACCTGGTCCTCGGCGGCAGTGCCGAGTTCCGTGCGCTGCACCTGGGCAGCGAGGACGCCGGCGGCTGACCGCGCTGATTCCAGCACGCCCGTGGTCCGCTCTCGCTCGCCCGGGACAGACCGGAGCACGAGGTGGATAGCACCATCCCGGCCGCCCGAATCAAGGTCGTAGCTGTCGCTCCCGTCGAGATGGCGGGCCACCGACGATCGTATGGCGGTGCGAGCCTCGTACCATTCGCCGGTGATCGCCCGCACGGACTGGTCGTCCGACTTCAGTGCCTCGTCGATTCGGGCCAAAGTGGAGAGCCTCTCGAAGTCCACTCGCCACTGATACTCGTATTCGCCGCCGAGGCCGAAAGCACTGGCCAGTAACACGGTTCCCGTTACGCCGGGAATGTCCCCCCAGAGCTGCGGCCAGGTTCGAACCGCGTTAAAAAGGAATTCCTCAGCGGCACTGCCGCTAAACTTCAGGTTGAACCCAAGCACATAACTGTACATGTTCCTCCCGCCGAGATCGATTCATCCATTACGAACGGAGCAGAACCAAGGAAACGCTACCGCCATGCTTACCTTGGCGCAAGGTTTCCACGAGGCCGCACGGCCCG
>Ga0193728_1000241_pt1 | contig 25785 bp, 28 predicted proteins | sample U1c1metaG_FD_143037 | JGI IMG/M metagenome (GOLD analysis project Ga0193728, IMG submission 143037) | Soil microbial communities from a riparian zone of the East river system, Colorado, United States - U1c1 | ecosystem: Environmental > Terrestrial > Soil > Riparian zone | place: USA: East River... | reverse complement strand
CGTCGCAATCTCCGCAACGTCCTTGCCGTAGCGCTCTTCGATGCTCTTGCCGCCGCCGTTCTTGAGCAGATTGACGTAGTACCTGCGAGCAACTTGCGGATCGGCAGCGACCGACCGCAACCGTTCCTTGACGAGCCGGTAGCCCAATGAGTCTTCATGGCGGATTCGACCGATCTGGTCCGCGCGGTCGCGCGCTTCGGCCACGCGATCTGAAAATATCGGGTGATCGATCAGGAACTGCACCGCGTTGACGCGGCTCGGCTCGGGTCCCTCGCGGCCCATATAATCGAAAAAGCTGGCCATTCCCAGAGGATCGTATCCGGCATCCGCCATGTTGCTGATGCCGATCCGGTCGGCTTCGAACTCGCTGCTGCGGGTGTAATTGATCTGGTGCTGAATCATGGCGCTCTGGCCCGCCAGGATGGCGCCCTCGATTGCGTCGGGAGAGCCGCGGCCCGCCGTGGCGCCCAACAGCACGGCCGCCAACATCGCGGCCGATGCCAAGAGTCCTTCATGGCCCTGGTCTATGATCTGGCGCACGATGTGCCGCTGAGTGACGTGGGCGGTTTCGTGCGCCAGTACGGCCGCCAACATCGCGGCCGATGCCAAGAGTCCTTCATGGCCCTGGTCTATGATCTGGCGCACGATGTGCCGCTGAGTGACGTGGGCGGTTTCGTGCGCCAGTACGCCCGCCAGTTCGTTCTCGTTGCGCGTGGCCAGGATCAGCCCGCTCTGAATGGCCACGAAGCCGCCGGGTACCGCGAACGCGTTGACAACGGGATCACGGAGCACGAAGTAGTAGAACTGGTGTTGACCCTCTTCAGAGTGGCTCGAGAGGCTATGGCCAATCTCCTGAGCGTACTGGCTGACCTCAGGGTCGGTGAGGATCAAGCCGGTGTTGCGAATCTCGTTAACGTAGGACAGACCCGCGTGATACTCATCATCGATGGAGATCGCGGCATTCGCGGGGCTGCCCAGATCCGGAAGATCCTGATTCGGACCCTTGACACCTTGCGCGTAACCCACACCAACGCTGCCCGTGACCGCTGCGGCGGCCAGGAATGCGGATATGGATTTCAGAGCTGACATGTGGTCTTAGGCCTTTGAGTGCGGCTGGATTCCAAAGTTCGCTCAAAACAAAAGCAAAATCAAAGTACTTCGGACGCATAGTCCGCCAATCGCGAACGCTCGCCGCGAACCAGCGTGATATGCCCCGAAAACGCCCATCCGTGGAATCGGTTTACGACATAGGTGAGGCCGGTCGTAGTCTCAGTCAAGTAGGGGGTATCGATCTGCGCGATGTTGCCCAAGCACACCATTTTGGTGCCCGGGCCCGCACGGGTGACCAGCGCCTTCATTTGCTTGGGCGTGAGATTCTGGGCCTCATCGATAATAATGAAGCGGTTTAAGAATGTACGGCCCCGCATGAAATTCAAGGAGCGAATCTTGATGCGGTGCCGAAGCAGATCGTTGGTCGCGCCGCGTCCCCATGTGCCCCCGGCCTGGCTCTGCGTCAGCACTTCCAAATTGTCCATCAGCGCGCCCATCCAAGGCTCCATTTTTTCCTCTTCGGTGCCCGGCAAAAAGCCGATGTCTTCGCCCAAGGGGATGGTCACGCGGGTCATGATGATCTCGCCGAAACGATTGTGATCGAGCGTCTGCGCAAGGCCCGCCGCCAGGGTCAGCAGAGTTTTGCCGGTGCCGGCGGGACCTAGGACCGTCACGAAGTCGATTTCCGGATCCATCAACAAATTCAAGGCGAGATTCTGTTCGCGGTTGCGCGCCGTCACGCCCCAGACATTGTTGCGCTCGGTACGGTAGTCGGTGGTGAGTTCCAATATCGCGGATTCGCCCTCGAGCTTTCGCACGATGGCTTCCACGCCGTTCGCGTCCGGGTCATAAACGAACTGATTGGTTTTCCATTCGCGCACCAGGGGCCCGCGCACCCGGTAATAAGTGCGGCTCTGTTGCTGCCACGACTCCATGCCTTTGCCGTGCTTTTCCCAAAAATTCTGCGGCAGCTGTTGCACGCCGCTGACCAGCAAATCCGCATCCTCGATGGTTTTGTCGCTCGAATAGTCCTCCGCATGCACGCCGAGGATCGCCGCTTTGATCCGCAAGTTGATGTCTTTCGAGACCAGCGTGACACGGGCATTGCGAAATTTCTGCTGCAGCGCCAGCGTGTTGGCCAAGATCGCGTTGTCGGCACCTTGTCCCGGCAGGCTGTCCGGCAGCACCGATTCGAGCAGCTGGGTCTGGAAGAACAGCCTGCCGCCGGGCGGCCGCTTGCCGTGGTTGATGGGCACGGCGGTGGGCAAGGCGAGGCCGCGGTCGATTTGCTTCTTGGTCGCGCCTTGCATCAACTCGTCCAGGAAGCGGCTGACCTGGCGCACGTTGCGTGCCGGTTCGGAGAGGCCCTTCTTGCCGGCGTCGAGTTCTTCGAGCACCGTCATCGGGATGTAGATGTCGTGCTCTTCGAAGCGAAAGATTGCCGTGGGATCGTGCATCAGCACATTCGTATCGAGCACGAATATTCGGCGTTCGGCCTTGCCTTGACGGCCCTTCAATACCGCGGCCCCCAGGGGCCGCACGTTGCCGGTCACAGTGCCTTCACCGCCGCCAGCACAGCCTCGGCATGATCCTTCACCTTCACTTTGCGCCACTCGTGCCGCAGCACGCCTTTGGCGTCGATGAGAAACGTGCTGCGCTCGACTCCCATGTATTTTCTGCCGTACATGCTCTTTTCCTTGAAAACACCGTACAAATTGCACACTTTCTGATCGGGATCGCTCAGCAGCTCAAAGGGGAACGACATCTTTTTCTTGAATTTCTCGTGCGACGCCACGCTATCGGGCGAAATCCCGAAAATCCGCGCCTTGGCCTTCTTGAACTCCGCGTTCCGCGCGGAGAAATCCAAGCCTTCCAGGGTGCACCCAGATGTGTTGTCGCGCGGATAGAAATAAATCACCACCGCAGCGCCTTTCCCGTCCTCGAGCGACCACGTCCCGTCGGTGCCTTCAAGGGTGAAAGGCGGCGCCTTTTTGCCGATTTCGATCTTGCTCATGGGCGGCTAACTCTTCACAGGTTCGAAAATGGCGTCCAGGTTCAGGTGATCGCAGAAATCCATGAACTCTTCGCGCAACACGCCGATATGCAGACGGCTCGGCACATTCACGATCATCTGCACGGAGAACATCGGAGCGCCGGTGTGCGCGGCAGCGTAGGAACGCGTCGACAGCTCGGCGATGTCGACGCCGCGCTGCGCGAAAAATCCCGACAGTCCCGCCACGATGCCGGTCTGATCGAGGCAGACCACGTCGATGGAATAGGGCAGCATGTCGTTGCGCGCCGACCTCTCCTCGGTGCGCCGCAGCTGGATGTTCATGCCCGTAGCATCGGCAAGCTTCTTGAATTCGCCTTCTAGTTTGGCGAGGGTATGCCAGTTGCCGTTGACCAGCAGCAGCATGGCAAACTCATTGCCGAGCGAGGTCATGCGGCTCTCACTGATGCTGCCCCCACAATCGGCGATGGCCTTGGATAGTTCATGGACCATGCCGACGCGGTCCCCGCCGACCGCGGAAATCACGATATGTTGTTTCATCGGCGCAAATTCTACCGGATGGGCGCTTGCCAGGGTGTATCTCAGGCACTTAAGGTAGCGATATTTCCTGGGGAGTCCTTTGATGTTTTCCGGAAGCATGGTTGCAATCGTCACCCCAATGACCGCCGAGGGGGCTTTGGACTGGTCCGCGTGGGATAGGTTGCTGGATTTTCACATGCAACAGGGCAGCGACGGAATTGTGGTTGCCGGCACCACCGGCGAATCGCCCGTGCTTTCCGCAGCCGAAATCGAGGAACTGACGCGCCGGGCCGTGGCTCGCTGTCGCGATAAGCTCAAAGTCATCGTCGGCGCGGGATTTCACTCAACGGACGCGACAGTGGCGCGAACGCTCAGCTTGTCCCGGCTCGGCGTCGATGGCGTGATGCTGGTGACGCCGTACTACAACAAGCCTCCGCAGGAAGGCCTGTACAGGCACTTTATGGCCGCAGCGGACGCATCCGCGGTCCCGGTTATTCTGTATAATGTGCCGAGCCGAACGGCGGTGGATCTCTTGCCGAGCACCGTCGCGCGTCTAGCTCGGCATCCTCGTATTGTGGCGATCAAGGAGGCGACGGCATCGTTGAGCCGGGGGCGCGAGATATTGAGTACTTGTCCTCCGGAGTTCGTACTGCTGTCGGGGGACGATGCCACCGCCATCGATTTAATGAGCGTCGGCGCGCGCGGCGTTATTTCTGTTTCGGCGAATGTCGCGCCGCGCAGGATGCACGAGGCGTGTGCTGCGGCGCTGTCGGGCGATTTGACCGGAGCGCGGGCGATCGACGCGAATTTGCAGCCTTTACATAAGGATTTGTTTGTCGAAGCGAATCCCATACCCGTCAAGTGGGCGGTGGCGAGGATGGGGCTGATCGGGAACGCAATCCGCCTTCCGTTGGTCGAACTCGCGACGGCGCATCACGAGACCGTGCTGCGCGCGATGCGGGCTGCCGGAGTTACCCTTGAGGACCAAGCTGCATGAGTCTTGAGCGAGTTTTGATGTTGATTGCCGCGAGTGCTCTGGTGAGCGGCTGCCACCTGTTCACGAAGCTGACCCCTGACTGTCACAGTAAGCAGGAGTATCAGCACGCCTTGTCGGCCCAGCCGCTAAAAGTGCCGCCGGGATTGGATTCGCCGAATACAGCCGGCGCATTGGTCATTCCCCCGGTCACCGACGTGCCGCCGCCGCCCGGGCCCAAGGACACGTGTTACGACGTTCCGCCGCGCTACAAGCCGGCGCCGCCCAACAAGGCTGCCAGCGGCTAGATTTGATCGCGCTGGTCCGCTCCGGTACCCTTGCGGCCGCGAGGAGAGGTGGCCGAGCGGTCGAAGGCGCACGCCTGGAAAGTGTGTAACACCTAACCGTGTTCGTGGGTTCGACAAAATCGCCGGGAGCGATTTGGACGACGCGCAGCGTCGGCCCGAAGGGCTGCGGCCCAGGATGGGGCCGCAGCAATCCCGCCCTCTTCGTAATTGACTAATGTCGGTACATTTGATCACCAGAGCCCGCTCCGGTACCCTTGCGGCCGCGAGGAGAGGTGGCCGAGCGGTCGAAGGCGCACGCCTGGAAAGTGTGTAACACCTAACCGTGTTCGTGGGTTCGAATCCCACCCTCTCCGCCAAAGTCGTCGGCACTATGTGTTCGAATCGTTTAAATTTGAAGTCGAAGACTTTGAAGAGTGAAGGAGGGGTTTGAACCCTCGCCACACATAAGTTTATGGTGGCTCGCGTTTGCATCTTCGCGACGACTGGTCACGAACCCCGTCAGGCCCGGAAGGGAGCAGCGGTAGAGGCTTTAAGTCGGGCGCCGAAGTCCTGCTGGCGCGGGCCGCCTCCTCAAGTGAGGCTCGCCCAAAAGGGTGCGACAATATACGTTATGAGCTACGTCGTATTAGCGCGCAAATGGCGCCCGAAAGGATTTGCCGAAATGGTCGGGCAGGAGCACGTGCTGCGCGCGCTCAGCAATGCCCTGGACAGCGGCAAAGTGCATCATGCGTTCCTGTTCACCGGCACTCGCGGCGTCGGCAAGACCACGGTCGCGCGCATCCTGGCGAAATCGCTCAATTGCGAAACCAACGGTGTAAGTTCCAATCCCTGCGGCGTGTGCGCCGCTTGCAAGGAGATTGACGAGGGCCGTTTCGTCGATCTCATCGAAGTCGACGCGGCCTCGCGCACCAAGGTCGACGACACCCGTGAGATGCTCGACAACGTGCAATACGCGCCAACCCGCGGTCGATACAAGGTGTACCTCATCGACGAAGTCCACATGCTGTCGAACCATTCTTTCAACGCATTGCTCAAAACGCTGGAAGAGCCGCCGCCGCACATCAAATTTTTGCTGGCCACCACGGACCCGCAGAAATTGCCCGTTACCGTGCTTTCGCGCTGCCTGCAGTTCAGCCTCAAACGGCTGCCCTCTGCCTTGATCGGCGAACGCCTGAAGTTCATCGCGTCGGCGGAGAAGCTGGTGTTCGAGCCTGCAGCCGTTGCGCTGCTCGCGCGCGCAGCGGAAGGCAGCATGCGTGATGCCTTGAGCCTGCTGGATCAGCTCATTGCATTCGGCGGCGGCGCGGTGAGCGAGGTCAATGCGCGCTCGATGCTCGGCACCATTGATCGCGGCCATGTGGGCCGGCTTATCGAAGCCATATCGCGCGGCGACGGCGCGGCACTGCTGGCCGAAGTGAGAGAACTCGATCGCGATGCGCCGGACTATGATCGCGCACTGGTGGAGCTGGCGGCGCTGCTGCAGCGCATAGCCATCGTGCAAATCGTGCCCGAAGCTGCGCAACTGGATGAGGAATTCGACCTCGCGCTTCTTAGCAAGCTTGCCAAGGCGATATCCCCCGAAGATGCGCAGCTTTACTACCAGATTGCGCTCGGCGGTCGCCGCGATTTGAACATGGCGCCGGAGCCGCGCATCGGTTTCGAAATGACATTGCTGCGAATGCTGGCATTTCGGCCGGAGAGTGCCGCGCAGCCTGTAAGGGCCGGACGGACCGGCGCAGCTGCAGCGCTGACGGATTCGCCGGCGGCCGGCGCTTCGACGGCCGGTTCTTCGGCGCCCGGCGCATCCGCGCTCACCGATGTGGCGCGGCTGACCAGCATCGATGCCGGCAATTGGCCGGCCGTCGTCGAGGCTGCCGGTTTGAGCGCGATGGTGCGCCAGCTTGCGTTGAATTGCGTGCCCGGTAGTTTCGAGAACAGCCTGCTGACCTTGAAACTCGATCAGGCCGCGTCGGATCGGCGCACGCGTCCCATTGAGGAGAAGCTCGTGCAAGGCCTGTCGAAGTATCTTGGCCGGGAGATACGCGTCGCGTTCGAAACGGCAGATTCCGCCTTGAACTCGCCGGCACGCCAGCGCGTCCAGGCGGAACAGGATCGGGTCGCTCGCGCCGCAAGCGCATTCGAGTCGGACCCGGCGGTGAAAGGGCTGCGCGAGCGCTTCGGCGCCGATGTGGATGCAGCCTCGGTCAAACCAACCAACTAGCTGAAGAGGCCCGATTATGATGAAAGGTGGATTGGGAAATCTGATGCGTCAGGCACAGCAAATGCAGGAGACGATGCAGAAAGCCCAGGCCGAATTGGCCGATATCGAAGTCACCGGAGAATCCGGTGCGGGCATGGTCAAGGTGACCTTGAATGGACGGCACGAGGCGAAGAAGGTGTCGATCGAACCGAAGTTGCTCGGCGAGGATAAGGATATGCTCGAAGATCTGTTGGCCGCGGCCATCACCGACGCGGTTCGAAAGATTGCCGCACGCACTCAGGAAAAATATTCGGGCCTCATGTCGGGCCTGAATCTGCCGCCGGGCATCAAACTGCCGTTTTGAGGATTTGAATTCCAGATGAAATATACGCCGACCTTAGCGCGCCTGATCGATTCGCTGCGATGTTTGCCGGGTGTCGGACCCAAGTCGGCGCAGCGCATGGCGTTCTACCTTCTCGAGCGAGACCGTGATGGCGGCCGAACTTTGAGCCAGGCGTTGGCGGAGGCGCTGCAACAGGTGGGCCACTGCAAGCGCTGCCGCATGCTGACGGAAAGCGAGCTCTGCACGATTTGCGCTTCCACGCAGCGCGATCTGGCGCAGCTCTGCGTCGTCGAGTCGCCCGCGGATGTCGTCGCCATCGAGCAGTCGGGCGGATTTCGCGGGCGCTATTTCGTGCTCATGGGGCATTTGTCGCCGCTCGATGGCGTGGGGCCGGCCGAACTGGGACTGGATGAATTCGAGCAGCTTCTTAAGGGCGGCGAGGTTCGCGAAGTGATTCTGGCCACCAACCCCACTGCCGAAGGCGAGGCCACCGCCCACTATCTTGGGGAGCTCGCGCTGCGTTTGGGAATCAAGGCATCGCGCATCGCGCATGGCGTCCCGGTCGGCGGCGAGCTGGAATACGTAGACGGCGGTACGCTGGCGCATGCGTTGGCCGGACGCACCGCCGTTTCGTGAATTTAAGGATTGCCGACGCCACCGGTGAAATGGAATCACCATTCTTTGAATCTTTCAGCTCGTGAGCTTCTCGTACAGCCGGCATAGCCGTCGATAGCTTTCGTAGCGGCGCGCCGAGATTTGTTGATTGATCACGGCCGTGCGCACCGCGCAGCCGGGTTCTTCCATATGGCGGCAATCCTTGAACCGGCATTGCACGCTGCGCTCGTGGATCTCGACAAAACCTCTTTCCGCAGCGCGCACCAAGTGGGCGGGCGGTGCGAAGTCGCGGACTCCCGGAGCGTCGATGATGGCGGAGGCCGGGTCCAGCTGATACCAACGAGCCGTGGTGGTGGTGTGCCGCCCCTCGGCATCGCGGGTCAATTCGGCGGTCTGCGCTGCCGCTTCGGGGGCGAGCGCGTTCACCAGTGATGATTTGCCGACGCCGGATTGGCCGACCAGCAAATTGACGCTGCCGGCGAGCAGGCGCTCGAGATCGTCAATACCGTCGCCCGATTGGCAGCTTACTTCGATGCAGGTGAGGCTCAATTTCCGGTATTCGCCGAGTTGCGTTTCGAGTGCATCGGTGCCGAGATCTTTTTTATTCACGATGATCAGCGCCTGCAAATCCTTGAGCACCGCGCCGGCCCAGTAGCGGTCCACGAGGAACCAGTCGGTTGCAGGCTCAGGGGCCACCACGATTGCCAGCTTGTCGATATTGGCGGCCACCGGCTCGGCGCGTCCGCGCGAGTCGATTCGTTCGATGAGATTGCGCCGCGGCTCGATGGACTCGACCTGCGGCCCGTCGGCGGACGGCGGATAACCCCAGATGACCCGATCGCCGCACACCACGCGCAACTTGCGGCCTTTGAGGCCGCAGCGCACCAGGTCCGTGGCAGTCTGGACCAGCACGCCGCGGCCGAAACTCGCAAGGACGGTGCCGGTGCCGCCTGCTACCATGACGAATTGTTTGCCCTAAACACCATGAAATCCCCCGAAAATCTCATTTGGATCGATTTGGAAATGACGGGCCTCAAGCCCGATTCGGACCTGATCATCGAGATTGCGACGATCGTAACCGACAAATACCTCAATGTGCTTGCCGAAGGGCCGGTGCTCGCCGTGCACCAGAGCGAATCGATATTGAACGCCATGGACGATTGGAACCGGAATCAACATGGCCGTTCCGGATTGGCCGCCCGGGTATTGGCCAGCGACATCGACGCGCCGGCAGCTGAACGGCGCACGCTGGATTTTCTCGAAGAGTGGGTGGAGGCCAAACGCTCACCGATGTGCGGCAACAGCATCTGCCAGGATCGGCGCTTTCTGGCGCGCTACATGCCGTCGCTGGAGGCGTTTTTCCATTATCGTAATCTCGATGTGAGCACGCTCAAAGAGTTGGCCATGCGCTGGGCGCCGAATGTCGCCGAGGGCTTTCGCAAGACCTCGACCCATCTCGCGCTCGAGGATGTGCGCGACTCGATCCGCGAGCTGCAATACTATCGCGAGCGCCTGTTACGCTCGTTCTAATTCCTATGCTCGCGCAGCGAGCAACCTCTAGGACGGGGTCGCATCGACCCCGTTAGAGTCGGCGCGAAGCGCCTAACTAGCCAGAAACATCCAGGTCTCGACCACGGTATCCGGATTCAAGGATAGGCTGTCGATTCCTTGTTCGACCAGCCAACGCGCGAGCTCGGGATGATCCGAAGGCCCTTGACCGCAAATGCCGACATACTTGCCCTGTGCTTTGCAGGCTTTGATGGCCATGGACATCAGTGATTTGACGGCATCATCGCGCTCATCGAAGGATTTCGCCACGACGCTGGAGTCGCGATCCAGTCCCAGGCACAGCTGCGTCATGTCATTCGAGCCGATCGACATGCCGTCGAAGTACTCGAGATATCTATCGGCGAGCAGGGCGTTGGTCGGCAGTTCGCACATCATGATGTGCTTCAAGCCGTTGTCGCCGCGTTTCAAGCCATTCTCGGTCAGAAGCTGCGTCACCGCCTTCGCCTCGCTGAGCGTTCGTACGAAGGGCACCATGACTTGCACGTTGGTCAGCCCCATTTCATCGCGCACCCGCTTCAGCGCCCGGCACTCGAGTTCGAAGCAGGGCCGAAATACCTTGTCGATGTAGCGCGACGCGCCGCGAAAACCCAGCATCGGATTTTCCTCGTGCGGTTCGTAGTTCTTGCCGCCGATCAAATTCGCATATTCGTTGGACTTGAAATCCGAGAGGCGCACGATCACCGGTTCGGGCGCGAATGCGGCCGCGATCTGCGCAATGCCTTCGCTGAGCTTGTCGACGTAGAAATTGACCGGGCCGTCATAGCCTGCGATCTGCTTCTTGATGCTGTCCTTGATTTCGGCGCTCTGCTTGTCGTATTCCAGCAGCGCGCGCGGGTGGACACCGATCATGCGATTGATGATGAATTCGAGACGCGCCAAGCCCACGCCTCGGTGGGGAATGCCCGCGAAATCGAATGCACGATCCGGATTGCCGACGTTCATGGTGATCTTGACGGGAATCTTCGGCATCGCGTCCATTTCAATGCTGCGCTCGTCGAATTCCAGCATGCCGTCGTACACATACCCAGCGTCGCCTTCCGCGCAGGAAACCGTGACGGCCTGATCTTCCCGGATGTCGCTGGTGGCGGTGCCGCAGCCGACGACGGCCGGTATCCCGAGCTCGCGCGCGATGATGGCCGCGTGACAGGTGCGCCCGCCGCGATTGGTGACGATGGCCGATGCCCGTTTCATGACCGGTTCCCAGTCCGGGTCGGTCATGTCCGCCACCAGTACATCTCCGGCCCGGACCCGGGACATTTCCTTGGCGTCCTTGATGATGCGCGCATGGCCTGCGCCAATGCGCTGTCCGATGCTGCGGCCGGTGGTGAGCACCTTGGAGCGCGATTTCAGCGTGAAGCGCAAGATGCTGCGGCCGGCACGGCTTTGAACGGTTTCCGGGCGCGCCTGCAGTATGTAGATCTTCCCGGTGCTGCCGTCCTTGCCCCATTCGATGTCCATGGGAGTGCCGTAATGCTCTTCGATGATGAGCGCCTGCTTCGCCAGTTCGGTAATGTCCGCCTCGCTCAAGGAAAAGCGATGCCGGTCGGCATTCGCCACATCGACGGTACGGACTCGCTCCTTGGAGCCCGGATCGGCGTAAATCATTTTGATCGCCTTGCCGCCGAGATTCTTTCTCAACACCGAGCGGCGACCCGCGCGCAATGCGGGCTTGTACACATAAAACTCGTCCGGGTTGACGGCGCCTTGCACCACCGTTTCCCCCAATCCATACGCGGACGTAATGAACACCACGTCGCGAAAACCGGATTCCGTATCAAGCGTAAACATGACGCCGGCTGACCCTAAGTCGCTGCGCACCATATGCTGTACGCCGACGGAGAGCGCCACGGCGCTGTGATCGAATTTATTGTGCACCCGATAAGATATGGCGCGATCATTGAACAGCGAGGCGTACACTTCGTGCATGGACGTCAGCAAATGTTCCTCGCCGCGCACATTGAGGAATGTTTCCTGCTGGCCTGCAAACGAGGCTTCCGGCAAATCTTCGGCCGTCGCCGAGGAACGCACCGCCACGGCGAATTCCTTGATATCGGCGGCGCCCTTCATCGTGCGCCAGGCTTCGAGGACTTCGCTCTGCAATCTTTCGGGAAACGGCGTCGCCAGCATCCAGCCGCGAATTTGCGCTCCGACTACCGCAAGCCGTTCCACATCGTCCACATCCAGGTCCGCCAGCGCGCCGCGGATGCGTTCGTCCAGGCCGCCTTGCGCCAGGAAATCCCGATAAGCGTGCGATGTGGTGGCGAAGCCGCCCGGCACCGAAACGCCGAGGTTTGCCAGGCCGGAAATCATCTCGCCGATCGAAGCGTTCTTGCCGCCGACGAGTTCGACGTCCTTATTTTTCAGTTTTTCAAATGGGATGATGTAAGGCTTCATGGTGCACGGCTTGTCCGACAGTAGTTTAAATGAAACACTTTACGGCGCCAGCGCCGGCTCGATGAGGTTACCGTGATTAAACGAACAGTATTTTTCGTTTCCGACCAAACGGGAATTACCGCAGAAACAATGGGTCACAGTCTCATGACGCAGTTCGATGGTATCGAATTTCGCCAAGTGACTGTGCCATTTATCTCCACGGTTGACAAGGCAATTGAGGCCGTTCGAAAGATTGATCTGGTCGCGGCACAGGAGGGCACGCGGCCGATCGTGTTCAGCACCTTGGTGCAGGAGGACGTGCGCAACGTGGTGCGAGGCAGTACCGGATTTTTCTTGGATTTTTTTGATCCGTTCCTAGCACCGCTCGCGGGTGAACTCAAGACGCAATCAAGCCATACTGCAGGTAGGACTCATCGCATGGCGGACACGCACGCTTATGCCACGCGCATCGATGCGACGAATTTCGCGCTGGCGAACGATGATGGCTCGGTGGTGCGCGATTACGAGCGCGCCGATGTCATTCTGGTCGGCGTGTCGCGTTCCGGCAAAACACCGACCTGCTTGTATATGGCCATGCAATATGGCGTTTTCGCCGCGAATTACCCGCTCACCGACGATGATCTGGAGTCCCGCAGAATGCCTCGCGCACTCGATGGGCACCCGCGCAAATTATTCGGTCTGACCATCCGGCCCGATCGGTTGCAGCAGATTCGCAACGAACGCAAGCCCGACAGCCGCTACTCATCGGCCGCGCAAGTGGCGTTCGAAGTGCGGGCCGCGGAGTCCTTGTTCGAGCGGCACGGCGTGCCGGTGCTCGATGCGACGGAGGTCTCGATCGAAGAAATATCCACCAGGATTCTCGATCGCATGGGTCTCGAGCGGCGATTGCGCCCCTGAAAATTCAAGGCTGCATGGTATAGTTCCCAGATGATAGCGGATCAATGGTGCGAGACATCGTGGCGGGCACGGCCTGGCAGCTTTGTAGGCTTGATGACGCTGTACGAGAGCAATTTCGTGCGCTTGGGCTGGCTCGTGGACGATCTTCGCAAGGTCAAAACGCAGCGCGTGTCGACCGTCACCGCAGACTGTGATCTGTATCTCATGCCGCTGGAGCTCTGCCGCTACACCAGTGTGTTCCGGCTCACATATGAGTTCGATTTCGAGGCATCGCGGCTCCGCGACCCGGATTTGGAGGTATGCGTGTACCACGATGCCCGCCTGGCCGAGGTGCGAAGCTTTCGCGGGTTTCAACGTCACCCGCAACTCTCCAAGCTGCAGTCGGGACTCAAGCGTGAACTGGATCAGCGCTGGGCCCGAAACATGATGCTAAATAAATGGTTGGAATATTGTGCCGAGCGGGGACATCACTTCTAGCCGCGAAGACTGGCTTCGTATCGGGTGACCTGCGGTTATCATGGGATGAGGCGGGACTTTGATCGATAAGCTGACGTTTCTAAAAGGCGGCGCGGAAGGAGGCGCATCGAGTCCCGACGAAGAACGGCTGATGCAGCTGTTCCAAAATCGCGCCGGCCTCAAAAAAGCGTACGCCGACCTCAAGGACGAATTTCACTTGCTGCGCGACCGGCTCAAGCAGCAGGAAGGCGCGACCATCCGCATCCAGGAACAGATGGATGCGCTCGGGGACCTGCTGGGCGATCCGAAGACCGGTTTCGGCGCACTGGTTTTCTTCCAACTTCGCACCCTGTGGAAGACCTGCCATCAGCAGCTCTCGGCGTTCGCCGCCGATTTGACGCGGCAACAGGAGGCACGCGAGCTCGCCAAGCACAAGGCCGATGTCGAGACCGAGAAGAACACGCGGCTGGCCGACGCCGATCAGCGCCTGCGCGCGGCAAGCGCAGCAGCGGGCGAGCAACGCCGGCTGCTGGCGGAAGCGCAGCAGGAGATCGGACGCATGACGGCCTTCTGGCTTTATTTCAGACGCCGGCGGCGGCTGAAGTCGTTGGAGTCGCTGCGCAGCCAGCTCGTCCTGGCAGACCAAGCGGTCGGCGATCTGCATGCTGAACACAGTGCGATCGAGGGCGAAGGTTCACGGGAATTCCCGGGTTTGTCTTTGGCGGCGCGGCGCAACATCAATCTTGCCATCATCGGCTACGCTGAATTGCTCTGCGAACACGCGGACGCGTTTGGCCTTGCGGCGCGCGCCAAGGAGGCGGTAGCGCGGCGAGTTCATGAGATGAGCTTCGGCACGCGCGCGGACTGCGAGAGCTACATGCAGCGTGTGCAGAAAGCGCAGCTGGCAGTGGCCAATCAGAAACAGATCACCAGCATGGTGAGGGCGAAGTTGGAGCGCTTGCGGGCCACCTGCGAATACCGCAATGCCGCCGACACGGTGCCGACTGCGGACTCGTTGTCGCCGCCGGTGACCGAGCTTGAATTCGACAAGCCCAAGCCGCCTTCCGCCAACACATGGAATGTGCTGGCGGAGGACTACTGGGATCTATTTACCCTGCTGCGCTAGTGGGCGTCCTGCGCCAGCGGGTGTCCTGCGCCGCTTGGGTCGTTGCGCCGCGCCTGCGTCGGGGCGGTGCGGCGCGCTGAAACGGCGACGAGATCGGCGGCGATCTGCGAGGCCTCATCCAGCAGGATGCCCGCCGTCGCATCGTCCTTGATTTCTTCGAGCGACTTGGCCGGTTTGACGTCGTGCGCTGCGCGCCACGCGTTCTCACGCTCGAGCCGTTCGTTCTCCAGGCGTTTGCGTTCTGCTTCGCGAGTCTTCAAATTCAAGGAAAGCGTTTTCTGGCTGCGCATGGCTTCCAGTGCCGCAATATCTTCGCGCAGGTACTTGAAGTCCGCGCTGCCTGCGGTTCGATCCGCGTGCAATTTCTCCAGGGTCGCGGCAATCGGCTTCAAATCGCCCTCAGCTCGGAAGGTTGCCGGTTCGATGTGATCCCAGGGCAGGGCGCGGTCACGGGTGCTCTCGCCGACTTCGTTGGCATCGATGAGCGAAGGTAACTGGATGTCCGGCGTTACGCCCCGATCCTGAGTGCTCTCGCCGGTGATCCGATAGTACTTGCCGATGGTGACATTCAGCTGCCCCAATTCCGGCTTACGCCCGAAAATCGTGTAGTTGAGCGGATGCGCATTTTGCACCGTGCCCTTGCCGTAGGTCTGCTGGCCGATGATGAGGCCGCGTCCGTAGTCCTGGATGGCGCCGGCGAAAATCTCAGAGGCTGAGGCGCTGAAGCGGTCGACCAGCACGAGCATGGGACCGTTGTAGAAGATTGCCGGATTTGGATCATCATCCACTTCGATATGCCCGGTGGTGTCGCGAAGCTGCACGACCGGTCCGCGATCGATGAACAAACCCGTGAGCGATTCGGCTTCCGGCAGATAGCCGCCGCCATTGGCGCGCAAGTCCATGATCACGACTTCGGCGCCGTCTTTGCGCAGCTCGCTGATCAGACGCTGCACGTCGCGCGTGGTGCTGCGGTAGTCCTTGGCGCCGGCGCGGCTGGCATCGTAGTCTTGATAAAAGCTCGGTACCGTAATGACGCCGACTTTGACTTCCTTGCCGTTGCGCACGACGGTGCGCATGGTCTTGTGGGCAGCTTGGGCTTCGAGCGAGACGCGGTTGCGCGTGAAGTCGACCACTTTCTGCACCGAGCCTGGGGCCGCACCCGCCGGCAGCACTTGCAGCCGCACCAGGGTGCCGCCGGGTCCGCGAATCTTCTGCACCACATCGTCCAAGCGCCAGCCGATCACATCGGTGAGCTCTCCGCTCTTGCCTTCGCCGACCGCCGTAATTCTATCGCTCGCGGCCAGCTTGCCGCTGACCGCAGCTGGACCGCCGGCGATGACGTCGATGACCGTTACATAGTCATCCGTCAAACTCAGCGAAGCGCCGATGCCCTCGTAGCTCAAACTCATCTGTATGTTGTATTCCTCGGAGTTGCGCGCCGAGAAATAATTGGAATGCGGATCCAACGACAGCACGAAGGCATTCATGAACGCCTCGAACACATCGTCGGGCTTGCTCTGATCCATGCGCTTTGCCACGTGCTCGTAGCGCTTGCGCAGAACATCGACCGCTTCAGGCCACTGCTTGCCGGCGGTCACGAGCGAGAGGGCGTCATTCTTGACGCGCTTGCGCCACAGCTCGTTCATCTCAGCGGCATTCGCGGGCCAGGGCTCCTTTTCACGGTCGAAATTGAACGACTCGTCGATCTCGAAATCAGGTTTCTTGCCCAGCAGGTCGATGGCGTAGGCCATGCGCTCGCGGCTGCGCTGCTGATAGCGGCGGAAAATCACGAACGCCGGCTCGACGTCGCCGGTCTTGATGGCATCGTCGAGTTCGTAACGATACTTCTCGAACTCCGCGATATCGCTCGCGAAGAAATAACTTCTCGCGCCGTCGATGGCATCGAGATAACGGTCGAGGATCAAACTGGAAAGATGATCGTCGAGCGGCGCCCGGCGGTAGTGCTCATGCGCGACGATGTCGGCCACGCGGCGGGCGACGTAGTTTTCCTGCTCCGTGGGCGCGAGGACGGTGACCGCCGCGGATGCCGCGGGCGCCGCGGCCGGCGGCGTCATGGCGGCGCCCAACAGGGCGGCAAGTCCCACTGCGCTCGCGCAGACGGCAATGCCGGTAATCCATCGCGAACGAGTGGCTTTGAACCGTTTGAGTATCACCGTCGCCGTTCTCCTGTAAACTTCGGTCCCATTCCCTTCAAGGCTAGAGAAGCCCGTGCCTCCTAGCAAGTGTATATGAGCCGGAGGATATGCGTCCGTTCACGGTTTTGATCGGTATCGTCTTAGGATCCGCCGCATCGATCACTTTTGGCCTGGGCGCCGTCCTGGTGGTGTTCTGGGTCTTGATGGGCGAACACCCGGATTTGTCGCGCGAAATGCCCCAGCTGGCGGGCAGCCTGTTGGCCTTCGCAGTTTTGACCACCGCCAGTGCCGGGAGTTTCATCGGGCAGGCCACCTTGAAGCCGTGGCGTGGTTGGGCGCATCTCGCAACAGGGATTTCCCTATGTATCGTGGTTTTGTTGTATTGGCCGCACCGCGCTTGACCGGCAGAGTGAGCAACTATGCGACGAGTTGAACGTCTCCTGGCGGCTTTGGCGTTCGCCTGGCTCACCCTGCCGGGCTGCACCATGCACCCCAAGGAACCGCCGCCTTCCACCGACATTGACGATACCGCCTTCGGCGATCACGTCCGCGTGCTGGCCTCCGACGACTTCTTGGGACGCAAGCCGGGGACGCCGGGCGAGGACAAGACGGTCGCCTACTTGATCGAGAAATTTCACAAGCTGGGGTTGAAGCCCGGCAACGGCACGAGCTTCGTTCAGCAAGTGCCGTTGGTGCAAATCACCGCGAGCGCCGATGCGACGTTATCCGCCACTGCCTCGAGCGGTGCGCGCAACCTGGTTTTCGGCAAAGACATGGTGATTTGGACCAAGCGCGCCGTGCCTGAAATACAGGTTTCGCGCAGCGAACTGGTGTTCGTCGGCTACGGCATCGTCGCGCCGGAATATTCGTGGAATGACTACGCAAACCTCGACGTGCATGGCAAGACGGTCGTGGTGCTGGCTAATGACCCGGGCTATGCGTCGAAGGATCCCACCGTTTTCAAAGGCAATGCGATGAGCGGCTACGGACGCTTTGCCTACAAGCTCGAGGAAGCTGCGCGGCAGGGCGCGCAAGGCGTGCTGCTGATTCACGACGCAGCGGCGATGGGCTACGGTTGGAATGTGATTCAAGCCACCTGGACCGGCGCACAATTTGAACTGGCGGCTGCCGACGGGAATGCAGGCCGCGCGGCCATCGAGGGCTGGATTCAAAACGATGCCGCGCGCGCTCTCTTCGCCGCGGCGGGACTTGATTTCACGCGATTGGCAGTCGCTGCAGCCTATCCTGGATTCAAAGCCGTGCCGATGGGCATCAAGGTCGATGCGACGATTCACAACGCGATTCGCGCCTTCAATTCTCAAAATGTGATCGCGCTCTGGCCGGGACACCGGGGGCATGAATATGTCATGTACGCGGCGCATTGGGATTCCTTAGGGATGGACGCGGCGCGGTCTGGTCATAACACCTTCAATGGCGCGGTCGACAATGCAACCGGCGTCGCCGGCTTGCTGGTGCTGGCGCAATCCTTCGTGCGGACGGATCCGAAACCGGATCGCTCGATCGCGTTTCTGGCCACGACGGCCGCTGAACCGGATTTACTGGGCTCGCAGTACTACGTCGACAACCCGCTCCTGCCGTTGCGGCAAACGGTGGCCATCATCAATGTGGACGAGTTGCTCAACGGCGGGCGAACGCGCGATGTCAGCATCCTCGGCTTCGGCAATACGGATTTGGAAGACACGGCGCGCGCTGAAGCGCTGCTGCAGGGACGCGAAGCACATCCGGAGCCGAGTCCCCAGCTGGGTTTGTATTTCCGCTCGGACAGCTACAGCTTTGCCCGAAGGGGCATTCCGGTGCTGTACGTGCAGGGCGGGATCGACAGCGCGGCGCGTGGACCGGTGTGGGGAAAGGCGCAGATCGAGGATTACTTTGCGCGCCGCTATCGCCAGACCAGTGACCAGTATTTCCCTGACTGGGATGTCGGTGGTGCGGTGGTCGATCTAACCCTGTACTACCAGGTGGGACTTCGAGTGGCGAACAGCCGCCGCTTTCCGCGCTGGTATCCGAGCAGTGAGTTTCGCACCTCACACAACCGGGCGAATGCGCCGCCCGGCGATTAGGCTCCTATCGCTTACGTACCCGCAGCCAGCTTTTTGTGAGGTCAAAGCTGCCCGTGGAATTGTAAGGGTCGGAACCCTGCTCGTTGTATGAGGCCTTCTTGGGACCCGGATCGAGCGCCAGCGGTTGCGCAGCCTCAAACTGCCGCATCTCGACCTCCTGCAGCTCGCGCACGCCGAAGCTGAAACTCGAGTTGTCGTCTGCCCGTCGATTGAAATCACTCGCCATTGTCCGTCCTCGTTTAAAAATAGCCAGTGCCGCTAATCGATGCCTTGATTGCTCTTTCCGCTGGTTGAATGTTCCCAAATTGCGACAGGCTGCGACTAACAGAATCGCAAAACTGTGACGCAATTCAAATCGAATCAAGACATAAGACGAGCGCGGTGCGACTTAATTTGTTAGAGGGGCCGCGAGGCGCGATTTTAGCCGCTGCGCGCAACCGCTCCGGACAATTGCCGATCGAAAGGCACCGAGCGATTGCGGCCGCGCATCTTCGCCGTGTATAGAGCTTGGTCGGCTGCCTTGACGAAGTCAGTGTAATTGCCGAACTGAATCTGCCCGCCGTGGGTTGCGCAACCGATGGACACGGTGACCTTTGCATTGTGCGAGCCCACCACGTGGCCCGTGTTGCGAAACGCCATGACGATGCGCTCGCAGATGGTATGCGCCGTTTCCGCATCGGTCGCCGGCAGCACGACGACGAATTCCTCGCCGTCGTGCCGGGCAATCAGATCGGTCTCGCGGGTGTTGCCCCGCAGAATGCGCGCAGTCGCTTGCAAAACGCGCTCCCCCGCCTGTTGACCGAAGCTGTCGTTGAGCTGCTTGAAGCCATCCAAGTCAATGAAGGCAACGCTCAAGGGCCATTTGTGGCGCGTCGAGTTGCCGAACTCTCGCGCCAGAAACTGCTCGAGATAACCGCGGTTATAAACCCCGGTCAACGCATCGCGCCGTGTCTCCTCCTCGATCTCGAGGGAAGTCGAAGCGGCCTCGGCGTTGGAGCGCAAGGTATTGATTTCTCGCAGCGCGTGCAGGCTGCGCAACATCAACACTTCGCGTGCCTGCTCGAGAATCAGATCCGGATGCTGCTTGGACAGCAGCTCGGACTCGAAAATTGCTTCCGTCTCCGGAATCATCGATCCGATGGTCCCGAGCACTTGTCCGAACGCCACCCGGTCCAGCCCGAGGCTGCGCTCGGCGCACAGCGCGGTTTCCGCGAATTGACGCTGTTCCGGGTCCAGCAGGAAAAGGTCGGCCACCGGACCTGAGAGCGCGACGCAGCGGTCAAATATTCCAGCAGGGTGCGCGCTGCAACTCAATTCCACGTGATGGCTGTGCTCTATCGCGCGGCACAGGCGCTCCGGCAGGTTCCAGGTGCGCATCAACCAGCCGCCAACCTGGGCATGATCGGCTTGCACGCGCTTTTTCTCGTGCTCGGCGAGCGCCGCATGATCCGGCTGCAACTTTTCTGCATCCCGGTACAAGTCAGGAACGGCCTGATCGAGTGCCAGCATGCCGACGTCTTGAAGCAGCGCTGCGAGGAAGATTTCTTCCGCGAGAGTTTGGCGCATGGCATCGCCGAGCGCGCGCGCTGCGGTCGCGGCCAGCAATGCGCGGCGCCAGTAGAACTTGTAGCTCAAGCCATGGGGCTTCGCGCCGCGCAAGGATTTCACGAGCGAGAAACTCAAGGCGAGCGTGAGGGTGGCGTTCAAGCCGAGCACCACCAAGGCCTGCCTCAAGTTCTCGCTCTTGCGCCGCTGCGCATACAGGGGTGAATTCGCGATCCGCAAGACCTTGCTGGACAGCGCCGAGTCCATGCTCAAGGCTTTGGCGACTTTGCCCATTTCGATCTCGGGATCCTGCGCCAATTCGATAATATGCGTCGCGACTCCCGGCGGGGACGGGAAGTTCACGGATCGGCGCAGATGGGCTTCGAGCTCGGAATTCAAAACGCGACTCCAGACGCAAAAACGGATCACGGCGCTGCGCCTGATCCTCCTGTTGTAGGTTAACGTCCGCGCCGCAAAAATCTTGAATGAAGTTAGTTGAATCCGGCGCTGGCGCGCCACCACGCACGCAGCGCTCTGAACAAGAGATAAAGGCCGTAGGGACCGAGGAAAACGACCCAGGAGGCGATGGATGCCTCCTTGAGGCCCAGGAATAGACTGCCGTAGAGGTGACCTAAGGTCGCCCCGTCGAATCGGCCCAGAACAGCCACGCCCGCATAAAAAATGAGGATGGGCATCAGGATCACCCCCAGCAGCAGGCCTGCCCCGGCGGCAACCAATTCAGCGCCCCAGGGGCTCTCTTCGGCGAATTGACGGAACTTGAAGGCCATGATGAATTGTAAACGAATCCCGGCGCCTCGCCCGCCACTGTAGAATCGGGCACATGCGCACTTGGACGCCTCAGACACTGTACGACGCAAAGCCCTGGGTGTTCATCGTGGTCGGAGCACTGCTGGGCGTCGGCATGATGCTCTGGTCGCTGTGGGCCGGGCTGTGGACCGTATGGCGCGGACTGCTGTGCTTGGGCGGCGCCGGATTTGCGATCGTCGGCGGCGCGACCTTGCAGATGCGCCAAGATTACCGTGCCAAGAGCAAGTGGCGGCGGGAAACGCCTCCTTGATCCGCACTGCCGTGATCGGCGTCGGCTACTTGGGCCGATTCCATGCGCAGAAGTATGCCGGCTTGCCGAATTCTCAGTTGGTGGGAATCGCAGATCCTTCCGCGGCTGCATGTTCGGCGGTAAGTGCTGAACTCGGCGTTGCCGCGCACGCGGACTATCGCGAGCTCCTAGGGTCGGTCGATGCCGTGAGCATCGTGACGCCGACGGCTTCGCACTACGAAGTTGCCAAGGCATTCCTCAATGCCGGCGCGAGCGTGTTGGTCGAGAAGCCCATGACCGTGACCATCGCCGAAGGCGAGGGGCTCATTGAAATCGCGGCTCGAGCGAAGCGCATTCTGCAAGTCGGGCACCTGGAGCGATTCAATGCCGCGGTTTTGGCAGTGCAGCCGGCGCTCACCATTCCGCGCTTCATCGAATCGGCGCGGCTCGCGCCTTTCAAACATCGAGGCACCGACGTGGACGTGGTGCTGGATTTGATGATCCATGACATCGATTTGATCCTGAGCATCGTGCGCTCACCCGTGGTGTCGGTCGATGCCATCGGCAGCAGCGTATTTTCCAAAGAGATCGACATCGCGAATGCGCGCCTGCGCTTCGCCAATGGCTGCGTCGCGAATGCAACGGCTAGTCGCGTGAGCCTCAAAACCGAGCGCAAGCTGCGCCTGTTCCAGGACGATGCCTACATGTCGCTCGATTTGCAGCAGAAGATCCTCACCGTAATCCGCAAGGGGGCGGGCGTGGGCACGGATGGCATGCCGCAGGTAGCCATCGAAGAGAACACTTACGAGCAGGGCGATGCGCTCAAATCAGAAATCGAGGCATTCTTGGAAGCCGTGGAGTTGGGGAGGCCGCCGCCGGTGAGCGGTGAAGACGGTCTGTTGGCGCTGCGTACCGCGGTGAGCATCGCGGAGCAAGTCGCCAGCTCGATGCGGAAGTTTTCCTAGCGGGTAACGCCCGGCGCGGGAGCCGCACCGGGAACCTTGCCGGGCGCGGCTGCCGGCGGCGGCGGCGTTCCCGTTCCGGATTCATTGTCGGTAATCGTGACCCGATCCACGAAATAACGCGTGTCAGCGAAACAACTGGTGGGAATGCCGGGGTGCTCGGTGTAGTGCAATTGGACACGCCGTCCCACGGCTTTGGTCAGCTGCTCGGCGACGGACTTATCGCGCACGCTGAAGTCCCATAACGCCGGCGAGGTGCCGGGACCCAAATACTGGCCGCCGCCGTAATACAGTGCAATCTCTCCCTCTTGGGTCTTGCACACCCAGCCGCGCCGCACGAACTTTTGCAGCACGCCGGCACGCTCGCCTTCCGCATAGGCCCAGGCGAGGGTCAGCCAGGTCCATAAGCCGCTGCCGACAACGAGCAGCAACAGCAAAATCATAAACCAGCGGCCGGCGCCGCCCGAGCGGCCCGAGCGACGCCTTCCGGCCGTGTTCGGAACTTCAATCCTGGTCATAGCGCTGGCGCGAGGTTAGCACAATGTCGCCGTAGCGCTGCTCTGGCGGAAGATGCCAAGCCGCGGCTCTATTCTCCGCGTAGGAGTCCCTGAACCAGGGACGCACTGGAAGTAATGTGGATGCGGGCCTCGTGAATCAGCGGGTCGGACATGGCGTCGAGACCCTTGGCAATCCGATGCAGCATGACGACATGCGAAATGGACACAGCGGATTGGTTTCGAACCGTTTTCACTAGTTGCACCAGCTCGGCGCGCACGGCGCCTAAGGACTTAGACTCGGGCGAATTTACCGCAGCAGCGTCTTCCAACTTCAGGATCGCCTTACCCAGCAACCTTAAGAGATGATTACGCTTGGCGGTCTCATCGTCGTTCGAAAACATGCCTTGCCGCAGCATACAGGCAAACCGCTGTCACGATAGGGGTTTGGATGAACCCACTGTAAGGTGGGACCACCTAATGCAAATCCCTATATTTACAGGGATGCGAACCCCGAGGGAGGGTGGTGGAGCCGGGGGGAATCGAACCCCCGTCCATAAGTCCTACGCTACAAGATCTACGTACGTAGCCGCGTCTATTGTTCTCACCGCGCACTACCCAACGGGCAGGGAAAGCGTGCGGCCAGCCCGGTATTTTTTCGTTGAACACACCCCAGACACGTGTGCCCCACTATCTGATGAGCGCTACACCCAAACGTTCGCATCAGCACGAGCCGCCTGGGCTTCAACCGCGATTAGGCGGCTAGAGCGTAGTTGTCTTGATTGGCAACTATAAGTTTGCAAATAGTTTAACGAGGAACCTGCACCTCGGTACGCACCTGCAGTTTCGCAACCCATGTCGAAACCGGTCGGCCCCAATCGAAACTATATTCTACGCCTTTCCGGCCCCGCCGTCAGCGCCGGGCGTCCCGCCATCAGCGCCGCATCGCCTTCATGATTTTGCCCTTATCGCGCTGCCAGTCCCTATCCTTTTCATTGGCGCGCTTGTCGTGCTGTTTCTTGCCCTTCGCCAGGCCGATCTCCAGCTTGGCCCGGCCTTCCTTCCAGTACAGCTCCAGCGGCACCAAAGTGTAGCCCCGCCGCTCGACCGCGCCGACCAAGTGGTCAAGCTGCCGCCGATTCAGCAGCAGCTTGCGCGTGCGGGTCGGGTCCGTCTCCACATGCGTGGACGCTGAATTGAGGGGGTTCAAGTGGGCGCCGAACAGAAATGCCTCGCCGTTCTTCACGTACACGTATGCCTCGGCAATCTGCGCCTTGCCCGCGCGCATGCTCTTGACCTCCCAGCCCATGAGGGAGATGCCCGCCTCGAAGCGCTCCTCGATAAAGTAGTCGAAGCGCGCTTTGCGGTTGACGGCAATGGGCGGCAATTTCTCTTGGGTTTTCATCTTTCTTCACAATAATACCGGACGGGGCCGCTTCGGCCCCGTTAATAGTTGCGCGAAGCGCATGAATAGCTGCGAAGCGCATGAATAGTTGCGAAGCGCATGACAAACTCCGCGCTTTTGCCGGACAATGCGTCCATGCAGGTAGTCGAGCGCAGTGCCTTGGTCACCTTTACGCCCGCACAAATGTTTGCCCTGGTGAATGATGTGCCGCGCTACCCGGAGTTTTTGCCTTGGTGCGTCGGGGTTCGGGTCGAGGACGTCTCCGCCACTGAGCGCATTGCCATGCTGAAAGTCGCGCACGGTGTGCTGCAAACCGAATTCACCACGCGCAACACGCTCACAGCGGATGCGCAGATCGATATGCGGCTCACGCACGGACCTTTCCGCGACCTGACGGGCGCGTGGCGCTTTGATGCCATCGGCACGCGCGGCTCACGCGTGCACTTCAAAGTCGAATTCGAATTCAAGAACCGCTTGACTTCCGCGGCCTTCAACGCCGTGTTTGAGTCGCTGTGCGGCAGCATCGTCGACGCTTTCGTGACGCGGGCGCAACAGGTTTACGGCTAGCGGTGAATTGCTCGTGATTCGCCAATCGATCCGCGTTGCGATCGTCTACGCGCAACCGCAACGCAGCATCAGCAAATCGCTACTGCTTTCGCAGGGTGCGACCATCGCCGACGCACTCGCGCAGGTGACATCGAGCCAGGATTTTCTCGGCGTCGACCTGGCGAATTCGCCCGTGGGCATATTCGGCAAATTGGCGCGCCGCGACGTGAAGCTCAACGACGGGGATCGGATCGAGATCTACCGGCCGCTGCAGGAGGAGCCGAAGCTCGCCCGCAGAAAGCGCGCTGGCGGCAAGGCTAGTAAACCCGTCCGTTCTTGATCTTCGCAGCCGATGCATCCTGGGCTGCGGCTTCCGCGTCGGTGGGCTTATCCAGCCGGGCGACTTTGTCCCCGTCGAAATACACGGTCACGCGCCGCGAGTCGACGTGGCGCGTGCGGCCCTTCTTGAGATAGTAAATATAGTCCCAACGTTCCTTGTTGAAGCTGTCGGCCACCATGGGCGTGCCCAGCAGGTATCGGACCTGGCTGCGCGTCATGCCTTCCTTGACGGTGTCGACGGCCGATTGATTGAGGAAATTGCCCTGCTGAATGTTAATGCGGTACACGCAGCCGGAAGCCATCAGAGTTACCGCAGATCCCAGAACCAGGCACTGAATTATTTTCATGTAAAGTGGTGAATAGCCGTCAAATGATTGATAATCGGTGCCCATCATAACCCAAAGGCCCAGCATGCCGCAGCGCCTGAAACCCGACGCAACCAGCGAAAGCAACGATCTGCGCAACGCAGGTCTCAAAGTAACGCTGCCGCGCCTGAAAATCCTGGACATCCTCGCCGACGGGTCGGCGCGCCACATGAGCGCGGAGGATATTTACAAGAAGCTCCTGGTGTCCAATGAAGACATCGGCCTCGCCACAGTCTATCGAGTGCTGACCCAATTCGAGGCCGCCGGCCTGGTCACGCGCCATCATTTTGAAGGCGGCATGGCGGTGTTCGAGCTCAATCAGGGCGCGCATCACGATCACATCGTGTGTGTTGACTGCGGCAAGGTGGAAGAGT
>Ga0193728_1000240_pt1 | contig 25799 bp, 24 predicted proteins | sample U1c1metaG_FD_143037 | JGI IMG/M metagenome (GOLD analysis project Ga0193728, IMG submission 143037) | Soil microbial communities from a riparian zone of the East river system, Colorado, United States - U1c1 | ecosystem: Environmental > Terrestrial > Soil > Riparian zone | place: USA: East River... | reverse complement strand
CAACAACCCCAGACCGCAAATCATTCGCCATGATTGTCGCGGCATCCCCCGCCTCCTGTTGGTACGACGATCTAGAAATGGAATTGCGGCAACTGAGATGGAGCTTGATTCCTAAGGATGCAAACTCATCCGCGTTAGGTTGCGTGGGGCTATAACTCTGTTCTTTGCTGGGAGGGAATTAGTTCGCCGGCCATCAATCGGCTGCATCGTTGCTCTGGCGCCTCAACGCTTGTCAGTCTTACGCATCCACACCCACCACGTAACCGGCCCGGCCTCCTTATCGGTGATTGGCCGACCCGCCAACTTGAGGGCCAGCTTAATCTGGCCGTGATGATAGCCCTCGTGCCCGAGCATGTGCTGTAGCATCAGGATCGGGTGGTCATAGTGAAGGTCCATATCCCGGCCTGCCTCCACCCTGCTCTTTACCGCGTCCCGCACCGCCTTGGCGCTCTCGTTCAGCATTTGCGCGATGCGATCAGGGTCACGCTCGCCGGCCCACTCTTCCTCAGGCATCTTTCTGGCAAACTCCGGCGCGTCCTCCAAGACGAACACCAGTCGCACGTAGTGGATGTGTGTGAACAGCTCTCCGACAGAAGGGCTACCCTCCATCGCCCTGACGGCGAGCCCGCCCTCCGGCACCGCCCGCAGCAGGTTCACCAGGATGGCATTGTTCCGACCCCAGGAGTCCAGCAACGCCTCAAGCAAGCTTTGGTCTAATGCGTTCGACATGCGACGTTTGGTTAGTCATGGTGGAAATAGAAGAGGTTGCCGTCCAGATCCTGTACGGTGAACTGTCGTAATCCCCAAGGCTTTTTTTCCAGAGGATCCACTATGTTCGCACCTGACGAGTTCAGTTCCTCGTACGACGCATCGATGTCTTCAGCGAACACCCAGTGAACGGCAGGTTCGAACGGTGGCTTCCTCTTACGAAAGAATATCGCCACATTACCGCGTGACACGGCCCCAATCTCTTTGCCGGGGTAAAGCCATCCAATCTCAAAGCCGAGTACATCTCTATAATGCTGTTGTGCGCGTTCTACATCAGCGACCGGCAACTCCGGCACTAACTGGCCAATCGAGTTCATTTTCTCTTTTGGGCCCACAGAGCTCTCTCACTGTCCTTTATCCAACAAGACCACCAACGCGTCAAATTAGGACACTACCAAGCCTTCGGATATCTTGACTTTTAGGTTAATTAACTAGTAACCGGCTATGAACGCTGCAGTTCACCCCGCCCCTCCACCTCCATCGTCACCTCCACCTACCCCGGCGAACAAACGCCTCGAATATTATGCCAACTGCCATCGTTGTTGTTTTCAAAAGCAACTGAACTCCTTGCAAAGAATTCAGGTCCACCACATTCCAAAGTACTGAGCGAATCTACCGTCTTGGATTTTCAGTTGGCTTATGCCCTCGTTTTGCCGTTTTGCACCCTGTTTTCTGGGTGTCTCAATCCTTTGTTTTCAATCAAATCCAAGCTCTTTTTTGCAAAATGGGGGGTGGGGGTACCCTCGCCATGAGCTCACCTCCATTTAAGCCCCCGCAAACGGCACTCTTTCTTTTCATAAACTTGCACCGCGCCTCCTCTCTTGAGCCGCTGATCACCACCCCGCACACTCTTGGAATTGCGCAGTCCAGCCCGACACAGCAAACGCCAGGGTTTCGGCGCCATCTTTTCTCTTCGGCAGTAGCAACCCAGCCGTCACGGCCCAGCATTAGGATTACCTCCTCGACGCTACGCTCCGCGATGAAACTTCGGACGGACCTGAAACATGGTACAAAGTTTGAGATGGTTCAAACGACGCAGACGCAACCCGAAATGCAGACACAGAGCGTTGGGAACAAGCCGCAAGCCTCAGCGCAGTCTGTGATTTCCGGTTGGCGTGAATATGTGAACGCGTTCCTTGCAGCGGAAGTTTCGGCGTTGACGCGCTACTACGACCGCGTAATCCAATGGCTGCCCCGCGAAGACGATAAAGGTGCCCTCCTCGCCGCGGTCGCCGCGCCGCGCAAAGAAACGGTTGGCAAAGACGAGCCGTTCCCCGACTTGACCCATGAGCGCGACAAGCGAACCGCAATTCTCATCAACGGCACGTTCAATTACGACTTCGACATTCAAGCGCTGCTAATAAATCTGAAAACCAAGCTCGCGCGGACATCACGGCTTGTCGTGTTGCTCTACAACCCCTACCTGCGCTGGGCCTACTACCTCGCAACTCGGCTGGGAATCCGCAAGGGCGAGCTGCCCAGCACCTTCGTAACCCGCGTGGATTTGCAGAACATCGCCAAAGTGGCTGGCTTCGAGATCGTGCGGTTGCGACTCGCGGTGTATTGCCCGTGGAAAATGTTGGGACTCGGGACCGCCATCAACCGTGTGATGCCGCTAGTGCCTTTGGCACGCTGGCTGAGCTTGACTTCGGTCGTCGTGCTGCGGCCGCTAGTGCCTTCGTCGAAGCAGGGAATCTCTTGCGTCATTCCGGCGCGCAACGAACGCGGAAACATCGAAAACGCCCTGAAGCGCTTTCCGGACCTCGGCCGTGAGGCGGAAATTATTTTTGTCGAGGGACACTCGACGGACGGAACGTGGGAAGAAATTCTGCGCGTGGCCACACTCTACCGCGATCAATTTCGCATTCTGGCCGTGCAACAACCCGGCAAAGGCAAAGCGGATGCAGTGCGGCTCGGCTTTTCCCACGCAAGAGAAGACCTACTGGTGATTTTGGACGCGGATCTTACCATGCCGCCGGAAATGCTTTCGCGATTTGCCTTTGCCTACGACCAGGGGCACGGCGATTTCATCAACGGGTCGCGGCTGGTCTATCCGATGGAAGGCGCCGCGATGCGATTCTTGAACCGCATGGGAAATATTTTCTTTGCAAAAATGCTGAGCGCCGTTCTGGATGTGCGTCTCGGCGATTCGCTGTGCGGCACAAAGCTTGTCACCCGGCACGATTACGAGCGCATGGCGGCCTGGCGAAAAGACTTCGGCGAGTTCGATCCTTTCGGCGACTTCGAACTGCTTTTTCCCGCAGCCGAACTCGGCCTCGAAATCGTCGACGTTCCGATTCGGTATTTGGCGCGGACTTATGGTGAAACAAATATCCAACGCTTCCGGCACGGGCTGCAGCTCCTGAAGATGACCTGGGTAGGGCTCGTGCGGGTCAAGATGGGCGTCAGAAAAAAGCGGCCGCTCGCTTCGGAGAATGCTGTCAGCTAGCCGTGCCAGCTAGGCTCGCATTCGGGCATCCGCGCGTATGCGTCAACGTAGTGTCAAAGCCTGACGTAGCGTCAAGGCCTTAAGTCACATCGCGCAATTACATTGATGCTCGCTCCGTCCGGAATGAGGGCCTCGAGTTCCCTCTCTTGAAGCGGTAGCGGAGCCCAAGTACCGGCATGCTGTATCGAGTACCCAGCATTTCGCAGCAGCGCGACAAGCGCAGCGAAACTGTTGTGCTCCTCCGCATGCACGTACGGCGACAGTTCCATCACCAAAATGGGCCGGAATTTTGACAGAACTGCAAGGCCGCCTTGCAACGCTGTCAATTCATGGCCATCTACATCGATCTTGATGACATCTACCCGGTTAATGCCCTCGCGCGCGACGATGCCGTCAAGTGTGTCCACCGTTGCGTTTCGGGCCGTTACCAGGCGTCCCCGGTGCTTCGGGTGCACGGACTCGCCCTTCTCGAGAGGCCAGCTGGCGAAGATTTTGTCAGGAGCGCCTTCCGCAGGTGTTGCGGCCAATAAAACTTGGCGTGGATAGGTACGCGCCTGCAGTTCCGGATTGAGTGCCAGGTTGTGCTTCAATTTGTCGAACGCAAAGTCGGTGGGCTCAAAGGCGAATACTCTTCCTGCAGACCCGACGCTGCGCGCCAGTCCCAAAGTGTGGGCGCCAATGTTCGCACCTATGTCCAACACCACATCGCCCGGTTTCACCAGCTTCTCCAGGGTGGTCCCCGTCGAGCGCTCGAACGCACCCAACAAATAAATCGAAAAGTCGATGCCCTCGCTCAGATCCAACGACCACATGAGGCCGCGCCGCCGAACTGTTACGCAGTTATTTTTGCCGGCCATCGCGCGCCCCGTAGCGATGAACTTGTACGCATGCGAGGCCAGCGAAACTTTTGTTTTTGTCGTCAGCATTGTTGTGGCCACATTATGTGCGCTTAAGACTTGTCGGCCAACCTTGCTTTAGCGGCAGCGCTAAAGCCGGCGCAAGCATACAAGCGCGAACATCCCGAGACTAGCGTTTTGAGATTTCAGCATCCGCTCTAATCGCACCCACGCCGAGCGAGTAAAGCCAGGCATCAAACTCCGCATTCCTACTCCACCAGAAATCAGGTAGCGAAACGGCAGAAAAGGGCAAATCCTCTCAATGGAAAATTCCGGGAAATCTGATTCAAACTTGCTGCGATCTCTTGCAAAAACAATCCAAGGAACCGCGATGTTGGCGCCAGAAAGCGGCCCTGTCGAGGAATAGGTCCAATCCGCTGCTTCGGGGCGAAAAGGCTCATGATGAAAATATTTGTAGATGAATGAAGACCAATGTGTGATCCAGGGTTCGATCATCAGAATTTTTCCGCCTGGGCGCAGGCACCGCGAAGCTTGCGCGAGGAATCGGCTCACATCCGGCATATGGTGCATCACGTTGGTCATTATGATCGCCCGCATCGATCGATCGGCGAACGGCATCCGTTGTGCGTCAACCACGACTTGCACATCGGAACATTGGAAAACCTCCGAAGTGATCAACCCCGGAATGAAATGGGCGCAGTAACCACCGCCCGAACCCAACTCCAGGACTTTTCCCTCTCCGGGCGGAAGCTCACTAGCCAGCATGACGTACCACTCATCATAGATCTCCTTCAGAAAAGGCTTCGAGGAAATAATCTGTTTTCTTAGTTCGGTGGTGTTGGGATCATCTACTTGCAGAGCTGCGGTTAGCGGGTGGGCGAGCAGGCGGCGGAGAAGCGAGGGTAGCAAAAGAGCTATCCTCTAAGCCGGGACCACGCCTGCCAACAAATGCCAATCATGGACGTCCTCGGACCTTCCCACGAAGGGCCTCCAACCGGTTACGTGCCTCCGCCAATCCGGGAGCCAATTGCAGCGCTGCCATGTATGCATTCTCAGCTTGAGCGTAGTCACCCTTACGTTCCAGCGCTTGCCCCAAGAAAAAGCAGGCCATCGGCGAGGGCGAAATTTCAGCGGCTCGCGCGAAATCTGCAGCGGCGGCTTGGTAATTCCAGGATTCCAGTTCGATCGTCCCTCGCCCAATGTAGCTATTCTGCTCGTTGGCATTGAGCGCAATTGCAGCGTTCAATTCCGGCAAGGCCGCGGCGTAATTCTTCGACATCAGGTACAGGATCCCAAGATTGTTGTGTGCTTGCGCTGCTTCCATGGGGTCCGAGGAAAGGGCGATGGCTTGGCGGTACTCACGCGCGGCCTGCTCTGTGCGGTTTTGACGTTGCAACAGGAAGCCGAGATTGTAATGGGCGGACGCGAGTTCCGGGATCAAACGGGCAGCAGTTTCGAAATGTGTCTGCGCGAGCTCCGGTTGCCCTCTCTCGATGAGAGCCGCGCCCATGTTGTTTTCAGCGATCCCGTTGTTGTCCGTTGCCTGGAGTGTGTAGGAGAAGAGCGAAAGGCTATCGTGCCAATAGCCAATCTGTTTTCGCGTCACGTACACGTAAGGGGACGCCAGCACCACAAAACACACTGCCGCAATTCCTTGATGAAGGCGTAAGCGTGACGCCCAATCTCCCAGAAGCCAGACAATGGCAACCAATAAACCGAGCATTGGAATGTACATGAAGCGGCCGGCCATCCCTTGCCGTCCCGATTGCACAATCCCGATCATCGGCACCATCGTTCCCAAATACCAGAGCCAGCCGAAAACCAGATACCGTTTTTCTCGAAAGCGCCAGACCATCGCGCTAATGCCGGCAAGCAGGAGTGCCGCAACGATTACTTTCCACCACGCCAATGAGTTTTCAGGATGAGGATAAAAGACCGCCAATCGGGAAGGCCAAATCGCCTTGCCGAGGTATGCCCAATACGAATAGATGGCGTTTTTCAGGCGCCAGCTAAACGGCATGGCCGCCGCCAGCGCGCCTTCCTTTCGATGCAAGCGGAGAGTTATCAAGCTTGCCGCCACGGACAGTAGCAGAAGAGGAATCTTTTCAATTGCCAATGTAAGGAGGGCGGATAGGAACCCGCGTTTCTCGCCAGAATCCTCTACATTGGAGAGCCTTCCCAGTGGCCAGTAATCCAACAGCAGCAGCCCAAAGGGGAGCGAGACGACCATGAGCTTGGACATCAGCGCCAAGGCAAAAAACGAGAACACAACAAGATATCGTCCCACGCCCGGCTTGCGTACATACCAGCCGTACGCCCACACCGTCAGCAACAAAAAGAACATGCAAAGTGCAGTTTTAAGCTCCGCGACCCACGCCACTGATTCCACATTGAGCGGATGAAGCGCGAAAAGAGCGGCTACTGCCGCGCTCCGCAGCGCATGGCCTGTGGCCCTCGTCAGAAGTAAAAAAAGAATTACGATGTCCACCGTCTGCAACAACACATTTGTGAAGTGATGCCCCGCGGTGTTGGTCCCATAGAGCTGCACATCCAGCATGTGCGCCATCCACGTCAGTGGATGCCAGTTGGCGGCAGGATTATCGGTGCCAAAGGCCCACCGCAGGTTCGCCCAGGTAACTCCCTGCAGAACATGCGCGTTCCGCGTCACATAATCTGGATCGTCGAAATTTACAAAACCATTCTGCATCGCTGGGGCGTAGAGAGCCATGGTCCCAGCGGCAAGCAGGATCGCGAGAAGAAGGACCATGCGGTCGGCCCGCTGATTAGAGCCTGGCAAAGTGCGATTTAAATCATCAGGAGTGTTCATCGCTCGCGGAAAGTTCACCGAAGCATCAACTGTGGACGCCAAAAAATATCTTCGCTGTGCGCGCTTATTGCCGCAAGTGTAGTAACGGAAGGCGTAACCTAGGTGACAACGCCCTTTCTTCCTCGGCAGTCAGAGGCTCCGCGCCTCTGTCTTACTCCGTTGCCTTCTCCTCTGTAGGTCACGGCTTTCCCCACCCGCCCCAGCCAACAAATGACGCCTAACATCTGGACTCTTGCAAAGAGCTCACATTTACACATTACAAGGAGCTTAACGAATTAATCATCTCCTTTACTATCAATATATTACGATGTCTTTTGTCATTTTCTGCGTCTTTTGATTCACCGGATACTGTGTTTTCAAGCAATACGGACTCTTTTTAGAAAAATGGGGGGTGGGTTACAAGGACTTTCAGGCCCGCTTTTGCTGAGCGTGTTGCCCCAGAGTATTATTTCTCCCGGGTTGCGAACCGACGGATTGGTTCGAGCGTGTTGCACGGTTCGAAAAGGAGAACGGGGAATGTCTTTGGTCAGCTTTGTGGATACGCCGAAATTCGAGGATTACAAGAAACGCTTTGCGGAGCACTACAAACTGACGCGGCGCTCGGACGGCGTTATTTTGGCGGAGGCGCATACCAAGGGCGGCTCAACACAATTGAGCGTGGAAAATCACCGCTCTGTGGGGCAGCTGTTCAAGACCATTGGGGCGGATCCGGAAAATGAGGTGATGATTTTCAGCGGCACCGGCGAAGACTTCATGATGCAGGCCGATCCCGAAGGATTTAAGTTGGAGCAGGAAGATCTGCAGCACTGGGCCTACGAATATGCCTACAAAGATGGACGGATCAATGTCAGTTCGCTGGTGAACGACCTGGAAATTCCCACCATCGGCGTGCTGAATGGCCCGGGCTTTCACACCGAAATTTGTTTGATGTGCGACATCACCATCTGCAGCGAGGACGCCATCATTTTCGATCTGCACTATGACATCGGCTCGGTGCCGGGAGATGGCATTCACAGCTGCTTCCTGGAATTGCTGGGAGTGAAGCGCGGCGCGTACGCGTTGCTCACCGGACAGGCCATCGACGCAAAAACGGCGCTGGAATATGGATTGGTGAACGAAGTGGTGCCACGCGATAAGCTGCTGGATCGCGCCTGGCAACTGGCCGACCACATCATGACCCAGCCGCGCATCACCCGGCGCATCACTACGCAAATCGTCAGGCGGCCGTGGAAGAAACGCATCACTGATGACCTGGACGGAGGATTTGGCATGCAGATGTTTGCGCACCTGGCCAAGAAAAAATCCATCCATAGCAGGAAGCACATCGATGAATCGGTGGCCTACGTGAAGCAAGGCAAAAGGAATAATTTTGAGTGAGAGTGTGAGTTGGGCGGCAAGCTGAAATCGGGAATGTTGATGATAGTCGGTGCCGTGGATAGGATTCGCGAAGGACCCGGCCAATGACCAAATACGTCGCACTGCTTCGCGCCGTGAACGTTGGCGGTACCGGCAAGCTTCCGATGACCGAACTGAAATCCATGTGCGACTCGTCCGGATTTTTGAACGCGCGCACCTACATTGCCAGCGGCAATGTAGTGTTTGAAAGCAAGCTCACGGAATCCGCGGTGAAGGCCAAGCTGGGAAAATGCCTGGCCTCATACGCCGGCAAGCCCGTTGACGTAATGGTCCGCACCGGCCCCGAAATGGCCGCGATTCTGGCCAAGAACCCTTTCAAATCGCGCGCGCCAAACGCCACCGTGGCGATCTTCCTCGACGAGCGGCCGCCCAAAGACACGCTGAAAGCCATCACTGGCCAGCACGAGGAAGAAGTGGCGCTCGGCACCCGAGAAATTTACGTGCATTACGGAGCCGGAATGGGCCGCTCAAAACTAAAAATCCCCGCCGCCAAGCTGGGCACCTCGCGCAACATGAACACCGTCGCCAAGCTCAGCGAATGGGCGAAGGAATAGCAGATGAATACGCTTCATCTACTGTTCTTATCGTATTCACTAGCTAGTGCGATGGAGTAGAATACCGTGCTAATGAGTTGACCCCTGCATTAACAGGGAGGTCAAAAAAATGCGCTCGTTTACCTCGATGGTGGTCGCAACTTTTATCGGTACTCACATCCATGTACTCGCAAAACGATAAAGCAATACTCATGCGGTGGCAGGTCGCCAAAGTACGCTCCGACTGGCGCGTGTTGGCGAAGCCCGGGCTGCGAGATGATGTTCCGCCGGAAGACAAAGCCATCCAGGCGGAATATTACGCCGCGCGTGATGCGCTGAAACATTTCGAGGATAAAGAACTGGTCGCGCTCGCCGAGCAAGCGCATCCGCCGGTGCCGGATGTAAATCTGAACACCAGCGAGGGATACCGGCGCTGGTGCCGGGTGCAGCAAAACATCATGGAAGCAGAATTAAAACTTCTCGCCATCAGCCGCGAGATTGAAGACGCCTTCCCGCATTTAAGAATGCGCGCCTAGTAATTTTTTCTCGCGCGAGCAACAACTAGATCGACAATTGCGTGCGTCACTGCTTGTGCACAATTTAAGATGCCTCATGAAACCCAATCAGTTAGCGGTAACATCGATGTTAGCCAGGCCACAGTGGCAGTTCCTTAGAGCCGAGTTTTTCTGTCCGCCGCCTGTCCCCTTCAGGCAGTAACCCCGCTTGACGCGGTGCGGCACATTTGCGGTTGCGAGCTTGCTCGTATCGCAGTAGGGATCGATGGGCATTGCGACGTGCGTCGTGGTAGCACTCAGCGAAGAAGTTAGAAATATTGTCGCCGGCAAATTAAAATCTCTGGGAATGGAAGCCACGTCGTTGGCTTCGCCGGAAGAACTGCCAACCGTCCTCGAGAAAATTCCCGCTTGCGGAATTCTCTTGGAAGTAATCACCTCCATAAAAGCTTCGCCGCAGGCCAAAAAAGCCATACAGGAATTGGCTGAATTTTATCCCTTTGGGAAATTCAAGCTGGCCGGAAACGAAGTCCTAACTAATCCTCGGTAAAGAATCGCTAGCGAGTTTTGTCCGCGATTGCCAGCAGTTCAGCCCACGAACGCTGCGAAAAGACACCAGACATAGCGCGTACCTCGCAGTTCATCTTTCCGCAGACGATATGCTGCCCTGCGTGCGGTGAGCGTTATTCTCTACAGGTTACGGTTGGAGGCATGGGGATGACTTTCGGGTGGAGCATTATGGTGTTTTTTCATACTCGGTAGACTTAGACGCAAGGTATATTGAGGCTTGTTGGAAGGAAACTGATGACGATCGCTGTGCTTTCCGCGGGCTTGCAGAGAAAAACGATGTGTTGTGTTGGTTTGATGATGGCAGGAGGTATTTGCGGCAGTGCGGAACTTGGCCATGGGCAAGAAGCGAAAAGTGGTAAGCCAGCCGCTAAGAAAGACACTGCTATTCGCACGCTGCAGCCTGCGGATGTTGCGGAGCTGCCACCCGCGTTCGTTGAGAAACTGAATGCGCGCGGGTGTGCCATTCCTCAATATGGCGAGGTTGGACGCGCTGGTGCCACGGCAGACGAACCTGTCCAGGCAGGTGAACCGACAAATGTTATCCGTGGCGAGTTTGCGCGGCATGGGCAGGAAGATTGGGCGGTGCTGTGTTCCAAGGGCGGCAGCTCCACGATTGTGATTTTTTGGGGCAGGACGACAGCGTGTCCAGCTTCGCTGGCGAGGCTTGAGGATGCGCATTATTTGAAACGTGGAAAAGACAAGAAGGTGCGATATTCGCGGTCAATTCGAGGATTGGGGGAAAGCGACCTGGGCGATCGTGCAGGTATCGCGGGATTAAAGTCCTTCTCGCATCAAGGGATCGATGACCGCTTCGTGGGTAAGTCCTCGGCATTCTTTTACTGCAGCGAAGGTAAATGGAAAATTTTCCCAGCCAAGGATTCGAGTAGCGAATGACCACGCAACTGCAATTCAATCTGATGCCGGAGCGGCGAGTCTGGTCGGTTACGGAACTGACGGTGAAGATCCGCGACCTTCTGGCGAGGAATTTCACGGACATCCTGGTGGAAGGCGAAATTTCGAATTGCCGCAAGGCTACTTCCGGGCACATCTATTGCACGTTGAAGGATGAACGCACGCAGATTCGGTGTGTTTGTTTCAAAGCGCAGCTGCGAACGATGAAATTCCGGCCCGAAGATGGCTTGCGCGTGACGGTGCGCGGCTCGATCACCGTGTATGAAGCGCGGGGCGATTATCAGATTTTTGTGGAAAGCTTCGAGCCGGTTGGGCTGGGCGCGCTGCAGTTGGCATTTGAACAGTTGAAAAAAGGGTTGGAAGCGGAAGGGCTGTTTTCCCAGGAACGGAAAAAACCTTTACCGGTGCTGCCACGCTGCATCGGATTAATTACTTCGCCGCGTGGTGCGGCGGTGCGCGATGTGGTGCGGATTTTGCGGCGACGATTTCCTAATGTGCAGCTCACGTTGTATCCCGTGCGCGTGCAGGGCGAAGGCGCGGCTGGCGAGATTGTGCGTGCGTTGCAATTTTTTAACCGGCGGCAAAGCGTGGATGTGGTAATTCTGGCGCGCGGCGGCGGGTCGATGGAAGATTTGTGGAGCTTCAATGAGGAAATTGTGGCGCGGGCTATTGCGGCGTCGAGCATCGCCATTATCTCCGGCGTGGGACATGAGACGGATTTCACGATTGCGGATTTTGTGGCGGATGTGCGGGCTTCGACGCCTTCGGCGGCGGCGGAGCTGGTGGTGCAGACGCGGCGGGAATTCGACAAACATATTTCGGAGTTGCGCGACAGCCTGACCAGCTTGATCCGCTACCGGCTGAGTAATTCGTCACGGCGTGTGCATCAACTAGCGGCGCGGCGTGGATTTCGCCGGCCGGTAGATTTGTTGCGGCAGCAACGGCAGCGGTCGGATGAAATGACGTCGCGGCTGGCGATGGGACTGCGGGCGCGGTTGGAACAGTCGCGCAAACGGTTCAATGTGACGCACGTGCGCATTGTGTCATTTGATTTTCGCCGCAAGGTGGCGGCATTTCGTTTGCTGCTGGAGCGACGTCAAACGGAACTTGCCAAGCGAGGTGAGCGCTTATTACGCGCGAAGCGCGAGCGACTGGAGCGTTTGCGATTGCAACTGGAGGAGCGCAGCCCGCTGCGCGTTTTGGAGCGCGGCTACGCTATTGCGACAGATGCGGCCGGCAACGTGCTGCGTGCGAGCGATCAGGTGAACTTGGGCGACACCGTAAACGTGCAATTGCATCGCGGACGGCTCAGTACAGAAGTAAAAAGCAAGGAGCCGTAAAAGTTTTTCACGCAACAAAAACGCACATAGTGCGCACGATAAACGGCCTGCCCGATTCAACTTCAAAAAAGCAAGACCCACCCTACAAACCGAGGGTGGGGGCACCCTCCATGTTTTTTCCGGTTGAGTTAAACAGTGTTTTTTGGGCTCGGGTTAAGCGAAGAGCTGAGCGCTCGGTGAGTTAAACAGCAGCTGAGATTACTCGTCGTCGGAGGAGGCGACTTTCAGGACGGCAAGGAAGGCTTCCTGGGGGATGTCGACCTGGCCGACGCGCTTCATGCGTTTTTTTCCTTCTTTTTGTTTCTCGAGGAGTTTGCGTTTGCGGGAAATGTCACCGCCGTAACATTTGGCGAGGACGTTTTTGCGGATGGCGGCGACAGTTTCGCGGGCGATTACGCGGCTGCCGATGGCCGCTTGAATGGGAACTTCGAACATCTGGCGAGGAATCAGTTTACGCAAACGAGTGACGAGGTCGCGGCCGCGATCGTACGCCAAGTCGCGGTGAATGATGAGCGCGAGTGCGTCGACCGGCTCGCCGCCTACTAACACATCCAATTTAATCAAATCGGATTCGCTGTAGCCCGCGAGGTGGTAATCGAGCGAAGCGTAGCCGCGCGAAACGCTCTTGAGGCGGTCGTAAAAATCGAGCACGATTTCGTTCAGCGGCAGCTCGTAGGTGAGCATGACGCGCGTGGGAGAGAGATATTCAAAATTTTTCTGCGCGCCGCGTTTGTCCTGACAGAGTTGCAAGATGCCGCCAACGGAATCTTCGTTGGTGATGATCATGGCCTTGATAATGGGCTCTTCGATTTTTGCAATGTCGCTGGGATTGGGAAATTTGGCGGGGCTGTCGACTTCCATAACCTCGCCGGTGACACGGGTGATGCGATAACGCACGCTGGGCGCGGTGGTGATGAGATTCAAGCCGAATTCGCGCTCCAGTCGTTCCTGTACGATTTCCATGTGGAGCAGGCCGAGGAATCCGCAGCGGAAACCAAATCCCAGGGCGACGGAATTTTCCGGTTCGTAGAAAAATGCCGCATCGTTCAATTGCAATTTACCGAGGGCATCGCGTAGGGGTTCGTATTCGTCGGCCAGCACCGGGAACATGCCGGCGAAAACCATGGGCTTGATGGCTTCGAAGCCAGGCAATGCGGGCGCGGGGCGTGAGGCGTCGGTGACGGTGTCGCCCATGCGGGCTTCAGCCACGCGCTTGATGTTGGCGACGATGAAGCCTACGTCGCCGGCTTCCAGTTCCTCGAGGGCGACGGGCTTGGGCGTTAATGTGCCGAGGGTTTCTACTTCGTAGACTTCGTTGGTGTAAACAAGGCGAATTTTCATGTGCGGCGTGATGCGGCCTTCCATCACACGCACAAGAACAACTGCGCCCCGATAAATATCGAACCAGGAGTCGAAGACCAGCGCCTGCAGCGGATTTTCGGCACTGCCTTTGGGAGGCGGGATGCGGGCAACGATAGCTTCGAGAACGTCTTCGACACCGAGGCCGCTTTTTGCGCTGATGAGCAGCGCATCGCTGGCTGGAATAGCGAGGACGGTTTCGATCTGCTCTTTGACAAATTCGGTTTGCGCGGCGGGCAAGTCGATTTTGTTGATGACCGGCAGAATGGTGAGGTTGTTTCCAGCGGCGAGGAAAGTGTTGGCGACCGTTTGCGCTTCAACGCCCTGGCTGGCGTCGACGACGAGCAGCGCGCCTTCGCAAGCGGAGAGGGCGCGGGAGACTTCGTAAGAAAAATCGACGTGACCGGGGGTGTCGATCAGATTGAGGCGGTAGGTGTTTCCGTCTTTGGCTTTATAGTGTAGGCGAATGCTCTTGGCTTTGATGGTGATGCCGCGCTCGCGCTCCAGGTCCATGGAGTCGAGTACCTGCTCGTGCATTTCTCGGGAGCTGAGCGCGCCGGTCATTTCGAGCAGGCGGTCGGCGAGCGTGGATTTGCCGTGGTCGATGTGCGCAATAATGCAAAAATTGCGTATGAACTTTGGATCCATTTAGGTTTATAACGGCAGGAGAGTCCGGTCACTTCGCGCCGGGCGCGTGCCGGTCTGGACACTCGCCGGTCACGCTACAGCCGCGCAAAAACCATGCCGCGTAAACATTGAGTTTGCCACAAATCGGAAGGCGCGTCAGCCTGGGGACGAAATGAGTTGAAAGTTTTGTGGGGCGGCAGGGCTCGATAAAATTGAGGGGACAAGAGAGAATAGTGTCATGGAAACACGATGCGCTCGTTGCGGTGCACCCATGAGTTGTAATCCTGAAGGTGATTGCTGGTGCGCGGAATTGCCGCACCGGCCTATGCCGGTTTTGAATGCTGGGGAAGCTACTGGATGCCTGTGCCGAAATTGCCTTGAGGCGCAACTGCGAGAGCTTCAACGCCAAGGAAAAAGCGCTGAGTAATTTAGCAGGTTAGATTTGGCGGAATTTAGGAATTGACTACGGTAAATATAGCGGCTGTGAATATTCCAGAAAACTTCAGACCCACCCTAAAAATCGAGGGTGGGGGATCCTCCGCGTTTTTTTTGATTGCGATGACGAATAGGGCGCAATGGGCGTGCAGTGACTCTTTGAGGCACGGATTTGGCCGCATTTTGCCAGCAGTATATAGTTAAAGAGGCTGATAACACTGCACGCAGGCTGTCGTACATACTGCATAATCAATTACACCGCAAAGGCAACCCTCTCTGATGGCCGGAGACGTAAACAAGCATCTTGACCGGGCAAAGCGCTTCCTCGAAAAAAATCGGGTTGCGGACGCTATTGCTGCTTATCTGGCGGTGCTGGAGGGAGCTCCCCAGCACCAGGAGGCCACCCAAGCGCTAGGCGATCTATATTCACGGACCGACCAACCTGATCTTGCGGCGGTTTATTACGGATTGCTGTTCGACATGCTGATTGATCCGCGCGACGAGAATAAAGCAGTGGCGATTTACAACCGGTTCCTGCGCAGCGGGCGGATGGAGCAGCCGCCGGAACGCATCGCGCGGTACGCGTTTCTGCAGCAGAAACAAAATCACGCCGAGGAAGCTATCGACCAGTACACCAAGGCAGCGGAAATGTTTACGGCTGTTACGCGGGATGAAGACGCATTGTTTTGCCTGGAGCGCATCGCGCAGCTTGACCCGGAAAATCCCGCGCGGCAATTGCGGTTGGCGGAAGCGGCGGAACGTATAGGGCGGCGCGCGCTGGCGGCTCGCGCCTATTTGCGCGCCGGCCAACTGGCCACGGCGCATGGCGAACACGAGGATTCCCTGAAACTCCTTTACCGTGCGTATGTGCTGGCGCCTCAAGAACGAAGCGTGGCGCTGTTGTACGCGGAAGCCAAGTTACGCGCGGGGATGGCCACGGAAGCGGTAAAGATTCTCGATCCCTTCGCGGGAAAAGAGAGTGACGCGACGTTTGTGGATGCGTTTGGGAAAGCGCTGGTGCGCGCCGGGCAATTGGATCGCGCACGGGAAATACTTGAGGGCCTGTTGCGCGAGAAAAATGTGGGAACGACGCCGCTGTTTGAACTGGCGGACGCGTACGCGGCGGCGGGGAAAGACCGCGATGCCGTGGATGTGCTGTTAACCCTGAAGCGGCGAATGTTCGCGGATAAAAAGCAAAATGAGTTCGCCATGCAGGTGGACCTCTCCGGCGAGAAGAATCCACAATCGCAGGCGGTCCTGGAATTCTGGGCGGCGCTTTATAACGAGCTGAACCGGGAATCGAAATACTTCGAAATCATGACCAAGTTGTTCGACGTATACGTGGGGGTCGGAAATATATCGAGAGCCGCGGAAACGCTCGAAAAACTTGTGGATATCGACCCTTACGATCCGGGCAATCAGGAGCGGCTGGAAAAGCTGCGCAACCGGGTGGACGATGCGTTGTTCAAGCGGATTGCAGTGCGGCTGGCAAGATCGACGAGTTTAAGCGCGGGTTCTGCGTCGCTGCAACATTCGAATGCCGGGGAGATTGTCAGCGCCTCGCAAACGAATAGCGAGGCCGGGCGTGAGAAGCAAACGCTGGAAGACTTGATTGTGCAGACGGAAATATTTTTACAATATTCGCTGCACAACAAGGCGCTGGACCGGCTGCAAAAAATCGGCGTGATGTTTCCGGGCGAAGAAAAACGTAATGCGCGGCTTTCAAATTTATACCAGCTGGCCAATTGGTGGCCGCCAGGGGCGCACCGGCAACAGCCTGTTGCCGGGGTCGCAGGAACTGGCGCCGGATCAACACCGCCTGTGCCGATAGCTATGGCGCCTGCGCCGCAAGCGGAATCGCAGGGAGCAAGCGGAGCCGGCAAGACCGGGGTATACACGGCGGAGACGCTGCGAGATCTGTCTAAGATATCGGAGGTAAATCAAAAGATTTTTCGGCAACAAACGCCGCGCGCGATGTTGAACACCGCCGTGAACGAAGTTGGCACATACCTGCACGCGACACGCTCGCTGGCGGTCGTAGGCACGGCGGGCCGTGCACCGGAGTTGACGGCGGAATTTTGCCAGACAGAAGTGAAACCGGCTACGACGGCTCAGGTGGTGCTTTTATTGGCGCTTATGGAAAACGCCGAGCCGGACGAGCTTGGCGGCCTGATGGTGGAGTCCTCGGATGGATCGATACTGGCCGAGCTGGGGCTGCAGAGTGCCTTGGGTGTGATTATCACCGATAAGGAAACTCAGGCGCCCGCGGGAATGCTGATCGTTGGTCATGCGGGGCGGCACAAGTGGCGGCCGAACGAAGCATACTTTTTGCAAGCCATCGGCGACCAGATGTTAATGAGCGTGAGCCACACGCGGTTGCGATCGCTGGTGCGGCGGATGGGCGTTTCCGACGAGCGGACTGGATTATTGAGTCGAAGCTCGTATCAGAGTTGTTTGTTGACGGAAGCGGATCGCGCGCGCGCACAAGGCACGCCACTGGCGTTGGCCATTCTGCAAATTGATCGCGGTTCGGACATTTTGCGGCAGCAGGGTGAATCGCCGATGGAGCGATTCGTGGAACAGGTGGCGCGCTCGCTGCAAACCATGCTGCGGCAGAATGATGTGGCGGTGAAATATACTTCGTGGTCGCTGGCGTTTATTTTGCCCGACACTACACTGGAGGGAGCGCAGCATCTGGCGGACAAATTATTGCGTGCTGCATCTAATTTGCGGCCACCGTGGAATGCCACGCAGTTCACGTTGAGCGCGGGAATTGTGGAAGCGGCGGCCAAACCAGAGTATGACAGCGAGGATATTGTTACGGATTTAATCAATCGCGCGGAATTTTCGGTGGAAGAAGCGCGCAAGCGCGGCGGCGGGAGTGTGATCGCGCTTGAGAGCCCGGTGGTTTAGAGAGCAATTCAAGATTCAGAGAGGAATTTTATGTTTCCCACAGACGTTGTGATTGTCGCGGGCGCGCGCACGCCGATGGTGCGCTATACAGGGTCTTTTTCCGAGGTGTCGGCCATTGATCTGGCGGCGCATGCGTCGAAGGAAGCGATTCGCAAGTCGGGGGCCGATCCAGGAGATTTCGATCACGCGATTTTTGGAAATGTGATGCAGACCAGCGCGGACGCTTTGTATGGGGCGCGGCACGTGGGGTTAAAGGCGGGATTGAAAATCGAAGCGCCGGCGGTGACGGTGAACCGTTTGTGCGGATCGGGCATGGAGTCGATTGCGCAAGCGGCCCAGCGATTGCTGCTTGGAGAAGCGAGCATGGTGCTGGCGGGCGGCATGGAAAATATGACGCAAGCGCCTTTTGTGATTCGCGGCGCGCGCAATGGATTGAAACTTGGCGGTGGCGCGCTGGAAGATACACTGATGGCGGGCTTGACGGATTCTTATTGCGGATTGCCGATGGCGCTGACGGCGGAAAAGCTTGCCGAGCAGCATGGTATTACGCGCGCGGACGCGGACGCGTACGCATTGCGCAGCCAGCAAGCCGCTGATGCGGCGTACAAAGCGTGCCGCGTGCGGGATGAACTGGTGCCGGTGGAAGTCAAGCAAGGGAAAAAATCGATTACCGTTAGCGAAGATGATCATCGGAGGCCGGAGACCACGCTGGAGACACTCGCGAAGTTGCCGCCATCGTTCAAAAAAGATGGAATTGTTACGGCGGGGAATGCCAGCGGGATCGTTGACGGTGCGGCGGCGGTGGTGGTTACCCGGGCACAAACTGCAAAAGAACGCGGGCTCAAACCCGTGGGGCGAATCGTCGCGTGGGCGGTGGCAGGCGTGGACCCGAGCATTATGGGGATCGGGCCGGTGCCATCGTCGCAAAAGGTACTGAAGCTTGCGGGATTGACGTTGGAGCAGATGGATCGGGTGGAAGTGAACGAAGCGTTCGCGGCGCAATATCTGGCGGTGGAAAAGGTGCTGGGACTAAATCGGGATAAAACTAATGTGAATGGCGGCGCGATTGCGCTGGGGCATCCGCTGGGAGCTACGGGAACACGGCTGGTGATCACTATTCTAAATGAATTGCGGCGCAACAATTTGCGTTATGGATTGACCACGGCATGCATTGGGGGCGGACAGGGCATCGCCATGATTGTTGAGGCGTTGTATAACTAACTGCCATTTGGCGGCTACTTTGCCGGGCACTTGGCGGCACGTTTCGAAGAATCCACGAAAAGAAATTCTTAAGAGGAACGGATGACGATTCACAAAGTTGGTGTTGTGGGGTGCGGGTTGATGGGTTCGGGGATCGCGCAAGTGGCTGCCGCGGCGGGCTTCCAGACCGTGGTGCGCGAGGTGAGCGGCGAGATTGTCGAGAAGGGCTTGAAAAATATCGACAAAAATTTGGCGCGATTGGTGGAGAAAGACGCGTTGGACCAAAGCAAAAAGGCGGAAATCCGCGGACGGTTGAAGGGGACGACGGCGCTCGAGGATCTGAAAGATTGTGATGTGGTGATTGAGGCCATCATTGAGCAACTTCCCGCCAAGCGCGAACTGTTCAGCGCGCTCGACGGGCTTTGCCCGGCTGCGACGATTTTTGCCAGCAATACTTCGTCGCTGACCATCACGGAAATTGCTGCGGCTACAAAACGGCCGGAGCGATTTGTGGGGCTGCATTTTTTTAATCCTGTGCCGGTGATGAAGCTGGTGGAAGTGGTGCGCACCATAGCGACCGATCCCGCGGTGTATGAAGAGATGGTGGCGTTTGGAGCGAAATTGGGTAAAACGCCGGTGCGCGCGCACGATAGCACCGGATTTATCGTGAATCGGTTGCTGGTACCGTACCTGCTCGATGCCATTCGCGCGTTGGAAGAAGGTGTGGGATCGATTGAAGACATTGATAACTCCATGAAGCTGGGTTGCGGGCATCCGATGGGGCCGCTGACGCTGTTGGATTTTGTGGGGCTGGACACCACGTACTATATTGCGAACATTATGTTCGATGAGTTTCGCGAAAGGCGGTTTGCTTCGCCGCCGCTTTTGAAGCGCATGGTGCTTGCCGGGTGGAATGGGAGAAAATCGGGGCGTGGATTTTACGATTACACCGATCCACAAAAACCTAAGGCAATGAAGTTTTAGATTTGGACAATGGGATTCCAAAAAATCCAGCAGATTGAAGAAGCAGCATTGCGTCTTTGAAATGCCGAATTAGAAGAAAACTGAGGCGGAATGGCTTACGAAAATTTATTGTATGAAAAAAGAGATGGCATCGCGTATATCACGCTGAACCGTCCCAAGGTATTGAATGCGCTGAATCGTAAAACGGTGGAAGAGCTGCAGCAGGCGTTGCTGGATGCGCGCGGGGATGACGGTGTGCGGGTGATTATCATGACCGGCGCCGGCGAGAAATCGTTTGTTGCGGGTGCTGATATCGGGGAACTGGCGCAGCAAACGCCGGTGAGCGGCAGGGAATTTTCGCTTTTTGGGCAGAGCATTTTTCATTTGCTGGAAACCATGGGGAAGCCGTCCATTTGCGTCATTAATGGATTTGCTCTGGGCGGAGGCTGCGAATTGGCGCTGGCCTGCACCATCAGAATCGCAAGCAAGACGGCTAAGCTGGGCCAGCCGGAAGTAAAACTGGGGATCATCCCCGGTTACGGCGGGTCGCAGCGGCTGGCGCGGTTGTGCGGCAAAGGTGTAGCACACGAATTGTGTCTTACGGGAGAAATGATCAGCGCGGAGGAAGCGCAGCGCATCGGGCTGGTCAATCACCTGTACGAACCGGCGGAATTGATGTCTGCTGCCGAAACGCTGGCGAAAAAAATTATAGCCAACGCGCCGCTGGCAGTGAAATACGCGATGGAAGCGATCGAACGCGGTATGGACATGGGACAGGAAGAAGGAATGTTCCTGGAGGCCACGCTTTTTGGCCTGGTGTGCACGACGGAAGATATGCGCGAGGGAACGAAAGCGTTCCTAGAAAAGCGACCGGGGCAATTCAAAGGGAAGTAGCGAGAAGATTTACACATTTGAATGGCTAAAAACTTGCAATCCAAAACGACGCAACCAAAGCTGGACGCCAGCGGCTTACGCTTTGCAATTGTGGTCAGCCGCTTCAACAATTTTATTACCGAACGTTTGTTGGGCGGCGCCATGGAAGCGCTGGAAAAGTCAGGTGCCGCGAAAGGGGATATCGAAATTGTCGAGGTGCCGGGAGCGTTCGAATTGCCGCTGGCGTCCAAGAGGTTGGCGAGCAAAGGCGAGTATGACGGGTTGATTGCGATTGGGTGCGTGATACGCGGCGAGACTTCGCATTACGATTATGTTTGTTCTGAAACGGCGCGAGGACTGCAATTGGCGCAAATGGATACTGGAGTACCAATTATTTTTTGTGTGCTGACTTGCGAAACGCAGGAGCAGGCGATTGCACGCGCGGGCGGCGACCACGGGAACAAGGGATACGACTCCGGACTTGCGGCCATTGAAATGGCGCGAGTTTCACAGAAGCTGAGCGGCAAAGCAGCGCAAACATCGGCGCCCGCGAGAAAGCTTCGGCGCGCTTAGTGTCCTTACGAACAAAATCCCGCGAGTTTGCCATGCAGATGCTGTTTCAGTGGGACATGAGCAGGCAGGATCCCGCGAAACTGGAAGCAAAATTCTGGCGCGCGGCGAAAGCGGCGGACAATACGCGAGCGTTTGCCAATAAATTATTTGAAGGCGCCGCGAAAGATGCCGATGAGCTGGATGCGCTGATCGTGCAGCATGCGCAGAACTGGCGGCTGGAGCGCATGGCGATCATTGACCGCGCGGTGTTGCGACTGGCGATTTACGAGCTGCGAATTGCTGAAACGCCGCCGAGAGTGGTGCTCAATGAGGCGGTGGACCTGGCGAAGAAGTTTTCTTCGGAAGATGCGGGGGCATTTGTGAACGGAATTCTGGATGCTGTGAACAAAAGTTTGGTTGAGAAGGCCGACAGTGCGGACTAATCTTGCTGCGTGTGAATGCTATTTTTTACTGGCGTTTCGGGGGGCCTTGGCTTGCGCGAGGGATCGAAGAGAGATTCCTCCGCTACGCAGGCCGACTCGTTCGCGGACGAACGAGGAGAAAAGGGTCGGCCTGCTCCGGTCGGAATGACCGTTGGAAGTAGGCGTTGGCGATAAGTGCTTCGGTTCAAATCGTTAACCAACCGATTGGCGTTTGCGAGATTTAGATGCGGATGGTGCCTTCGAAAACTTTCACTGCGGCGCCGCTGCAGCGAGGCACGAGTTTCTTTCCGGTTTGTGAGACTTCCACTTCGATTTGGCTGGGTCTGCCCATCTCCACGCCCTGCTGTATGTACAGCGTTTGCGCCGGGGCCAACTTGCCATTTTGTACCAGATAAGCGGCCAGCGAACCGGCCGCGGAACCGGTGGCGGGGTCTTCGTAAATTTCCCAGGGAAGCATGCCGCGCGCGGAGACTTTATTTGCGCCATTAAGGGCGAAGCAATACGCCATGGTGCCGTTTTTACCTTCGAAATTGCGCAGGTCATGAACGTTCATATGGATGCGGCCCAGCGCGGTGCGATTGCGGAAGGGAACCATCAAGTTTGAGACGCCGGTGGAAACATATTGCGGCTCCAACTCGGAGTGAAAATCGGAAACAGAAACGCCCAGCGCGGCGGCCAGCTCCTTCTTATTAATTTTGATGGAGTGAAAAACCGCGGGTGTTTGCGTCATGGTGACGCGTTGCGGACGGCCATCTTTGAAGCGGATCTCCACGGGGAGCACGCCTGCTCCAGTTTGCTGCATGATGTGCACGCCGCCTTCCTGCGCGGGAACGACGCCGAGTTCCGCGAGCAAGAACCAGGTTCCGACAACCGGATGGCCGGCGAGCTTCAACTCCTCCTTGGTGGTAAAAATTCGTAAGCGGGCCAGAGCACGGTCATCGGTGGGTTTTTGCACAAAAACGGTTTCGGAAAGATTCATTTCGCAGGCGATGGCCTGCATCATGTCGTTCGAAAGGCCATCGCCGTCGGTAACCACCGCGAGGGGATTGCCCTCAAAGCGATTGGTGGTGAAAACATCCAGAGTATGAAAGCGTCGTTCCATAAAGTTTTATGCGGGCCCGGCGGATGCGGATGATCAGATGCTATCTAGGCGCGCGACTGTCCTTTCGTTAGTGACATTTCCCGTGTTGAGCGTTGATTTTGGTTCGATGAGCACGAGGTGAACTTCTTCATCGGCCACTGGCATATGTTCTACTTTACGAGGGACGATGACAAATTCGCCCTCGCGAATGATGGATTCGCGATCGCGGAATTTCATGCGCAAGGTACCTTTTACGACAAGGAAAAGCTCGTCTTCGTGATCATGATGGTGCCAGATAAATTCGCCTTTTAGTTTAACAACCTTCACGTAGCAATCGTTTACTTGACCAATGATATGCGGCTTGTAGTGTTCAGAGAACAGTGCAAATTTTTGCTGCAGATTGACGGTTTCCATAGCGGTGGCTCCTATAGCTGCTGAACGATGTTGGTAACGGCAGCGAGCACCTGGTTGGTGGTCTCGCGCCGCGAAGTTTCCGAATAGACGCGAAGCAAATTTTCGGTGCCTGAAGCGCGCACCATGACCCAGCCGATATCGCCGAGATAAACTTTAATGCCATCCATGTTTTCGCGGCGGGTGACGGGCCATTCCAGAATGTGCGTGAAGGCGTGATCGGAAAAGAGCGTGACGGCTTTTTGTTTTTGCTCAGGCTGAACATCTAGATCGACTCGGCCGTAGTGGTATTCGCCAAATTCGGAGTGCAGCGCGGCCAGCAACCGGCCGAGAGTCTTACCGTGCCAGGCCATTAATTCCGCGAGAAATAAAGCCGAAACCGTAGCATCACGTTCAGGAAGATAAAGACTGGTGCCGAAGCCGCCGCTTTCTTCACCACCAGCCAAAACATTCTGCTCCAGCATGAGCTCACAAATATATTTAAAGCCGATGGGGACTTCGTGAAGGGCGCGGCCAAATTTGGCGGCGATTTTATCGATCAATTTAGTTACGGAAAAAGTTTTGGCGATATCGCCGGGGAGATTGCGGGTGCCCGCGAGGTGCCAGACCAGCAAAGCGAAAAGCTGATGGGGATTGAGGAAGGAACCGTCGTGATCGATGGCGCCGATGCGATCGCCGTCACCGTCGGCGCAAAATCCGGCGTCGTATTTGCCGGCGAGCACAGCGTCGCGCAGTGGTTGGACGTGCGGCTCGATAGGCTCGGGATGTGCGCCGCCAAAACGCGGATCACGGGCGCCGCGAATTTCGTCGCAGTGAATATTGTTGCGGGTGAAAAGTTCGCGCAGTAGGCCTGCCGAGGAGCCGTGCATGGGGTCCGAGACGAAACGGAAATTTGCTTTTCGCAAACGGTGCCAATCGACCAGCTTTTCGAGTGCATCGAGGTATGGAGCGCGAGGGTCAAGGGTGTGCAGCAAATCTTTGCGCGGGGGAAGGGCTGGAGTGTCGCGATGCATCGCGGTGGTCAATTCCTGTTCAATCTGAGCCACGATGGAGGGAAGCGCGCTGCTGCCATAGCTCGCTTTATATTTAATTCCGTTCCAACGATAAGGATTGTGGCTGGCGGTGATGACGATTCCGCCGGCGGCCTGTCGTTGCCGAACCAGCAGCGAGACAGCGGGAGTTGGGCACGGCTTGTCGGTCAACCATACGGGCGTGCCGCTCGCGGTGATGACGTCGGCGACCGCCGCGGCCACAGTATCGGAGGCGAAGCGATGGTCGTAGCCGATGATCACGCCTTTGCGCGCGTCCTCGGAACGAATAACGTAGCGGGCGATGGCGTTGGCGACGAGGCGCGCGTTAGCGAAGGTGAAATCTTCAGCAATGATGGCGCGCCAACCGTCAGTGCCAAATTTGATTTGCGCCGGGCTGTCGTTCGAGACAGGTTGCAATTGTTGCAGCGTCATACCGCCGAGAAGTATACGCGAAGGTGGCGAAGCTCAAAGAGCCGCATTGGCGTGCTTATAGCAAATCCTTGCGGCCGCGTTCTTCTAGCCATTTTACGATTTTGCCGACGTCCTGAGAGCGATGGCGAGGGCATATCAACAGGGCATCTGGAGTTTCGACCACGACGAGGTCGCGTACACCGATGGCCGCGACGAATTTTGTAGGGCTCCAAATAAAATTGCCCTCGGCTTCCAACATGTGGCCGGCGCCGGCCAGGACATTGTGATGCGTGGCGTTGGAGGCTTGCTCGTGGACGGCGGTCCAGGAACCGATATCGCTCCAGCCGATGTCGGCGGGAATCATGAAGACGCGGGACGGACCTTTTTCGCGAGTGGCGGGTTCGAGAATGGCGTAGTCGACAGCAATATTTTCGAGCCGCGGGTAAATGGAGCGAAGCTTGCTTTCGTATTTGCGGGTGCCGATGGTGGCGGCGAGAGTTTCGAGTGCGGAGAAAGTTTCGGGCAAATATTGTTTTAGCGAATCCAGGAATGTAGAGACACGCCAGAAAAACATTCCGGCGTTCCAACGGTAATTGCCGGAGGCGACGTATTTTTTTGCTAATGGCAGACCCGGTTTCTCCTTGAATGCATGAACGGGGAATACCGGGAAAGGATTACTGGAGACCGGTTTAGCAGCGCAATGAATGTAGCCGAAACCGGTGTCGGGCCGGCTCGGGGGAATGCCCAGGACGACCATGCGGCCTGGTTCGCGCGCAACATTCAACGCCAGCTGGGCGATCTTTGCGTATTTTTTTGTCTGTGCGATATAGAGGTCGGCGGGAAGCACGGACATTAAGGCGTCGCCGCGTTCTGCCTGGCGAATGTGGACGGCGGCGAGCGCGATAGCTGCGGCGGTGCTGCGGCCGAGAGGTTCGGCCAGAATGTGTTTACGGGCGGATGGCGGCAAGTGCTTGCGAACGGATGCGGATTGTTCCGCATTGGTGACCGTCCAGATGCGGTCAGCGGGAATAAATGGCCGCAGGCGGGCCACGGTTTGTTGCAGCATGGAGTCCGCGCCGATGATGTTGAGGAGTTGCTTGGGTGTGCGGGTGCGGCTGCGCGGCCAGAAGCGGGTCCCACGGCCTCCGGCGAGGATTACAGCGTGTGCGGTAAGTTTTTCTGCGGCCATGACGGGTCAGGTGAACATGACTTGATCGATCGCGGAATTCGGTACGCCATCGCGCGAAAGATCGTTGCGTAGTGCGCTGATGACGGGCACGTAAGCGCGCAGTATGGACGTCGAGGTCTCGGGAAGC
>Ga0193728_1000239_pt1 | contig 25807 bp, 25 predicted proteins | sample U1c1metaG_FD_143037 | JGI IMG/M metagenome (GOLD analysis project Ga0193728, IMG submission 143037) | Soil microbial communities from a riparian zone of the East river system, Colorado, United States - U1c1 | ecosystem: Environmental > Terrestrial > Soil > Riparian zone | place: USA: East River... | reverse complement strand
CCGCCCCCGGCCACCCCTGCGGCGGGGCGGCCGCCGGGACCGCGGCCGGGGCCGCCGCCTCAGCGGCCGCGCCGGCCGCATCCGCGGCCGCCGTCCCCGGATCTTCGGCCGCCGACCCGTGCGGGCTCGTCCACGTGCCGGGACCGTCCGGGCTGTCGCTGATCACCTGCCAGGTCTGCGTCGAGGTGACGTCGGCGGCCGGGTCACTGACCGCGAGCGCGGAGTAGTCCGGCTGGTAGACCTCGTCGCCCTGGCCGCCCGCCCCGTACCCGCCCGCCCCGTACCCGCCTGCCCCGTACCCGCCTGCCCCGTACCCGTCCGCCCCGTACCCGCTGTCGGCGTAGCCCCCGCCCTGCGCCCGGCCCGGCCCGTCCGGCCGCCGCGGCGCGGCACTTCCCGGCCGGCTCCCGGCGACAGCGGCCCGGGCCGCCGACATCCGGTTCCAGGCCGCGAACTGCCCCGGCGGGTAGAGCGGCGCCGGCTGTCCGGGCGCGGGCGGGAAGCCCCGGACCGGTCCCTTGCTGGTGGTGCCGTCGGCCGCCGAGCCGGGCCAGGCGGCCTGCCCGCCGGTCCCGTGCCGCCCGGCTCCCGTCCGGCTCCCGCCCGGCCCGCTGGCCGCGCGGCCGCTGCCGGAGGGTCCGCCCGCGGCCCCGGCGACGGGCCGCGGGCCCCGGTAACCGGGCCCGAAGACCGACGGCCCGGTCTCCGGCTGCCTTGGGTCGGGCCTGGTCGCGGGCTGGCCGCGGCGGCCCGGAGCATCCCGGCCGGCCGAGTCACGGTGCCGGCCCGACCCCTGGCTGGCGGGCCGGTCGGCGGTACTGTCACCCGGGTGGCGCATGCGGCGAGCGTATCGCCTCGGGCGGGTCACGTGGACGTGAGCCCAGTTTTCGCTCCGCGGCGGCGGCCTCCGGGCCCCGGCCCAAACCCCCCGGCCCGGCCTCGCCCCGAACCGGCCCCGGAACCGGCCCGCCCGCCGGGACCACGCCGGGTTTCCCCGTCACTTTGACCCGTGCGCCGGATGCCCGGTACCCTAGGTACGCGTCCATGTGTATCGGCATGCCCGTGTGCCCGCCTCGCGCGGGGAGATGAGCTGCGGCCGGTGCTGCGGATTCCCGTGCTAGGGGAGGGTGTAGCCCCCCAGGCGCGGGCCAGGGATTCAGGACTCACACGCGAAGGCTTATGACTGTGCGCACATTTAGCCCCAAGGCTGCGGATATCCAGCGTCAGTGGCATGTCATCGACGCCGCCGACGTCGTTCTCGGCCGCCTGGCCAGCCAGTCAGCCATCTTGCTGCGCGGCAAGCACAAGCCGATCTTCGCGCCCCACGTGGACACCGGCGACTTCGTCATCATCATCAACGCGGCCAAGGTCGCGCTGACCGGAAACAAGCTGCAGGACAAGCGGGCGTACCGGCACTCGGGCTACCCGGGCGGCCTGCGCTCCGTCTCCTACGGGGACCTGATGGCCCGCAACCCGGAGAAGGCCGTCGAGAAGGCCGTCCGGGGCATGCTGCCGAAGAACACCCTGGGGCGGCACCAGCTGAGCAAGCTCAAGGTCTACGCCGGCCCCGAGCACCCGCACCAGGCCCAGATGCCGGTGCCCTTCGAGATCACCCAGGTCGACCAGGTCGGCCGGCCCGCCGCCAAGTAGGCCGCGGGCCCCAGCAACAAGAGCCGATCAGGAAAGCGCGAGGAAGCAACGTGGCTGAGCCCACCGAAGAGCCGCAGGCCGTCGAGACGGACGAGGTCCCGGCCGTCTCGGAATACACCACCCAGACCGGCGACACCCGCCCCGGCGACGCGCAGAGCCGCCCGGCGGCGACGGCGCGCCGGCCGGTCGTCACCGGCAACGCGCTCGGCACCGGCCGCCGCAAGGAGGCCATCGCGCGGGTGCGCATCGCGCCCGGCAGCGGCCAGTTCAAGGTCAACGGCCGGACGCTCGAGGAGTACTTCCCGAACAAGGTTCACCAGCAGCTCATCAAGGAGCCGTTCGTGACGCTCGGGGCTGAGGACCAGTTCGACGTCATCGTCCGGATCACCGGCGGCGGGGTCAGCGGGCAGGCCGGCGCGCTGCGCCTGGGCATTTCCCGCGCCCTGATCCTGGTCGACCCAGAGAGCCGCCCGGCCCTGAAGCGGGCGGGCTTCCTGACCCGGGACGCGCGGGTCACGGAGCGCAAGAAGGCCGGCCTGAAGAAGGCCCGTAAGGCTCCGCAGTACTCCAAGCGCTAACCTCGCACCGGGGACTGGGGCGGACCACGGGGCAGGGGAGTTCATGGCGCGGTTGTTTGGCACGGACGGTGTCCGCGGTAGTGCTGGCAGTGAGCTGACGGCGGGCCTGGCCATGGACCTGGCCGCCGCGGCGGCTGGCGTGCTGGTCGGCACGGGCGCTTTCGCGCCCGCCGGCCGCGCCGCCGCCGGCCAGCCCATCGCCGGCCAGCCCCATGCCAGCCCGCCCGCGCCCGGCGCCCGGCGGCCGGTCGCGGTCGTCGGCCGGGATCCCCGGGCCTCCGGCGAGTTCCTGGAAGCCGCCGTGGTGGCCGGCCTGGCCGCCAGCGGCGTGGACGTCCTGCGTCTCGGCGTGGTCCCCACGCCCGCCGTGGCCTACCTCACCCCTGAGCTCGGCGCCGATTTCGGGGTCATGCTCTCGGCCAGCCACAACCCCGCCCCCGACAACGGGATCAAGTTCTTCGCCCGCGGCGGCGTCAAGCTGCCCGACGCCGTCGAGGACGAACTCGAGGCCCGCCTGGCCAGCGCCGGCCCCGCGCCCGGCCCTAACGGCCCTAACGGCCCTCACGGCCCTCACGGACCGCACGGACCGCACGGCCCGCACGGCCCCCACGGCGTCCCCGCCGCCGGCTTCGGCCGGGTCCGCGACGCCGCCGACGCGGCCGAGCGCTACCTGGACTATCTGCTCGCCACGCTGCCCCCCGGCCAGCCGCTGCGCGGCCTGCGCATCGTCGTGGACTGCGCGAACGGCTCCGCCTCCGCCTTCGCCCCCCGGCTGCTGCGCCGGGCCGGGGCGCAGGTCATCACGATCGGCGCGGACCCCGACGGCCTGAACATCAACGAGGGCTGCGGCTCGACGCACCTGGAAGTGCTGGCCGCGACGGTCGTCGAGCACCACGCGGACGCCGGGATCGCCCACGACGGCGACGCCGACCGGTGCCTGGCCGTCGACGCGTCCGGCGCGATCGTGGACGGTGACCAGATCCTGGCCGTGCTGGCCCTGGCGCTCCGCGACGCCGGGCGGCTGGCCGGCGACACCGTCGTGGCCACCGTCATGTCCAACCTGGGCTTCCGCCTCGCGATGCTCCAGGCCGGCATCAACGTCGTCGAGACGCCGGTCGGTGACCGCTACCTGGTCGCGGCCATGCTGGACGGCAAGTACGCGCTCGGCGGCGAACAGTCCGGCCACGTCATCATGCTCGATCACGCCACGACCGGCGACGGGATGCTGACCGCGCTGCACCTGCTGGCGCAGATGGCGGCGCAGGACGTCCCCCTGGCCGGGCTGACCGCCGTCATGACCCGCTATCCGCAGGTTCTCCTCAACATCCGGGACGTCGACAAGGCTCGCGCGGTCGCCGCGCCGTCCGTGGCCGCGGCCGTGGCCGCCGCCGAGGCCGAGCTCGGCGATTCCGGCCGGGTCCTCATCCGGCCCAGTGGTACCGAACCTGCCGTCCGGGTGATGGTCGAGGCCGTGGATCGCGACCAGGCGCACCGCGTGGCTACCCGGCTGGCCCAGGTCGTGCGCGCCCTGGATTAGCCAGAAACCGGGGCTAACCTGGGCTTAAGTGTGCTAGCCCGGAGTACCCGCCCTACCCCGTGGTGCACCATCTCAGCCACGATGGGTATGTTTCCTCACCCCCATGGTCGAGGTTCCAGACCTTCACCCCTGACAGTGTCTTACTCACGTCCAGTTACGGCCCTGCGCCGTGACGCCGCGAGGGGGACACCGATGAGGGACCAGCATAGGCGCCTGGCCGGCGCCGACACCACCACGCCGGCCGTGGTGCTGAAGCTCGACCCGAACGTCATGCACCATGGCGGCCTCGGGGTCATCCGCAGCCTGGGCCGGATCGGAGTGCCAGTCTACGGCGTGCACGAGGGACCCCTGGCCCCGGCCGCGAATTCGCGGTATCTGCAGGGCCGCTGCTTCTGGCAGCCCGGAGCGGATGACGCCGGCCGGATCACCGACGGGCTGGTCAAGCTCGCCGACCGGATCGGCCGGCGGGCCGTCCTGCTGCCTACCGATGACGCGGGCGCGATCTTCCTCGCCGAGCACGGCGCCGGCCTGCGCTCGCGGTTCATCTTCCCCGACCCGCCCCGGGACCTGCCGCGCCAGGTGGCCGGCAAGTTCTCGCTGCACGAGCTGTGCCGCGAGCTGGACATCCCGTCCCCGGCCGCCGCCGTGCCGCCGACCGCCGCCGCGGCGCGGGAGTTCGCCGCGCGGGCCGGCTATCCGGTCATCGCCAAGCTGACCACGCCGTGGGCCAGTTCCCTGCGCAGCACCTCGAGCCTCACCGGCCCGGCCGAGCTGGACGACACGTTCCGCGCCTGTGACCGGGAGGGCGCCGGCCTGATGCTGCAGGAGTTCATCCCCGGCGGGCCCGGCACCGACTGGTTCTTCCACGGCTACTGCGACGCCACCTCGCTCTGTCGTCCCGCTTTCACCGGCGTCAAGGAGCGGTCCTACCCCGCGCACGCCGGCCTGACCAGCCTCGGCCGCTCCGAGCCGAACACTGCCCTCCGCGACCAGGTCACCCAGCTGCTGAGCAAGCTCGGCTACCAGGGCCTGCTCGACCTGGACCTGCGCCTGGACCGCCGCGACGGCCGCTACAAGCTGCTCGACTTCAACCCCCGCCTGGGCGCGCAGTTCCGGCTGTTCGCCACGGCCGGCGGCCTCGACCTGGCCGCCGCCGCCTACCTGGACCTGACCGGCCAGCCGGCCAGCGACACCGAGCAGGCCCCCGGCCGCCGGTTCGTGGTCGAGAACTACGACCCGCTGGGCGCCCTGGGCTACTGGCGGCGCGGCGAGCTCAGCCCGGCCGGGTGGCTGGCCTCCCTGCGCGGCATCAGCGAGGCGGCCTGGTTCGCCCGCGATGACCTGCGGCCGTTCGGGCTCATGTGCCTGCGGATGGGCTGGCGCCTGGCCTCCGGCGGCCGGAGCCGCCCGGCCGCCGCCGCCGGCTTCCGCTTCTCGCCCGGCCGGGCGGCGCACACCAACCGCAAGTCACCTATCACCGAGGAGGCACGATCATGACCGACGCCGTTGACGTGGCCATCGTGGGAGCAGGACCGTACGGGCTGTCTGTGGCCGCGCACCTGCGCGGGGCCGGGGTGAGCTACCGCCAGTTCGGCCTGCCGATGCACCTGTGGCGCGACGCCATGCCGCGCGGCATGTTCCTCAAGTCGCAGGGCTTCGCCTCCAGCCTCTCCGACCCCGAGCGCAGCCACACCCTGGAGGCGTTCTGCCGCAAGAGCGGCCACCCCTACGCCAGCTACGGGCTGCCGGTCCCGCTCGACACGTTCGTCAGCTACGGCCAGTGGTTCGCCGACGAGCTCGTGCCGGGGCTGGAGGAAATCCTCGTCACCGACATCGTCCGCACCCGCGGTGGCTTTGACCTCAGCCTCTCCGACGGAACCCACGCCAGGGCACGAAACGTGGTGCTGGCCGCCGGCGTCGAGCACTTCGCCCGGGTCCCGCAGCTGCTGGCCGAGCTAGGCCCGCAGTGCTCGCATCCGTCGCAGCACACCGACCTCAGCATCTTCGCGGGGCAGCGGGTGGTCGTCGTCGGCGCCGGGCAGTCGGCGCTGGAGAGCGCCGCGCTGCTCCACGAGAGCGGCGCTGACGTGCACCTCGTCGCCCGCGCCAACCGGGTGGTCTGGAACGGCCAGCCCCTCGACCCGGCCCGCCCGCTCCCGCAGCGGATCGCCGAGCCGGAGTCCGGCCTCGGCTCGGGCTGGAGCACCTGGGTCTACTCCCGGCACCCGGAGCTGTTCCGGCTGCTGCCCGAGCGCACCCGGATCTACCGGGCGCGGACCGCGCTCGGCCCAGCCGGCGGCTGGTGGCTGCGCGCCCGCGTCGAGGACCAGTTCCCCGTCCTGACCGGCCACGCCGTGACCTCCGTGACCTCGGCGCAGTCGGCGGGCGGCAGCGTGGCCCTGTCGCTGCGCACCAGGGACGGGCTGAGCCGCGAGCTGGCCGCCGACCACGTCATCGCCGCCACCGGCTACCGGCCGGACCTGACCCGGCTGTCGTTCGTGGGCCGTGACCTGCGCGATCAGCTCGTCACCGTGGACGGGACCGTCGCGGTCGACAAGCACTACCAGTCCTCCGCACCGGGCCTGTACGTCATCGGCCCTGCGGTCGCGCCCACCATGGGCCCGGTCATGCGGTTCGTCTACGGCTCCGAGCACGCGTCGACCACGGTCGCCCGCCAGCTCGCGGGCTCCTCCGCCGGCCTGGTCCGGGCCTCCGCGCCCGCCAGCCGCTGACGGGCCTGCCCCCCGAGGACCTGAGGAAGAAGGCCAGTGATGCGACCAGACCCTTATGAGCGCTTTCCGGCGCCCCGGCAGTACCCCGTGCTGCCGGGATCGCCCGCGGCTCAAGGGCCCGTGCCGCCCCACTCGGCGATCGTGCCCCAGCCCGCGCCGCCCCCGACCGGATCGCTGGCGCCGCCCGTCGCGGCGCCGGCGACGCCGGATCTCGCCGGCCGCCGGGCCAGCCGGGCGGTGCCGGTCGTGGCCCTGCCGGCCGTCGACGCGGCCGCCCTGGCCGTGGCCGGCGGCGCCTGCGCGGCCGGCCTCGCCGGCGGCGACCGCCTGGCCGCCGGGCCGGTGGTCCTCTACGGGCTGGCCGTGCTCGCGGCCCTGTCCCTCACCGGCCTGCACCGGCTGCGGATCACGCTGCGGGTGTCGGACCAGGCGGGCCGGATCCTGACCGCCATCCTGGTCCCGGCGGCCCTGCTGGCCATCGCCGGGCTCATCCCGGCCGGGCTGATCCCGGCCGGGCTGCTGGCCCCGGCCCGGGTCACCGTCGGCGGTGTGGCCCAGCTCGCGCTGGTGTCGGCCGGCCTGGTCCTGGCTGGCCGGCTGGCCGCCGGCGCCGTCCTGCGGGCGGTGCGCCGCCGCGGCGCGCTGGCTGAGCCGGCCCTCATCGTCGGCTCCGGGACCTTCGGCGCGCACCTGGCCGGGGAGATCCGCGAGCACCCCGAGCTCGGCCTGCGGGTCACGGGCTTCCTGGAGGACGGCGCGCCGCGCCGCGACCTGCTGGAGCCCACCCTGGGCCGGCCCGCGGACCTGGCCCGGGTCGTGCGCGAGCTGGGCATCCGCCGGGTCCTCATCTGCTTCGGCGAGGGCCGCGACGAGGACCTGGTCCCGGTCCTGCGGGCCAGCGGGCGCCTGGCCGCCGACGTCTGCGTGGTGCCCCGGCTGTACGAGCTGGGCCTGGGCGTGCCCCGGGCCAGCCTGGACGAGGTCTGGGGCATCCCGCTGATCCCGCTGCGCCGGCTCGGCCGCAGCCGGGCCAGCCTGGCCCTGAAGCGGTCCTTCGACATCACCGTGGCCGCCGTCCTGCTCGCCGCGGCCGCCCCGCTGCTGCTGGTGCTGGGCGCCGTCATCCGGTGGCAGACCGGCCAGAGCGCCCTGTTCCGCCAGCTGCGGGTCACCGGCGCGGGCCAGCAGTCCACGATCCTGAAGCTCCGCACCATCACCGAGGCGCCGGGCTCGCGCACGTGGTCGGTCGACCCGGCCCAGTGCACGGCGCTCGGGCGCTGGCTGCGGGCCACCCACCTGGACGAGCTGCCGCAGCTGGTCAACGTGCTGCGCGGCGACATGTCGCTGGTCGGGCCGCGCCCCGAGCGCGGCTACTTCGCGGCTGACTTTGCCCGGCACATACCCCGTTACGCCGACCGGGACCGGATGCGGGCGGGACTCACCGGCTGGGCCCAGGTCCACGGACTGCACGGGGACACCTCGATCGCCGAGCGCAGCCGCTTCGACAACACCTACATCGAGTACTGGTCGCCCTGGCTCGACCTGGTCATCCTGGTCAAGACCATCGGGTCGGCCGTGGCCGTGGCCAGCCGGCCGCGATGCGGCTGCGCGACGCACCGATGATCTTGATGTACCACGGCATCGCGGACGTGCCGCAGGACCCGAACCAGCTCTGCGTGTCCCCGGCCCGGTTCGCCGAGCAGATGACCTGGCTGGAGCGCGGCGGGCTGCGCGGGGTCAGCGTCGCGACCCTGACCGGGGCGATGCGCGCGGGCCGGGCCGCCGGGCTGGTGGGGATTACCTTCGACGACGGCTACACCAGCGTGCTGGACACGGCGCTGCCGCAGCTGGCCCAGCGGGGCTTCGGCGCGACGGCGTTCATCATCTCCGACCGGATCGGCGGCACCAACGAGTGGGACGCCGGGCCGGTGTGGCCGCTGCTGGACCGGGCCGGCGTGGCCGAGCTGGCCGCCGCCGGGATCGAGATCGGCTCGCACAGCGCCACCCACCCGCACCTGGCCGGGCTGCCCGCCCGGCGGCAGGCGGCGGAGGTGAGCGCGAGCCGCGGGCGGCTGGAGGACCTGCTGTCCGCGCCCGTGCCGGGGTTCGCCTACCCGTACGGGTCGATGGACGAGACGGCGCGATACGCCGTGGGCGCCGCCGGCTACGAGTACGCGTGCGCGGTCGAGGCGCCGCAGTCCAGCCTGGGGCCGCTGGCACTGCCGCGGATCTACGTGGGGCAGCGCGACAGCGCGGTCCGGATGACCATCAAGCGGCGCCTGCACAAGGGCTACGTCGCGGTTAAGGGGAGGCACGGATGAAGGTCTTGCATGTCATCACCGGACTGGACGTCGGCGGCGCGGAACTGCAGCTGGACGCCGTCCTGCAGCACACCAGGAACGACGCCGACGTCGTCACGCTCTACAACCCGGGGCCGGTCGCCGACAAGCTGCGCGGGCACGGCGTCCGCGTGCGCGACCTCGGGATGCACCGCAACACCGAGCTGGGCGCCATGCTGCGCCTCTACAAGATCATCCGCGCGGGGCGCTACGACGTGGTGCACGCGCACCTGTACCGGGCGCAGGTCTACGCCCGGCCCGCCGCCCGGCTGGCCCGGACGCCGGTCATCGTGACCACCGAGCACTCGATCGGCGAGACGCACCTCGAGCGGCGCAAGATGACCAGCTCGGTCCGCGCGCTGTACCTGGCCTCGGAGCTGGCCTCCGATGCCACCATCGCGGTGGCGGACGTCGTCCGCGACCGGCTGGAGCGCTGGGGCGTCCCGGCCCAGAAGATCACGGTCATCCCCAACGGCCTGGACTTCAACGGGCTGGGCTTCGACCCCGGCAACCGGGCCAGCGTCCGCGAGCAGTTCGGGATCCACCCCGACGCCTACGTGATGGGCACGCTCGGGCGCCTCGATCCCAACAAGCGCGTCGACCTCGCCATCGAGGCGGCCGCGCCGCTGCTGTCCGACCGCTGCAAGCTGCTGGTCATCGGCCGCGGCCAGGACGGCGACCGGCTGCAGGCGGCGGCGGAGCGGGCCGGGGTGGCTGACCACGTCATCTTCGGCGGCTACCAGGCCGACATGACGGCCATGCTGTCGGCCATGGACCTGAACCTGTCCACCTCGGTCCAGGAGACGTTCGGGCTGGCGGTCCTGGAGGCACTGGCCAACGGGCTGCCGGTCCTGTACACAACGTGCCCGGCGCTGGACGGTATCAGCACCGACCGGGCCCGCCAGGTCGACGGGAACGTGGCCGCGCTGCGCGCCGAGATGACCAAGGAAGTCGAGGCCGGCTTCCGGCCGCGCCAGCCGGTGACCGGCGTCCTGGACGTGTACGGCATCGAGTCGGTGGCCCGGCGGATCGATGACCTGTACGAGCGCATCGACTTCGCTCGTAGGGGCGGAGTCCGCGGCCGCGCGCGGCGCAGCCCGGTCACGTTCCGCGGGGTGCCGGGCTGAGATGAGGATTGCGCTGACCGCCGAGGGCACCTACCCGCATCAGTTCGGCGGGGTGAGTGTGTGGTGCGACCAGCTCGTCCGCGGCCTGCCGGAGTACGACTTCGGCCTGGTCGCACTGGTGGCGACGGGCGTCGAGCCGGTGCGCTGGGAGCTGCCGCCCAATGTCACCGGGCTGAGCGTCCTGCCGCTGTGGGGGCCGCCCGCCCCGGCGGGCCGGGGATCACGCTGGCTGCGGCCGCGCTCCGGCCCGCCGGTGGCGGAGCTGTTCGAGGTCCTGCTGGCCCCGCCCGACGAGGCCCAGGACCGGTTCGGCGCGGTCATGCGCGAGCTGTTCGAGTACGCGCAGCGGGAGAACCTCTCGGCCGAGCTGGCCAGCGAGCGCTCCGTGCGGCTGCTCAGCGAGGCATGGCGGCGGCACTGGCGGCTGGATCACCCGCCGCCGACGCTGCAGGACGCCGTGACGGCGATCCAGCTGCTGGAGCACGCGCTCCGGCCGCTGTCGCACCCGCCGCCGCGGGCCGACGTCGTGCACGCCGTGACCAACGGGCTGGGGGCGCTGCCCGCGCTCGCCGCCCGGTGGCGCTACGGCACGCCGATAGTCGTGACCGAGCACGGCATGTACATGCGCGAGCACTACCTGCACAGCCGCCAGGATCCCTACCGCTGGCCGGTCAAGCAGCTCCACCTGCAGTTCCTGCGCCGCCTGTGCGTGCTCGGCTATACCGAGGCCGCGGTGATCACGCCGGGGAACGTCTATAACAAGCGCTGGGAAGCCGAGCTCGGCGCGGACGTCAGCCGGATCCGCACCGTCTACAACGGGGTGAACCCGGCCGACTTCCCGGCCCTGGAGGACGAGCCCGAGGTGCCGACCATCTCGTGGGCGGGCCGGATCGACCCGATCAAGGACCTGGAGTCCCTGCTGCGGGCCTTTGCCCTGATCCGCGCGGAGCTCCCGGCCGCGCGGCTGCGGATCTTCGGGTCGACCCCGCCGGGCCGCGAGCCGTACCTGGCCCGCTGCCAGGCGATGGCCGCCGAGCTGGGCGTGGCCGACGCGGTGACGTTCGAGGGCCGGGTCGCGCTGATCCGCGACGCCTACGCCGCCGGGCAGGTCGTCGTGCTGTGCAGCATCTCCGAGGGCTTCCCGTACACCCTGATCGAGGCCATGACCTGCGGCCGCCCCTGCGTGGCCACCGACGTGGGCGGGGTCACCGAGGCCATCGGGGACACCGGCCTGGTCGTCCCGCCGCGCCGTCCCGCCGAGCTGGCCGGGGCCTGCCTGGCCCTGCTCCGCGACGATGACCGGCGCCGCCGCCTGGGCGCCGCCGCCCGGCAGCGCTCCCTGGAGTACTTCACCGTCGACCGCGCGGTCAGCGCGTTCGACGAGATCTACCTGTTCCTGGGCACCGGCCGGCCGCTGCCGGTGGCGCCCGCCGGCCCTGTAACGGAGCGCCCGGCGGCCGCGGAGCCCGCGGCCGAGGCCGCGGCTGAGCCAGCGGCTGAGCCAGCGGCGGGGGCCACCGTGACCTACCTGGAGGCGACTGGATGAGTGCCGGAGACGTTCGCTCCGCCGCCGTCGGGCTGGCCCCGGCCGCCGGCCAGGTGGACCACCTGCGGTCGGTTTCCGAGGCCGGCACCGACACTGTGCCCCGCACGGTCCCGGACCTGTGCGCGGAGTTCGCCGACGTGTGCGAGTCCGCGGTGGACCCGCTGGAGATCGCCAGCGCGCTCGAGTTCGACGGGCTTTCGGACCAGCTGATCCGCGAGCGGTACGGCTACGGCGACGTGTTCGCCCTGGCCAGCGAGATGTTCGTGCAGGTGCCCCGGCAGCCGGCCGAGCCGGCGCCCGCGCCGGACCCGTGGCAAGTGAGCCGGCTCCAGCCGCTGCTGCACGGCCTGCTCTACGGCCTGCCGGCGGTGTGCTTCCCGGCCGCCGCCGCGCTGCTGGCCGGCCCCGGCCTGCACGCCGCGCTGATCACCGCGCTGCTGGCCGCCTGGGCGGCCAGCCAGGGCCTGGCCAGCGTGGGCTACCAGCGGCTGGGCCGCAGCACGGACCGCGACCAGGCCCGCCGCCTGCTGCGGGCCGGGATGCTGGCCGGCCTGCTGCTCATCACGGCCATCATGGCCGGGACCGCGCTGGTGCTGCACGCGCGGCTGCCGCTGTTCATCTTCGGGGTGGGTGAGGGCGCCTACATGCTCGGCGCCTGCGTCCTGCTCGTGCTCGGGGCGGAGAAGTGGCTGCTGGCCGCCCTGGCCCCCGGCATCCTGGGCAGCGTGGCGTTCCTGGCCCTGGGCCGCCCGCCCGGGCTGGAGCACGCCGCCTGGGCGAGCCTCGCCCTGCCCCCGCTGCTGGCCGTGGCCGCGGCGCTGGTCGCGACCCGCACGCCGGGCGCCCGGCTGTCCGGCCTCGTGTCCCGCGGCCTGGTCACGGCCGCCGAGCTGCGCAGCGCCGTCCCGGCCGTCGCGTTCGGGCTGGTGGCGGCCGGCCTGCTGGCCTATCCCGTCGTCACCGCCGTGCCCGGCCATCCGGGCGTGAACGCCGGCGCGCTGCTGGCCAGCCTGCCGCTGTCGCTGTCCATGGGCGCGGCCGAGTGGAGCATGCTGGCCTACCGGCGGCGGACCCGGTCGCTGCTGCGCTCCAGCACGGACCTGCGGGCGTTCGGCCGCGGCGCGCGGCTTCTGCTGGCGGGCGCGGTCGCCCAGTACCTGCTGGCCGCCGCCGTGCTGACCGCGGCCGCGGCGCTGATCGCGACCCGCACCGGGCTGGTCGCGCCGTCCCCGGTGCTGCTCCCGGAGCTGATCGTCTACCTGATCATGGGCGGCGCCCTGTTCCTGGCCCTGGCCCTGCAGGCACTGGGCCTGCGGGCCGTCCCGCTGGTGGCCTGCGCCGGGGCGCTGGCCTTCGAGATGGCCTGGCCGGAGCTGGGCCTGGCGGTCCAGCTGGCCGCGGTCATCGGCCTGTTCGCCGTCCTGGCCGCCTACGCGAGCCGGTCGCTGGCCCTGGCCATGCGGCACGCGTTCTGAACGGTCTAATACCACCCAAACTACACATCCAATGACACGCATCGGGGGAGAGCAATGCCAGAACTAGTTGCAGTGACCGGAGCCGAGGGCTTCATCGGATCGCACCTGACCGAGGCGCTGGTGCGCCGGGGCCACCGGGTCAAGGCCATGGCCCTGTACAACATGTTCAGCTCGGGGGGCTGGCTGGACACCCTGGATCCCGAGATCGCGGGGGAGGTCGAGGTGGTCTTCGGCGACGTCCGGGATCCGGGCTCAGTGCGGTCCTTCGTCGAGGGCGCGTCCGCCGTCTACCACCTGGCCGCGCTCGGGTCGGTGCCGTACTCCTACGTGGCGCCGCGGTCCTTCGTGGACACCAACACGATCGGGACCCTGCACGTCCTGGAGGCGGTGCGGGCGTGCGAGACGCCGCGCCTGGTGCATACCTCCACGAGCGAGACCTACGGGACGGCCCGGACCGTGCCCATCAGCGAGGCCCACCCGATCCAGGCGCAGTCGCCGTACGCGGCCTCGAAGGTCGGGGCGGACAAGCTCGTCGAGTCCTACTTCCTGAGCTTCGGGCTCCCGGCGGTGACGCTGCGGCCGTTCAACACCTTCGGCCCCCGGCAGTCGAACCGGGCCGTCATCCCGCAGGTCATCACCCAGCTGGCGGACGGGGCGCGGCAGCTCAAGCTGGGCGCGCTGGACCCGACCCGGGACTTCTGCTTCGTCACCGACACCGCCCAGGCGTTCATCACGCTGGGCGAGGCGCCGGGCTCGGCGGTCCTCGGCGAGGCCTTCAACTGCGGCCCCGGCGTGGACGTGGCCATCGGCGCGCTGGCGGAGGAGATCGCCGCGCTGATGGGCGTCGACGCCGACATCGTCGAGGACGCCCAGCGCCTGCGCCCCAAGGACTCCGAGGTGATGCGCCTGGTCTGCGACGCGTCCAAGCTGACCGAGCGGACCGGCTGGCGGGCCGCCGTCGACCGGGCGCAGGGCCTGCGCGCCACCATCGACTGGTTCGCCGACCCGGCCAACCGGGCCCGCTACCCCGCCGGGTACCAGCAGTGAGGCCGCGGTCCACGGCGGGACCCCTGGCCGGCCGGCCGCGCACGATCCTGGTCATCGGCGCCAGCGGCTACCTGGGCCGTCATGTCCGGGACGCGGCCGGGGCCGCCGGGCTGGACGTCAGCACCGCGGGCCGGTCCCCGCTGCCGGACTCGCGCGCCCACTGCCTCCTCGACCTGGCCACCGACTCGCCCGCCGAGCTGGCCGCGACCCTCTCCGAGCAGGCCCCCGATGTGGTGGTGAACTGCGCGGGGGCGACCGGCGGGGACGTCGGCACGCTGGCCGCGGCCAACGTGACCGGGACCGCCACCCTGGTCAGCGCGCTGCGCCGGACCGGCCGGTCGATCCGGCTGGTGCACCTGGGCTCGGCCGCCGAGTACGGGCCCAGCGAGCCGGGTACCTCGGTCGCCGAGTCCGACCCGGCCCGCCCGGCCGGCGCCTACGGAGCGACCAAGCTCGCCGCGACCCGCCTGGTCGAGCTGGGCCGGGTCACCGGGCTGGACGCCGTCGTGCTGCGCGTCTTCAACCCCGTCGGGCCGGGCGCGCCGGACACCATCCTGCCCGGCCGGCTGGTCGGCGAGCTGCGCCGGGCCGCCGCCGAGGGCACGGATGTCCGCCTCGGCCCGCTGGACGCCGTCCGCGACTTCGTCGATGCCCGCGACGTGGCCGATGCCGCCGTGGCCGCCGCCGTCGCCCCGGTCCTGCCCGCGGCCGTCATCAACGTCGGCAGCGGCACCGGCGTTCCGGTCCGCACGCTGGTCCGGGAGCTCGTGACCATCAGCGGGTATGACGGCTCCGTGACAGAGCGCGCGGCAGCCGACGGTGCCGGGGGCGGCGGGTCCTCGTGGCAGCAGGCCGACATCGGCCGCGCCCGCCGTGACCTGGACTGGCAGCCGCGCCGTGACCTGGCCGCGGCGCTGGCCGACCTGTGGGAGGAATGCCGTGCCCCGGCCGTCAGCTGACCAGCGCGCAGCCCCGCCGGCCCCGGGCCTGCGCCTGGGCGGGCCGCGGCGGCCGCGCCTGCTGGTGCCCGCGTACTTCCACCCGGCCGTCGCGCCCGGTGACTGGGCCGCGCTGGCCCAGCAGGCGGACCAGATCCGGCTGGTCATCCTCAACCCGGCCAGCGGGCCGGGGGACGGCCCCGACCCGGCCCACCTGCGCGCCCTGCAGCCGCTGCGGGACGCCGGGGTGCCCGTGGCCGGGTATGTGGACACCAACTACGGCCGGCGCTCCCGGCGGGCCGCCCTGGCCGACATCAGCCGCTACCGGGCCTGGTACGGGGTCAGCGGTGTCCTGTTTGACCGGGTCTCGGACGGCCTCGAGGACCTGCGGCACTACGCCATCCTGGCCCGGCGCGCACGGAAGCTGGGCGCGCTGACCGTGGCCTTCAACCACGGGGTGCACCCGCACCCGGGCTACGCCCGGCACGCCGACGTACTCGGCACCTTCGAGGGGCCGTGGTCGGTCTACCTGGAGCAGGCCATGCCGCAGTGGACGCGGTCCTGGCCGCCGGACCGCTTCTGTCACGTGGTCTACGGGGTGCCCGGCCCGCAGCTGGAGAATGCCCTGCTGCTGGCCGGCCGCCGCCGGGCGGGCTCGGTCTACGTCACCGACCGCACCGGCGGCAACCCCTATGACCGCCTGCCGGCCGCCCTGCGCCCGGGCGGGCCGGACCCGTGACCGGCCCGCCCGCCGTCGGCGAGCCCGCCGCCGGCCGGCCCGGCCGGCCCGGTCACCGCCGGCCCCGCGCCCTGCCGCTGGCCCTGGCCGCGGTCATCGTGGCGGCCGCCGTCATCGTTGTCCTGAAGCTGGCCGGCGGCAGCGCGGCGGCGCCCTGCCCGGCCGGCGGCCGGCCGGTGTCGTCCTTCGTGCCCGCATTCTTCGAGCCACCCGACTGGACCCGGGCCGTCAGCGACGGCCGGGCGCCCGCCGTGATGATCCTGAACCCCGCGTCCGGGCCGGGCCCCGCGCCCGACCCGGGCCTGCAGCGGGCCGTCCGCGAGGCCAGCGAGGCCGGCTCGCGCGTGATCGGCTATATCGGGACTAACTACGCGAACGTGCCTGCCGGGCAGGCCCGCCAGGAGGTCCGGGACTACCGGGACTGGTACCACGTGCGCGGCATCTTCCTGGACCAGACGCCGACCGAGGGCAGCCAGCAGCTCGGCTACTACCGGGACCTGGCCCGCTACATCCGCCAGAACATCGCCGGCGCCGCCATCTGGATCAACCCGGGTACCATCCCGGACCGGAGCTACCTGTCGGTCGCCAACGTGGTAATGATCTTCGAGGGCTCCTACGCGAGCTACCAGCGCCTCACCCTGCCCCGCTGGGTGGACCGCTACCCGCCCGGCCGGTTCGCGCATACGATCTACGCCGCCCCGGCCGACGCCGTGGCCAGCGCCGTGCGCCTGGCCCGGGACCAGAACGCGGGGTACCTGTTCCTCACCCCGGACGCCGGATCGAACCCCTACGGCGCCCTCCCGAGCTACTGGCCGCTTGAGCACGACGCGGTGTCCGGCTCCTGCTCCGCACCGCGATAGCGCCGCCCTGCGCAAAAATAGGTACGTAGAGCAGACCTTCTCCTTCATCTGCATGAGGACGACGGGTGCTGGACCAGGCACACTCAGTTAGATGGAAGTGCTCCGACTGGTGCTGGTAGATGACTACCGCATGGTGACCGAGGCGATGGCGTCCCGGCTGTCCGCCTCGCCTGACCTGTGGGTGGCAGGCTGCAGCCAGACCGATGATCCCCGGCTCCCGGAGATCGTCCGCTGGCTGCGCCCCGACATCGTCCTGATTGACGTGGAGCCGCTCGGCTTCGCAGTCGGCGAGGTGCTGGGCCGGATCAAGAGCGCCTGGCCGGCCGTGCACATCGTCGTGGTGAGCGCCGACACCGACGTGGCCCACGCCGTCGAGGCGGCCCGGGCCGGCGCGGATGCCTGGGTGTCCAAGAACCAGGGCGCCGACCACCTGGAGGACGTCATCCGGGGCGTGGCCCGCGGGCATTCGGTGTTCCCGCCCGAGATGCTCGGCGAGGTCCTGCGCACCCTGCGCGACGACGTCCGCAGCGCCCAGGAGAGCACCAGCCTGCTGGACACCCTCAGCCCGCGCGAGCTGGACGTGCTGACCAGCATGGCCAAGGGCAAGCGCGCCCGGCAGATCGCGGCCGAGCTGATGATCTCGGCGGACACGGTCCGGACGCACACCCGCAGCATCTTCGGCAAGCTCGAGGTGCACAGCCGGATCGAGGCCGTCAGCGTGGCCTGGGCCGCCGGCCTGCGGCCCGCCGATGCGCCCGGGCCGCCCGCCGCCGCCGCCACCAACGGCCCGGAGGCCACATGACTCCCGCCCGCCCGCTCCGGGTCGCCACCGTCATCGCCCGGCTGGAGGGCGGCGCGGGCGTGCTCGCCCTGCGCGGCGCCCTGGCCCTGAACTCCCGCTCCTGCCGGATGACCATCATCACCGGGCAGGGCGACCAGCTCATCGAGGCCGCCCGGGCGGCTGGCCTGGAGGTGGTGGTGGAGCCGTCCCTGCGCGCCCCGATCCGCCCGGCCAGCGACCTGCGCGCGCTGGCCCGCCTGCAGGCGCTGTTCGCCGAGCGCGCCTTCGACGTCGTGCACACCCACTGCGCCAAGGCCGGCGCGGTCGGCCGGGTGGCCGCCCGCCGGGCCGGCGTGCCGCGGATCATCCACACCTTCCACGGCTTCCCGTTCCATGAATTCCAGTCCCGGCCGCTGCACCGGGCCTACGTCGGGATCGAGCGGCGGCTGGGCCAGCTGACCAGCGCCGCCCTGTGCGTCGGCGCGGGCGTGGCCGCCGAGGCGGTCCGCCGGGAGCTGATCTCGCCCGAACGGGTGCGCACCATCGGCGTGTCCGTCGACGGCCCGGCCCGCCTGCTGGCCAGCCGCGCGGCCGGCTCGGCCGCGGCCGCGCAGCAGGCCCGGCACCGCGCCCGGGCCGCCCTGGGCCTGCCCGACAATGCCCTGGTCGTCGGGTCGGTCGGCCGCCTGACCTACCAGAAGGCCCCCGGGGACTTCGTCGCCGCCCTGGCCCGGCTGGGCCGGCCCGGCGTCATCGGCACCTGGGTCGGCGGCGGCGAGCTCGCCGCGCGCGTCACCCGGCAGGCCAGGGCCCTGCCGCCGGGCCAGTTCCGGCTGGCCGGGGAGCGCAGCGACATCCTGGACATCCTCCCCGCCTTCGACGTTTTCGCCCTGCCCAGCCGCTACGAGGGCCTGCCGACAGCCGTCGTCGAGGCCATGATCTGCGGCGTCCCGGTGGTGGCCACCGCCGTCAACGCCGTGCCCGACCTCGTCGTCCCCGGCGAGACCGGCCTGCTGGTCCCGCCCCGCCGGCCGGCCCTGATGGCCGCGGCCATCGGCGAGGTGCTGGACTCGCCCCGCCGGGCGGCCCGGATGGCGTCCACCGCGCGCACCCGGATGAGCGGGCAATACGGGGAGGAATCCCTGCGCAACGCCCTGCTCGAGGCGTACGAGCCGACGGCCGCCTGAGCTCGGGACGGAGCTGCTGTTTAAACAATCAGTCAACTACAACTGCTGGCCATACGAAACACACATGTGGCTCTTAGCGTCGAAGTCGAAGGTCTAGTTAAGTCCCGGGGAAGAGGCTGGCCGGGGCTACGGGGGGAGAACAGATGGGAACAGTGCAAGCCGCACGGTGGAACGGATGAGGCTCATCCTGGGCGACGACCAGGCCATCTTCCTTGATGCCCTGGGCAGCGTCCTGAGCCAGCACGGATATGACGTGGGCGTGGTCGCACGCAGCGCCCCGGAGATGATCGCGCTCGTCCGGCACCAGCGCCCCGACGCCTGCCTGGTTGACCGCGCCGACCTCGAGGCCATCAGCGAGGCCAGCGAGGCCACGACCGTGATCGTGCTGAGCGCCGACTCCGATCCGGAGGCCGCCCAGCGCGCCCTGGACGCCGGGGCATCGGGCTACCTGCACCAGTCCCGCGGCATCGAGGTGCTCGTCGCGGCCCTGGAGCGCATTTTGAACGGGGAGCATGTCGTCGACGTGCCCGGCGGGCCAGCCCGTCGTCCCCGGCCGGCCACCGCCGCCAACAACATGGCGGCCGCCCTCACCCAGCGGGAGCGCGAGTGCCTGACCCTGCTGGTGGCCGGGCTGGACACCACCGCCATGATGCGGGAGCTGGGCGTTTCCCGGACCACCGTCCGGACCCACCTGCAGGCCGTCCTGAGCAAGCTGGACGTGCACTCGCGCCTGGAGGCCGCCTCCTTCGCGGTACGCCACAACCTGGTCGAGGCCCCTGAGGCGACGCCCGCGTTCCGCTCCGGCTCCGCCCTGCAAGCCGTCGGCTAGAGCGCCGTCACCCCGGGCGCCGTCCGCTCAGCAGGTAGCGCAGCAGCACCGCGTCACCCAGCCGGCGGACGTCCGCCAGCTTCATCGGGTTCCCCGGCCCGTGCGGATAGGCGCCCGCCTGCGTCATCCGCACTCCGCCGCCCACGAAGAACGGCGCCACCATGAGCTGCAGCTCATCGGCGAGCCCGGCGGCCAGGAACCCGGTGAGCACCCCGGCCCCGCCCTCGACCAGGAGCCGCTCGACGCCGCGCCGGCCCAGGTCGGCCAGGATCGCGTCCAGCCCGGCCGCGCCCAGGTCGACCACGGCGGCGCCCGTCCCGGACAGCTGCTCCCGGACGCGCGCCGCCACCGGGCCGGCGGCATAGACGATCCGCTGGCCCGCGCCGCCGGTCCCGCCCGCCTCGCCCGGCTCGCCCGGGCTGGCCGCCTCCACCGCGCTGCCGGCCTCCGCCGTGAAGAACCGGGCCGCGGGGTCCAGGCCGCCGCGGCTGGTCAGCGTGACCCGGACCGGGCTGGCCGGCTGCCCGGCCGCCGCGCGGGCTGCCCGCCGCGCCGCCGAGCGCACGAGCAGCCGGGGGTTGTCGGCGCGGATCGTGCCCGCGCCCACCAGGATCGCGTCGGCGCCCGCCCGGACCTGATCGACCCGGTCGAGGTCGTCGGGGCCGGAGAGCACCAGCCGGTCCGCCGTCGCGTCATCGATGTAGCCGTCGGCCGAGACAGCGGCCGAGAGCAGGACATACGGTCGTTGCGGCACGGAATGCTCCCTGAAGTGCCCCCGGCGGGCGTAGACTTCTTGTTTTCAGCCCTCGTATGAGGATCGATTTCGCGAAGTCTACAGTGCTGGAACGACAGGGCCCGGGAGGACCGGATGAGGACTCTGGTACACGGGGCGAGCGACGGCCCGGCCCGGCTGGCCGGGCTGGGGCTGTCGGCGGCCGACTTCGAGTTCGTGCTGGCCGGCGCCGACGCCGAGGCCCGGACCTGGACAACCCTGGCGCCGCCGGTCATGGCCGGGATGGCCCGCTGGGGCAAGACCAACGAGCTGCTCCGGGTCCGGCTGGTGCCGCGCGGCTGGACCCACGACGACCCGCGGAACATGCCCCGCACCATCAGCCCGGCCGGGGACTTCGCCATCGTGGCCGCGACCGGCGACGGCGCCACCGGCCGCCCGGACGTCACCGCCCGCAACCTCTACGCGCGGGGCATCGAGACCGTGCGTGCCATCGGCCGGGGTGACCAGCTGGCCTTCGACTATCCCGGCCTGGAGCCGCCGGCCGCGGATGACGTGGCCATCTGGCTGCTGCTCTACCACCTCGCCGGGGACGAGATCCGCGCCGAGCTGTCCCGGCCGCATTCCATCTCGCCCGCCGGCTACGTCGACAGCTGGGCCGAGCGGATCCTGCTGCCCGCGATCGCGCTGGCCCGCCCGGACATCAGCCCCGCCCGCGCCGCCGCTGCCGCGGAGGTGACCGTTCCCGTCGCGAAGCGCGCCCGATGATCGCGCCGCCGCTGACGCCGTCCCGGCTGGCCCTGGCCCGCAAGCGCCGGGGGATGACGCTGATCCGGCTGGCCCAGGCCACGGGCGTCAGCACGCGCAGCCTGACCGCCTACGAGAGCGGCAAGCAGCAGCCGACACCGCAGACCACCCGCGCCATCGCCCGGGCGCTGGCGGTGCCGGCCGCGTTCCTCCAGGCCGCAGAGATCGAGGAAATCCCGCCCGGCGCGGCGAGCTTCCGCGCGCTGAGCAAGATGACGGCCGGCCAGCGGGATACCGCGTGCAGCGCCGGCCGGATCGCGTTCCTGATCAGCGACTGGATCGAGGAGCGCTTCATCCTGCCCGCCGCCGACGTGCCGTGGCTGGCCCGGCTCGACCCCGAGACGGCGGCCGAGGTCGTGCGCGCCCGCTGGGGCCTGGGCCAGGGGCCGGTCAGCAACGTCATCCACCTGCTGGAGTCACGCGGGGTGCGGGTGTTCTCGCTGGCCGAGGAGTGCGCGGCGGTCGACGCGTTCTCGCTGTACTGGCACGGCACGCCGTTCGCGTTCCTGAACACGATGAAAACCGGCGAGCGGGGACGTTTCGACGGCGTTCACGAGCTGGGTCACCTGGTCCTGCACAACGACGACCGGGTGCCGCGCGGCCCCGATGCCGAGCAGGAGGCCAACCGGTTCGCGGCCGCCTTCCTGATGCCGGCCCACAGCGTGATCGCGGCGGGGCTGGCGGGCGCCACCGTCGACCAGATCCTGGCCGCCAAGTCGACCTGGAACGTGTCGGCCATGGCCCTGACCCACCGGCTGCACGAGCTGGGCCTGCTCACCGAGTGGGGCTACCGGACGGCCTGCGTCAGCCTGTCCCGCCTGGGCTACCGCCGGGCCGAGCCGGGCGGCATCCCGCGCGAGACCTCCCAGCTGCTGTCGAAGGTCTTCCGGTCGCTGCGCGACGACGGGGTCCCGCCCCGCCGGATCGCCCGGGACCTGGCCATGTCCGTAGCCGAGCTGAACAGTCACGTCTTCGGCCTGGTCCCCACGGCGCTGCCCGGCGGCGTCCCGGACGGCCCGCCGGTCCGCCCGCAGCTGCGCCTGCTGCCCTAGCCACCTGGAGCGCGATGACTATGTCCACCGGGGTGATCCTCAGCCGGCACGGGGAGGCGCACTGCAACGTCGCCGGGCTGGTCGGCGGGGACAAGACCTGCACCGGCCTGACCGACCTGGGCCGCAAGCAGGTCGAGTGCCTGGCCGACCGGCTGCGCGCCGAGCACGAGGAGATCGCGCCGTTCGATGTGCTGTACGCCGCGCCCCGGCGCCGGGTCCTGGAGAGCGCGGAGATCCTGTCCGCCGCCCTCGGCCTGCCGGTGAACGTCGCGGAGCGGCTGGCCGGGCCGCGGCACGGCGAGGCCGACGGCCGGACCTGGGCTGAGATCTACGCCGAGTTCGGCGGGGCGCCGCGCAGCGATCCGGACCGGCAATACGCGCCGGGCTCGGAGACCTGGAACGAGTACCTGGCCCGGGTCGCCGGCGCCCTGGATGGCCTGATCCGGCGTCATCCGGGCCAGCGCGTGCTCATCGCCGGCCACCACGAGACCATCGAGGCCTCCTTTACCTACATGCTGGGCCTGGCCCACGACGCGTCGGCCCGGACCGGATTCGCCAGCGGCCACACCTCGCTGGTCCGCTGGCTGCAGCGGGCCGACGGGTTCGGGCAGGATGCGTGGGTCCTCACGGCGTTCAACGACCAGCAGCACCTGGCCCGGGCCGGCCTGCTCTCCGCGCCGGCCAGCGCGCCGAGCTAGCCGTTCGCCCAAAGCGAACGCGGCCGCATACTGCGGGCCATCCAGGAGAGAAACCCCGGTAATGAGAAACGCGCACGCCGTCGCTGACGTCCGCACGGCAGAACAGGCCCTGCTCGCCCGGCTGCCCGACGGCGCCCTGATGAGCCGGGCCGCCGCCGGGCTGGCCTCGGCGTGCGCGCGGCTGCTCGGGCAGGTCTACGGCGCGCGGGTCGTCATCCTGGCCGGCAGCGGCGACAACGGCGGCGACGCCCTGTTCGCCGGGGCACTCCTGGCGGCCCGCGGCGCGGCCGTGACGGCCATCGCCGCGGCCAGCCGCCTGCACGAGCCGGGCGCCGCTGCCCTCCGCTCCGCCGGCGGCAGCATCAGGGCCGCCCAAGCCGACGCCGACCAGGCCGACCTCGACCGGGCGGGCCTGATCATCGACGGCCTGCTCGGCATCGGCGGCCGCGGCGGCCTGCGCGAGCCGGCCGCGACCCTGGCCGCGCGGACCGAGCGGGCCCGCGCGGGCGGCGCCATCGTGGTCGCCGTCGACCTGCCCAGCGGCGTCGACGCCGACACCGGCGTGGTGGCGGGCGCGGCCATCCAGGCCGACGTGACCGTCACCTTCGGCACCTGGAAGCCCGGCCTGCTGATCGACCCCGGCGCGAGCCGGGCGGGAGCCGCGGAGCTCATCGACATCGGGCTGGCGGACCTGCCCGCCCCGGCGGTCACCGCGCTGCAGGCCGCCGACATCGCGGCCCTGCTGCCCCGGCCCGGGGCCGAGTCCGACAAGTACCGCCGCGGCGTGCTCGGCCTGCTGGCCGGCAGCCAGCGCTACACCGGCGCCGCGGTCCTGGCCACGGGCAGCGCGATCCACGGCGGCGCCGGGATGGTCCGGCTGATGTCCGCCCCGCCGGCCCTCACGGCGGCCCTGCAGCACTGGCCCGAGGCGGTCACCACCGTGGCCGACGCCGGCGCGCCCGCCAAGTCCGTCGAGACCGCCGGCCGGGTGCAGGCCTGGGCGGCCGGCCCCGGCATGGGCACCGACGAGGGCGCGGCCGGGCTGCTGGCCGCGGTCCTGGCCAGCGACGTCCCCGCGCTCGTCGACGCCGACGGGATCACCATCCTGGCCGGCCACCGCGAGCTGCTGGACCGCTCCGCGCCGACCCTGATCACTCCGCACGCGGGCGAGCTGGCCCGGCTGACCGGCGCCGACCGCGCCGCCATCGAGGCCCGCCGGCTGGAGCACGCCACGGCCGCCGCCGCCGACCTGGGCGTGACCGTCCTGCTCAAGGGGTCGACCACGGTCATCGCCGACCCGGGCGGGACCGTCCTGGTCAACACCACCGGCTCGGCCTGGCTGGCCACGGCCGGCTCGGGCGACGTGCTGTCCGGCCTGGCCGGGGCGCTCCTGGCCCAGGGCCTGCCGCCGCTCCAGGCCGCCGCGGCCGCGGCCTACCTGCACGGCGTCGCCGGCCGCCGGGCCGCCGACGGGGCCCCCATCGGCGCCGCCGACCTGATCACCGCCCTGCCGGGCGCGATCCGCTCGGTCACCCGCCCGGTGTCGTCCTAGGCCCGGGCCTGGCGCTCCGCTGCGTCGACGGTCTGGGCCAGCAGGGTGGCGATGGTCATCGGCCCGACCCCGCCGGGGACGGGCGTCAGCAGGCGGGCGACCGGGAGCGCCTCCTCGAAGGCGACGTCGCCGACATTGCCGGGGTTGTACCCGGCGTCGATGACGACCGCGCCGGGCTTGATCCAGTCGCCCCGCACGAACTCCGGCCGGCCGACCGCCGCCACCAGGATGTCGGCGGTGGCCGCGATGGCGGGCAGGTCGCGGGTCCGGGAATGGCAGTAGGTGACCGTGGCGTTCCGGGCCAGCAGCAGCATCCCCACCGGCTTGCCGAGGATGGGGCTGCGGCCGATGACCACGGCGTGCTGCCCGGCCGGGTCGACGTCGTAGGCATCGAGCAGCCGCATGATCGCGCCCGGCGTGGCCGAGGCGAAGGCCGGGTAGCCGAACGCCATGGCCGCGAACGACTGCATGGTGACCCCGTCGACGTCCTTGCCCGGGTCGATCGCCTCGAACGCGGCGCGCTCGTCGACGTGCGCCGGGACCGGGTGCTGCAGCAGGATGCCGTGCACCGCCGGGTCGGCGGACAGCCCGCTGATCACGGCGACCAGTTCCGCCGTGGTCGTCTCCTCGGGCAGTCCGACGTGCCGGGACTCGATGCCGACCTTCCGGGACCGGTTCTCCTTCATCCGCACGTAGGTGACCGACGCCGGGTCGTCGCCCACGATCACCGTGGCCAGGCACGGCGTGGTCCCCGCCGCCGTCAGCTTGGCCGTGCGCTCGGCGGTCAGGACGGTCAGCTCGGCCGCCAGCTTCGATCCGTCCATCAGGTCTGCGGGCATGTTCCCTCTTGTTCGTCTCGGCCCTGGTCCCGGCACGCCGGCTCTGCCGTCTCCCTTTCTACTGCCTGTTGCGCTGCCCGCGCTCAAGCGCCCCGCCGGCTGGCGATGGCCCGCAGGGCGCCGACTCAGCATGCTGGCTGTCCTCGCCACCGGGATCGATCCGGCCCCAGCGCGGCTGCCACTGCATAACCGCTGAGACGCGAGATCAAGGGAAGCGGAGTACGCAGTTACCGCAGATAGGAAATCCGGGGCAGCGGGCTGCGCTGCTCAGGCCTGGCGGGCAGCCGCCGGGGGATCAGCCGGCTGCATGACGAAGTCGCATCCTGTCCGGTTTCACCTCGACGCTGAAGTCCAGCCCGAGGCCCGTGGACAGCCGCGCCAGCATCGTCAGCGACGGCTCGTGGTCGCCGGCTTCCAGCCGCGCGATGTGCGGCTGGCGCATCCCGAGCTGCCGGGCGAGGGCGGCCTGCGACAGGCCGTGATCCACCCGGTAGCGGATGACCCTGATGGCCACGTCGTTGGCCAGGCGGGTGCGCTCGTGCTCCCGCACGCCGGGGAGCGGGGCGCCCCGCCCGGGCCCGGCGAGCGTCGGCGGGGGCGGCGCGCGGCACCGCCGGTCACCCCCGCCTGCTCGTGGCGGCGGCTCGTCAGGGCCGGGGGTGCCGCGCCGGCCCTCAGGCGCGGGTGAGCCGGGGCCGGCCGGCGCGCGGCACCATCACCCCGCCCGTCCCGCCAGCATCAGCAGCTGCCGGGGCGGGGACCCG
>Ga0193728_1000238_pt1 | contig 25830 bp, 21 predicted proteins | sample U1c1metaG_FD_143037 | JGI IMG/M metagenome (GOLD analysis project Ga0193728, IMG submission 143037) | Soil microbial communities from a riparian zone of the East river system, Colorado, United States - U1c1 | ecosystem: Environmental > Terrestrial > Soil > Riparian zone | place: USA: East River... | reverse complement strand
TCGCCGGCGCGGGCATGAATCAGCGCGAGGCAGCGGGCCGCCAGCCATCCCGCGGGCATGCGGTCTCGGCCAAGGTACCGGGCAGTTTAGCGAGCGCGGTCTGCGCCGCGGCGGAGATGCAGGGGTCCCGCCACGGCGGAACGTGACGCCCGGGCCGGGTCCTGGCCTTCCTCGCCGGCGAACTCCCGACGCCATGACCCGCCGGGGCTGGCCAGTGACCCGCCGGGCAGCCGCCCACATGGTCTTTTGGCATCAATAGCCACGCGCGCCCCACAGGCACGCGGCGCAAGGGGCCGGACCTTGATCGGGGGAAGCCGTACCTTGATCAGGGGAAGATTGGCCACATCCTGGGGTGAGCAATCTTCCCACGATCATGGCGCTGAGGCGCGGCGGCGCGCTGCTGGACCTCATAGTTCCCACCTGCACCATTGGTGGGGCCGCTCGCCGGAGGCGGCCGGCTTCTGCGGCCAGGGGCACCGATGTGGCCGGGCACAACTCAGCCCGGCCGCTCGGCCCGCCGCCGTGGCGCGCCTCCGGACCTCACAGCGGGGCCCGCGGGGCGCGAGCGCGGGCCTCGGACCGCAGGGCGCGGGGCGGGGTTACTGGCGGTGCAGGGTCAGGCGGAACTCGGCTTCGCCATGGTCGGCCAGGGAGCCGAGGAGGCCGGCGCCAGCCGGGTCCTGGATTCGCCAGTAGGCGAGCTCGGCCGGGATCGAGCCGGCCACCTGGGGGTGGGATCCGTCTCGGCGGGCCGAGATGGTGGCTGTCACCGGGCACGCGGTCCCGTTGAGCGACAGGAAGCCGGCCGCCCGGCGGGTGACGACCGCTCCGGTGGTGAACGCCCGGCTCAGCGTGGCCACCTCGGTCAGGTGGGATGTCGCGACCGGATGCTGCCGGGTGCGCAGGCTGGCGGTGGTCCGGCCGACGACGTCGTGCCCGATGCCCACGGCGGTGGCCCGGACGCGGAAGGGCGCCACCGAGCCGGGCGCGACCCTCCAGGTGCCGCTGACCGGGCCGACGGGGGCGGCCGCGGCGGACCGGGCAGTGCCAGCGGCGCCGCGGCCCGCGGGCTGCGTCATCCCGATTCCGTTCTGGAAACGGCCCGGCCGGGCTGGCCCAGTCCCAGCCTGGCCGGGCTTTTCCCATCATCTCCGACGGTCGGGAAATGTGCTGACTTTTCCCCTGGACTAGCTCCAAGTTCGCGAGACCGCTGGCCCCGTGGGCGGCATCAGAAGCCGGCCTCCGGAGGCGACGATCTGCGCGACGCCAGCTGCGCCGCGTACGCATCCAGCGCGTCATCGACCACCCGCATGGGGTAGCCCTTGCGGCGCGTGGTCCCGAACCGGGCGGCGCGGACGTCGGCGGCCGTCACCGCCTGACCCGGCGCGGCCGTTCCGTTGACCGTCGCCTCGATCCGGTCGATGAATGCGTCCACCTCGGACGGCCAGTAGGCCGGCCGTCCCCAGTGGCGCGGGAACCGGCTCCCGCCGGACTGGCCTGTCATGGCGACATCCCCTCTTGCGGCCCCGTTTCGGATGGTTCGCTTGCGCACCGTCAAGTTTCCCGGGCGCATCGGGCAAACCGGCGGATAGCTGCCGTCTAGGCTGGCGGCGTGTCCGAGCTCGGGTGGCTGCGCCGTCAGGCGGTCGGCTGGTCGCTGCCGCGCCGGGGCGGGGCGCTCGGCCCGGTCCTGGCTGGGCTGGAGTTCGTGCAGGCCGACCCGATCCGGGCGCCGGCCAGGGCGCAGGACCTGGTGCTGCGGCAGCGGGTGGCGGGGTACCGGGCCGGGGACCTCGAGCGGCACTACCCGTCCCTCGACCTCGACGAGGACTACCTCTACGCGTACGGGTTCACCGCCCGGCGGCTGCGCCCGCTGCTGTACCCGCGGCACAACCGGCACAGCGCCGACGGGCGCTACGTGCCCGCCGGGCAGGCCGCCGACGTGCTGGCGTTCGTGCGCGAGCGCGGGGTGGTGCACCCGCGGGACGCGCAGGCCCACTTCGGGCACGAGCGGGTGGAGAACGACTGGGGCGGCGCCTCGTCGGCCACCACCCGGGAGCTGGAGCGGCTGCGCCATCACGGCCTGCTGCGGGTGGCCGACCGGGTCGGCGGGATCCGGCGGTACGAGGCGGCCGCGCCGCCGGGCGACCCGCTGGACCCGGCCGACCGGGCCCGCGCGCTGGTGCTGCGGGTGGCGCGCACGCTCGCCCCGGTGCCCGAGGCCACCCTGAGCGTGGCAGTGAGCCACCTGGTCAGGTGGGCGGCCGTGCCCGGCGCGCGGCCGGGCGGCCGGCCGGTGATCCGGGACCTGCTGGCGCGGGGCGAGGTGGCGGCCCTCGACGTCGGCGGCACCCGCTACGTGTGGCCGGCCGACCTGATCCCGGTCGAGGCCGACCCCCCGGCGAGGGTGTCGATCCTCGCGCCGTTCGACCCGGTGGTGTGGGACCGGCTGCGGTTCGGGCAGCTCTGGGGCTGGGAGTACCGGTTCGAGGCGTACACGCCGGCGCCGCGTCGGGTGCTGGGGTATTACGCGATGCCGCTGCTGTGGCGGGACAAGGTGATCGGGTGGGCCACCTGCGCGGACGGCGCCGTGCAGGTGGGGTACGCCGGGTCCGCGCCGGCGGGCCGGTCGTACGCGGCGGCGCTGGACGCGGAGATCGCCCGGCTGAACAGGTTCCTCGGCCGGCCGGGCTAGCCGTTATCGGCGACGTTCCGGTTGTGCGAGGTGAGCAGGTGCGGCTCGGTATCGAGCTCCTCGATCCCGAAGCTGATGATGCGCTGCGGGTGGATGCGGATGATCGAGCCGTCGACGTCCGCCGTGGTCCCGCCCGGCACGCCGATGGCCTCGGCCCGGCCGCGGACCTCGAGGCACCGGACCCGCCAGGGCTGGACCGAGGCGACGTCGTCGACGACGAAGGCGACCCGGCCGTTGTCGGCCACGTTGCGGAACTTGCGGCTGGCCGACATGTTGTAGCCGCCGATGTCAATGGTCCCGGCGCCGGGGTTGTAGCGGAAGCCGACCGGGCTCACCTGGAGGGTGCCGTCGGGCTGGGCGGTGGCGAGGCGCCCCAGGCGCTGGCTGGCGAGGTACTCGAGTTCTCCGGGGGTGAAGGTCATGCCCTTGACGGTAGGACCGCAAGTGCGGTTGAGGTCAAGGGGCCTTGGTCCCGCGCCGACCAGGTTCCCGAAGCTGGCCGGGTCGCCGGACGCCGCGGCGGGCGAGTCGGGCCGCCACTCCGGGAGGAAGACCAGGCCGGGATCGACCAGGTCGAAGCCGTCGAAGAAGCGCAGGATCTCCGCGCGCGAGCGGACGTGCAAGTCGGCGGAGACGCCGCGGTTTGTAGACCTTCTCGACGGCCTGCGGGACCGAGGGCGTGCCCTCGCTGGTGCCGTGGGCCAGCATCAGGTAGCTGCCGGGCGCGAGCGCGTCGCGCAGGGTGGCGACGATCCGCCAGGGATCCTCGGCCTCGGCGACGAAGTGCAGGACGGAGACCAGCAGCAGGCCGACCGGCTGGCGGAAGTCGATCAGGTCCTCACTGGGAATGGCCTGGTCACGAGTCCTCCGCCGCGCGGCGCGGCGACCGTCCGGTGTCGCGGTACATTTCGGTTTCGCACGGCAGCTCGACAGTTGGCCCACGTACACGGCGAGCAGGCGGCAGCCCTGCCGGCGGGCCAGGCCCGCGGCGTACGCGCCAGCGCGCATCGAGGTTCGCGACCCGTCGAGGCCGACCAGGATCAGTGACGGGCCGTCCGTGCCGATCTCGAAAGCGGATTCCGGAGAGCTCACCGGGCCATTGTGACAAACCGGTCCGGCGGCTAAATACCCGCATTGGCCGCGCCGGGCTCAGCCGGCCTGCGCGCTCTGGCGCAGCGCCCGGTACAGGACTCGCGGGTCGCCCAGGCGCCGCCGCAGCTCGCGCTCGAGGCCGGCGATCGGGTAGAGGTTCTGCGGGGCGCGGGAGTCCTTGTAGGCGGCCGAGGCGAACCGGCCCAGGCAGCGCTGGCTCAGGGCCGCGAGCTCGATGGCCTCGCCGGGCTTCAGGTCGGCGGAGCACTCGATGCGGACCACGCCGGCCCACGGCGCCCCGGTCCCGCCGGGCAGCCGCAGGTACCAGGTGTGCCGGTCCCAGCTGGTCCCCATCAGGAAGACCGGCGTGCGCTGGCCGGGCCGCAGCGCGCCGACCAGCGCGTTGAGGCCGGGCGGCAGGTAGGTGGCGCGGTGGGACTTGATGTAGCCGAGGGCGCGCGGCAGGTGCTGGCGGCCGCGCAGCGGGCCGTCGATGATCAGCAGGTCGCTGTCGGGCGGGACGCCGTGGCCGGCCAGGGCGGCCCGGGCGGCGACCGCGGTCGTCACCTCGACCTCGCCGAGGCGGCGCTGGAGGGCCTGGGAGAGCGTGACCGACATCGGGGTGGCCGGGTCCGGCGCGGTCCGGTAGGCGGTGTACTCCCCGGCCCAGGTGACGATGTCGCTGGCATGCCGCGCGACGGTGAACAGGCCGCGCCGGGCCTCGACCAGGATCACGTGCGCCTGCTGCTGGCAGCAGCAGACCACGCCCGCCGCGTACGACGCGCACAGGGCCGCGCTCGCGTCCGTGGCCGGGCCGCCGCCGGCCGGCCCGCCCCTGACCGGTAGAGCCTCGTCGATCCAGACCCGCGCCTCGACGCGGCGCACGCCGTCGACGAACAGCAGGGCCGGCGGCAGGACGAGGCCGGGGTCGGGGTCCACCGCCCGCCACTGGTCGGCCGGCAGCTCCACGTCCGGCTCGACGCGGGCGGTGGACTCGCCGAGCTGCTCCTCCAGCTCCAGGCTCATGCCGTAGGTCGGGTCCCAGCCGTCGACGCTGAACCGCATGGCCGCGCCGCGCGGGCTGCGCTCCAGATCCCCGATCACGCCGCCCCCTCGGCGGCCAGGCCCTCCCGGGTGACGCTGGAGGTCCGTGCGTCCCGGCTGACCAGGAACCGGACCGGGACCCGCTCGGCCAGCGCGGCCACGTGGGTGATGACGCCGACCATGCGCTGGCCCTGGGCCAGGGTCTCCAGCGTGGCGGCGACCACCTCCAGGGTCTCGGGGTCCAGGGTGCCGAACCCCTCGTCCAGGAAGATGGAGTCCAGCCGGGCGGCACCCGCCGCGGCCAGGCCGGACATCTGCGCCGACAGGGCCAGCGCCAGCGCCAGCGAGGCCTGGAACGTCTCGCCGCCCGACAGCGTCCGCACCGAGCGGCGGGAGTCGGCGTCGGCGTGGTCGATGACGTAGAAGTCCCCGTCTTCGTGGGTGAGGTCGAACTGCCCGCCGGACAGGCCCGCCAGCTTGGCCGACGCGTCCGCGACCAGGTCGTCCACGGCCGCGGTGACCAGCCACCGGGGGAACCGGTCCGACCGGAGCAGGTCGCCCAGCAGCCGGGCCACCTGCTGGTCGGCCTGGGCCTCGTCCCGCTGCGCGGCCAGGCCGGCCGCGTGCGCGCGGCGCTCGGTGATGCGCCGGGTCGCGGCGCCGGCCCGCTCGATGGCGGCGGCCACCGCGGCGGCCGCGCCCGCGGCCGCCTGCGCCGGGGGCAGGTCGATCGCGCTCCCGGCCAGGTCCGCGCTCAGCTCCGCGGCCAGCCGCTCCGCGCCGGAGCGGGCGGCCGTGACCCTGGCCCGCGCGGAGGTGATGTCGTGGTCGCGCGCGGCCAGCTCCCGGCCGGCCCAGGCGGCCAGCGCGGTCCACGCGGCCAGCAGGCCCGGGACGCCGTCGTCCAGGGCGGGCGCGCCGAGCCCGACGACCGGGTCGCGGGCCGCGGACAGGCGGGCGCGGGCGGCGGACTCGGACCGCTCCAGGCCGGCCAGGGCCTGCTCGGCGCGGGCGCGGGCGGCGCGGGCGCTCAGCAGCTGCTGGTCGGCGGCCTTGGCCGCGGCCTCGAGCCGGTCCCGCAGGGCCAGCTGGGCCGCGATCTGCTCATCGTCCGGGGCACCGTGCAGGAGCTGGGTGAGCTCGCCAATGCGGCCGCCCAGCCCGGCGAGCCGGGTCCGGGCGTCCTGCTCGGCCTTGCCCGCCTGCCCCGCGTCCGCGCGCAGCCGGGACAGGCTCGCCTCGGCCCGGTCCAGCTCGGCCTGGGCGCGGTCCCGCTCTCCGGCGGCGGCCTGCGCCACCGGGCGGGCCTGGGCCAGCTCCGCTTCCCGCGCGCGGGCCTCCCCGGCCGCCCACGAGGCCAGGTGCGACCAGGCGGCGGCCAGGGCCAGACCGTCGACGGGCGGCGCGCCCAGCCCGACCAGCGGGTCGCGGGCGGTCCGCAGGGCCGCGCGGGCGGTCACGATCCCGGCCTCGGCCTCCTGCAGCGCGGCCTGGGCGGAGCGGGCCCGCCCGCGCGCCACGTCGGCCGCGGCCGACGCCGCCTCCGCGGTCTCGTCGATCTCGCGGCGCGCGGCCAGGCTCGCGCCGATCTCCGCCACCGCGGCCGCGACCTGGCCGCCCTCACCGGCGAGGCTGGCCGTCGCCGTCAGCCCCGCCGCCGCCAGCGGCCCGGCCAGCGCCGCGCCCAGCGACCCCAGCAGCCGCTCCCGCTGCCCCGCCAGCGCCTCGACCCCGGCCGCCGCCCGCGCCTCGGCCGATGCCGCAGCCCGGGCCGCCTGCTGCGCGGCCGTGGCCGCCTGGCCGGCCGCGCCGAGCCCGGCCTGCGCCTCGTCCAGCGCCGCCGCGCGCAGCGGCGCGGGGAGCGTGGCCACCGGCTGCTCGCACACCGGGCAGGGCTGCCCCGCGACCAGGTGCGGCCGCAGGTCGGCCGCGACGTGCGCCCGGCGGGCCTCGTCGGCCCCCTGCTCGTGCTGACGGCGCGCGGCCTCCGCCGCCTCCGCCGCCGCGTCGGCCGCCGCCCGCTGCCCGCGGGCCTGCTCCAGCGCGGCCCGGGCCGGGCGCAGGCCCGCGAGCAGCCCGTCCAGCTCGCGCGCGTCCCGCAGCGCCTGCTCCAGCGGGGCCGGCGGCACGGCCGCAGCGCGCGCCGCGCGGGCCGCGCTGTCCGCCGCCTCAGCCCCGGCCAGGTCCGCCGCTGACGCCCGCACAGCGTCATCCGCCTGCTGGCGGCCCTGATCGAGCTGCCCGGTCCCGGCCGGGACCGTGACTCCCGCCAGCGCGGCGTGCTCCGCGTCCAGCTCGCGGACCCGGACCGCCGACGCCTCGGCCCCGCGCCCGGCCGCGTCCCGCGCGGCCCGCAGGTCCTCCAGCCCGGCCGCGGCCGCCGCCAGCGCCGCCTCGGCCTGCTGGGCCTGCACCGCCAGCCGCGAGACCTCGGCCTCCAGTACCGGGACCCGCGCGGCCTGCTCGCGGTGCTCCCGGCGGTGCGCGCGGGCCAGCTCGAGCCCGGCCCGATCGGGGCCGGCCGCCAGCGCGCCGCGGGCCGCCCGGTCGCCGGCCTCGGCGGCCTGCTCCCCCGACCTCGCCTCCGTCACGGCCAGCCGCCCGGCGCTCAGCCCGGCATCCAGGCCCGCCACGTCGCCGGGGATCCGCACCGCCGCCAGCGCGGCCCGCTCCTGGTCCAGCCGGGCCAGCTCGCCCTCGGCGCCCGCCAGCTCCCGGGCCGCGCCGTCCAGCCCCGGAAGCGCGGCCGCCACCCGCGAGCGCAGCCCGGCCAGGCCCGCCTCCGCGGCCCGGCACGCCTCCTCCGCGGCCGGGGTCGCGTCGGCGAACGCGGCCAGGGTCTCCCCCAGCGTCGCGGCCCGCTGGCCCTCGACCGAGGCCCGCTGGTTGGCCCGCCCCATCATCTGCCGGTAGTGCTCGGCGCCGAGCAGTCGCAGCAGGATCTCCTGCCGCTCGCTCGCCTTGGCGTGCAGGAAGTTCGCGAACTGGCCCTGCGGCAGCACCACGCACTGGCAGAAGTCCTCGTACGACAGCCCGAGCAGGCGCTCGACCTCCTGCGCCACCCCGGCCAGGTCCTTGGCCAGCACGTCCGTCGGGTCACCGGGCTCGGCCCGGCCGCGGGGGTCGGCGAGCCGCTCCAGGCTCGCGGCCCGCTGACTGACGCCGGCGCCCACCCGCCGCAGCTCCCGCGCCACGACATAACGCTGGTCCTCGACGTCGAACACCAGCCGGACCGTGGCCCGCGCCACGGTCGGGGCCAGGGCCAGCGACACCATGCCCTTGCGCCCCCAGCGGGGCACCGACCCGTACAGCGCGAACGTCATCGCGTCGATCACCGTCGACTTGCCCGACCCGGTCGGGCCGACCAGGGCGAAGAAGTCAGCGTCGGCGAAGTCCACCCGGGCCGGCTCCCGGAAGGAGGCGAACCCGTTCATGTCCAGCACGACCGGCCTCATGGCAGTGTCTCCTTGTCCCGGCTCAGCCCGCGGCCGGCCCGGCGGCGGTGACCTCGTCGTGCAGTTCCCCGAACAGCGCCGCCACCCGCGGGTCGTCGACCTGCGCCGACGCGCAGTAATCGGCGAACAGCTGGCCCGGCGTGCGCAGCGCCGCCGCAGCCGCAGGCCGTCCAGCCAGGGACGACGGCGCGGCGAACTCGGGGTCGATGCGCACCTCGAGGGCATGCGGCAAGGCCGCGACCGCGTCGTCGCGCAGCCCGGCGCGGACCGGCTCGCGCAGCCAGACCCGCAGGTAGTCCTCGCCGAACGAGCCGGCCTGCGCCGCCAGCTCGGCCAGCGTCCCCCGGACGGTCCGCAGCCGCCGGCCCGCGGCCAGCGGGACGTCGGTGACCCGGGCCGGGGTCTGTGGGGTCGCCTCGACCAGGCACACCACGCTGGTGTTGTCCTGCTCGCCGAAGTCGACGGCGATCGGCGAGCCGCTGTAGTGCACCGGGCAGTGCGCGGGCAGCGACTGCCGCCGGTGCAGGTGGCCCAGCGCGACGTAGTGCGCCGAGACCGGGAAGATGCTGGCCGGGACGCTGTACTCGAAGATCGACTGAGCCGACCGCTCGCCGCCGCCGAACAGGCCGCCGATGCAGGTCAGGTGCGACATCAGCAGGTTGACCGTGCCCGGCCCGAACCCGGCGGTCAGCGCGCCCACGATCTGGCGGACCATCTCGTCGTAGGCCCGCACGTTCTCGGCCGGGGTCTGGCTGACGATCTCGGCGGCCCGGACGGCGTAGCGCTGGGTCAGGAACGGCAGCACCGCGACCTGGACGTCCTCTCCCGACCGCGCGCGGAACGTGACCACGCCCCCGCGATCCGGCGGCCGCACCTGACCGACCAGCGTGATGCCGGCGATGCCCATCAGCGGCCGGTAGGCCTCGAACGTCGGCCCGTGGTCGTGGTTGCCGGAGATGACGATGACCTCCGCGCCGGCCCGCCGCAGCCGCAGCAGCGTCTGGTTGACCAGGTGCTGCGCCGGGGCCGAGGGCGCCCACGACTCGTACACGTCCCCGGCGACCAGGACGGCGTCGACCTCATTCGACTCCGCGACCGACGCGATCTCGGCCAGGACGGCGCGCTGCTCGTCGAGCCGGTCCCGGCCCTTGAGGGTCTTCCCGACGTGCCAGTCGGAGGTGTGCAGGAACTTCATCGCACTCCGTTTCTCAAACGACTTCAGAACGGCGGGATGTCCTCGTCGACGGCCGGCAGCCGGGCGAACACGCTCCCGGCCGCCGCCGCGGCCGTCCCGGCCGGCGCGGCCGCCCGGGGCGGCTCGGGGCACTCCGACAGCCGGGTGGCCCAGGCCGGGAACGGGAACTCCACGGCCAGCGGCACCGGGATCTCGGGCTGCGACACGAACATCGCGCCGGGCTTGGCCAGCGTGGCGCGGGTCCGCTGGGACGGCGGCAGGAAGCCGTACTCCGGCCGCCCCGCCTCGGCCGAGTCGAGGCGGCCGACCACCCGGATGGCCGAGTTCGACACGATGCGGCGCTCGACCTCGCTGGCCGTCTGCTGCGCCCCGATCAGGATGATCCCCAGCGACCGGCCCCGCTCGGCGATGTCGAGCAGCACGTCCTTGATCGGCGACGTGCCCTCGCGCGGCGCGTACTTGTTGAGCTCGTCGATCATCGTGAACAGCAGGCCGCCCGGGCCGGCGTCCTCCTTGCGGGCGGTCTCGGCGGCCAGCACGACGCCGACCACGAAGCGCTGCGCCCGCTCGTGCAGGTTGTGCAGGTCCACGACCGTGACCTGCTGATCCTGGGTCGAGATCGACCGCCGCGGGGCGTCGGCCAGGTCGGCCCGGATGATCGCGCGCAGCGGCCGCAGCGACGAGCGCAGCCGCCGGATGAACGCGTTCACGGTCCCGATGCCCGTGACCGGGCCGGCCCATTCGGGGCGCGTCGCGTCGTCGGTCAAGCGTTCGATAATGATGACGACCAGTTCCTCGTAGGTGGCCGCGACGTCATCGCCGATCTTCACCGCGCCGGCCCGGCCGTACGGGACGGCGTCGAGGCGCAGCCGGGTCGCCACCTGGTGGATGACGATCGTGTACTGGTTGCGCTCGTCCTCGGCGTCGGCGAACACGTAGGGCAGCAGGTGCCGCGCGCAGAACTCGGCGAGCGTCCACCAGAACGCCTCGACCCCGCTGGTGCGCCCCGTGACGTTCGGCCGCCCGGTGGGATCGTCGGGAATGGGCGGCGCCCAGAACCCGGCCGACCCGAACGGCTGCGCGGGCAGGCCGAGCTCGGCGTAGGCCAGCCGCAGGTCGTCGTCCAGCCGGACGTTGGGCTGGTCGAGGAACAGCAGGTCCTCGCCCTTCACGCTGAACACCAGGGCCTTAGCGTTGAGCGCGCGGGCGCCGAGGGCGCCGGAGTGGAAGATCGAGTGGAGCAGGAACAGCGCGAAGCTGGTCTTGGTGGCCACGCCCGAGATGCCGCTGATCGACACGTGCGCGCCACGGGTGCCGTCGAGGAACTCCATGTTGACGTAGATCGGCGCCCCGTCGCGGCCGCGGCCGACCGGCACCCTGGCCGTCATCTGGTCGAAGTACAGGGCCTGGGCGCGCTCGGCGCCGGTGGCCCGGCGCACGATCTCCCCCGGGCTGGGCGGGACGTACACCTCGGGCTCCACCCGCGTGGTGCTGACCTCGGCGATCTCCTGCACCCGGGCGGGCAGCACCCCGCCTGCGATGAGGAACACGTCCGAGCCGAAGCTCGCGCCCTCGTGCCGCGCCCGGACCTGCGTCACGATGCCGCTGGTCAGCACCGGCCCCACGCCGGGAATCTGCCGCACAGTGACCACGACGTCGTCCAGCTGCAGGTAGGACGCCTCGTCGAGGGCCACCGCGAACTGCAGCGGGGTGGAGTCCTCGGTCCCCGCCACCCGCCCGACCGTCCCCGCGGGGACGGCGGAACCAGGGCTCTCTGTCACGGCATTCCCTCTCGCGTCACGCCACCGGGCCGCCCGGTCCTGCTTCGGGGCAGCCTAGTCAGCGCCGCCGACAGGTGCGGCGACTTGGGCGAGCGGGAGGCGCGCGGGCGCTACTGGGCCGCGGCCACGGCGGAGTGCGCCTTCCGCTCCGCCCCTATCGTTTGAACGTTGGCAGTTACCGCTTTCACTCGCCCGCGGCCGCCGGCCTACTTCTCCAGCAGGAACATGAGGGCTTGGTTGCCTGTGCTTGCGCGTTACCAGACGGTGAAGCGGATGATGCTGATCACGCCGGCCGCCAGGCAGTAGATCGCGAACGGCGTCAGCGTCCGGGTCCTGAAGTAGCGGGCCAGGAAGATCACGGCCAGCGCCGAGCTGGCCGCGGCGGCCACGCTGCCCGCGACGACCGGCCCGCGGATGCCGTTGCCGAGCGGGCCGGCCAGGTCGGGCAGCTTGAGCAGGCCGGCGGCCAGGATGACCGGCGTGGACAGCAGGAACGAGAAGCGCATGGCATCCTCGTGGCTCAGCCCCCGCGACAGGCCGCCGACCATCGTCACGCCCTCCCGGCTGATGCCGGCGAACAGGGCCAGGACCTGGGACGCGCCGATCCACAGGGCCGAGATCAGGCCGATTCCCGCCAGCCGCCGCTGGGCGTCGGGGTCGATGGCGTTGTCGTCGTCGGCGGCGGCGGCTGGGGCGGCTGCTACGTCGGCGGCTGCGGCTGCGGCTGCGGCTGCGGGTGCGGCTGCGGCTGCGGGTGTGGCTGTGGCTGTGGCCGGGGCGATAGGGTCGGCCGCCGGGCCCAGGTCCGGGCCCGACACCGCGGCGGCCAGGGCCGCCGGGCGGGCCGCGGGCACCGCTGCCGCCGCGGGCACCACTGTCGCCGCGGCCCGGCTCCGCTCGCGGCGCCAGTAGCGCTCGCCGAGGATCAGGATGCCCCCGTTGATGGCCAGGAAGATGGCGGCGGCCGCCGGCTTCGCGAACAGGACCCGGAAGGCGTGCTCGAGCAGGAGCCCGACGATGCCGACCGGGATGGTGGCGACGACGATGAGCCACGCCAGCCGCTCGTCAGCGGACTCGATGCGGCGGCGGACGATGCTGGTGACGAAGCCGCGGATCAGCCGCACCCATTCGCGCCAGTAGTAGGCGACCAGGACTGCGGCCGTCGCCAGGTGCAGCCCGACCACGAAGGCCAGGTAGGGGCTCTCGGAGCTGCTCTCCTCGTGGACCAGCGCGGCCCAGCTCCCGCCGAGCCAGGCCGGCACCAGGACGACGTGGCCCAGGCTGGAGATCGGGAACAGCTCGGTCAGGCCCTGGATCAGGCCGATGACGACCGCCTGCAGATAGGTCAGGTGCATAGCGCGCTCACGAGTTCTTTTCCGGGTCAGGGGCCGCCCGGCGGGCGCGGCGATGACGCCACAGCTCCAGGGCGACCGGGATGAGGGACACCACCACGATGATGGCGATGATGGGCAGCAGGTAGTGATCGATATTGGAGATCCGGGAGCCCAGCTCGTAGCCCGCGAGCGTGATGCCCACCGACCAGACCAGGCCGCCGGCCACCTGCCAGATCGTGAACGTCCGCGTCGGGACGCCGATGGCGCCGGCCAGCGGGTTCAGCACGGTGCGGACCACCGGGATGAACCGGGCCAGGACGATGGCTCGCGGCGCCCCGTAGCGGTCGATTGCCCGCTGGGCGCTGAGGATCCCCTGCCGCAGGCGGGATTCCGGCGGCCGGGCCAGCAGGACGCGGCCGGTCCGCCGCCCGATCACGAAGCCGACCTGGGCGCCGGCCAGCGCGCCTGCCGCGCCCGCCACCAGCACCGCCGGCAGGCTCAGGTGCACGGCGGAGCCGGCGCCCGTGGCGCTGAGCAGGCCGGCGGTGAACAACAGTGAGTCACCGGGCAGGAAGAACCCGATCAGGAGCCCGGTCTCGGCGAACAGGACGATGAAGACGCCCAGGGCACCCGCGCTGGCCAGCAGGCTGTGCGGGTCCAGCAGGTTCAGCGCGACGGGACCTGCGGCGGCGACGCTGTGCGACATGCCGGTTCCTCCGGGCGAGTGCGGGGCTGAGCTCAGCCATGAGAGACTGGACTACAGCCTCAGTCGTACTACAGGTACTGTAGTAGATAGGAGCGGATGATGACGCAAGCGGGGCCGGCGCGCCCTCGCGGCGGCCTGGAGCGGGAGGTTCTCGCCTGCCTGGCGGCGGCCGGTCGGCCCATGGCGCCGGCCGAGGTCCAGGCCGAGCTGGGCAGCGGCCTGGCCTACACCACGGTCATGACGACCCTGTCCCGGCTGCACGCCAAGGGCGCGGTCTCGCGTGAGCCCGCAGGCCGCGGGTATGCCTACACTCTGCGGGGCAGCCCCGGCGCGGCCCAGGCGTCGATGACGGCGCACCGCATGCTGAAGCTCCTGGAGGCCGACGATGACCGGGCGCACGTGCTGTCCAGGTTCGTAGCCGACCTCAGCCCCGCGGACGAGCGCCTGCTGGCCGGGCTGCTGGGCGACGAGGACAGCGGGACCGACGAGCCATCATGATTCTCCTGGGCCTGGTTCCCGTCGCGGCGAGCGTCATGCTGGCGCTGGCCAGCGGCGGCCTGTCCCGGCACCTGGCCCCGGCCACGGCCGTCCCGCTCCTGACGCTGCTCGCGCTGGCCACGTCCCTGGCCACCGGCCTGGCGCTCTGCCTGGCCGCCTTCGGCGCCGTGGCCCAGCTGCCGTTCCTGGCCGACCGCGCCGGCTGGTCGGTCGGCGTGCTGGCGCCCGGCAACCTCGAGCCCGGCTGGGGCGTCCTGCCCGGCGCGATCGCCGCCGCGCTGCTCACGGCCGCCCTCATCTTCACGATCCGGGCCGCGCGGGACCTGGCCCGGGCGGGCCGGGCCTGCCGCCAGCTCGGCGGGCTGGACCGCCTGGTCATCACCCACGACGACCGGCCCACCGCCTACTCCGTCCCCACCAGGGCCGGTGCCATCGTGGTCTCCACTGGCATGCTCCGGCTGCTCAGCGCCGACGAGCGCCGGGCGCTGCTCGCCCACGAGGACTCCCACCTGCGGCACCGGCACGCCCTCTACGTCCTGCTGGCCGACCTGGCCGCCGCGGCCAATCCCCTGCTGCGGCCGCTGGCGGGCCGGGTGCGGCTCGCCGTCGAGCTCCAGGCCGACGAGGACGCGGTCGCGGAGATCGGCGACCGCCGGGCCGTGGCCAGGGCGCTGGCCCGGGCCAGCCTGGCCGTGTCGGCCGCCGGGCCCGGCCCGCGCGGCAGCCTGGCCGCGCCGGCCGCCGGGTCCGGCCCGCGGGGCAGCCTGGCCATGGCCCAGACCGACGCCTGCGCCCGGATCCGGGCGCTGACCGAGCCGCGCCACCGCCGCCGCCGCTCGTGGGCCGTGGCCGCCGCCCTGCTGCTCATCCTGGCCTCCAGCACGACTGCCCTGACCATGACCTGGGCCATGCACCAGCGCATCGAGGCCGCCCAGCTCGTCTACGCCCAGTCACACAGCCCGTCCCCGCTGACCCCGGCCGCCGGCCGGCCAGCCCCAGGCCTCGCCCCTCCACTGCAGCCGACCGGCGCCGCCGACTAGGACAACCCGGCTAGCGGTTCGGATCGCACCGCTGACGCATGCAGCCGGCCCGGCGGGCTCTCAGCCCCGGCTGAACACGGCGTGGATGGCGAGGATGCTGTGCATGGAGGCCATGCCCAGCTGATTCCAGGTCAGGCCGAAGTCGGCCCGGTTGAACGGGACCTCGGCGTCCAGGCTCACCTCGCCGGCGTCGGCGGCGGCGACCGCGGCGTCGAACGAGACCGGCCGGGTCTGGTCGCGGACCGTGAGCTGGCCGGAGACGGTGACGCCGGAGCCGGACGGCGCGATCCCGGTGACGGTGAACACGATGCCGGGGTACTTGTCGCTCTCGAAGAAGTCGGCTGAGCGCAGGTGCACGTCGCGCTTCTTGTTCTTCGTGTCAATCGACGCGGCGGCCACGGTAATGGCGCCGGCGACCTGGCCGTCCGCCGTGACGGTCCCCGTGCCGGACACCTGGCCGAAGGCACCCTTGACCGGCGCCATCCCCCACATGCTCTTGCTCCGCAGGCCGATGGTGGACCTGGCTCCGTCCAGGACCCAGCTGCCCGCGAGCGCCCCGTCGTCCAGCAGCGTCTGCAGTGCTGGCCCGGTCACCTGTCCCGGCGATGTCATGAGTCCTCCAGCTTAATTCGGTTCCAAACTCGAAATAGTTTTGATGCGGAAACAATATATAGTAGAGAAGGGCATGTCAACGGGAGGAACAATGTGTGACGAAGCGGGCGAGTCTGCGCACTCGGCGCTGTGCCTGCGCCTGATGCAGCTGTTTCCCCGCGTGGCCCGGGGAATGCGGCGCTGGCAGGACCATGCGGCGCCGCCGACGTCCGCGCCGCTGGGCCCGCGTCATGTGGCCGCGCTGGAGCAGCTTCGCGGCGGCCCGCTCACCGTCGGCGAGCTGGCCGCACGCCTGGGCCTGACGATGCCCACCGTCAGCGGCGTGCTGGCCGAGCTGGGCCGGGCTGGCCTGGTGGAGCGGCACGCCGACCCCGCCGACCGCCGGCGCACCATCGTGCAGTTCGCGCCGGGCCAGATCGCCCTGATCGGCCAGTGGCTGGATGGCGCCGCCAGCCCGCTCGCCCGGGTCCTCGACCAGCTCAGCCCGAGCGAGCAGCAGGCGTTCCTGAAAGCCATGAGCCTGCTCGAATCCGAGCTGCAGACCCAGGAGCCCGCTCGCTAGACGGACGCGGCAAGCCAGGGCGGCAGACCGGCGAGCGCGCTAGCCCAGGGCGGCCAGGCCCTGGAGGTCGACGCAGGTCCGGCCGTGAGCCCTGACGAAGACCATGAGCACGTTCTCGCAGCTCCGGCAGCGGACCACCGTGCCCGGCGCCTGCCGGTAGACCACGAGCTCGGCCACCGGCCGGGCATCGCCGCAGTGCCCGCAGACGGTGGCGGCGCCGGTCATCTCGGTATCGAAGACCTCGTGCAGCAGGCCGCCGATGGCGTTCCCGTCGAGTGCTTCCATCACGTTCCTCCCGTTGCCCCGAACCGCTCGGTCTTCACTCGCAGCGGCGGGTAGCCCGACTGCACCAGGGCCTGCGAGACCGCCTCCACGAAGCTGGTCGGCCCGCACACGTAGGTCAGCGGCATCGAGGCCGCCGGCCACGCCACCTCGCCCAGCAGGGCCGCATCGACGCGCCGCGCGTAGCCGGCCCAGCCCGGCGGCTGATGGCGGGTCAGCGTGTGGATCACCTCGACCCCGGGAGCGGGCCGGTCGAGCTCGGCCTGGTAGATCACGTCGTCCAGCGAGCGCGACGAGTACAGCAGCCGAACCGGGACCGCGCTGCCAGTGCGCTCCCGGTGCCGCAGGATCGCCCGCAGCGGAACAATCCCCGACCCCCCAGCCAGCAGCAAAAGCGGCCCGCCGTCCCCCGGCCCCCAGACGAAATAGCCCCCGATCGGCCCGCGCAGCTCCAGCTCGTCCCCGGCCCGCAGCTCATCGGTGAGATAGGGCGAGACCTCGCCGTCGTCGAGCCGCTCCACGGTGATCGCGACCGGCTCGCCGGGAGCCGACGCGATCGAGTAGGACCGCTCCGCCACGTAGCCGTCCTCGGCGGTCAGCCGCACGTCCAGGTGCTGCCCGGCCTCGTGCCCCGGCCAGTCCGGCACGTCCAGCATGATCGTCCGCACCGAGGCGGTCTCGTCGCAAACCGCGCTGACCTTGGCGAGCTGCCAGGTCAGTCGCCCGCGTAGCGCTGTTCCCGCCATGGGTCTCCGTAGATGTGGTAGCCGTAGTTCTCCCAGAAGCCGGGGTCGTTGGTGTCGCGCAGCTCCAGGCTGCGCACCCACTTGGCGCTCTTCCAGAAGTACAGGTGCGGGACGAGCAGCCGCGCCGGGCCGCCGTGCTCGGGCTCCAGCGGCTGCCCCCCGTAGGCGTAGGCCACCCAGGCCTTGCCGCCGGTGAGGTCCGCCACCGGCAGGTTGGTCGTGTACCCCCCGTCGCAGTGGGCCATCGCGAACGGGCCGTCCTGCCCGGCCAGGTCCAGCAGCGTGTCCACGGACACGCCCTGCCAGGCCGTGTCCAGCTTGGACCACTTGGTGACGCAGTGGATGTCGACGGTCACGTCCTGGCTCGGCAGGGCCCGGAACTCGTCCCAGCTCCAGGTTTTCTGCTGGCCGCCGCGGCCGACGGAGAAGCTCCACCGGTCCAGGGCCGTGTGCGGCGTCGGGCCGGCGGACAGGACCGGGAAGTCCTTGACCAGGTACTGGCCCGGCGGGATGCGGCCCGCGTTCTCCCCCGGGTCCTGGCGCCGGCGGTGGAATCCGCGCGATAGAGGACTCATGGCCGTCATCCTCCCCCGCCGGCGGCGCGGAAAGCACCCCGACGCCCGAAAACGTCCGCCGGGCCCGGCCGAACGCGGCCGTCCACACCGACAAGCCAGCCGCCGGATCCACGCCGCGCGTAAGCCCTGACGGCCCGCCGTCACGATCAGTAGTCCCATCCGAAACGAGGCCGCCCCCGCCCCATGCCGCCCGGGGAGACCTCAGCCCGGCCCGGCCGCCAGGTACTCGTGGGCGACGCGCACCGCGGTCGCGCCGTCGCCGACCGCCGAGGCGACCCGCTTGATCGAGCGGTACCGGGCGTCCCCGGCGGCGAAGACGCCGGGGACGGACGTCTCCAGCGGGAGCGGCGCCCGGTCGAGCGGCCACCGCGACGGGCCCAAGCCGTCCCGGACGACGTCACGCCCGGTCAGGATGTAGCCGCGCTCCAGCTGGATCGCCTCGGGGAGCCACCGCGTGCAGGGCTCGCCGCCGATCAGCACGAACAGCGCGTCCGCCCCGACCCGCTCGGCCCGGCCGTCCCGCCGGTCGCACAGGGTCAGGCCGTCCAGGTGGCCGTCGCCGTGACCGTCGATGACCTCGGTGCTGCGGCGCACGGTGATGGCCGGGGTGGCCTCGATCTCCTTGAGCAGGTAGTCCGACATCGAGTGAGCCAGGCTGTCCCGCCGCACCAGCATCGTCACCGTCCGGGCGTGCCGGGCCAGGTGCAGCGCGGCCTGCCCGGCCGAGTTGCCCGCCCCGACGATGAAGACATCGCGGCCGGCCATGGCCAGGGTCTCGCTCCCGGCCGCGCCGTAGAACACGCCGGAGCCGACCAGCGCCTCGATGGACGGGACGCCGAGGCTGCGCCACGCGATGCCCGGGGCCAGGATCACCGACCGGGCCGCGACCTGATGGCCGTCGGCCAGCCGCACGACCTGCTCGCCGCCCACGTCGTCAAGGCCGACGACGGCCTGCGAGAACACCAGGTGCGCCCCGAAGATCCAGGCCTGCTCGCACGCTCTTCGAGTAAGCTCATGCCCGCTGACGCCGTGCGCGAAGCCCGGGTAGTTCCGGATCATCGGGCTGCTGCCCGCCTGGCCGCCGGAGACGGCCTCCTCCAGCACGACGGTCTGGAGGCCCTCCGACGCGGCGTAGACGGCGGCCGCGAGGCCGGCCGGCCCGGCCCCGACGATGGCGACATCGCACTGGCTGAGGTCGCTGTGGGTGCTCCCGCCGACCGCCTCGACGATCCCGGCCGGCGTCGGCTTGACCATCGTGTGGCCGTCATGGCGGATCATGACCGGCAGCCGCCCCTCCTCCAGGCCCCCGATCTGGAGGAGGGAGCGGCCGGGCTCGCTGCCGGCGGGCACGAAGCGGAACGGCACGTTGAACCGGATGAGCAGCTCGCGCAGCTCGTTCGTGCCGCGGTCGGCGAGGTCGCCGATGATGGTGAACAGGTCGAAGCCGGCTTCCTGGTCCTTGGCCCACTCGGCGAGGAACTCGCCGGCCTCGCGATAGAGGTCCTGCTCGAGCACCCACGGCTTGGTCAGGTGATAGTCGGCCTGGCCGAGCGTCATGGCCTCGACGACGGGGCTGCGCACCGAGTAGTCGCGCTCGACCAGGAGCACCCGCTTCGCGGACGGGTGCAGGTCATGGGCACGGGCCAGGAAATCCAGCCCCGGCATCTCGCTCATCTGGTGGTCCACGATCAGCAGCGCCACCGGCTCGCCCTGCTCGGCCAGCCGCCGCAGCGTCGCCAGCCCCGCGGCGGCCGACGACTCGCCGACGACGCGGAAGTCCTGGCTGAATCGCCGGCTGAGGTCGCCGCTGAGCGCGAGCACGACCCCGGCGTCGTCATCGAGGACGAACAGGACGGGCCGGGACATCGGCTACCGGGCCGCCGCGGCGGCCGCGGGCTGGATGTTCTGGTTGACGTGGAAGAGGTTGTCCGGGTCGTAGCGCTGCTTGACCTGGGCCAGCCGGTCGTAATTGCCCCGGTAGGCGGCCTTGATCCGGTCCTGGCCCTCGTCCCCCATGAAGTTGACGTAAGCGCCGCCCGCGGACATCGGGTGCAGCTCCTGCCAGTAGTCCTTGGCCCACTGCGTCATGCGCTCGGCGTTGGCCGGGTCCGGGTCGACGCCGACGATGACGCCGGCCCAGCCGCCGTCCCGGTAGGCGAAGGCCGTCGCGTCGGCGGGCACCCGGCTCGCGGCGCCGTCGATCGGGTACATGTGCATCGTGGAGTGGCCGGTCGGCAGCGTGGCGCCGTACTTGCGGTGCACCTCGATCACGGCGTCGGAGATCTCGTTGAAGAAGTCGGCCCGCCAGTACCACTGCAGCCCGGCCGGGTAGAGGTCGTCGAACGCGCCCTGCAGGACGTTGAACGGCATCGGCTGCACGCCGACCAGCAGCGGCGAGCCGAACGTGGTGACCGGCTCGAGTACCTCGGCGGCGCGGTCGTGCGGCCCGGTGTAGCACCAGACGATGCCGCACGCCGGGCGGCCCCACAGCTCCTCCGGGAACGGCGGCGCCGGCGGGATGGTCAGCAGGCCGATCCAGCCGCTCAGCTCCTCGGGCAGCGCGGGCAGCAGCTCCCGGTACCAGCGCATCACCGTGGGCGCATCGGCCAGGTCGTAGAGCACCGGGCCGCCGATGATGGTGCCGGCCTCGCCGATGTCGTGGCAGCGGAACGTGAACGACGTGACCACCCCGAAGTTGCCGCCGCCGCCGCGCAGCGCCCAGAACAGGTCGCTGTGCTCGGTATCGCTGGCCGTCACCAGCGTGCCGTCGGCCAGCACGACATCCGCGGCCAGCAGGTTGTCGACCGTCAGGCCGAAGCGCCGGGAGAGGTAGCCGATGCCGCCGCCGAGCGTCAGGCCGCCCACCCCGGTCGACGCCAGGAAGCCCGACGGCGTGGCCATGCCGAAGGCCACGGTCGCGTGGTCGACATCGCCCCAGGTGCACCCGGCGTCGACGCGGACGGTGTGCGCCACCGGATCGACGGTGGTGCTGCGCAGCAGCGACAGGTCGATGACCAGGGCGTCGTCCCAGGTCCCGAAGCCGGCGGCGTTGTGGCCGCCGCCCCGGATGGCGATCTCCACGCCGTGCTCGCGGGCGAAGTTGACGCACGCGACGACGTCGGCCTCGTCCCGGCAGCGCGCGACGGCCGCCGGGTGCCTGTCGATCATGCCGTTGTAGACGGCGCGGGCATCGTCGTAGCCGGGGTCCCCCGGCATGATCAGGTCGCCGCGCAGGGCGGCGGCCAGCTGCTCGGCCTCAGTGCCGAGGGTGGCTGACGTGGTGGTCATGGGTGTTCCCCCCAGGTGAACTGCCCTGACGGTCAGGACACCACGAAGATAGGAGCAGCACCGTTCGCAGATCGTTCCCTCTGGGCGCTCGGGTCAGTCCGCCGCCGGAACGGCGGGCAGCGGCCCGGAAACGCCCCGTTTCGCGAGGTCGTGCTCGCAGCGGCGGAGCAGCGTGACGCTGCCCTGGTCCGACGCGAGGCGGGCCGCGGCGCGCAGCCGCGCGATGGCGGCCGCCTCGTCGTCGTAGGCGGCCCGCATCCGCATCACTTCCGGCAGCCACCACAGGTCGTCGTGAGCCTGCCCGGCCGCGAGGGCCGCGTCGAGCGTCGCCCGGGCCGCGCCGCCCCGATGGAGGCGGGCGTAGAGGTCGGCCAGCATGGCCAGCCAGTACGGCATGCGGGCGAACGAGCCCGCCGCCTTGAGGTTGGCGACGCCCTGCCGGGCGAGGTCGATGCCCGACTCGTCCAGGCGCGACCAGCCGTCCAGGATCAGCGCCCACTCGCGGTAGTAGGCAAAGTCATACCGGCGGCACAGCTCGCCCAGCTCGGCGACGGTGTCCCGCAGCGCCGGCCGGTCGCCGCGCAGCTGGTGCACGATGCTGAAGTAGGCGAGCGCCACCGCGAGGTTGTACGGATCGCCGATCGACCGGGCCACCCCGACGGCATCGTGACAGCTGGCCAGGGCGTCGTCGTCATGGCCCAGCAGCCAGTGGGCGTGGGCGGCGAAGGACATGCCGTGCACGTCGGCCCGGGTGCCGATGCTCAGCGAGGGAGCACCGCTGGTCAGCCGGACGGCCAGCCCCAGGTGCCGCAGCGCCTCCGCGGGCCGGCCGAGGCTGGCCGCGGACCCGCCGACGGCGAAGTGAGCCGGCCCGCTGGCCTGCGCACCGGGGTCGACGAGGGTCAGGGCGCGGGTGGCCGCCCGGTAGCTGTCGGCGGTGCGCCCCTGAACGAACTGCGTGGTCCACAGGCCCACCAGGGCGGTGAGCAGCAGGTCCCGGCGGCCCAGGGACTCGGCCAGGACCACCGAGCGCTCGAGCGCGCTCTGCAGCTGCGGGGCTGAGTAGCCGAACCGGGCGTTGAGCGGCGCGGCCATGGCGCCGAGGACGTCCAGCTCCTGGCGGTCCCGGTCCCGGCCGGGCGGCAGGCCGCGCACGACCGACAGCGCCGCGGTGTGCAGCCGGATCGCCTCGCCATGGGCAAACCGGCCCGCCGCGATATCGGCGGCGCGCCGGTAGTAGGTCACCGCCCGCCCCGGCCGGCCGCCGCGGGCGTACTGCTGCGCGAGCTGGGCCGAGACGGCGTCCGTGTCGTCCGCGTGGAGCAGCTCGAGCGCCTGGGCCACCCGCCGGTGCAGCAGCCAGCGTTTCGGCGGGCTGACCTGCGCGTAGGCGGCCTCGCGCAGCAGGTCGTGGGAGAAGTCGTAGCCGTCCCGGAACTCGCGCATGATCCGGCGGCGCCACAGCTCGTCGACCGCCGCCACCACGACGTCGGCGTCGAGGTCGCTGGCCTCGGTGAGCAGGTCGAGGGTGAAGTTCGTGCCCACCGCCGACGCCAGGCAGGCCACCTCCCGGGCGGCGGCCGCGGACTGCTCCAGGCGGCCCTGGAGCACGGCCATGAGGTCGCCGCCCGGCCGCGGGCTCCCGCTGAAGTCGACCCGGCCGCGGACGGCCTCGATGACGAACAGCGGGAAGCCGCCGGTCGTGGCCTGGAGCAGGCCGGCGTCGCGGGCCGGCAGCGGCAGGCCCGAGACCGCCTCGGCGAGGCGGGCCGTGTCGGCGGCCTCGAGCGGGCTGACCGACAGCTCCGTCAGCAGCCCGCTGGCCCGCATCCGGATCGTCCAGTCCGCGAGGTCACGGTCGGAGTCCGGGGTGTCGTCGCGCAGCGTCCCGGCCACCAGGACCGGGGCGCCGGGGGCCAGCCCGAGCAGGAAGGTGACGAACGCCAGCGTCTCCAGGTCGCACCACTGCAGGTTGTCCAGGACCAGCAGCACCGGCCGGCCTGTGGCGATGAGGGCCCGCGCGAGGCCCTCGAAGAACCGGTGGCGCTGCCAGGCATCGGCCATGGCCCGGTAGCCGGCCCCGCGCTCGCCCCGCCCGTCGGCCGGCATCAGCCGGCCCACCTCAACCCGCCAGGCCGGGTCGAGCGTCGCCGTGGCGGCCTGGACGGCCGGGCTGCGCAGCCAGTCCGCCACCGGCGCCAGCGCCAGCCGCCCGGACGTCCCGAAGCACTGGCTGCCCGCCACTACCGCGCCCTGCGTCCGGGCCAGCGCCGCTATCTCCGCCACCAGGCGCGTCTTCCCGACGCCCGCGCCCCCGCTCACCAGCGCCAGGCTGGGCCGGCCCGCCGCCGCGGTCCGCCACGCGTCCTGGAGCACGCCGAGCTCCCGCGACCGGCCCACGAGCTGGGCCGCGGCCCGCCCGGAGCGAGCCGCGGCGGGCTGGGCCGCGGGGCGGCCGGCGCCGGGCGGCTCCCCGCCGGCCCCGTCGGCCGCGTCGGCCCGGTCGGCCCCGTCGGCCCCGTCGGCTATCAGGCGCTGGAAGGCCTGCCGCGTCGCGGGGCCGGGGTCCACGCCCAGCTCGCGTTCCAGGACCGAGGCGCAGTGGTGGTAGGTGCTGACCGCTCCGGCGCGGTCGCCCAGGTCGGCCTGGAACAGCATCAGGGCGCGGTACCCGGCTTCCTCCAGCGGCTGGAGCTGGATCCGGCGGCGGGCGGCGGCCGCCGCCCCGGCCAGGTCGCCGGTCCGCGCGCGCGCCGCGCCGAGCAGGTCGCACAGGTCCGCGCACTGGCGGTCGAGCTCGGCCCGGGCCTCGATCAGCCAGTCCTCGTACTGGCCGGGCAGCAGATCCCCCTTGTACTGGTCCAGGGCCGCGGTCCCGCGGGCCAGGACCTCGGCGTCATCCCCGGCGGCGGCCGCCGCCACGGCCGCCGTCCGCTCGAGGTCGAAGACGCGCAGGTCGACCCGGCAGGTCGCGGTGTCGCGCCAGCACAGGTCCCGGGCGGTCACGACCAGCGACGGCTCGTCCCGCAGGAGCTGGCGCAGGTAATGCAGCTCGCGGCGCAGGTTGGTCAGGGCCTGGGCATCCGCCGACTCCGGCCAGAACAGCCCGGCGATGCGCTGCCGGGCCTGCGGCGACCCGGCGTGGGCGACCAGGAACGCGACGAGCGCAGCCGATCGCGCCGAGGGCGCCCGCAGGCCCGCCCGGCCGTCGGTCATCACCTGCTCCCCCAGCAGGGACAGGTACAGCATCCCGGCGCGGCCCCCCTGGCATGGATGATCAGCCTTGCCGCCTCGGGGCCAGTTTCCCCCGGCTGGTCACCGACCGCAACCACCGGGCAATGTTGTCCTGCCTGGCCAGTGCGCGCCGCAGAAGATACTGTAATTGCGGGCGTCGCGGGGGATGGCTGGCTATGTCTGGCCTGGCGGCGGGTTCTCACCGCACTGCGCGGGTGACTTCTGGGGGGGTTCCGGCAATTCGGTCATGGGTACGGCTGGCGCTGCTGACGGTGCCGTTTGCTATCTCGGTGGGAGCGGTGGCCTTCCGGCTGGGGGTCGGCCCCGGCTGGGGCCTGCTGCCGCTGCTCATCGTCGGGCCGGCGATAGCGGCCGCCCTCGGCGGCGTGGCCTACACGCTGGCGGCAGGCGCCGTCACCCTGGCCGCGTGCGCGCTGTTCGACGTCAGGATCATGGAGCAGCGCGGCAACCACCACCAGGTCATCGTCGCTTTCGCGGGGGCCGCCGGCGTCACCGCGTTCGCCATGCTGGCGGCCTGGCTCCGCGAGCGGCGCACCCGCGAGCTGGAGCAGGTCACGATAGTCGCCGAGGCCGCCCAGCAGGTGCTGCTGCGACCGGTGCCGCGCCAGGTCGGCCCGGTCAAGCTGGCCGTCCGGTACCTGTCGGCCTCGCACGGGGCACGGGTCGGCGGCGACCTGTACGAGGTGGCCGTCACCCCGGACCACGTGCGGCTCATCGTCGGCGACGTCGAGGGCAAGGGCCTGCCCGCCGTGCGGACCGCCGCGGTGGTGACCGGCGCGTTCCGCGAGGCCGCTTACGAGGAGGCCAGCCTGTCCGCCATCGTCGCGCGGATCGAGGCCAGCCTGGCCCGCGAGCTCGGAGAGGAAGAGTTCGTGACCGCGGTCCTGGCCGAGGTCAGCCGGCAGGACGACAAGATCGAGCTGATCAGCTGCGGCCACCCCGTCCCGCTGCTGCTGGGCGCCGGGCAGCCCAAGCCCTTCGGCCCGGAGGTGAGCGCCCTGCCGCTCGGTCTCGGCCACCTGTCGGCCGCGCCGCGGATTCCGGTCACCCTCGCCTTCGAGCCGGGAGAAGAGGTCCTGTTCTACACCGACGGGGCCAGCGAGGCGCGCAACAAGGCCGGAACGTTCTTCCCCCTCGCCGGCTGCGCGTCCGTGCGGGCCGGGCACGACCCGGACAGGCTGGTCGACCGGCTCAGCGACGAGATCACCCGCTACGTCGGCCACGCGCCCGAAGACGACATCGCGCTGCTGCTCGTCTACAAGGACCAGGACCTGCGGATCCCGGCTGTCGCGGCCAGCCCGTTCGGCCCCGGGACGGCGGAGTAGCGAACGCCGGCGCGGTCGCGTTCGCCGACCGGCTCGGAGAGCTCCTCGGCTCGGTCCTGCACGACGCGCCGGCCAGCCGCTAGCGGGCCCTCGGGCCCTGGACGGTCCGGCGCCGCGCGGCATATATTTACCCGCGAGTTAAGTAACGCCGGGGGGTCAGCGGAGGACGCCATGCCCGGCATGAACAGCGGCCTGGACCCCAGCGACCCGACTGTGGTGGCGGCATTTCAGTCGGCGCTGCTGCACCAGGGCATCGCCGCCCTGGTCATCTTCGCGGTCTTATCGCTGGCCTGGGTCGTCGCCCGCGACCGGCATCCGGCGGCCCCGGCCGCCGCGGCCGCCGCG
>Ga0193728_1000237_pt1 | contig 25833 bp, 1 predicted proteins | sample U1c1metaG_FD_143037 | JGI IMG/M metagenome (GOLD analysis project Ga0193728, IMG submission 143037) | Soil microbial communities from a riparian zone of the East river system, Colorado, United States - U1c1 | ecosystem: Environmental > Terrestrial > Soil > Riparian zone | place: USA: East River... | reverse complement strand
ATAAAATCTTAATCAAGCTTTATTATACGCTTCCCTAAATTATCTAGAGCTAATTCTCTATCCTATATATATAGAATATAATTAGACTAGCTCTTATACTGGACTAGGTGTCTATTATACTTAAATTGTACTAAGATCTTAGTACTATAGTTACTAGTCCCGCGGAGATAGTCTAAATATTAAGTTATACAATTTCTACGCTTAGAGCATCGGCTGAAATAAACACTAATTATCTTAACAACCTATAACTTCGTTAATTTCGCTTAGTAATTATATAGATAATAGCCTTACTTTAACTTTTCTTAGCTCTAACTCTAAAAACTTATTAAATTTATATAAAGAAGCCTTATCTACCTTAGAAATGTTCTCTCCGTCTTTAGGGACCTAATAGCCTAGGAATACTATATTAGTTATTTGCTCTATAATATACTCTAGTAGAGATAGAATATATATATTTAGGAGAAGTCCTTTAGTTATATTTATGCATACTAATTAGAAATAAGAGGCGGATAAGTAGCTAAAGGAGACTAAACCTAAAATTCTAATAAAAGCGCTGTGAAGCACTTTTGTTAGAATTTTAGGTTTAGCATAATTACTAAGATAATAGGTCTAACTAAGCTAATAACTTCCTGTAGTAGGCCTAATACTATAAAAATAGGGTAAATATTATAAATATAGGGGAATATAAGGTAAGGAAAATTAGTAAGGTGTTAAGGTAATAGGGTAACTTGTGGTTAATATACACCTCTAGCTGCTAGGGCATAATTCTCTATATATCCTCCCCTTGCGATATAGCGCTACTAAGAACGCTAATATAGCTATAGCTATATTAGCGTTCTTAGTAGCGCCCTTCGCTTAACCTTAAGTACCCCTATAGACACTCCGCATTAGGTATAGTAGCCTACTAACTTTTAGACCGTTCCTATACTTCTATTAGCCCTTCCCTAGTAGGACGCTACTGTAATATAATCCCCTATAAGAGGGTTATTAATATAAAGCAACTATAATATACTTAGAGTTATATAAGCTACGCTTAGGATACTTTATATTGATCTTTTAATCTATAAGATACCTAAGAGGAAGTATAGAGATATTTAACGCCTTAAAAAAAATTAATAGGTCGCTTAATAACTACTAAGTCTAATATAGTTTTACCTTTATAGTACTTAGCTCTAAAAAAGGAAAGAAATATATTTAAATCTTAATAGTAAACCTATCCCTCTTCTCGCTCTAAAATTCCCTTAGTCTTTTACTCTCTCTTTTATATCTTAGCTTCTTATATAAGGTAACGTATTAAATAGCTTTAAAAAACGGTATTAATTACGACTAGAAGTGGAAATTTAAAAGTAAACGTAAAGAGATTTTCCCTATAACATTCGCTAAACCTAAATCTATTAAGGTTGGGAGCTATTCTATATATATATCTTGCACTCTAACTATTTTATAAATAGAGAAAATATTAGCCTTTTACCCGGATCCCTTAAAGCTATATAATTCTTTAGTATTTATATAGTTTATATAGAATAAGATATAGTTAGATAGTTACTAGGAGTTATAGAACTTAGAGTTAATAAATAATTGGATAGAATTACTAAGAATAGACGGGATGGACGATTTTATTAGTTAGATAGAATTACTTAAGTAAAATAGATACTAAAAAGATTAATATAGAGCATAGAGGAAGATATACTCTTCCTTAATAGCAGAAGCTAGGCCATCCTAGTTAACTATAATAGAGGATTTAAGTAGCTAATAAGGGACTTTAATAGGTATAGAGGCTTAAGACGTTAGCTTTGCTATAGTATAAAAATGCTATTAAATTAGAACCTAATATTACTATACCCTAGCTATTAGGAGTATAGGATATAAGCCGTTAAATATAATATAGCGTTATTCTATTGCCGTAGTATTCTAAAGTTACTACTAGTAGTATAGCAATGCCTAGATATTAACCTACTTAATAGTAATTAGATCTTACCCTCTTTTTAGGAGCTCCTCTTTTTTAGTAAGGCCGCTATATAGTAGCTCTATTTAATCCTACAATCTAATAAGTTATTATACGCTAGTAGGGATCGCGATTAGCCCTTTAGTACGTTACTTTAATAATATAGTAGGGTGCATAAATATATCTTACTCGGTATATTAATAAGTGTAGTAGCGAGCTCCTAGGAGTGTTTGGAGAGGTTTTCTTATAGGGAGTTTGTTAATTTAAGGACGGTATTGCCCTCTACTAACCCTATTATTAATAACTAATACTTATCCTAATATTTAGGTACTAGAGGTAGCTTATAACTTATAGTATAGTAAACTCTAGTAATAGATTAGAGTCTTAGCCCGATAAACTGGGAATACTAAAATACTACTATTAACTCCCGTTAAAGGATATAGAGATATAAATTATATTAACCATATCCCACTAGACGTAAGTTTAGAAACTACTCTACTAACTATATACTTATATATCTTTAGAGTCCTAAAAATAGTATTAAAGCTACTAGAACTTTAGCTAAGTCTCTTATAGTATATACCACAGACATATATAGAACTATTTTTAACTTTCTATTAGGGGTATACTCTACTTCTTATAAGCCTTTATCCGCTAGCTAACTATTTCTGCTTAGTTAGTATAATTAAAGTTACCTATATAGTACCCTAGATATTAAATAGTTATATTAAAGGAAGAGAAAATAATCTTACCGATAATGTGGGATTACCTATTTATTTATTCGTGGCAGCCGTAGGTTTTTATTATTACTAGTTATATAGGTTATTTCTTTACTACTATTATAGAAGGTGTATTTATATTATTAAATTAGATAAGGCCTAAGGAGTGGGCCCACTATAGCTTTATAAGGGCTGTTATTATATAGTATACCAGTTCTTAATCTACTTTTTCTATTATTATTAATTTGCGAGCTAAGCCTATAAAACTACTAGGATCTAAGATAGTCCTTCTCGTATATAAAGCGTCTAGGTGGGATAATATGTCTCTATAAACCTAGATTGCTAAATATGGCGTATTAACTATAATAAGTATATAAGCCTACTTTTACGTCCTTACGTTCCCTATAAGGAGCTATAATATTTACTAATTATAGCTTATCTAGAATGCGTAGATTGGATAGGGGTATTAGATGTCTTAGTAGAATAGTAGCTTGCTTTTAATATATATAAAAAGGGGAAGGGTTAGCCGGCTTAGCCTATAATTATACTTACTATTAAATAGTTAAATTTAGATATAATAAAGAGTTCCTTAGCCTTAGATTTATTCTATTAGGTTAAGCAATACTCTATTAGGTCTAATAGAAAATAAAAACTACTTTTCCTTTTTAATAGCCTCCTAGCTTTTATACCTCTAATAGGATGCCTTTAAAATCCTCTCTAATATATATTACTTCTACGGGGGCTCCTAAGGACTTAGGCACGCTATAAGCCCTACTAGGCCCTACTAATGCAGAATAGTCGTTAATGTTTTCTCTTATTAACTAGTATAGCAATTATTTCCTTTATCTAATTATCTTATGCCTTATATATAAGGTATAACTAGCTAGGTATTTCTAGTGCTTATATTTATTACGTTTAGACGCTGCGAAATACTATATTAAAAGGGTTTAAAAATCTATAAACTTGTAATGCTATTCTAAATTACAAATTCCATTTAAAGGATAGGAAAGGAAGGATTATTCCGCTAGACGCTTAGAGACTATTTATAATAAGGTATATAGAGAAAAAAAAGTCGGGCAAGGTTATAAAAATTGTAGTATCGCCCCTATTTTTCACCCTTGTGGTTAATAATACTCTATTACGGGTTATATTACTTATAAACTTATGCTACCCTATTAAGGTATATTAACTTAAACTTAATATAAGAGCTATATCTTACTACTATTCTAGGGTATATATAGGACTATTCTCTACGCCTTATACTAGCTCTATAGGGATATAGATATAATTAGGGCTGTAGAATAAGATTAGTACTAGCTTAAGGATTAATAAGGTGCACTCGTTCTCCTAGTATGCTTTAACTACCTAAGTAGTATAATGGTCAAGCTAATTATATCCGATTCGTATAATTCTGCGTCTCCTACTCTACCTCCTACACCAGCTCTATCTTAAGCTTTCTCTCCCGCTCTATATTATCTACCTCTAATCGTTACTTAGATAGAGATACTAGTTATTGTTATTAATTAAGGATTATTGCCTAGGATTGGTAGTTATGGCAGTAGATATATATTAATTATAACAGTTACTAAAGCTATATCCGAATACTTAGGTTAAGGTTATTATATATAGAAAGAAGAGGTAAAAACTCTCCTTAATTAAGTAAAGAAAGCTACTAGGGATTATATTAATAGAATGGATAATACTAATTAAGGCAGTTATAGACTAGGAACTATATAATAGCTTTAGTTAGTAATTAACCTCTTAGAACAGGTTAAGTACTAGGGATTACGCGGTAAACTATTAACCTTTACTTTACCTAGAAATGGCTTAGACTATTATACAATTAGTATCCTTTTAAAGGAACTAATAGATAACCTTTTTATTATAGATAGTTAGATTCCTTAAGGGGAGTAGTATTAGGGGTCGGATCTATTAAAGTTCCTTATAGGAGAAGATGGGAAGGTAGCCTTAGAGGAAGATAGGGAGTTGATTTTAGAGGAAGACGGGGAGTTAATTTTAGAGGAAGACGGGGAGTTAATTTTAGAGGAAGATAGGGAGTTGATTTTAGAGGAAGATGGGGAGTTAATTTTAGAGGAAGACGGGGAGTTGATCTTAGAGGATGATCTTAGAGAATAATCTTAGATTTTTAATGCGCGTTATTTTAGCTTTATTAGATTAATATTTTTAACTTAATTAACTACTCACTAATATTAATTTATTTCTAATTCTTTTAACTATTAAATTAACTAGGGGTATATAACTATTATAATATAAAAGGTTTATTAAGTATAAGTAATATAGCCAATTATCTAATTACCTAGTCTATACTAGTACTTGTAATAGTCTTATTATAGCTAATTAGACTATATATCTCTAAATACTAGATTTAGCGTCTAGTAGTATACGGTAGAATATACTATATTTATAGCATTCTATAGTGCTTAGGCAGATATTATAACTGCTAATTTACTCCTATTAGAGGTAAAGGAAGGTATACTCTAGAAATAGGTAGTGCGGAGGACGTTTAAGGAGGCTATAAAGTCTAGGTACGCTAATATACCTAAGGCCAGGTAACTCCTTATTATATCTATAAAGACTAATTACTAAATCTAATCTACTTTATTAAAATTCCTAGCTATAACCGTAGATGTGATTACGGGACTATTATAGTAGTTATAGAGTATAGTAATTACTAGGAAGATTAGGTATATTAGTTAGAATAAGTAGGAATAAAAGGAGATATAAAGGAGATGTGTATAACCTAATATATCCTATACTAAAGAATTAGCTACTCTACTAGTAAGCTGTTCTATACTTATAATAACTTATAGTTAATAAGGTTATACTAATATCTATCCTTAAGTTTATAGTCTCTTACCTTACCCCTCTAAAATCTAACTATTTTATAACCTAAAAGGAAGAATAGTACGTCTAGTAGTTAAAGTAGTAGTTTAAATATAGACTAATATTTTATTATAAAGGCGTAGGTTATAGGTCTCTTAAAGACTAATTATAAACAGCTCTCTTACTAGCTCTTTAAGTGTTAACTAGGGGAAATGTATAATATTTTAATAAAGATACTAAATAGAAAGAACCCCTAAAAGGTGTAGGGCCTTATAAGAGGTCTTTTAAAGCTTATTTAGTGCACTTATAGCGAGATTAGTAATAAAACTCCTCTACTTAGGATATAGGTTATAGTAGAAAGCTTTAAAGTATATACAGATATTTATAAAAAAGGCTATAATATAGAGGATACCTAGGGGTTCTTAAGGATTATAGAATACACTCTCGAGGTCGCTATAGGTAGAACGCTCTACTTTAGTAGTATTTGCCTAGCTATATTAGATAATCTATAAGATCTGCTACTCGTCTATATAGGAGGGCTCTCTAATTCCTAAGTATTTTAATTATAGTAGCTAAACTATAATAAACGCCCTAGGCCTCCTTTAAGATACTTTAAGCTTTAAATTTTTAATATATTCTTAAACTATAATCTAATTTTTATTTTAGAGGATTTTTATAATCTAAGTAAATAAGAAGAGTTTCTAAAAACCCTTCCCTAGAGATACCTCCGCGCAAGAAAGGACGGTAGGGTTATTATTAGTATTGTAATAGTAACCGGCTTAGAAGAAGAGCCCTTATCTAATAGCGATAAAGGTATATATAAACTTTACTTAATATTAAATAATTCGCTAATAAAGTTAGTAGCTTATCTTAAATACCTTAAAGAAGATATTAAAAGCCTAAGTAAAGATAGAGATATAGGGGCGCTTAAGTTATACTATATATAAACTGCAGCTATAAAATCTAAGTATATATTATATAGAAGTCTAATACTTTTAATTAACTTAGTATATAGGTACTTTAAAGGGAGTAAATTTCAAGTTAATATATTTGCCGTACTTAGGACTTATTAGAACCGCGGTTATAGGATATTGCTGCTAGATGCGTATATAAGGCGGGCTAAGTCTTATTCTAGTAGTATAGCTAGATTATTTATACCTTAGAGTAAAAATATTACTAAGAGAGCTAGGTTTAATATTAAGGATTACTCTATAGAATATAGAGAGTCGTCTTTTATTATAGGTCTTAGCGTCTATCCCCTTAGCAGATAATTATAATATAGTAGATTCTTAATTAGAGTTTTCGCTATTATAGGTTAGTAATTATTCTTTATAATCCTTAACTCTTATTATATAGTTCTATTAAAATTTAGTAGGAAAATATAGCCTCTAAAGCCTTTATATTAAAAGGAGTAGTTAAGGAGAACTCTATTAAATTAATATAGGCTATTAAGCCTTAATATATATAGTTAAGTTAAACGGCTAAGATACCCCTAGTCTATACCCTTAAAGGAAATAGGACAACAATCACAATTAGCGCGTCGTCCAACACTTTACCATACTAGGGATTTCGGCCTCCCTATCTCTTAACGCACTCCTATAATAACACGCTTTTGTTATTATATTATTACTAGATAATACTGTTTTAGTACTTAAATATCTATACTTATTTATTACTACCCTACCTCTCTCTATAGGGCGAAGCTCTTAATATTCTCCTTCTATAAAGTAATAGCATAATCGCTAATATATAGGCATTTACTTAAGATAGTATAAGTTAGCACCCTGCGCTAACTCTGGGCTTACTGCCTTTAGGATATATATTACGGCCTTTACCGCCTAATACACTATAATAGCCTATATACATATATATATATAGGGAGTAATATTATATATATTCCTAATATATATACAAAAGACACTTGCTTTATATCATTTTAGCTTTATTAGCTAGACGTATTAGTTTATATAAGAGTAAAAACATATTACTAACTAAAATAATAGCTACTAGGAGTACTGTAAGATATAGAAGCATTTCCCTAGATAACTTAATCCCCCCTTAATATAGTCTATATATATATATAAGCTATTTAAAAGCTATTGGGAAAACTACCTAAGCAAGCCGTATATACTACTATCCCTCCTACTAGTTAATATAAGGCATATATCTAGCTCCTGCGTATTAACTAGGACTAAAACCGCGTCTAATTATATAAAGGAATTTTTTATAGGTATATAGGAATAATTAGATAACTATATTGTTAGTTAAAGGAACGTGTAGTATAATTAAAAATAGCACTGTAATTAGGGATAGCGCTTTATATAGACTATTAAAAGATATAGAATAAGATATTAAGAAGGTAAGGTATAGGTAGTACTTACTTTATATAGACGTCAAACCGGTAGCTAGGGTAGTAAACGCGTTAAATTGGCTTTATAAGGCGATATAACTAGGGATTAAAGGAGGGAAAGTTTAGGAGGCGGTAGTAGTAGTATAATTATCTCTAGGTCGTCTAGTATTATAAGCTCCCTTAGTAATTTACTGCTTTAGTATCGGCCTTTAAAGGAATTACTATTATTAAGTATTACATTAAATACAGGAGAAGTATAAGCTTTATAGTGTGGGAGAATTAAATAAGCAACTTAATTGTAAATCTATAGAAATTAAGTAGTATAAATATATAAAAGTAGACCCCTAACTCTAAAGCCTATAAGTTATTTTAGCTATTCTAAGATATATAAGGGTAGTACTAACGCTAGTGAAATAGGGTAATATATAAGGTCTAGTAGTCGGTTATAAGAAGATATAGCCAGTATATCCGAAGATATACGTAGTATTACTGCTACGGGTGTCCCTATACAGAGAATTGTATATCCTTTAAGGTTGATTATAATAACGTCTAGGGTTATATATTATTACTTTCCTAAGTTTCTAGCTAGAGATAATAGCCGCTTTAAGGCAGATATTAAAGTTTTAGATACGGTAGTTAAGGAAAGGCTAGATATTTATACGCTATTTAGTAAGTAAAAGGATATATACCTATATTCTAAGCTCTAGATTATACTATCTCCTTTAATTACCTTTAGAGCTAGGCTATAATCTACTTAGAGCAATAAAAGGAGGTACGTAGGCTCTTTAATAGGGAGACTTACTAGATAGAAACTAGGAAAGATAGCTTAAAGATAAAAGCTTAAAGGTATATAATTAATTGCGGAAATTAAAGCCTAGGTAGATACTAAGACGCGGATATAAGGGGTATAGAATATAATATAGGAGAGAATATAATGGGTTTAAATAGAGATAATACCCCTATTAAATTTTTAACTATAGAGCCCCTCTCTAGCGTCTTATAGCTACTAGTATAAGTTTAGCTAACACTAATATACCTACTTCTCCTGCTCTACCTTATAAATAGGGAATCTTAGTTTATACTATATAGGGGCTAAAGGAATAATAGGCTAGTAAAAAGGTTAATATAGATATCGTCTAACTAACCGTAAGGGGAAGTCCGTTTTATAAGTAATAATCCTAAAAGATTGGCTTATAGACATTTTAGCTAGATAAATACTTTAAATCCTTTATAGTCTAAGAGGTAGATAGTAGATCTAATACTACTCTTATATGCTAATCTTCCTATTATAGTAGGGAGGGTAAATATAGCGCTATAGATATAAGATCTATATAAATACCGTAAGGGATAGAGCTAGTAGGTTAACAACTACCTATAGCCCCCGCTATCCGTCTAGGGGCGATTTCTATTAAGTTTAGTAAGGTATAACCTATTAGAACGTATATAAAGGGGTAAGGTAGACTTTAATAGGTTACTAAGGCTGGCTAGGAGGTTAGTTAATAGTGGGTAATATAGACAATATAGCTATTAGACTTTGTGCGAGCAGTAAGGTAGTAGTAGCCTACGCTCCTTTTATACATCTACTAGTTAAAACAGAGGCGTATTAATTATTAAGCTGGAAATATTAGTACTATATAGCTATATTATTAATATAGCTACTAGGACTAGTTATCTTTTATAGCTCTAGCGCTAAATTTATACTCTAGCCTTATATAGCTTAGTTTCTAGCCCTCTCTAAAGTAACTAAAGCTAATGCTAAAAAGTTAGGCTTAATAGCAAAACTATATCCTAGAAGAGCATAATAATATAACTAAGGCGCGTATTTAACTAAAATAGTTAAGAGTAATAAAGAAAGGTAAAGCTAGAGTAAAATATATAGTAGTAGATATATATCTAGGTGTTCTAGAGATAAGATAGTTGACGGTAAGGAACGTAGAGTGGCAGCTAACTAAAATAAGTAATTGGTTTCGCTAGAGAAAATTTAGAGGAGAGGGGCTATAGGAGTAGGAGAGAAGGGATTATTTAAGAGACCGCTATATACCTATAAGTATTATTAGTATAAAATATTAAAGTGGTAGTTAGGGTAGTAAATACTATTAATTAACCTTATAAAGTAATATAGCTAGGGAAGAGATAAGGGAAAGTTTAGGGGGGAGATAGTAGTAGTAGGAGGTGTAATAGAGCTTAGGGTATTAATATTAGGTTAAAAGATAAGGCACGCTAAACTATAAAAGGGCAGTTTATATAATGCGCAACCATAATAATTAGCTAAGCTGTATAACGCTCTTATACCTTAAATAGATTATTAGGACTAAATACTACTACTAAGGTATTCTATTAAGGTTTTTTAAGATATTAGTAGATATAATATATCTTCTTATTAACGTTAAGGTAGAGATCTAGATATGCCCCTAGAAGTAAAGTTAGCTCTTATCTTAGTAAGTAACTTAGACGTAAATTATATAAAATATAGTGACTAGCTTATATAAAGTTTAAGTTTCTAAATCTAGTCTTCTAAATATAGCGAATGCTACTCCTAATATACGCGTACTAGGTATACTAAAAACCAAGAATATAGATATTATTAGGTATATTAATTAATTATATAGGAGTGCAATTAGTACTAGAGTTATTTACGCGAAAGGCACTAGCCCTATTTTCTATTACACTTTATAGGTCTAACCTATATCTACCTAATAGCGCTATTTAAGGAAAGGCTAATAGTTGTTAAGGAGCTAAGTTATAACCTCCTATAAGTCTATATTTACCTCCCTCTTATATAGCTCCGCCATGATCCCTATAGTAGTTATAGAGACCTCTACTAGAGTATAACCGCCAATAGTAAGCCTCCTAGGCTTTTTAGGCTATCTTAACTTTAATACTATTAGGATAGAAATTACCTTAACTATTATTATAAAGCGTAGAGGTGTAAAAGATCTCTAAAATATAGCCTAAAGGCGGTATCTCCGGCTATCCTTTTAATTTAAGATACTAGGGCTATTAAGAGGTAAGAGGGGTATAGTAGTATTAAAGGATAACATATACTACAATATAAGTAGCACGTCTATAATATAAATATACAACTCTTTTATTAATATTACCCTATAAAATAGACGAAAATCTAGCTATAATTTTCTCTAAAAGAAATAGTCGCTAGCGTAAGTATAACCTATCTACTATCTATTTACTAAAGTAATTTAAAGACTAACTTCTAGCGTCCTATAATCTAATAGAGATAACAGCTACTTAGATAGCTACTATTTACTAAAGCTTACCGCTTATCTCTTAATAAACTATTATAATATTTAACAAGACTTATAGTAACCTAGACTTTTAGGTTAGATAGTTTATACTACGCTAGGAGGATATATTATACCTTATCTCCCCTAAGATATATTCTAAATATAGTCTAAAATAATAATTTTATAGCGTCCTCTATTATTTTAACCCTTTGCTCTAAGGTTCTACCTTACTTCTATAGTTACTACTCTATTAACTAAATTAAAAAATAGCTTAGAGGGTATATATACCTATAAAGCTATAAGCTCTACCTCTATACCCTCTAACCTCTCTACCCTTTGCTCTAAGGTTCTACCTTGCTTTTATAGTTACTACTCTATTAACTAAATTAAAAAATAGCTTAGAGGGTATATATATCCGTAAAGCTATAAGCTCTACCTTTATACCCTCTAACCTCTCTACCCTTTACTATAAAGCTATAAGCTCTACCTCTATACCCTTTAGCCTCTCTACCCTTTACTATAAGAACGCTAACTCCTCCTCTAGACTTTCTATATATAGAGTAAGAGTATATAACTCTTAATCTTAATCTATAGAAGTCTAACTAGATACCTTACTATCCCTACTAACGCTAGGGTATAAGAGGTTCCGCGTAGCTAAGCCGTTAATAGGTATATCCTATAACAAATAAGTTAGAGAGCCGCTTAGAGGATTTTAGGGGGTAAGGAGATATTAAAATACTTACCAAGATTAATAACTAATAATATTATCTAGGTCGGTAATATATATAGGTGCACTACTATTATTAGAAGATAGTTAGAAAGTTATTCTATAAATTAAAAGGTTAATAGAATTGCTAAGAGCTAGTTAGGTTCTAAGCGTAGCGTTATATATTTAGTAGCTGCCCCTTAAGTAATTAATTATTTAATAAGAGTTTCCCTTATAATATTTTTATAAATAAGTAATATAGGCTATTAGATAAATATTATAAACCCCTAGTATAAGAGCAATAATATAAATAGCTAAAAAATGTCTAGTAATATAAAATAGCGTAATTAATAGGCGTTGCTTAGTGTTAGGTAATGGTATATAATCGCCAATTCTCCCTTAATGTCCTACTCTACGTCACTATATCTAATATGCGGTAGAGGTACTTTATAAAGTATAGAAAAGCTTTAGTAGGGGGCCGGCGTTAATATAATATAGGTTAGATAGAGTCTGCGCTTATAAATAGGGGATAATATTAGCTATAAGGGATTTAGCTAATCTAGCCTAGCTCGTGCAATCCTAGCCCAACGCGGTATAGTTATAGCCCACGACTACCTAAGAGAAAACCCTTACTAGCCTAAAGGAGCTAACCCTTATAAGAGCCAGCCAAACAAAGCGTGCTTATTATCTTAGGTAGAGAGATAGGTAAGGCAAGTAAGGTAGATAATATAGGTAAGGCAAGTAAGCGAGTAAGTAGGTAAGTAGGTAAGGTAGTTATAGCTATTCCTAACCTTCCTATTTTATTAGCTTATTAATAATATAAAGATCCTTAGAGATTCTGCTATAAGAATATACCTAAAAGTATATATATTAGCTTAAAAATGGTTAACTACCTAAATCTAATTTTCGCTATATTCTATAGGTAAGTTTATAGCTATAGAATTTAATATAGAAAAAGACTTACTTACAACTAGGAGCTATAACTTTAATATTATTACTATCTATACCGGTAGCGTAGGCGATAATAATATAAAATTATATACCCTATATACACTTCTATATAGTATTAGCAATCGCTTTCTTAATAAGCTAACTAGGAATCCTAAAAAGCTTAAAATAAGTGACTTAGATTATAAGAACTACCCTTTATACCTTTTAGTTACTTTCTTTAACTAGATTTTTTATAGCAAACTCTACCTAGGTAAGAGATATATCTATAATAACTATATAGGCTATATTATATATATCTATAAGTTTATAAAGGAGGATATTACCTATTTAGGACTATAAGACTATATACTAAGGACCTTAGTTAGGTTAGGGGAATATATTAAAAATATTAAAAGTTTATTAGTAACCGCATCCTATACCTTTTTCCCCCTAGATTCCAGAGATATAGTATTAGATTTTCTTAATAAATCTCTACTTTTTAGAATTATAGTAATAATTACTACCTACTATCTTCTAGAACTTAATCCTAATACTATAAAAGCTAATATATTAGAACTTAATATTAAATTTATAGCTTTAGAAGGTAAATATATAGGCAAATTCCTATTTATAAATAGTCCTATTAAGATTTAGTCTAGCTTCTATAAGGTAGTTACTAGAGAGATAAGTAAGATAGGGGTTTTACTAAAATACCCTAGGTTTAAAGGAAGCTAGAGGTACTTTAAGTATAAAACTTAAAGACAAGCTAGATTGATTTAGTATTATTAGCGTCTAGCCTAGTTCTAGTAAATTATAATTATAGCTAATATACCTCCTATATAGCTATACTCGATAATAGAGATACTTACTTTAAATTATATAGATTAAATTTAGTAGATATAGAATATTTATATCTTTATATTTAATAAGTTAGAGAGAATTAAGTAGTGCGCGGTAAATAGGCAGAGACTAGTATACTATAAACTAGAAAGTATAGTGTAATTAAATGTTATATAAACTATATTAATCGAGAGAGTTTATAAATATTTTATAGCCCTAGGTTAGAGTAAAACGGCCATTTACTATATTATATATAGCCGCTATTAACGCCTCTTAAATTGCTAACTAAGTGCTACTATTGATTGAGGTTGGATTTTTATTACCTTATAACTTTATACTATTTCTATTACCCCTTTATTACCTACTAGTAATATTAATTAAATAGCAATAAGGTAATAGTTTTAAATCGACGTTAGTGTTAATATTAGTCTTTTTATATACTTTATATATATAATAAGGCTCTAAAGCCCTTTATAACAAAATAAAGTTATTATTTTTTTTATCTTTTAGTCTTCTAATTAACAGCTACTCTACTTATCTATAATATTAATATCTATATAGGAGGTATAGAACTGCTTAAGTTAGCTTAAAACTAAATAGACCTATAAATCTTACCTAAACCGCGTTAGTATATAGTCTATATTGACCTAAGAAATCCTAAAGCTAATATACTCTATATATACTCCTAACTTAAATATTATAAGGTATTTTAAATAAATATAAGCAAGGCCTATTACTACTATTACTACTATATATTCCTTTATTAAATAGGCTAATATTTAATACTCTGTACTTTTAGTAAGTAATTTAATAGAAAGGAGGAGTTCTTACCTCTCCCTCTTAGTAATACGTTTTAGTTCCCTTAATTTACTTTCTATATTTATACCTTATTCTATAAGGTAGTATCCTACCTACTAGGACTACCGTCTATACTTCTAAACTAGTAACTTCTAAACTAGTATATATTACCTATAATACTATCCTATACTTTTAGAGTAGATATTATACTATTCTCTTAGTAGTAAGCATTAATAGGAGAGCTAGGGGCAGCCTAAAGTCTTAGATACCCTTCTATTTAGTACTACTATTCTTAAAATATACTATAGAAGGATTCTAAGGAGTTAAGGCTAAGTATAGTATAATTAGCCTATTAGTTTAAAATATATAGAAGAGAGTAGTCTTTACTATAATTGCGCGTATATCCTATATCCCCTATAAAATTTCCCTACTTATCTACCTTAGAGATAAAAATAATCTATAAAATAAAAGGTTAGATATACTTTATAAGCAGGAGCTCTTTTACTTTACTAATAAAGAGCTATAAACTTATATAATATTATAGAGTAAAAAGTAAATAATGGTCTTTATTTTAAGGGATTAATTATAATAGCTATCTATAACTAAACTAATATATATAGCTCTTAAAAGATAGTACCTATATAAAAGAGGTAGAAGGAATAAATTTAAGGGTTAGTTAGGTAAACTCTAATAATATATATAATTTTCAGCTATAGATAATTTAAAAGTATAAAACCAATAATAGAATAAGGGATTTCGCTATTAATAATAATATCTAGTAAAAATAAGTACTCTAAGCCACAGCTAAGAGACCTAGGTGGCTATTAAATTAGTAAGTTAATAGTTACTAAGAAAGAATATAGCCTCTAGCGCAGCTAACTTACGCTTTACTTTAGTTTTAAGAAAGATACCTACTAGAAATATAAACCTTTACTAACTAAATCTCCTTTAATTTTATCTAATTTTCCTAGGGGAATAAAGGGGGATTATCTTTAAAGTATAACCTAGGATTAATTTATATTACTACTTAAATAAGTCTACTCTTACTAACTTAATATCTATACTAGTATTATATAAGCTTATATAAAAGAACCCTTTTAATACCTTTATACAATTTCTTTCTTTTAATAGGCTATCGTTATTAACTACTATCTTCCCTAACTAAAATAATATTAAGTATTTAGTATCCTTTATAGTCTTCGCCCTAGACTTATTATCCTCTAACCCCTCTAACTCCTATTACTCTTTAGTAAGACCCTTATAACTAAGCTAGGACTTTACCTAGTATATCTCTATAGTTATTATCTCTTTAATCCTTAGTTTTTCTTAGATTATATATTACCACTTCTAGTTATTTAAGGTGGCGTTTCTATTTAGTATCTTCTGCAACATTTCTAGATCTATTATAATTATTTTATAGCCTACTCTTAAGAATTTATATCTACTAAGAGGAAGATAGCTTAACCTCTTTTATTAAACCTTTATAGAATAAAAGGTTTTAAATATAGTCTTTTATTCTTTAAGTATAGTATAGATATAAAGATCTCCTAGGTTCTTTTTATATTATTAGTATAATAAAGATTTAAGTAACGGAAGTATTAATAACCTAAAGACGTTAGTTTTATAATTTTATCGTGCTTATTAGATTTCTTTTATTATTAAAAATAAATATTAACAGGTATAGAGTATTTATACTACTAAGTAGGAAGACCTATAAATATAGTCTAGGGAATCCAAGAATAGAGTTAAAAATTTAGTAAAATTAATAGAATTAGTAAAAATTATAGTTATACCACGCCTTTCTTATTACGCCTCCTACTCTATAAAATATCCTACGCTAAACGCGTATAGAAATAATAGACTGTGCGGAAATCCCTACACTAATAAGTTATAGATAAGAAATTAAAATAATAAATTAGGTAGGGGTATATATTCCCTACCTAATTATATACATAAAAAAAAGGTTACCTAATATTTATAGCGTTACAATCTATACACTTACCCGCTTCTTTAAGTTATTATTATTATCTCTACTACTTCCCTTTAGATAGGAAATTAGAGGCGCCCTATATATATAATTTCTCCTTAGTTGTACGTCTAGGATAAGCAAGAAAAATAGAGTTAGAAAACATTAGGTCTATAATCCGCTAGGAGATTAACGCCTTACTAAGCCGTAATATCTAAGAAATTTGCTATACGCGAGGCCTATAAAGATCTATACTTAAATAGTACATTCTATGCGTCTAACTTTAAGCTTGTCCTTAGAAAGGCTTTATAAAGCTATCTACCTATCTACCTCTTAAATATTCTATAATTTTGTTTATAAGTTATAAAGGAGTAGATTATCCTTTTAGAGTTATAGTAATTTATATTATAGAGCTATAATAGTACGGTCTCTCCCTTAGCTATCCTTAAGGATTTAGATATATCTTATATAGTTTGTGCCCCTTAAAGCTTAATATAGAATGATAATTTCTTCTAATTTTAGCTACTTTTTGCCTAGTATAGTAGTAGTAAAGATAATAAAGATAAAATTAAACTCTAAGCTACCTAGCCTAACCTTTATATATAAATTAGAAGTTGCTACCCGCCCTAGGGTTAGCTAATTAAATATCTCTAAGATATATATAACGGATAACCTACTAACCACCCTACGTAAACCTACTAGAACTAGCTTTACTAATTTGGTTAGTAATATCTAAGATTATAGCGTAAACCTTAAGTATCTAGGGTAGGAGCTTATTAATATATCCTTTAGTTTCTACTATATACCTTTTAATTTACTCTAACTTATCTATAATAGAAAGCCGAAGTTGCTTTACTTACTCCTATAAGCCTCTTAGCTAAATAGGGACGTCTTATAAGACTGCTAGCGATTTGTCTATAGGCTATATAACCTACGTCTACGTTAGTAAGTTATTAATACTATTAATATCTAATAAGTTAGGCTTAATATTTAATAAGTTAGGCTTATTCTATTAAAGACCCCTATCTTTATTAACTATACTATAGCACTAATCCAGTATAACAGGATGTCCGCCTAAGCCTTTAAGCCATATTTCTAGATTACTCTCTTCCTACTATATATTTATAATATATATAGGTAAATTCTTAAGGGGCTTTAATTTAGGCTCTTATATTATTCTAAGTTTTAAAATCTCTAGAATAAGAGCGTCCTAATCTTTAAAAAAGTTATTATTATCTATACTCTCTATTACTTTAAGAGTAGTAGGAACGCTTTTATATTACTAAAATTGATAATATATTACCCCTCTAGACTAACCTATATATAATATCCCTAATTAATATCTTTTATAGCTGGTTATATATATAATTCGCTCTATTCTAAATAGAGATATATAAACCCCTATAAGTAGTAGTAGTAAATTACTATTATATATAAAAGTAGGGTTCTCTATAAAGAGGGTAAAGAGTAGTAATACTATTAAATACTAAGTAATAATACCGGGTGGATAGATATGCTAGGTAGGTAAATATTTATACTAGGTAGGTAAATATTTATACTAGGTGGATTAAGTAGTGTAGTAGGTAGATAAAGTTATATAGTAGGTAAAGGCGTTATAACGGTAATTAGTAACGGAAGTGGATATTATAATAGATTTCGCCTCTTTTACTCTATCTAACTTAATTTAGCGTTTATATATATTTTATAAATCAAGGTAGCCTATATAATCTAAGTTGAATACCTACCTTAAGGTGCCTATAATGTGCTGTACAGAGAAATCTAAAGCGTACTGGATTTAAGAGGTGGCTTTCCCTAATATGCCAAACGTTCTTATAAAGGAGTAAAGTAGGCCAGCTATATAGTTCTTACGTTAGTTACTATTTATCGCTCCTAGCTTTACTACTCTATAGCTCTTATATTTATTAATCTTCTAATCTTACTAGCCTATCCTTTTCGCGCTAGTTATACCTCTATATTTTAGATATATTATTTAATAGGAAGGTATATACCCCTAAGGAGGAAAAGCTTCTTTTAGATCTAAAGGTTAAATATAATAATAGACTATAGTACTAGATAATAGAGGTCTATAATAGTAGGGTCTAAAACCCTTAGTAATATAAAATAGAGGATGCCTTAGTTAATAAGTATAAAGCCTTAAAGAGGAAGAGTTAGGTAAGAATAAGGAGGATTGCTAATAATAGGAGGCTCGAAGCAAATATCCCTATTTTCACTAAGGCGGTACCTACTAGATAATCTACTGTAAGCTATCCGTATAGTCCGTACTTTTAATATCCTTATACTAGGGTAGATAGGTAGGAATTCAAGACCTACCTTATAAGTTATAGCACGAATTCTATACTAAAAATTTAGTATTAACTTATATAAGCTATAAATTCTCTGGCTATAGACTAATACCGCATTGCCTTAGAGTGCTTAAACTATTAAAGAAGAGGTTAAGGGTTAGTTTGATGTATATTCGCAATACTTTATAGAGTTAGGCAATTAGCCGTAATTAGGAGTTCTATAACCTTTAATTTATTAAAGGTAAAATAAGTATTATATTAGTAGTAGGGTAGAGTAGACTCCCTTAATTTAGGTTAGGTTATATAATAGGATATACGTAGATAGTTATTGTAGATAAATTGATATTAACTCTAAATTGGCCTTTAAACCATCTCCCTTAAATTAGTAAAACTCTTTAAACACTTCCTATAAGTATATTAAAGCTAAATCTTCCCTAACTACGCTTTAAGTAATTATATCCTACTTATTACTATTTTAAAACAACCTTAATAAAGGCACTGCCGTTATATACACTATTATATACGTATAGCGATTTTAAAACCTCCCTAGGTATATCTATAGTAATCTTTATCCTTTAATAAATTAGTTTAATTCTAAAAATAGGAGGGATTAAAGTATTATAGTAATTCTAATAGACAGCTATAGGGCTTCTAGAACTAATAATTACGGTTTACTATTTTTAATACCCTAGTTATTAAGTATATTATAGGCGATAAGCTAGGCTATAATAAACCCTTATATTAATATATTGGCTTAATAGCCCCTAGAAATTAATTATTAATATTATATTACTTATAAGGTTAAACTAGGTAATTAGATAATGGTTATAAACCTTATAGCTCTATAAATATAGCGTACCCTAAGAGTATTAGGCTCCTTATATATTATAAGCAATATATAAAGAGGGGTATAGCTCTGCTCTATTAAACTTAATCTAATACACCTTACTATCTTCTAGCAGAAAGAAAAACCTAATAGTAACTAACCCTATCCTAGGACCGGTAAGGAGAATATAGAATCTACTATTTTCTATATTATCTACTAATTAAGACCAAGATACTACGTACCTACTACTAATTATATAATAAACAAATACATTAGGAGTTCCTAAAGGAATTTTATATAAATATTTATGTGGTAAATAATTACTTATAAAGCCTTAAGCTACGTACAAGAGATCTTAATACACGCCTTATGTATACTACTACGTTAGCTAAGAACGCTATAATTATATATAGAGAATATTAGGACGCTCTCTTTAAGTGTAAAGAGGAGCTCTTTAAGTATAAAGAGGATCTTATATAAGAGCGGCTAGAGTATTAAGGGAGTAAAAAAGAACTGTAATTTAAATAAGAAAGAGTAGATAAAGTAAAAAAATGCTTAAATTACGCTTATAATGCAGTATAAGAGACTAGAAAGATAGTAGATACTTTATATAGGGAGATTATAATACTAAAGGGAGATTAATATATAGTCTATAACTTGGCTCTAATAACTACCGACCTAATATATTAGATTGCAGTAATAAATAGGAAACTTGATATTTTAGATAAAATTATAGGATTAGAGGATTAAGAAACCTTATTCTAAAAGCAGATACTTTAAGCACTAGATAAGAATAATAATTTATAATAGCAAGTCTAGGATAGCTAAAATGCGCTTAAGGAGACTAAACTTTAGCTAGAGAAAGAAAGAGATAAGAATATAGGCCTTAGAGGGATTATTAATAGTAGTATATTAGATAAGAGCGATATAAAGGCAAATAGAAAGAAACGGTCTTAAAGAGTTAAGAAGCTAGACTACTAGATTAGTATTAATAGGAAGTAGTATAGTTAATATATTATATTAATTTTATTATATAATCCCTAGGGTCTTTCTTTTACTATTACTACTGTATAAATATAAGGATAAAGATATTAGGAACTAGGTAAATTTTTTAAAAAGCGTAACTGTAATTTATATAAGCAATATATTTAAACTAGGAAGTAATATAACCTATATTTAGAAGCTCCTCTAAAGTTATAAATTCTATATTCTTTAAGAAACTCTACGCCTTAGAAGACTATACTTCTAGATATTAAAGGACCAACGTCCCTAGATTCTAGATACTTATACTAATCTCTATTAATTGTATTATAAGGCGACCCAACGCTTATATATCTTAGGTATCTATTATAGACGCCTTGTTTTTCTCTATTATTATACTTTTAGCAATATTTACTAGTAAGAGCTATTAGTATTCCTATCTCTTATAAATAGGTTAAGTATTTTACTAATTCTAATATTTCCTATAACTAAGAGTATAATATTATTAGTATTAAGGTGGCCGTAGATAATTTAAAGGGCCCGCTATAAATAAGATATACCCTTAAGAACCTTATATATAGTTAGTATTATATATATAGTTATAACCGGCTAGCTTACTTTATAATATATTACTACTATATAATACTCTTTAAGCATTATAGGGACAAAGTTAACCTCTAATAATATTACTTTAAAATAATTATACTTATAGATACTAAATAAAGAACCTTAATATAAAAAGACTTTATATAGCTTTATAATATTACTATAAGAGAACTCTTTTAAACGATATATGTAACTATTAGTAGGTTTTAACGCGTATTTCTTTATTATAATAAGTTTATAGTTTAAGCTCTTACTATAAGATATAATAGCCTATCCCCCTAATTCTCGCTTCTAAAAGGGGTAGTAGTATTTATTAGGGTTATCTAGTCTATATATAAGTTACTATAGCTCTTTATTTATAGGCTATGCGTTTAATTTATTAAAGGGCAATATTTAAGAAGCTTTAGGAAGATTAAAAGGCCGTAGGAACTTCTAATAAGCTACTTTCTTTACTCTACCCCCCCCTAAGGTAGGCTTATCGCTACTAGGTATATTTAGTAGGGAGTTATTAGGTTTAGTACTAATCTAACTACACCTACTATTATTAGTATTCCTTAAGAATAGAGTTACCGGTTATAGTTGCGTTAGAGCTATTAAGGTATAAAAATGTATTAATACTTAATAAACTTACTAATACTTATCCTATATATATATTACAGTACTAGGCTTATAGAATATTTAAGTCTCCCTAACTATACTATTTACGCGGGCTATTAGATTATAGCCTCACCACTAATATTTAAGGTTGTTTTAATTACTAGTATATTAGCTAGGACCTATTTAAGAAGTTTAGTAGCGGCTTAAAACTTCTTAAAACTGTAAATTATATCTACTCCTAATATATTTAGGAGAAGGGATAAATAGGCTTTATAGGTAAAATAGCGTGCTAATAAGCCTCTAGAGGTTACCCTTCTAGATTACTAGATTAGGCTTTATAAAGGGACCTCTATAGCGCTTAAAGCTACCCCTTAGCGCCTATAAATAGGTAAAAGTAGCTCCCTACTAGATAATAGAGTCCGACTTAAAGATATTATAAGAGATAACGGCTATTTACGGGTGGAAATTTAGTTCTATTAGGATTACTTTAAGTACGCTTAACGATTCTACCTTAAAGTCGGTAATATTTATTAATAGCTGTAAGTTACTTACTATTAAGATATTTTACAAACTAGGGATTCTCTTAAGTACTATAATAAGCTTTATATTAATCTTCGCTATATAATAGAGCGCTATATAGATAACTAACGCAAAGCTAAGAAATCTTAGTTAGAGTTTTTTAGCCTACCTAAAATTAGGGCAGATTATAATAGCTAATTATAATAGTATAGAGTATAATAGGTAGCATTTATTAGATCTAGATATTTAGATAATAGATATTTTTATATTATACTATTCCTTATCTAGTTATTAGGGCAGCAGCAACTTATATCTTACCTATTATATATACTTAATAATTAATTACTAACTAAGAATTATCCACTAGGAGGTAGCCATAGTCTACTAATAGTAGCAATCCTCCCGTGGTATAGTAAGATGCCGTATATTACGCAAAATAATTTTACTAGTTACTTTAGTCTACTACTTTAAGAAAAGGAAATACTCTCTATATAGTTTTTATTTCTCCTAATACGGTTACTCTTACTATAACAATATTAAAAGATAATAAATAAGCTTATTAGCAAGCTTAATCAATTAAAGACTTCCTCTACTACCCCTAACCTATCCTAAAAAATCCTAAGGTTCTTAGCCTAACCCTAGAGGAGTCGTATATATAATAAGAATTATAATAATAATACTAATGCCGACTTAAAAAATAGTTATAGAGATTTTAATCGTCCTCCCCGCTCTAGCTAATTACTCTTAAATATAACTTATAAAGAGTATAGTAGGCGTAGAGCCTATTATTCCTCTTACTACTATACTTACCGTAGATATTGCGCTTATATAATAATAGATAAGCATAACATCCAAAAACTTTAGAACTATAGGTTAGAGTCCCGCACCTAAACTAGTCCTACTATTTTTTACCTTTATTAAGGTAGCAATCTATATAAAAACCATTTACTTTCTATATAAGTATTAGAGAGCTTCCTATAAAAGCTTACAATTAGTAAGTAGGGACAAACCTCTTTCCCTACAAGATAACGCCCTATAGTAGCGGCAGCACTTATACTCGCCCTCTTAGGCTTAACTAAATAGGCTAGTATAATAAGGCGTATATATTAATAAATACAAGAAGCGTTATATTAACCTAAATCGAGGTTCCTTACTACTATCTACTACTATCTATTAACCTAGATTGTCTATATAAGCTTTATCTTAGGTATCTATTAACTTATAACTAAATATTTTATAAAATGTCTTATTACCTATTTCTATTACCTAACTAATAACTATATTATTAGTCTATTTATTACCTACCTAGGTATATAGAGAGCTCCTAGAGCCCTCTTTAATAAATAGAGTTCTTATTCTATATTATTAGTTTAATACGTTAATATTCTATAAATTAATATCTTTCTAAAATAAATATTAATAAAGTAAACAAGTCCTTATTATAATAAATATATTAAGAGCGTCTAGTTAATTAGCAATAAGAATATATATATCACTTAGTAAATATAGAAAATTTATTCTTCTTAGCATATCTTAGGAACAGCTAGTATCTATTTACACTTATAACTTCTATCTAGGTACTAAGAAGGCCTAAGCTTTCCCGCTCTCTTAAAAACTCCACTAGTAACTAATTAAAAACAGGCCTCTATCTAGCCTACCTAATTTAGCCTTAGCCTACTAAGTAAAGCCTAAATAGACCCCTTTTATGCCTCGCTTAGTTACTATACCTCTTCCTATATAAGTTCCACCGCTGTCCTATTCTAGCCTATTTCAGTACTCCTAAAAACTATAATAAATTTATAGTAGCCTACTATATAAGTTTAAATCAACACCTTTATTACTAAGTAAGTAATTACTCTACTAGAATAATATAGGAATTTATATTATAATAGGATATTAGTATTAAAGAGACTAATCTAAGAAATAATAATAACTATATTAATTATAAAGAGGTTCGCTAGTAATATATAGGAAGGCAGCTATAATAGCTCTCAGCTATTATATAGGGCAAGGCTAGCTACGCCTAAAGGGGCTAAGGATCCACACCATCGCTTTAGTTATATTTTCCCTAGCTTATTAACTTAAAGCCTTTACTATACGGACTAACTATTGCGTAGGGAAATATATTTAGTAAATTGTAAGAACTTTTAATATAGGCTAAAACGGGGGCGTAGGGAGACATTAGTAGGTATATAGGAATAATATGGATAAGGTAGTTAAGGTAGATTAGGTAGATTAGGTAAATCAGGTAGATTAGGTAGATTAGGTAGATTAGGTAGATAATAAATTAAATAGGTTAATACTAGGTTAATATATATAGGGCTATAGCAGTATTTAGATCTATATAGCTCTTTTAAATATATAGAAGAGATCTATAGTATTTCTTTAATTCTAGTAGTTAGCGTAGCTACTTCTACACAGCCTTTTTATAGGGGAAATTTTAGTATATTTACTATTTAGGGGAAAGTTAATAAAATACACTAACTATAAAATACGCTAGGATGCTATATAGGGCTTATAGTGCCCCTCGTTTTAAAGCTTACCCTTTTAATATAGATTTAGCACTTTAAGCCCTCTATTATATAGTAGGAGTATATATTCTTATAAAGGAGAAGACTATAAAACGATAATAGCACCCACCTAGAAAATATAAAATTACTTACTACCTTATTTATATAGGATTAATAGGTAAAGTTCCTACCCTATATCTAAGCTAACCTATCCCTACACTTCTAGTTTACTACTATAAACTTAACCAACACCTTAGCTAAACCTACGGCTATAGCCCTAACCCCTTTAACCCCTACTAAACTTTCTACTAACTCCACACCTACTATTGTAAGTCCTACTAAGACTACTACTAAGTCTCTAGTTATAGCCCCAACTATTATAGAGCCTATTATATAGGATACGCACCTAGGATTTTCCGTCCGCTAACTACTAGATATAGCTCCTCTTACTAGCGGATCTGTCTTTCTTACTAGTAGTATAGAAATAGGGAAAGCGCCTAAATAGCAAAAGGATATAACGGAGCGCCTTAGTTTACTCCTAATTACGGTTCTAAATCCGTACTAGAATTACTAGAACGCTAATCTTAAGCAAAACATTAGTAACCCGGAATTCTATAAGCAAGTTTAATAGGGGCTTAGATGCTAGGAGAAGGCTATAGTAATCGCTATATATCTTTATCTAGAAACCACTTCCTTAATAAGTTTAATAGAGCTAGGGTTATTTATAAAAACTAAGAAAATAGTAATTTACTATCCGGATAGTTTTTATAGGAGAGGTAATATATAGGTTATATGCGATAAATATAGTGGGAAGCTAGTAGAGATATTAGATAAACTAGTTAAGGAGGTAAAGGATAGAATAAAGTACTATAAGGGAAGTAGTAATAAGAATACTATTAGACAACATATCCGCCGGTTTAATCGTCTTCTATTAGACGCTAAATAGGGCCTAATTTAGGGGTTCTATAGGGGGGTTCCTCCTCCTATATAAGTAGCTAAATTCTCTTTAATTTAATCCTTATACTAGTTCTAACATCTCCGCTAAAGCTAGTAATAACTAACCTACTTAGTATACTAGAGGAGTAGAAACAATAGCTATTATATAGGCATAGATTTTATTTATATATAGTAGCGATCTTATAGCTTAAATA
>Ga0193728_1000236_pt1 | contig 25837 bp, 29 predicted proteins | sample U1c1metaG_FD_143037 | JGI IMG/M metagenome (GOLD analysis project Ga0193728, IMG submission 143037) | Soil microbial communities from a riparian zone of the East river system, Colorado, United States - U1c1 | ecosystem: Environmental > Terrestrial > Soil > Riparian zone | place: USA: East River... | reverse complement strand
GAAGCGCGACATCGTAGTCGGCAAAGCGCTTGTCTCGTGTCACGATGGTCAGTCCTTCGGCCCGCGCCTGGGCTATGAGCATCCGGTCGAAAGGGTCCTCATGGTGACGGACGAGCTGCCCGGCCGCGACCCCATGGGCAATGCTGATCGGCAGCGGCAGGAATCCACCCGCCCGCACCTGATGCTCAAGGTCATCCGGTGCGGCCAGCTTCCCCAGCGCCTTCTTGATGGAAATCTCCCACGCGCTCACAGCCGACACCATGGCAACAGTTGCCGGGTCAGCGATGGCATCGCGCGCCTGAGTGCGCAGCCCTTCATCGGCCAGCCACCACAGCAGGGCGTGCGTGTCCAGCAGAAGCCTCACGGACGCTCCCCCCGGAATGCGGCGCCGATCTCATCCGGCAGCTCATCGAAGTCGGCGGCCATACTGACCTTTCCGCGCCATCCGCCTGGCTTCCGCGGACGTGACGGCTCGGCCAATGCCACCAGCCGCGCGACCGGGCGGCCAGCCCGCGCTATGACGATCTCTTCGCCGGCGGCGGCGCGATCCAGCAGCTGCGAGAGGTGCGTCTTAGCTTCGTAGACGTTCACGCTTTCCGACATGTCGTCAGGCTAAGCTATTGGTCTAGTCTAGTCAAGTTTGGTCATCGCACTGCCGAGCCCGACGCGAAGGCGTGCCACACCCGCGCGCCCGGCTGAGCCGCCATGATCGCGACGATCTGCCCCCGGTTTTTGCCGGCAAACGGTCGCGATCATGGACAACTGCTTCCTGCGCGGCCACCGGCGCGGCGCACTTCCCGATGGAGGACGGCGACGGGTCCAGCCGCCGAGCGACTGGCTTAGGCCGCCGCCGGATCGAGGATCGTGACGCTTGCGGCCTCGGACTGCTGGGGTACGGGCGGCCGTCCTGCCGGAGCATGGCGATGTGCGCCGCCATGGCCTCGATCATCAGCGTCTCGGCTGCCTGCCACGGTAACCAGTCCTGGCTTCGCGGATGAGCACCTGCTGGAGACTTCTCCTGCCGCATCCTGACGCCAGCGCACCCTGACTTCAACGTCCTCAGAAGCGAGGGCGATAGCGGTTGGTCGAAGCGCCCGGCGGGCCAGTCGCCGGGCAGCAGCCGCTGCTCCATGCGGACGTTCCGGTGGGCTGCGTTCCGCCGCCAGGGCACCCGCGAGTCGCCCGGGCGGGCCCAGTGCCACATCCAGACGGGGTAGAACAGCACCCGGCCCGCGGCCCGGCGGGCCGCGCGGCCGACCGCCTCATGGTCACCGTGCAGGTCGGACGTCCAGGGCGCCAGGCAGGCGGTGAACCCGGCCGTCAGGTCCGGGACGAGAGCGCCCGCCCGCTCAGCGACCGAGGCCGCGGGGAGCGCCGCGAGGCCGGGCCAGGCCCGCCAGGCCGACTCGTTCGTGCCCGGTGCGTCAATCGGGTGGACCGGCGCGGCCGGTACTGCCCCGGCGCCCGGCTGCAGCGCCCGCAGCGGCTCCGCCAGCTGGCGGGCGAAGAAGTCCATGAACCCGTCCGGGTCCGGTCCGGCATTCATGGCCACCAGGTGGTCAAAGCCGGCGTCGGCGAACTGCCGGGCCACCTCCAGGTGCCGGCCGACGTCAGGACCGCAGGCAAACTGGGCCTTCGCCTGCTCGGTGGTGATGCTCGCGGTGGCGGCTGCGAAGTTGACCGGGTTGGGGAGCTCCGCCATCACCTTCCAGCCGGTCAGCGCGAACCTGGTCTTCTCCAGCACGGCCCGGGCGGCGGTGTCCTCATCCGGCGCCCAGGCCAGCGGCATCTCGGCGTAGGCCGGGCCGCTGCCGCCCAGCTTCTGCCAGCCGGTGACCAGGTCCCCGTCCGGCTCGGTGGCGAACAGCCCGTCCTGGCCAGCTTGTAGCCGATCTGCATGCGCCCTCGCCGGCCCCCTGCCCGGCCAGGCAAACCAGGCGGCCGCCCTCGTTTGCCGGAGCCCGGGCCGGGTAGCGGCAGCCCAGGGGCGGTCGCTCGGTCGGCACGCGGGCGGGGGAGCAGGCAATCATGGGCGAGAGCGTGAAAGCCGTGCTGTTCGATGTGGACGGCACGCTCGTGGACACCAGCTACCTGCATGCCGTCTCGTGGTGGGAGGCGTTCGCCCAGGCCGGTCACGACGTGCCCATGGCGCGGATCCACCGCGCCATCGGGATGGGCTCTGACCAGCTCCTGGACAAGCTGCTCCCAGCCGGGCGGGACACCAGCGCGGACGCCGCCATCAGCGCCGCGCACGGCGCGCTGTACTCGGTGTACTGGTCGCGGCTGCGGCCGCTGCCGGGCGCGGGGGACCTGTTGCGGACCTGCCACCGCCATGGCCTGCGGGTCGTCCTCGCCAGTTCCGCCGATCCGGCCGAGCTCGACGTCCTGATGGCCGCGCTGGGCGCCGGCGGGGCGGTGGACGAGGCCACCTCGGCAGGCGACGTGGACCAGAGCAAGCCGGCTCCTGACCTGGTCCAGGTGGCCCTGGACAAGGTCGGCCTGCGCCCGGCCGAGGCGACGTTCGTGGGCGACGCGGTGTGGGACGCGCAGGCCTGCCGGCGGGCCGGCGTCGCGTGCGTGGGCGTGCTCAGCGGCGGCGTCAGCCAGGAAGAGCTGCTCGAGGCCGGGGCCGTGCGGGTGTACCGGGACGCGGCGGACATCCTGGCGGCCTTCCCGGCCAGCCTCCTGGGCGGGCCGGGCGGCGCGTGAGCCCCGGCGAAGGGCATGCGCCCTGTTTGCCCGCAGGATGACGAGGAGGTAGTGCAGTGACGCAAGAACAGCAGCCCGCAACGACGACCGATGCCGGCGTGCCGGTCGAGAGCGACGAGCACTCGCTGACCATAGGCCAGAACGGCCCTATCCTGCTCCAGGATCACTACCTGATCGAGCAGATGGCGAATTTCAACCGGGAACGGATACCGGAGCGCCAGCCCCATGCCAAGGGCGGCGGCGCATTCGGGCATTTCGTGGTAACCAACGACGTCAGCGCCTTCACCAAGGCCGCGGTGTTCCAGCCCGGCACGCGGACGGACACGCTGATCCGGTTCTCGACGGTGGCCGGCGAGCGGGGCAGCCCCGACACCTGGCGTGATCCGCGCGGGTTCGCGCTGAAGTTCTATACCGCCGATGGCAACTACGACATGGTCGGGAACGACACCCCGGTGTTCTTCATCCGCGACCCGCTGAAGTTCCAGCACTTCATCCGCTCGCAGAAGCGGCGGGCTGATAACAATTTGCGCGATCACGACATGCAGTGGGACTTCTGGACGCTGTCCCCGGAGTCGGCGCACCAGGTGACCTGGCTGATGGGCGACCGCGGGATCCCGCGGACGTGGCGCCACATGAACGGCTACAGCTCGCACGCCTACATGTGGATCAACGCCGCGGGCGAGAAGTTCTGGGTGAAATACCACTTCAAGACCGACCAGGGGATCGAGTACTTCACCCAGGACGAGGCCGACCAGATGGCGTCGGCGGACACCGATTACCACCAGCGCGACCTGTACGACGCCATCGCGCGGGGCGACTACCCGAGCTGGACGCTGCGGATGCAGGTCATGCCGTTCGCGGAGGCCCGGGACTACCGGTTCAACCCGTTCGACCTGACCAAGGTGTGGCCGCACGGCGACTACCCGCTGATCGAGGTCGGCCGCCTGACCCTCGACCGCAACGTGACCGACTACCACACCGAGATGGAGCAGGCGGCGTTCGAGCCGAACAACCTGGTGCCCGGGATCACGCTGAGCCCGGACAAGATGCTGCTGGCCCGCGGCTTCTCCTACTCCGACGCGCACCGAGCCCGGCTGGGCGTGAACTACAAGCAGATCCCCGTGAACACGCCGCACGTGCCGGTGCACAGCTACAGCAAGGACGGCGCGATGCGGGTCGTCAACGTCTCCGACCCGGTGTACGCGCCCAACTCCAAGGGCGGCCCGCAGGCCGACAGCGAGCGCTACCAGCCGGTCGGCTGGCATTCCGACGGGGACATGGTGCGGTCCGCCTACAGCCTGCATGAGCAGGATGACGACTGGGGCCAGGCGGGCACGCTGGTCCGCGAGGTGATGGACGACGACGCCCGCGGGCGGCTCGTCGGCAACGTCGTCGGCCACCTGCTCAACGGGGTGTCCGAGCCCGTCCTGCGGCGCGCCTTCCAGTACTGGCGCAACGTGGACAAGAACCTCGGGGACAGGATCGAGGCGGGCGTCCGCGCCAAGGCGGGCGAGCGGGACCCCAAGGCCGCCGAGCAGGCCAACCCGGCCCGCACGGCCATGCAGGACAAGGCCTAGCCCACCCGGAAGCAGTCAGGCCATCCGAAACGGGTGAGTTACCGGGTAACTCACCCGTTTCGGATTCGAGGGCTTTCCTGGCCTGTGCTACCGGCCCTGCGGGCCCTTGTCGTAGCGCCGCCGCGCCGCGAGGTAGGAGACCAGCGCGATGCCCGCGCACCACGCGCCGGCCACGGCGGCGTGGCTGGCGACCGGGCCGCCGGTCAGCAGGCCCCGCAGCGCCTCGGTGATGGGGGTGAAGGGCTGGTACTCGGCGAACCAGCGCAGCCCGGCCGGCATCGACCCGGCGGGCACGAAGCCGCTCCCGAGGAAGGGGAGGATGAGCAGGAACATCGGGGTGTTGCTGGCTGCCTCGACCGTCCGCGCGGCCAGGCCCAGGGCGACCGTCAGCCAGGTGAACGCGAAGGCCGTCGCCACCAGCAGCCCCGCCGCCGCCAGCCAGGCCAGCGGCCCGGCGGCCGGCCGGAACCCGATCGCGACCGCGACCCCGAGGACCAGGGCGACGCTCAGCATGGCCTGGATCATGCTGCCGAGGACGTGGCCGGTCAGCACCGACGCCCGCGCGATGGCCATGGTGCGGAACCGGGCGATGATGCCGGTGGTCATGTCCGAGGCCACCGAGATGGCCGTGCCCTGAGCCGCCATGGCCAGCGTGTAGATCAGGATGCCGGGCGCCACGTAGGCGATGTAGGCGGCCCGGCCGCTGAGCGCCCCGTGGCCGAGGCCGGACCCGAGGGTGCCGCCGAAGACGTAGACGAAGATGAGCAGCAAGACGACGGGCGTCGCGGCGACCATGACGGTGAGGGTCGGGTAGCGCAGCAGGTGCCGGAGGTTGCGGCGCAGCATGGTCGCCGAGTCGGCGGCGGTGTAGGTGAGGGTGGTCATGACTGCTGGCCTTCCTGGGCGTTGGGACGCCCGGTGAGGGCGAAGAAGACGTCGTCGAGGTCCGGGGTGTGGATCGAGAGCCGGTCCGCCCGGACGGACCCGGCGTCGAGCCGGTCGAGCAGGTCGCGCAGCGAGCTCACGCTGCCGTCGCCGGGCACCTGCAGGGTGAGCGACGTGTCGTCGCGGGCGGTCGCGCCGAGGACGGGGACGGCCTTGCGCAGGTCGTCCGGGTCCGCGAACGCCAGCCGGATGTGGCCGCCGGGGATGCGCCGCTTGAGCTCGTCGGCCGTGCCCTCGGCGGCGATCACGCCCTGGTCCAGCACCGCGATCCGCCCGGCCAGCTGGTCCGCCTCGTCCAGGTGCTGCGTGGTCAGGAAGATCGTCACGCCGCGGGCCGCGAGGTCGCGGATGATCTGCCACATGGTGCGCCGGCTGCGCGGGTCCAGCCCGGTGGTCGGCTCGTCGAGGAAGATCAGCCGCGGGTTCCCGACCAGGGTCATGGCCAGGTCGAGGCGCCGCCGCATCCCGCCCGAGTAGGTGGCGGCCGTCTTGGCCGCCGCGTCGGCCAGGTCGAACTGGTCCAGCAGCTCGGCCGCGCGGCGGCGGCCCGCGGCCTTGCCCAGGTGATGCAGGTCGGCCATGAGGCGCAGGTTCTCCGTGCCGGTGAGGAGGTCGTCGACGGCCGAGAACTGGCCGGTGACGCCGATGACGGCCCGGACGGCGTCCGGATCGGCGGCCGGGTCGTGTCCGGCCACGCTGACCTGGCCGCCGTCGGCGGGGATCAGGGTGGACAGGATCCGGACGGCGGTGGTCTTCCCGGCCCCGTTGGGGCCGAGCAGCGCGAAGATCGTGCCCTCGGCGACGGCGAGGTCGATGCCGTCCAGCACGATCTTGTCCCCGAAGGACTTCCGCAGCCCGGTGACGGAGATGGCGAGCGGGGTGGTGGGGGTCATCTTGGTTCCCTTCGGGTCAGCGGTACTCAGGACCGGCGGATAACGATGTCGCCGTAGCTGGTGCGGGCGCGCACCTCGACGACCTGGTCGGAAGTCTCGGGGCCGTCGGTGGCGGTGAGCTGGTTGTGCACCCGGCCGAAGTGCGTGTACAGGTCGAGCCGGGCGGCGGTGCCCGCGCTGAGGCCGATCTCGATCTCGCCGAAGCCGGTCTTGAGCGCGGCCGTGCCGCGGGTCACCCCGCCGACCCGGATGTCGCCGTTGCCGGTGCTGGCGTCCACGTCGCCCGCCGCGCGGCCGACGGTGACCTGGCCGTTGGCGCCGTGGACCCGCAGGTCCGCGGTCACCTCGCCGATCCAGGTCTCGCCGTTGGAGTTCTTGACCACCGCCGGGCCGTCGACCTGGCCCAGGCGGACCCGCCCGGAGCCCGTGCTGACCTCGGCCCGGCCGGCCACCCGGTCCACCTCGATCGCGCCGGCCCCGGTGCGCAGTTCGACCGGGCCGGCCTGATCGAGGCGGATGCTGCCGGCACCCGTCTTGAGCCGGCACTCCCCGAGCGGTCCCGTGGCGCGGTATGCGGCCATCGAAGCATCGCCCCGGACCTGAGAGCCGGCCGGCAGCTCGATGGTCACGTCGACCGACCCGGTCCGGCTCGTCGGGCCGATCAGGCCCAGGTTGCGCGGTCGCGGTGTCCGGACCAGGAGCCCGGCGGGGGTGCGCTCCACGCGGGTCCGCTCGGCCGCCCGGACGTCGTAGCTCTCGGACGGGTCGCTCGGCCGGACCTCGATGACCGTGTTCTCGCGGTCGCCCGCCGTGAGGCGGACGTCGCCGATAATGAGATCTATCTCGATGGTGATCGGTTCCGGGGTGTCGTATTCGGGCATGACGGTACCTCCGTTGGTGGTCAGGGGTGTCCCGGCGGGCGGGACGGCCAGGCTGTGACGGGCGGGCGGGGCTGGGCGGGGCTGGGCGGGCAGGCGGGGCTGGGCGGTTAGCGCACCCAGCCGGTGAGGCGCTCGGCGCCGCGGGCCGCGCGGCGCTCGGGCGGGCCGCCGGGGGCGCGGGGGGCGCCGGAGGCGCCGGGGGCGCGGGGGGTGCCGGGGGCGCCGCGCGCGCCGCGCGCGCCGGACTCCAGCGCGGCGGGCTCCAGTGCGGCGGCCGCGGCCCGGACGAGCCAGCCGTTGACCGAGAGCCCGGCCTGCTCGGCCGCTTCCTCGATCCGGCCCTTCAGGGTCTCGCCCAGGCGGAAGTTGATCCGCGTCATCGCGGCGTCGTCGCCGTCGGGCGGGGCCGGCGGCAGGACGGCCGCGGTCGTCGCGGCCGGCTCCGGCTCCATGGTCATGTTCAGTTCGGTGAGCGGCGGCGTCACGACGAAGGTGGGCTCGCGGCCGGTGAGCCGCAGGTACACCGAGCCGGGCGCGAGATCACGGGTGATCTCGTCGGCGGCCGCGGACAGCGCCTCCAGCAGGGCCAGCCGGGCGGCCGATTCCAGCGGCCCGGTGAGCCGCTCGGCCAGCGCCCGGGCGTCCTCGCCGCCGGCCTCGGCCGCCACCGCTAGCTCCTGGCGGAGGCTGCTGACGTAGGGTTCGAGTTCCATGGCACCATCATGGCACCATGATGGTGCCAACGCAAGCCACAGTGGCGCCAAACGTGCGCCTCGCTGCTGCCGCGACCGCTGGCGGTGGAGCCCGCCCTGATGTCACCCCTTCAGCCACGCCAGTCCCAGGCGTGTCGCCGCTCCCGGCAACCGGCGCTAACCGCGCCCGGTTTCGATGATCGTGGGAAGATTGCTCACCCTGGGATGTGAGTGATCTTCCCACGATCAAGGACCAGGGCGGCTTCCGCCAGCGGTTCGATACCGGGTTATGATCGGCGACCTGGTCGTCGACTACCTGACGGCCGCCGAAGGCCGGCGATGAGCGCTGCTAGCATGCCCGGCATGTCCGATCCGGTGCCTTCGCCGACGCTGCCGCCCGTGATCCTGGTCCACGGCTTTGCCTCCAGCTCGGAGCACAACTGGGTCAGGCCCGGGTGGCGGGACGCCCTCGAGAGCCGCGGCCACCGGGTCGTGCTGATGGACCTGCCGGGCCACGGCGGCAACGCCAGTCCCGGTGGCGGCCTGGCGGCCGTCGGCCAGCTGACCGAGCTGGCCGGCTCGTTTCCCGAGGTGGACCTGGTCGGGTTCTCGGCCGGGGGGCGGGTCTGCGCGCTGGCCGCCGCGGGCGGGCAGGTGCCCGTCCGGCGCCTGGTCCTGGCCGGCCTGGGTGACGGCTCCCTGGCCGGCGGCGACCGCGGCAGCGACCGGGCCGCGATGAGCATGACGGGCCCGCTGGACGAGGCGGACATCCGCGGCCGGCTGTTCCGCCGGATGGCGGCGGCCGCGGGCAATGATCCCCGCGCGCTGGAGGCTTTCCAGGCCGCCCCGGCCGGGGACCTGACGCCCGAGGTGCTGGCCCGGATCGCCGGCCCGACGCTGCTCATCATCGGCGAGCGCGACCATCTGGGACCCGCTGACCAGCTCGCCGCCAGCCTGCCGGCCAGCGAGCTGGTCACCCTGCCGCGGATCGATCATTTCGCCACGACCGGCCGCCTGGAGGCCATCATGGCCACGCTCCGCTTCCTGGCGGACTGAGCAGGCCCGCGCCGACAGCGGGCCAAATCAGGCGTCGCCGACCGGGCCGGCTGCTTCCTGGCGCTCCCAGTCCGCCCTGGTCAGCGAGTACTCGACGGCGCCGTGCTCATCGCCGTCCATCGGGTAGGGCCACGGCTGGCGGAAGCTCCGGGCCAGCGACAGGCCCGCCTTCTCCATCACGCGCCGGGACGCGGCATGCACTGCCATGGTCTCGGCCACCACGCGCTGCACCCCCAGCTCGGCGAAGCCCTTGCGGATCAGCGCGCACGATCCCTCGGTGGCATAACCCTGACCCCAGGCCGACCGGCGCAGCCGGTACCCGAGCTCGACGTCCCCCGCCGCACCGCCCTCCGGCGGCCGGAAGTGGAACCAGCCCAGGAAATCCCCGGTGGACTTCTCGATAACGGCCCAGAAACCGTAACCCGCGAAACGCTCGTAGTAGCTCAGGAACGCCGGCAGCAAGTCAGTCACGATCTCGTCCCGCGGAGTCGGCCGGCCGCCGGTGACGAACCGCATGACCTCGGGATCACTGTCGAGCTCGACCAGGCTGTCCGCATCCGCCGGGGTGAACTGCCGCAGCACCAGGCGGTCGGTTTCCAGGAAGACCAGCACGACCCGTCCCTTCGGTGACCCCGTCCATGCTAGGCCGGCAGCGGGTGGTGGAACGGGATGGAACGCCTACCGGGTGACCGTCGCGGCTGACGGCGACCGCCTCGGTGGCCCAGCCTCCCAGCGAGCGGGTCAGGCGGCGGGCGGCGGCGCGGCCGTCTTCATGATCGTGACCGTTTTTCCGGGTGATTTCACGGTAAATCGGTCACGATCATGAAGCCATGCCCTCACCTGGGGAGGGCGCTCACGGGGCGGGGCGGGCGGTTGGGGTGCCGGGGCGGAGGGGGCGGCTCAGTTCGGCCAACGGCCGGGCGGTCGGTGGTGGAGTGGGCGAGAGCCGCCAGGTGCTAACGCATCCGGCGCAGTGCCAGCGCGGACGGCCGGCCCGCTGCCTGCTGGCCGGGCCGGGCGGGACGTGACAGGCTGAGGGCATGGCGCGGATGAACGACGTGGGCGGCATGGAGGGCTTTCCGCCGGTGGCGCAGGAGGCCGGCGAGCCGGCCTTCCACGCTGACTGGGAAGCCCACGTGTTCGCCCTCAACGGTGCCCTCATCGGCCGGGGCCTGTACAACCTCGACGAGTTCCGGGATGCGATCGAGCAGCTGCCGCCCCAGGAGTACCTGGCCTCCTCGTACTACGAGAAATGGTTCCGCGCCATCACGTCGCTGCTGGTCCGCAAGGGCATCCTGACCGAGGCGGAGCTGGCCGGTGGGTGAGCGCTTCGGGCCGGGGGACCAGGTGCGGGCGAGCCGCACCGACCCGGCCCACCACACCCGGATCCCGCGGTACGTGCGCGGGGCGGTCGGGACGGTGGTGGAGCCGGAGGGCCGGCACCCGCTGCCGGACCTCAGCTCGCGGCGCCTGCCCGCCGAGCCCGAGCCGGTCTATGCGGTGCGGTTCACCGCCCGGGAGCTGTTCGGCGCGGGCGACCACACCGTGACGGTCGCCCTGTGGGAGAGCTACCTGGAAGCGGCAGCGCTGGCCGGGCCGCGGGCGGAGCAGCCGTGAGCGGGGACCACGACGGCCCCGCGGCGACGATCGCGGCCCGGGTCCGGCGCCTGGAGGAGCTGCTGGAGCAGCGCGGCCTGGTCGAACCCCTGGAACTCGACCGGAGGCTGGCGGCATTCCTGACGCGGGCCTCGCCGGCCAACGGTGCCCGCGTAGTGGCGCGGGCCTGGCGCGATGAGGCGTTCCGCGGGCGGCTGCTGGCCGACGCCAACGCCGTGCTGCCCGAACTCGGGCTGTCCATGGGCGGCGGCCTGCAGGAGCAGCGGCTGAAGGTGGTGGAGAACACCGAGGACCGCCACAACGTCATCGTGTGCACGCTGTGCTCGTGCTACCCGCTGGCGCTGCTCGGCCCGTCGCCCACCTGGTACAAGAGCGAGGCCTACCGGTCGCGGGTGGTGCGCGACCCGCGGGCGGTGCTGCGCGAGTTCGGCTTCGAGCTCGATCCCGGCGTGCAGGTCAGCGTCTGGGACGCCAGCGCGGAGTCGCGCTACATGGTCCTGCCCCGCCGCCCGGCCGGCACCGAGGACGCCGACGAGCAGGCCCTGGCCGCGCACGTCACCCGCAACGGCCTGATCGGCGTAGCCCCAGTCTGACGCCGGCGAGCGGGTCTGACTGCGGCGGCTTGTCGACGGCGGCCGGGTCAGCCGTCGAAGCCCGTCGCCCCGTCGGTCTGCTCGCGCAGGATGTCGGCGTGGCCGGCGTGCCGCGCGGTCTCCTCGATCAGGTGCACGTACACCCAGCGCAGCGACACCTGGCCGAGCCGCGGATGCGGCGCCGCATCATCGAGCCCGAATCCCGAGGCGACCTCGCGCGATACCTCGCACGCCCGGTCGTACTCGGCGATCATGCTGTCGGCGGTCTCCCCGCGACGGACGGCCCAGCCGTCATCGGCCGGCCCGCCGACGATCTCCCCGGCCGGCCGCTGGGCCAGGACCAGCTGGAACCACTCCTGCTCCACGGCGGTCAGATGCTGGATCAGCCCGGCCAGCGTGGTCCGGGACGGCACGAGCCGCTGGCCCAGCTGCTCGTCGGGCAGTCCTGTCACCTTGCGCCTGATGATCTCGCGGTACATGTCAAGAAAGGCCTCGAGAACCTCGCGCTCTTGGCTGTTACTCACCAGCTCGTCTGCGGCCAGCGGCGGCTCGGGCACATGCGTGGTCATGACTCATCACGCTAATGCACGCCGCCGACACTGGCCGGCCGAAGCCGCAGCGTCGCAGCGTCCCGCTAGGAACGGTGGATGCGCCGGGCAGGTCTGCCGGCGCGGCGGTCTGCGTGCCGGCGCGGCGGTCTGCGTGCCAGCGCGGCGGTCTGCGTGCCGGCGCGGCGGTGAGTGCCCGACTGGCATCCCTCACGCACCGCCTGCCCTCGCGCATCGGCCGTGCCGGGTTCCCCAGTCAGCAGCGGCACCCAGACATACGAGCATGATGGGGACGCTGGGGCTGATGGGTCCCGCCGGACTGGCCCCATGGCGGGCGGGACGGCGCGCTCCGGGTGTCTTCCCTTGATCACGACCGATTTCCTGGCAAAAACCGGGAGCAAACGGTCGCGATCACGATGGTCAAGCCCCGGCGCGCCTGGCCTGACCACGCAGGAGAGGTCCCTGAGGCCATTTTGGTAGCTGGTGCAAGTGAGTCGCGCTCATTGGTGCCGGCTGGACTCGTCCCCGGCGTTAGCGACGATCGCGGCGACCGGCGGGACTAGGCCCACGGCGACCGAGATCACGACGGCGGCCGTTACCGAGTACAGCCGCACGACGGTCCAGGCGAGGATCACGGCCACGAGGCAGCCGCCCATGAGCGCGAAGTACGCGCGGTTGCGGGTCATGGTCACCTCCCCCGGGCATCGTCCGCCGCCGTGGCCGCGCGGACTGGCCATCCGTGCCGGTGCCATCCCTGCCGGTACCTAGGCAGCTTCGTGATAGTCAGTTACCAGCGGACCTGAGGTCAAACCGCCCGGCGGGGTCAGCGTGCGCCCGACGCGTCGGCACCCCGGTGTGACTGGCTGGCGGCCGGTGATGCCGGCCGGGCCGAGCTCGCCGGCCGCCGGCACCTCCGGGATGAGGCCTTCCTCGCCGAGGCCTTCGGATGCTGACCAAGGTAGAGGGGGTTGCTGGCCTCAGCGGCGGCGGCCGCGGTAGCTGGCCGACAGGGCAACGGCGCCGCGGCCGGTGGCCTGGCGAGCGGTTGCTTCGATGACCGGCGCGGTCGCCCGCGGGGCCGGGGTGACGAGCGCCGCGCGCGGGCCGGCGATCGTGGCCAGCACCGCGCTGCCGGGGTCGGCCTGGGCGCGCAGCGGCACCACGCCGGCGCGGCGCATCATGGCGCTGACGTCACGGGACTGTGCGGGGGTCTGGACGGTGACGACGACTCCGCTGGCGCCGGCCCGTGCGGTCCGGCCGGAGCGGTGCACGTAGGCCTTGTCCTCGCTGGGCGGGTCGGCGTGGATGACCAGGTCGATGCCGTCGACGTGGATGCCGCGGGCGGCGATGTCGGTCGCGACCAGGACGCGGACCGCGCCGGAGGCGAACGAGGCGAGGTTGCGCTCCCGCACGCTCTGGCCCAGGTCGCCGTGCAGCTCGGCGGCCGGGACGCGCGCCGCGTTGAGCTGGCGGGCCAGCTGGTGGGCGGCGTGCCGGGTCCGGGTGAAGATCAGCGACCGCCCGTGGCCGCCGGCCAGCGCGGTCACGACGCCGAGGCGGTCGGCCGGGGCCACAGTGAGCACATGGTGCACCACCGGGGCCGGCGCGTCAGCCGGGTCGACCGAGTGCACGGCGGGCTTGGACAGGAAGCGCCGGACCAGCACGTCCACGTCATTGTCGAGCGTGGCGGAAAACAGCATCCGCTGGCCGTCGGACGGGGTGGCGGCCAGCAGCCGCCGCACGACCGGCAGGAACCCGAGGTCGGCCATGTGGTCGGCCTCGTCCAGCACGCTCACCCCGACGTCGCCGAGGTGGCAGTGGCCCTGTTCCATCAGGTCGGCCAGCCGGCCGGGGCAGGCGACGACGATGTCGGCGCGGTCCCGCAGCGCGGCGACCTGCCGGCCCTGCGGAGTTCCGCCGTAGATGGTGACGGTGCTCAGGCCCGCGGCCGCGGCCAGCGGTGACAGGACCGCCTCGACCTGGCTGGCCAGCTCGCGCGTCGGGACCAGGACCAGGCCGCGGGGGCGGCAGGCCATGCTGTAGCCATCGGCGAGAAGCGCGACGAGCGGGATGCAGAAGGCCAGGGTCTTGCCGGAGCCGGTCTGGCCCCGGCCCAGGATGTCCCGGCCGTCCAGCGAGTCCGGCAGCGTGGCCGCCTGGATCGGGAACGGGTCGGTGATGCCCGCCTCGGCCAGCGCCGTGACGAGCGGCGCGGGCACGCCCAGGCTGGCGAAGGAGGCGCCGATGCGGGGGAGCGATACCGGGCGGCTGGACCCGCGGGTCGCCGCGGTGGAGTGATCGATGGACAGGACGGTCAAGATTCCTCTTTCGGATTTTGGGTGGCCGTAGTGAGTGGCAGCCACCAAATCCGTGGAAACCAGTCCGCCTTGCGGAAATGCGCGAAATTACGACCAGCGCGACCCGGCTGGCCGCACGGCACGATCATCTCGTGCTGCGACTCACTGTACCCCACGGCCTCCGCATGGCCGCCGGCAGTGTTTAATGGAGGTGGTTGTAGTCGAAGTTCGTGCACGTGACAGAGCGCCTGCGAATTCTGACAGCGGCGCCCTGGCACTGGCTCTGGCCATGCATTTACCAGTTGGGCGGTCGCAGCAGCCCGGGATCCACGGACGTGTTTTCCGAAGATCGTCAGCAGGAGAATTAGATGGCTCAGGGCACCGTGAAGTGGTTCAACGCAGACAAGGGCTTCGGATTTATCGAGCCTGACGACGGCACCGCCGACGTCTTCGTGCACCACTCCGCTATCCAGGCGGAGGGCTACCGCAGCCTCCAAGAGAACCAGCGGGTCGAGTTCACCGCTGGCCGGGGCCCCAAGGGCCCGCAGGCCGAGCAGGTTCAGCCGATCTAGCCGGTCCGGCCAGCCGCGGACGCGGCTGGCCGAGTACTGAACCTGAAAACGAACTTGGTGCGCCGGGCTACGCGCACGCTGCGTAGCCCGGCGGCACAGCCGCTCGCAGAGCGCACCGGAACGGGAGGGCGCGAGCATGGCCGCACCAGATGTCTGGGTCGCCAAGGTCGACGGCAGCGACGTTGTCCGCGCCGCCGCGATCGTCGGCGTGGGCCGTGACTACAACGGGAACGTCACGGTCCGGCTGTCTGGCGGCGACCAGGCTGTCGTTACGCTCGTCACGGACAACGTGCCGCATGGCTCGCAGACCCCCGAAGACTTCCATATTCAGCTCGTCCGGGTGATCACCGAGCTGGCGGATACCTCGGAGGCGGCCATCGTCCGCCCGGCGCACGCCGAGCCGGGCGGCTGGGCGTGGCGGACCAGCCCCCTCTAGCCTCCGGGCTCCCGCAGGTCACTGCGGCACACGGCGCCCGGCCCGCAGTTGCGGGCCGGCCGACAGCCCGTTCTGCCTCAACCTGATCGGAGCGGCCTCATGTACCCCGGCCCCGCCCTCTTTCACGGACTGCGACTCGCCGCCCGGACGGCGAGCGGCATCGCTATCGCCAGGCTCAGCGGAGAGCTCGCCATCGCCAGCTCGCCGGCCCTGCGCGACGAGCTCCTCGGCTTGCTGCGGCGTGGCTCCAGCCGGCTCGTCCTCGACCTGTCGGGGGTCACCTCCTGCGATGCCAGCGGGCTCGCGGTGCTGGTCGGGACCAGCCACCGTGCCCGGCTCCTCGGCGGGTCCCTGAGCCTGGCCGCACTCTCGCCGCCGGCCGACGCCCTGCTGCACGCCACCGGACTCGACCAGCACCTGGAGGTCTTCCCGACGGTGGAAGCCGCCGCGGCCAGCGTCACCGGGCTGCGCGTCCTCGACGCCACCCGCCGGCCCGCCGTGGCCTGACCAGCGGGTTGGCGCTCAGGAGCCCTCCTGGACCTGGAAGACCTCGTCGGCCACCAGGCCGTGGGCCTCCCGGTGCACGGTCGCGGCGGCTTCCGCCGACGGGGCCTCGACCAGGCAGAACACCTTGCCCTGCTGCTCGTCGACCCAGTAGCGCAGGTAGCGGACGTCGTACTTGCCCTCGGTCTGCAGATCGGCGATGTGGGCCTTGGCCACGTCGTTGGCGGTGACGCCGCCGTCGAAGGTATGAACGTCCAGGTAGAGCGGCATGCTGCCCCCTCGGTCGCGGAATGAGTCCCTGCGACCGTATGGCGGCACCCTGGCTGCCGGGATCGGGACCGGCTCCCCAGATTTCCGGCCCGGGCCCCCAGCTTTCGCGCTCGATACCGCGTCCTGACTGGGCCGGTCGCGGGAGATGATGGCTGTCGTGCCGCAGCAGCCGGAGCAGACCCCGCCCGCCGACCCGCCGGAAGACGCCCGGCCCGCCCCCGACCCGCGTCCCGTGCTGCCCCAGAGCGGCAGTGACGAGACCGACGCGGGCTGGGGCGAGCGGCCCGAGCCCGACGATGACGAGCGCCTCCGCCAGGAACGGCCGCCGCACTACGACCAGTAGTCCTGGTCCGGCGCGGAGCGGCACCGGGCACCGGGCCGGGCGCCGGCCCCGGCGGCACCGCCGGCCTTTGTCCTGGTGCTGGCCGGAGGCCGGGGCGCCCGCCGCTGGCCGGGCAGGTCGCCCACGACGAGCACTGGGCGGCCGGCCTCGAGGAGCTAGTGGCGCCCACAACTGCCGGCCGACGTAGCGATGGCCGGACACGCTGGAGCACGCCCGCCCCGGTAGCCACTCCAGCCCCAGCGGCGGACCACCTCGCCGGCCTGAGCGGGGGCCAGGGCCGCCGCCCCGTCACCGAATCCATGATCGCGCAGGCTGATGGCTGTGCTGACCACCAGCCTGCGCGATCATCAGAAAAGACCCGCGGAGTGCGGCCGTCAGCCGGCGCTGAGCGGGGCCGTCACGTCGGCGCTGAGCGGGGCCGTCAGCCGGGGACGACCGTGACGGGGCCGATGTTGAGGGCCTCGACCGGGGCGTGGATCTGGGCGGCGTTGCCGACCAGGATCGTGACCAGGCGGTTCTCCGGGAACGCCGCCACCACCGCGGCGGTCGCCGCGTCGGTGCCGGTCTGGGCCAGGCGGGCGTAGAGCTGACCCTGGTAGTCGTCCGGCAGATGCTGTTCCACCTGATCGGCCAGCGTGCCCGCGACCGATGCCGCTGTCTCGTACCGCAGCGGCGCGACGCCGACCAGGTTCTGCACGGCCACGTCCCGCTCGGCGCCGGTGAGGCCGCCGGCCGCCAGCGTGCGCAGCACCGTCCACAGGTCGCCCAGCGCGGGGCCGGTGGACTCGGTGTCAAACGAGCCGCTGATGGCCAGCAGCGATGCGCCGGCCGCGCGGGCCGGGTCGGGGGACTGCAGCACCTGCTGGGAGGCGCGGACCCCGTAGGTGTAGCCCTTCTCCTCGCGCAGTACCCGGTCCAGCCGCGACGTGAGCGTGCCGCCCAGGCAGTAGGTGCCGATCACCAGGGCCGGCCACACCGGGTCGTGCCGGTCAGGGCCGGTCCGGCCGATGAGCAGCTGGGTCTGGACCGAGCCGGGCCGGTCCACGATGACCACCCGGCCGGTGTCGTCGGCGGGGGTCGTGACCGCGGGCAGCGGGCCGGCGGTGTCGCCGGTCCAGGCGCCGAGCGTGCCGGCCAGCACGCCATCCAGATCGACACCGGTCAGGTCGCCCACCACGACCGCGGTCGCGGCCGCGGGCCGCGCGTGCGCCCGGTAGAAGGCGCGCACGCCCGCCGCGTCGATCCGCTTGACGGTCTCCTCGGTGCCCTGGCGGGGCCGGGACATCCGCGACGACTCCGGGAACAGCTCATGGGACAGCTGCTTGGCCGCCCGCCGGCCGGGGCTGGCGTTCTCCAGCGGGATCCGGTCCAGGCGGTTGCGGACCAGCCGATCGACCTCGCTGTCGGAGAAGGCCGGCGCGCGCAGCGCCTCGGCCAGCAGCCCGACCGCCCGGGGCAGCCGCGAGACGGGCACCTCCAGCGACAGGCGCCCGCCGAGGTAGTCAGCGTGCGAGCCGAGCGTCGCGCCGCACCGCTCCAGCTCGGCGGCGAACTCCTCGGCGGTGTGCTCGCTGGTGCCCTCCGACAGCGCGTCCACCATGATCGCCGCGATGCCGTCCAGGCCCTCCGGCTCGGCGTCGAGCGGCGTGCTCAGGCTCACCTCCACCGCCACCACCTGCTGGCCGGGCCGGTGACAGCGCAGCACGGTCAGCCCGCTGGCCAGCGTGGCCCGCTCCGGCGCGGGGAAGGCCCACGACCGGGCCGCGCCCGCCGTCGGCTGCGGGTAGAAGTCCATGGTCACGTCTACGTCCGTCACCGGCCAGCCCCTTCCTGCTGCTCGCTGTCGCTGCTGCTGCCCTCGACGCTGGCGTCGGCGGCCAGCGGCTCGTACTCCAGCACCACCCGGTTGTCAGGGCGCAGCCGCGCCGCGGCCACCGCCTGGACCTCGGCGGCGGTGACGCTGAGGATCCGGCTGACCGCCGTGAACGCGAGCTGCGGGTCGCCGAACAGCACGGCGTACCGGCACAGCTCGTCGGCCCGGCTGGCCACCGTGCCCAGCCGTTCCAGCCACTCCCGTTCCAGCAGGGCCTGGGCCCGCTCCATTTCCTCAGCGGTCGGGCCGTCCGCGCCGAGCCGGGCCAGTTCCTCGTCCACGGCCGCCTCAATGTCCGCCATCTGCGCGCCGCCCGAGGTCTTCACCTCCAGCCAGCCCAGCGACGGGGCGCCCGCCAGCCGCATCAGCCCGAAGCCGGCCGAGACCGCCGTGCGGTCGCGGCGCACCAGCCGGTTGTGCAGCCGCGACGCCATGCCGCTGCCGAGGACGGTGAGCGCGACATCGGCGGCATCGGCCTCGCGCGTCCCGTCGGCCGGCATCCGGTACCCCTCCATCAGGGCCGGCGCCGGGACCTCCTCGCGGATCTCCACCCGCAGCTCGGTGCCGATGATGTCGGGCAGCGTGCCGTCGCGGGCCGGCACCTTGCCGTCGTGGGCCGGGATCGAGCCGAAGTACTTCTGCACCCAGGCCAGCGTCTGTTCCGGGTCGATGTCTCCGACCACAGCCAGGACCGCGTTGTTCGGCGCGTAGTTCGTGCGGAAGAACGCGCGTGCGTCGGCCAGCGTCGCCGCGTCCAGGTCCGCCATGGACCCGATGGGCGTGTGGTGATACGGGTGGCCCTCGGGATAGGCCAGCGCGATCATCCGCTCGAACGCGGTGCCGTAGGGGACGTTGTCGTAGCGCTGGCGGCGCTCGTTCTTGACCACGTCCCGCTGGTTCTCTATCGACTCCTCGTCGAGCGCGACCAGCAGCGAGCCCATGCGGTCGGCCTCCAGCCAGAGCGCCAGCTCCAGCTGATGGGCGGGCATGGTCTCGAAGTAGTTGGTCGACTCGAAGCTGGTCGTCCCGTTGAGCGAGCCGCCCGCGCTCTGGACCAGCTCGAAGTGGCCGTTGCCAGCGACCTGCGCCGAGCCCTGGAACATGAGGTGCTCGAAGAGGTGGGCCAGGCCGGTGCGGCCCGGGACCTCATACCGCGACCCGACGTCGTACCAGAGGCAGACCGCCGCGACCGGAGTCAGGTGGTCCTCGGAGAGCACCAGGCGCAGGCCGTTGCTCAGCCGGTGTTCCGTCGCGGTCAGGCCGCCGGAGCCGGCCCGTTCTGTGGCCGTATGACCCACGGGCGTGCACGTCCCTTCGATCAGGTCCAGGAGAGTTACTGTCACTGTATGCAAGGGGAGCAGCTCATGGCCGCCTGAGGTCGCCCGCGGCGACCACGTCCGGCGTCCGGGCCAGATCCGGACGTCGTCCTGGGCCGTGCTGGAGGCCGGGAACGCCGTGGTCGGGATCGCCGCGGCCAAGCGGCCGGACCCGGTGGCTGATTCCGGTCATGACCCCGCGCGGGCCCGCTTCATCGAGTCGGTCTGGATCGAGGCTTCAAGAAGACCGGGCAGCTCAAGCCGTATACGCGTGATGAGCAAGGTTCGTGGGGACTCGACCTCCCGGGTCGGCTGCCGGCTGCTGGGCACTGGCCTCGACGTCGAGGCCTAGCAACCGCGCAAACGGCCACACCGCTGACGGGTTCGGATCGCATGTCGGTCGTTGCGGGTAATCCGGCCCGTTGACGAGCATCACTGGCGGTTTACGACGGTTCCGTCGGCGGGTGCGCTGTCCGGCTGCGGCGGGGCCGCCGCCTGCGGGGCGGCCGAAGCCGGGTCGGCGGCGGCCTTGGCGTCGGACTTGCGGTGGCGGCGGGCGGTGCGGCGCAGCTGGATGATCCGACCGGTGCCCGGGATGACGACCAGCAGGACGCCCAGGGCCGCCGCGAGCAGCAGCGCCACGCCCAGCGGCATGTGCCCGTGGGCGCCGAAGAAGCCGATGTCGACGTTGTTCCCGTTCTCCAGGATGAAGACGAGCAGCAGGACCAGGACCACCGCGCCCAGCGCCAGCCCCACCCACGCCCCGCCCATGCGCGACCGCCGCACCACATGGTGGCGTGCCGGTGCTGCCGGGTCCGGTGCCGCGGGACCCGGTGCCCCCTGGCCGCCGGGCGACGGGAACTCATCCTTCGTTCGGTCCGGGTGAGTCATGAGCCTTGCCCCCTCGCATCAGGCTCGCGGCCTGAACGCCCAGGCCGTTTGCCCAGGTCCGCCCGCCCTACCCCGATGCGACCATGCCAACCATCGGGGCCGGGCCGTACTCGCCCGCCGCGCGTGCCGGAAGGGCGGAAATCGCCCAGCCTTTAAGGATCGCACCTTTCTGGCAATGTTACGACAAAGACAGCCAGGAGGGCATCGTGATCGGGAACACCGGTTACGGCGCGGCCATCGCCGTGGTCCTGTGGGCACCGGAATTACCTCTTAAGGAAAGGCAAGCCGTGAGATCACGTTATGCCTGGGCGGGCTCGGCCAGTGCCGCCGCCGCTGCGCTGCTCGCCGTGTCGGCCTGTGCCGGCGGCGGCAGCACCAGCTCGCGGTGCTGTGGCGGATCGGCGTGCCGGCCGTCCGCGCGACGTTTACTACGCTTCCGCTAATGGTCTTCTTCCTGCTCCTGCAGCGGCAGTTCATTCGCGGCGCGCTGTCCGCGGCCGGATCCATCCGGTGAGCCCGCCCCTGCTCGTCGTCGACTTCGACGGCACCGTCTGCCGCGGCGACGCGCCCGTCCGCTACTACGCCGCCGTCATCGCGGACTCGATGCCCCCGCAGGACGCCCGCGACTTCCTGGACGCGATCGAGCGGTACCTGTCCGTCGGCCCCGCCGCGGCCGCGGCCAGCACCGACACCGTCGCGGCGGCCGCGCTGCGGGAGGCCGTCGACTCCTGGGGCGCCGTGCTGTCCCTCGCCGCCCGCGGCTACGCCGTGCCGGCCGGGGTCACCGAGCAGGCGTTCGCGCGGTGCCGCGAGTGGATGATCGATCCGGCCTGCGCGGTCGAGCTGGTCACGCCGCTCGTGGATACCCTCGCCGACCTGCGCGGGGACGCCCGGATCGTGCTGGTGACCAACAGTCCCCGCGACAGCATGCTGCCGCTGCTCCGGCGGCTGGGCATCCTTTCTGCCTTCGACGACATCGTCGCCGGGGCGGGCAAGCCCGACGGCCTGCGCCGGTTCCTGCAGCGCAGCCTCGGCCCGGACCTGCGCGCCCGGCCGTGGCGGCTGTTCTCGATCGGCGACCACTACCGCAACGACATCGAGCCGGCCGTCGAGGTCGGGGCGGGCGCCGCGTACATCGACCGCTACGGCCGCGCCGACGGGCCGGCCACCGCCCGCGCCCGCCGGGCCGAGGACCTGCTGCCCGTGCTCCGGGCGTGGGCCGCCGACCCGGAGAGCCGGACCCCGCGCGCCGCGCTGGCCGGGCAAGCCGGGACCGGCTGAGCCGGTGGCGCGCATCGAGTTCTGGGGCGGCGTCGGGGTCATCGGCTCCAGCAAGGTGCTGATCTACGACGGCGGGCTCGACCTGGGCCTGGACATCCCGCGCGGCAGCGACCTGTTCCGCGCCCGGCGGCCCTGCCGCGCGGCCGGGAACTGTCGGCCCGGCTCCGGGTCGGCGCCGCGCCGGCCATCGCCGGCTCTACGACCCCGCCGCGCTCGACCACAGCGGCGAAACGCTGCCCGGACCGCGGGACTTCAGCTCAGCCGCGACGTCCTGGCGGCCGGTCCCGGCCGGCGCGGCGGTGCAGGTCGGCCCCATCCGGGTGGAGCGGCTCGACGTGGACCACGACGTGCCCGGCTCGTCGTCGAGTACGCCCGCCGCTACGACTTCGCGGGCAGGCCGCTCCCGGCCCGTTCCTGAGGCCGGTCGCTGGCCAGCGCGGCCACCGCGTCCGCCACCTCGGCGCGGAACCCCGGATCGGTGATCACCCCGCCGACGCCGACCCAGTCCCGGCCCACCGGCAGCCGGCGGCAGGCCTGCCCGACGACCCGGGTCCCGACATAGCCCAGCACCGTCTCCAGCGTGGCCTGCGCGCCGCCGCCGCGCCCCTGGTTCGCGACGTTGAGCCAGGCCACCGGCTTGCCGTCGAGCTCGCCGCCGCCCACCGTCCAGTCGAGCAGGTTCTTGAAGCTGCCCGGCAGCGTGCCCGCGTACTCGGGCGTGCAGAACAGCACGGCGTCGGCGGCCGCGATCTCCTGGCGCAGCCCGGCCGCGGCCGGGGGCAGGTCGGCGCCGTCATGGTCGGGGTTGAAGGCCGGCAGGGCGGACAGCCCGCCGTAGAGCTCGGCCGTGACCCAGTCCGGCGCCGTCTCCGCGACCGCGCGCAGCGCGGCCGTGTTCGTGGAGCCGTCCCGCGTGCTGCCCGATATCAGCAGGATCCGCTTGCGATCTGGCACGGTCATTCCTTCCATGAGGCTCTGGTTCCGGTGCAACAGCCCGGGCCCCGGCCGTCATCCCGCATCCCGCCGCTTCCGCACGGGCCCGCGCAGGCCTCCACGCCGCGCGCGGCGAGCGCCCCGGCCACGTCGCCGTCCAGGAACTCGGCGGCCTCCGGAAGCTGCCGCAGGACCGCGTCCAGGTGGCTGAGGGTGAGCCCCCGGGTGAACAGGCCGGCGAGCACAGCTCGCCGGCGGGCCGCATGCCCGCGGGCAGCCAGGCCGCCTCGGCGGGGAAGGACATGCCCCGCACGGCCTCGTGCTGGACGGCCACGTCGTCGACGAAATGCTGGTGATCGGCGTCGCGCAGGATGAACATCCGCTTGGGCGGCGGCATCCGGCCGAACAGCTCACGCACGCCGTCCAGCGGGATCGGCGTGTCGTGCTCCGCGGCCAGGCACAGCACCGGCACCGCGCGGTCCCAGCCGAACGCCAGCGTGAGCGGCAGGACGCCCGGCCGCGGGTTCGGGATTCCGCCCGGCGCCAGCGCCACGACCGCGCGCACCCGCGGCTCGCTCTCGGGTGCGGCCAGGGCGGTCCAGCCGCCGAAGCTGAACCCGGCCAGCCCGACGCGCTCCGGGTCCAGCTCGATGCCGCCGGGGACGGCCGCGCCGGCATCGGGGCCGCCCAGCAGGTGATCGAGGAGGAAGTAGGCACGACTCATCGGCCCAGGACAGCCTGCTGGCGGCCGCCCCGCAACCTGATCTGCTTACCGCATAACCGCGGGGCGGTGCGGCCAGCGTTCCGGCGAAAAGGACCGCTGCCATTGCGGGGCGGCGGTGGTAATCTCATCACAGCGGCAGCGCACGCCTGCCCGCTTCCGAGCTATCCGCCGGCCCGCGCCGAGGTGGCGACGAGGACAAGGGTCCACGACTCGCGTGCCGTTTCCCGTCGGGTGATGCACCTAGGCGAGCAGACGCGGGCGGACTCGCCGGGAAGAAATCATCATGACCAGGGACAAGGCCCGGAAGACGGCCGTCCGTCAGCGCATGGCGCAGACCGGCGAGCCCTACAGCGTGGCCCGGCAGGCGACAGATGGCGCGGACGGAGAGCCCGGGTTTGCCGGCCGGGATCCTGAGGCGCTGGGCTCAGCTGACCCGAGCCCGGAGAGCCAGAGCCCGGAGGAGCAGTACGCCCGGGAGGCCGCGGCCGCGGGCCGCGCTCCGGAGCAGGTCGAGGCGGAAATGGCCGCGTTCCGGATGCAGGAGCGCGCCGAGCGGGCGACGGAAGCCGCCCGGCGGGCGCGTGCACAGGCCAGCGATGCCGAGGCGGCCATCGATGCCGCGGACGAGCGCGCGGACCTGGCCCGGGAAGCTGCCGACGAGGCTGAAGACTGGGCCGACGCTGCGGAGCTGAGCCGGGCCTGGGAGCGCATCGAGCAGGACGCTGAGCAGGCCCGCCAGCGCGCCGAGGCGGCGCTCGCGGCCGCCGATGCCGCGGCCGAGGAGGCCGACCTGGCCCAGGAGGCCGCCGACGGGGCCGTGGAGATAGCGGAGGGATGGCAGGACTGGCAGGACGGAACCGTCTTGCGGGACGGACCGTACTTCGCCGGCGGCCCGGGCCGGGTGAGCCGCCCGGCCCCGGGTGGTGCGCCGTTTGGGGGGCGCCCGCCCATGCCGCCCGTGCCGCCTAGGCCACCCCGGCCTCCCGCGCCGCCTCGCCCGTTCGGCTGACGGCCACAGCCTGGCCCTTCCAGCCATCGAGCCGGGAGGGCCGGGCGTGGCCTAGCGGACGGCGAAGATGCCGGAGGGCGGGGCGGGCGACGGCTCCGCCCGCTCGTCCGTGATCGGCTTGGCCCCGGCGGCGAACTGGTCAAGCTCGGGGCCGTGCAGGACCCGCCCCCGGAAGGGGTCGCCGGCCGCGCGCCGGGTCAGCCCGGCGACCGGCGGGTCCTGCTGCCCGGCGGCCAGCACCAGGTTGCCGAACCGGCGGCCGCGCAGCACGCCGGGGTCGGCGATCAGGCAGGCGGTGGCGAAAACGGAGCGGACCGTCGCCACCCGGGCGCGCGCATGGGCCAGCGGCGGCCCGTCGCCGACGTTGATCGCGTACTGGCCCGCCGGGCGGAGCACCCGCGCGACGGCGGCGTCGAACTCGGCGGACGTGAGGTGCGCCGGGGTGCGTGCCCCGGCGAACAGGTCAGCGATCACCAGGTCCGCGGATCCGGTCGGCGCCTCCTCGAGGACCGCGCGCGCGTCGGCGACCCGGACGCGCACCCGGCCCGCCCGGCCGCCGCCGGCCCGGCGCGGGCGCTGGTCCAGCGGCAGCCGCTGCCGGACCAGCGCGGCCACCTCCGCGTCGGCCTCGACCGCCAGCTGGCTCGAGCCGGGCCGGGTCGCCGCCACGTACCGGGCCAGGGTCAGGCCCCCGCCGCCGAGGTGCAGCACGTCCAGCGGCGCGCCGGGCGGCGCGGCGAGGTCAGCGAGGTGCCCGAGCCACCGCATGTACTCGAACTCCAGGTAGTGCGGGTCGCCGAGGTCCACGTGGGACTGCGGGGTGCCGTCGACCAGCAGGGTCCAGGTTCCCGGCCGGCCCGGCACGCTGGCCAGCTCGACCCGGCCCGGGCTGGCCCTGTCGTCCCGCTGGCGCGCCATAGTGACCAGTATCGCGTTAGCTTGGCAGCAATCGGTCCCGGAGGTTTGGTCGGCGCGGCCGGGTTGCGACCGCTATCCTCCGCCACGGGTACCCAACTCATGACGGAGGCCGCCTTGAAGCCTGGTCAGGCTGCAGGGACTGGTGCGCCGGCAAGAGCGGCGGCCGGCTCCAGCGACCCGGCGCAGCCCGATGCCGCCGGCCGGCTGCTCAGCCGGCTGACCGTCCTGCCCGCGCTGATCCTGGTGGCGTGGCTGGCCGGCGGGCTGCCGCTGCTGCTGCTCGGCTGGTTCACCCCGGTGCTCATGCTGGTGGTGTGCGTGCCGCTGGCGGGCGCAGCGGTCTTCGCGGGCTGGCGCTGGCTGCCGGGCCTGCGCGGCGGATGGCCGGGACCGGCGGGCACGCCCTGGTGGACGGTCGCGGCCCTGATCGTGGTGGCCGTGGCCTTCGGCGCCGACCAGCTCGTCTACCACTCCCAGCAGATCATCGTGGAACGCGACCCGGCCTCCTACATCCAGTTCGGGAACTGGATCGCCGGGCATCACTCGCTGCCGATCCCGATGGACGGGGCCGCGTTCGGGCCGGCCCGCCAGCTGCTGCGGTTCGACAGTTCCGCCTTCTACCAGGCGCAGGGCGCCGTCGTGCCGCAGTTCATGGCCGGGCTGCCGATGATCCTGGCGGCCGGCTTCTGGGCCGGCGGGGTGCCCGGGGCGGTGCTGGTCGCGCCGCTCCTCGGCGCGTGCGGCGTGCTCACCTTCGGCGGGCTCGTCGCCCGGCTCGCCGGGCCGCGCTGGGCGCCGCTGGCCGCCCTGGCCCTGGCGCTGTCCCTGCCCGAGCAGTTCACCAGCCGGTCTGCCTACAGCGAGCCCGCGGCGCAGATCCTGTTCCTCGGCGGTCTGTGCCTGATCATCGACGCGCTTGGGCTGGTCGGCGGATCTGGCGCGGGGGGGCGCGCGGGGCG
>Ga0193728_1000235_pt1 | contig 25963 bp, 26 predicted proteins | sample U1c1metaG_FD_143037 | JGI IMG/M metagenome (GOLD analysis project Ga0193728, IMG submission 143037) | Soil microbial communities from a riparian zone of the East river system, Colorado, United States - U1c1 | ecosystem: Environmental > Terrestrial > Soil > Riparian zone | place: USA: East River... | reverse complement strand
CTTTCCGGGCGGAGGAAGGATGGGAGCGAGTTTCCCATCGAAATCATGTTGAGCCCGCTGGAAAACGCCGAGGGAATCCTGGTGACGGCGGCCATTCGCAACATCAGCATGCGCAAAAATGCGGACTTACACCTTGTGCAGAAAGTGGAGGAATTAAACCGCTCGAACGAGGAGTTGCAGCAATTTAGCTACGTGGCCTCGCATGATCTGCAGGAGCCCTTGCGAATGGTAGCCAGCTACACGCAGCTCTTAGCCAGCCGGTATAAGGGAAAGCTGGACGCCGATGCAGACGAGTTCATAGATTTTGCGGTGGACGGATGCAACCGCATGCAAAGGCTGATCCAAGATCTGCTCGCTTATTCGCGATCAGGCACGGATGGAAAAGCGCTGCAAAAAACATCCAGTGAGGATGCGTTGAATAACGCTCTTAAAAACTTAAGCGGCACTATCGCAGAGAGCGGCGCGGTAGTGACTCATGATGCCTTGCCGGTCATCACCACGGACGAGACACAACTGGAGCAGGTATTCCAAAATTTGGTGGGGAACGCCATTAAATATCGTGGAACCCACGTACCTACGGTACACATCTCCGCCGCCCAGAAGGGCCTCGACGAGTGGACCTTTTCGGTGCGAGATAACGGCCTGGGCATTGAGGCGCAGTATTTTGAGAGGATATTTATACTTTTTCAACGGCTGCACGGGCGAACGGAATTCAAAGGCACAGGCATTGGGCTCGCGATTTGCAAAAAGATTGTGGAGGGATTGGGCGGGAGAATCTGGGTCGAGTCGCAAGTCGGCAAAGGCTCAACATTTTATTTTGCGCTACCCGGGAAGGATTTAAGAAATGATATCGACTCGAACGAACTACGCACCCATCGAAGTCTTGTTAGTAGAGGATAGCCCCGGCGACGTGCGGCTGACGGTGGAGGCTTTTAAGACCGCCAAAATGCATATCAATATGCGGGTCGTCTACGATGGCGCGGAAGCCATGGAGTATTTGAGGCGCGAGGGCAAGTATGCCGATGCGCTGCGGCCGGATTTAATTCTCCTCGATCTAAATTTACCGAAGAAGGACGGGCGGGAGGTTTTAGGGGAAATTAAGGGCAATCCGGCGTTGTTGACCATTCCCGTGGTGATCTTGACTACTTCGGCGGCCGAGGCGGACATCCTGCGGAGCTACAAACTGCATGCCAACTGCTACATAACCAAACCGGTTGACCTGGTGGGATTCCTCGAAGTGGTGAAGAGTATCGACAGCTTTTGGCTGTCGGTGGTCAAGTTGCCGCACGAAGTACCGTCATGAGGACAAGGGCATTAAAAGTTCTACTGGTCGAAGATAACGCGGGAGATGCCCGGTTGTTACGTGAGATGTTCACGACGGAGAGACCTGGCAGCATCGAATTGACGCATTTGATGAGGATGAGTGAGGCATTGGCTCATCTCGCGAAAGGTGGGGTTGACATCGTGCTGCTGGACATGGGACTGCCGGATGGGCATGGACTGGATACCGTGCGTCGAGCGCGAGCAGTCGCACCAGATATTCCGCTCATTGTGCTGACTGGACTGGACGATGAAGCACTGGCCGCGGAGGCTATGAAGGAAGGCGCGCAGGATTACCTGATCAAAGGACAGATCGAAAATCGCGCACTCCCGCGTGCTTTGCGCCATGCCATCGAGCGGCACCGCATGCAGGCGGAAACGGACCATATCCGAATGAGTCAGCTGCAATTCAAGGATGAGTTCCTTTCCCACGTGTCGCACGAGTTGCGGTCACCACTGACGGCCATCTATCAATTTGTGACTATTCTTCAGGACGGGCTGGCGGGGGAAGTAAATCTGGAACAGCACCAGCACCTGGAAATCGTGCTGAGGAATGTAAAGCAACTGCGAGCCATGATCAATGACTTGCTGGAGGTCACCAGCCTGCAGGCGGGCAAATTGTTGATCCGGCTGCAACGCACATCCGCTTCCGACGCCATCGCGTATGCGGTGGACACGCTTCAGGGATCGGCCAGAGACAAAGGAATTACGCTGGAATTTGCGATTGAGGGCCGGTTGCCGGATGTGTGGGCGGACCCCACAAGAATCCGCCAAATCCTGATCATACTTGTCGACAACGCTATCAAGTTCACTCCCTCACACGGCACGATAAAGGTAAAGGGGCGCAGGTTGGAGGCAGACTCCGGAGTTGTAGTCATAGAGGTCGCCGACTCGGGATGTGGCATCAGTGCAGAAAAAACTGAATTAATCTTTGAGCGGCTATTTCAGGTCTCGGACCCGGCGATGGCAGCCCGCAAAGGACTGGGGTTGGGGCTGTATATCTGTAAAGAATTGGTTAGCCGACAAGGTGGAAAAATCTGGGCCACTAGCGTTCCTGGAGAAGGATCGACCTTTTCGATTACCGTGCCTGTTTTTTCCCTGCCTAACCTGCTGGCCCCGGCGTTTAGAAAAGACAACTACGGGGAGATTCAAATCACTCTGGTGTTGACCGAACTGGGTTCGCGTAGCGGATGGCTCTCCGATAAAGTCCGCGCGGAATACTCTTATTGGATGCGCGATGCGCTGCAAGGCTGTTTGAATTCGAAGCTGGATGTTCTCTTGCCCAAGATGGGCTCATCGGAAGCTTCGGAACTCTTCTTCGTGGCGGCGGTGACGGATGAAATTGGGGGAGAAGCGATAACCAAGCGCATTCGCGAAAAATTACATGGTTCCGACGAAATCCTGCAAGCGGATTTAACGTTTTCGACTTGTTACTGGACGCTTGCGCCGGTGCAACGGAACGCCGATGAATCGATGGAAAGCTTTGTAGAAAAAGTAGCGGCAAAAATTCAGGAAAGTATAGATGAGCGAAACTCTTCAAGGATGGTGAAGATATGAGCAACAAGAAAATTCTGATTGTGGAAGACGATGCGGACGTACGTATGGGACTACACGTGCGCCTCAAGGCCAATAACTACGAGATTTTCTTTGCGGTCGATGGTTTCTCCAGCTTGACGGAAGCGCGCAAGCACGAGCCGGACTTAATCCTGCTCGACCTCGGCTTGCCTGCGGGCGACGGTTTCGTGGTGATGGATAGGATCAAAGCCGTGCCGGCGCTGGCGATGATTCCGATAATCGTGCTCTCTGGACGCGCCGGCGCCGCAAACCGGGAGCGCGCGCTCAAAGCCGGTGCTAAAGCTTTTCTTGAGAAACCCGTGGACAATGCAGAGCTCCTGGCGGTGATCCGTCAGGCGCTGGGTGAAACCGTCAAGCGCGAGAGACCTCTGGTGCATGACCTGGGCACGCTGTAGCATCGCCGGAATCAGGTCAATTATTTCCAGTGGTGTTGTCGTAGACGATGCTTATGGTGCTTTTCAGATAGTTACAGCGCGGAGACGATGCGCTCCTGATTTATACCGAGCGAGCTTTCTTCCATTCCAAGGCTGGTAATTGTACGTTGAGGGTACGATGGAGGTAGGCTCCGGCGAGGGCTGCAGCTCTGTCTTTGCCCTCTTCAATGTCGCGCACAAATTCGGAAGGCGCAATCCAGCTCTTGGTATTGACGTTATAAACGGAAAACTGCACGCCCTGAGCGTTATGCTCAGCGAACAAATGAATATGTTCGCCATCGACTTTGACTTCAGCCCAAACGCCCTCAGCCAGCATCCCTAGACTGTGGCATGTGTGAGGGTAGAAAGCGCGTAAGTAATGGAAATGAAGAATCGAAGGAGTAACGGGCTAACACAAAGGTTACGAGATGCTGTTCCGGAACGATACTGCATTGACGCATGCTAGTACGGATGATATAAATTATTATTCTAGTCGGCACCACATAGCCCACCGTCAACCTCTTCCCGGGTCGGGGAACGGCGTGGCTGCCAACCTGGGGTTCAGGCGACTCCGATCTATGCAGGTCAATTCTCACCAATCATGAGAGAACTGTTCTTTCAAGTTGTGCCTATCGTCTTGATACTGCTGGTGTTTTATGCAGTCCTGAGAGTCCTGTTTTTCAAGCCATTATTGAAGGTTATCGCGGAGCGCGAGGCGCGCACAATTGGGGCGCAAAAGGCTGCGGAAGAGGCACAAAAAGCCGCCGCCGAGAAAGTAAAACAGTATCAGGATGCGCTGAAGCAAGCCCGCACGGAGATTTATGTAGAACAGGAAGCGGCGCGCAAGAAAGTTCTCGATGAGCGTGCCACCCTTCTCAAAGAAGCGCGGGCGAAAGCGGCTGCTTTTGTGAACACGGAGAGGGAGCGAATCGCGGCCGAAGTTCTCGCCGCGCGCCGCGAAATTGAAGCCAGTATTACCCAATTTGCAGCGCTGGTGGCTCGGCGGGTGTTGCAATCGACTCGGCCTCCGAGTCCGCCAGCGAGAGAATCGCGATGAACCTAAAGTTAACGAAAGCTGCAAAACGATACGGCAAAATTGTGGGTTCGTTGCTGTTCTCAGTGCTTTTTGTGGCGCTGAGTACGCATGCCGAAGAGGCTGGCTCGGCGTCGCAACAATCCGCGGAAAATCTTTTTAAATGGATAAACTTCGCGCTGGTGGCCGGCGTGATCGCGTGGCTGTGCGTTAAAAAAGGCCCGGCCTTTTTCGGCCGGCGGGCGGATGTCATCAGCGCAGACATCCAGAAGAGCACCGAGGCGAAAAAACAGGCAGAACTGCAGCTTCGCGATGCGGAGACAAAGTTGCAAAACTTGGAGAAAGAGGTCGCCGATTTGCGTGCTACCGCGCAACGCGAATCCGCCGCGGAAGCCGATCGCATACGCAACCTCACGGTAACGGACGAACAAAAAATCGCGGAGGCAGGCAAAGCGGAAGTGTATGCTGCGGAACGCGCCGCGCGGCTCGAATTGAAGGCTTTGGCCGCGAACCTTGCTGTGAATGGCGCGGAATCATTGCTGGTGAAGCAACTCACGCCCGCGGCTCAAGAAGCGCTTATCAATAATTTTGTGAAGACCCTGGATGGGCGGCCCAATTGAAGTCAGCGAGTATGCAGTACGCCAAGGCGTTCGCGGACATCGCCATCGCTCAGGGCGCGCCGCAAACCGCGGTGAAGCAGTTGGCAGATTTTGGCGAAGCTTTCGTGGAGTCCCCGGAGTTGCGTAATTTTTTGGGTAGCCCGGCGGCGGACACACAGGCTAAGCACCGGGTGATCGACAAAATCATCGCGCAGCAAGGTGCGGGCAGAATCGTTCGCAATTTTCTTTTTGTGATTCTCGATCATCACCGAGCTCACATGCTGCCAGAGATTATTGCGTCGGTGCAGGAAGTGGTCCGCCAGCGCCAAGGAATTGCGGAGGCGGAAGTTTCTTCCGCCGTGGAGCTGTCGAGCGCGCAAAAAACGGAGCTGGCCAAAACACTGAGCCGCTTGAGCGGTAAGAGGATCGAGCCGAAATATTCTCTTGATCCAGCACTTCTTGGCGGGGCTCTCGCGCGAGTTGGCGATACTATCTACGACGGTTCTTTACGCAGCCGTTTGGCAGAAATGCGCATGCGGCTGGCGGAAGAATAATAACCAGATTGTGGCAGGCTTTTTGGGCATTTTGGCAGTAGGCAGTTGGCTTCGCACTTAATTAGCATCAGGAACCTAAAGCGAAGACTTGAATCGTAGCGATTCAACAGAGATCAGGAGCAGGAATGGCCAAAATTAACGCCGACGAAATCAGCAAGATTCTGCGCGAGCAGATAGAAAATTATGAGCAGACCGTTTCTGTCGATGAAGTCGGGTCGATAATCAGCGTGGGCGACGGCATCGCGCGCGTTCATGGCCTGGAAAAAGTAATGGCCGGGGAAATGCTCGCTTTCCCAAAAAACATTTTCGGCATCGCGTTGAACCTTGAGGAAGAGGAAGTTGGCGTGGTGTTGCTGGGCGAATCGAGCGAGTTACAGGAGGGCGATGTCGTCAAGCGCACCAATACGATCATGTCCGTGCCGGTGGGCGAAGCAATGATTGGCCGGGTGGTCAATCCGATTGGCGAACCGCTTGATGGTAAGGGGCCGATCGAATCAAAACAACGCAATCCGCTGGAGCGCATCGCGCCAGGCGTTTTGGACCGGCAGCCAGTGCGCGAGCCGTTGCAAACCGGTATCAAAGCTATCGACGCGATGATTCCGATCGGCCGCGGCCAGCGCGAATTGATCATCGGCGATCGCCAGACCGGCAAGACGGCGGTGATTCTTGACACCATCATCAATCAAAAAGGCGGCGACGTAATTTGTATTTACTGCGGCATTGGGCAGAAGCGCTCGACGATCGCGCAGGTGGTGAAGACGCTGACGGACGCGGGCGCGATGGATTACACCATCGTGGTGGCCTCCACCGCGTCGGAGCCTGCTTCGCTACAGTACATCGCGCCGTATGCCGCTTGCGCCATGGGCGAATTTTTCCGCGACACCAAACGACATGCGGTCACTTTTTACGATGATCTTTCGAAGCACGCGCAAGCTTACCGCGAGATTTCCTTGCTGTTGCGCCGCCCGCCGGGCCGCGAAGCTTTCCCTGGCGACGTGTTTTATCTGCATTCCCGTTTGCTGGAACGCGCTGCCAAGCTCAACGATAAATTGGGCGCGGGCTCGCTGACTTCCTTGCCGGTAATTGAAACTCAGGCCGGAGACGTTTCGGCGTACATTCCGACGAACGTGATCTCCATTACAGACGGGCAGATCTATCTGGAAGCGGACCTTTTCAACGCGGGCATCCGCCCGGCAATTAACGTGGGAATTTCCGTCAGCCGCGTAGGCGGCAACGCGCAGATCAAAGCGATGCGGCAGGTGGCTGGCTCGCTTCGTTTAGACATGGCGCAATATCGCGACCTTGCGGCGTTTGCGCAATTCGGAGCCGACCAGCTCGATAAAGCTACGCAAGCGCAACTCGGCCGCGGGCAACGTCTCACAGAGATTTTGAAACAGGATCAGTACGCTCCTTTTACGGTTGAAAAACAGGTGCTTAGTTTGTTTGTGGCTACGAGTGGAGCACTGGACAGCATTCCAGTTCCTTCGGTGCGGCGCTTTGAACGCGAATTCCTGGCGTTTGTGGAGACCAACTATGACGGCATTCTGAAGTCCATCGCGGAAAAGAAAGCGTTGGACGACAACATCAAGGGCGAGATCAAGAAAGCCGTTGAAGCGTTCAAGGAACGCTTTGCCACAGATGTGGAAGAAGCTGGTGAATCGGCGGCGAAGGCTGCGGCGGCTCCGGAGAAGAACCAAGACGGCACCGGAGCTTCAGTGACGCCCAAGAGCGAAGATCCATCCGCGAAGAAAGAAGAAACGCCGGTAGCAAAGTAATTTGCTAGCTCTAGCGAATAAATCTTAAGACATGGCCACATTACTCGATTTCCGGCGCCGCATCCGCTCGGTGAAAAATACCCAGCAGATTACCCGTGCGATGAAGTTTGTCGCCGCGGCGCGGTTGCGTCGCGCTCAGGAAGCCGCGCTGGCTGCTCGTCCTTACGCGGTGGAGCTCGCTCGGGTGTTGCGTTCCACCATGGCGCGTATCGAATCGCCGGAGCATCCGTTGCTGGCGAAACGCCAGGAAAACAATATTTTAGTGATCGTGCTCACCGGCGAACGCGGCCTGGCCGGGGCTTTTAACAGTAACGTGCTGCGCAAGGCACAGGAATTTTTCCGCAGCCACCAGGGAAAGAAAATTACCACGATTCCAGTTGGAAAAAAGGGCCGCGATTCCCTGCGGAGAGCGGGTTTCACGTTTGCGGCGGAATACGTAAACGTGCTGGCACGCGTGGATTTTCGAACTGCGCGGGAAATCGCCAATCTTGTCGCAGAGTTGTACACCAAGGAAGAGATCGATTCTGTTTATATTATCTTCAGCGAATTCAAAAGCGTGATGGTTCCCACTCTGGCGGTGGAAAAGCTGCTGCCGGTGGAAGCTATTCGCGAAGATGATGCCGACAAGGGCGGTGAGCGCGACCAGAAAACCAAAAAACCCGGCGCGGCCAGCGGAACTCCCATCGACTACATTTATGAGCAGCCCGAAGAGCAAATTCTGGCCAAGCTGCTGCCGCGTTACGTGGAAACGCAAATTCTTCGCGCCATGCTGGAATCTTCCGCGGCGGAACATGCCGCGCGCATGACCGCCATGGAAGCAGCCACTAATAACGCGAACGATGTGATCGAAGCGCTTACGCTGCATATGAACAAAGTGCGCCAAGCGGCCATTACCAAGGAAATTATAGAAATTGTCAGCGGCGCCTCGTACGGCGCTTAGGAGAAAGCATGGCGGAAAAACGCAAACGCATAGGAAGAGTCGTGCAAGTGATCGGTCCGGTGCTGGACATTCAATTTGAAGCGGGCCACCTGCCGGCGATTTACAACGCCGTGCGCATCACCAGTGAAGGCTTCAATATTCCAGAGCCGCTGGACGTCACCGCGGAAGTGCAGCAGCATCTCGGCGAGGGTCGCGTGCGCGCGGTAGCCATGGAAGCGGTCGAAGGCATGGTTCGCGGGATGCCCGCGGAAGATTTGGGGCAAGGTATCACCGTGCCGGTTGGCCGCGCCACTCTGGGGCGAGTGATGAATGTGTTGGGCAAGCCGGTGGACCAACTTGGTCCCATCAATAGCTCTACGCATTATCCGATTCATCGCGCCGCGCCTCCTTTGGAAGACCAATCCACGGGACTCGAGATGTTCGAGACTGGCATTAAAGTCGTCGACTTGATGGAGCCTTATGTAAAGGGCGGAAAGATTGGATTGTTCGGCGGTGCCGGCGTGGGCAAAACGGTTTTGATTCTGGAGCTCATCCACAACGTGGCCATGCAGCACGGCGGACTTTCAGTATTTGCCGGAGTGGGCGAACGCACTCGCGAGGGCAATGATCTTTGGCTGGAAATGTCGGAATCAGGCGTGATCGTTCCAGGCAACACGGAAAAATCGCGTGCCGCATTAATTTATGGACAGATGACGGAGCCACCCGGCTCGCGTCTGCGCGTCGGGTTGACGGGATTGACCGTGGCTGAATATTTCCGCGACGAGGAACATCTCGACGTGTTGTTGTTCATCGACAATATTTTCCGCTTTGTGCAAGCGGGTGCGGAAGTTTCCGCGCTTCTCGGACGCATGCCATCCGCGGTCGGATATCAGCCGAACCTAAATACCGAAATCGGTGAATTGCAGGAGCGCATTACTTCCACGAAGAATGGATCCATCACTTCGGTACAGGCGATTTATGTGCCGGCCGATGACTATACTGACCCTGCTCCGGCGGCCACGTTCGCGCACCTGGATGCCACTACGAACCTCAGCCGCCAGATCGTGGAACGCGGCATTTACCCGGCGGTTGATCCTCTGGCGAGCTTTTCGCGCATTCTCGATCCGCGTATTGTGGGAGCCGAACATTACTCGGTGGCTCGTGGCGTAAAATCCATTTTGCAACGCTACAAGGATTTGCAAGACATCATCGCCATTCTGGGTATTGAAGAACTTTCCGACGACGATAAGCGCACCGTGGCGCGCGCTCGCAAAATCGAAAAATTCCTTTCGCAGCCTATGTTCGTAGCCGCGCAATTCACGGGGTTGGAAGGGAAATACGTGAAGATCGAAGACACGGTGCGAAGCTTCAAGGAAATCGTAGAAGGCAAATACGACGATGTTCCGGAGCAGGCTTTTTACATGGTGGGCACGATCGAGGAAGCTTTGAAGAAGGCCGAAACCATGAAGAGCAACGCGTAGAACAAACGGATTATAGAAGAACAAGATGCTTCCTGAAGCCATCGAGTTGATCATCGTCACGCCGCAGCGGCAACTGCTGCGTGAAAAAGTTGCCAGCGTGCAACTTCCCGGCGCTAACGGGGAACTGGGCATTCTGCCTGGTCACGCGCCTTTGATCACGGAACTGGGCAATGGAGAGCTAAGTTACAAGACGTCTGGCGGCGGCGAGCCTGTTGTTCTTGCGGTGCTTAGTGGATTTGCGGAAGTTTTACCCGATCGCGTGACGGTGCTGGCGGAAACCGCCGAGCGTCCTGAAGAAATCGATGTGGAGCGCGCCAAAGAAGCTCTTGCACGAGCGGAAAAGCGCCTGGCGTCCACCGATCCGGATGTGGATTGGGATCGCGCCACGGTCGCTCTGCAGCGTGCGCTTATCCGCATTAAGGTGGGCGCCATCCGTCACCGCGTGCACACTCACAGCAGCTAAGTCTCGATTGGATTAAACTGTGATGGGAAGTTGATCGGGCTGCCCCAGGCTTTCCCACCACTCAAAGGACAAAAGTTTTCATGGAAACCATCACGATGTACAGCACCGCCTGGTGTCCGGATTGCCGTCGGGCGAAATCCTTTATGAAGGAACGCGGAGTGGTGTTCCAGGAAGTGGATATCGAGCAAGATCCGACGGGCGAAGATATCGTAATGAAAGCCAATAACGGCAAACGAAAAGTTCCCACGCTGCGGGTAGGCGATCGCTATTTTGCGTGTAGCCCGTTTAATCCGGTAGCGCTAGCGTCAGAACTGAAAATTCCGCTCAATAAATCCTAGCGTCGGTCAGGTTTTCCAGCTCTCAATTAAGTTACGGCCACTCCGCGAGTCCAGACGCCCGAGATTTGCATGCCTTCGTCGAGTAGTACGATGTCGGCATCCGCGCCTACGCGTAGTGCGCCCTTTTTGAATTCCAGGCCTAGCAAGCCGGCGGGGTTTAACGTGAGCATGCGGGTGGTGTCGGCAAAAGATTTGCCCAGCGCCATCACGTTTCTCAAGGCCCTGTCCAAGGTTAGTGTGCTGCCGGCTAATTTCCCTTCGGAGTTTCGGCACACGCCGCCGGTAACCGTCACTTCAAATTGTCCCAGCATGTATTTTCCGTCCGGCATTCCGGTGGCGGAAACGCCGTCGCTGACCAGGATTACGCAGTCTGCGCTCTTAGCTTGCAAGAGCAGACGCATGGCCGCTTCTTCCACGTGTACACCATCGGCGATCAATTCCGCGCTGACGTTGGGCGTGGTGAGGATGGCGCCGATTACTCCGCTGTCGCGATGTGAAAAGGGGCGCATGGCGTTGTAGACATGTACTGCATGGTTCGCGCCGTGAGCAATAGCGGCGCGAGCCTGCTCGTAGGTGGCGTCGGTATGGCCGATGCCAACGACCATGCCAGCTTTTATGGCGGCGTCAATGCACGGCATGGCGCCGAGCAATTCCGGCGCGAGCGTGAGAATGCGCGCATTTCCGCCAGCGGCAGCCACAAACCTAGCCAGCAATTCCGCGGAAGGAAGCCTAAGCCACTCGGCGGGATGCACGCCGCGCCTGATCTCGTTCAAGAATGGTCCTTCGAAATGTATGCCCAGGACCTCCGCGCGCGGTTCGTGGGGTTCATGCTGGGTGGTGATATATTTAGCGATGCCCTCGCTGCTGCGGCAAATATCGTCCGCACTGGCGGTTACGGTGGTGGCCACAAAAGAAGTGGTGCCGTGGCGAGCGACAGTTTTAGCGACAACGCTCAGCGCTTCCGGCGTGCCTTCCATGACATCGCGTCCACCGGCGCCGTGGATGTGCACGTCGACGAATCCAGGAATGGCAGATTTGTCGGTGGCGGAAATTTCAGCGGCGTCGTCTGGGACATTCATTCCTTCGCGGGGGCCGATCAGTTCGATGACGCCGTCGCGCATGAGTATTCCGGCATCGGCGATTTCGCCTGCGGGTGTCAGCGCCTGTTTAACGTGAATCAGAGTGGTGGTCATGGCAGCAGTACATCGTAGCGGAAACGTTGCGTTGCACAAAACGCACGGAACGCCATTCTCTTTTGATGCGTGGTAAACGGGTTCGCGGGATAAAGTCCGAGAATTACTTCTCAAGAGCGTTCACAAACAAAAAGGAGGACTCTTTTGAGTCCTCCCTTTCGCGATCAGAATCCGACTCTCAGGCGGCGCTGATCTTTACTGCAATATGGTTATAACTTTAGCTGCTCGCGGCGGTGGTGCTGGCGCTGGTAGCTCCCGCGGACTTGGGAAGACTCAAATAGCCTGTGGCTCCAGACTTGGTAACTTTGTTGATTACCAGTTCGAGTGCCGCACGGCTGCCGCCGGTATAGAAGAAGATTGGCTCGTTCACGGAACGGTCTTTCTTCTCGAAGCTCTTGTCATCGGCCAGGACATCTACGGTATAGCGGTTCTTTTTTACGTTGGTAGATTTCAGCTGCACTTGAATACCGCCAACTTTTTGCGGCCCGCTCTTGCGCGTCAAAGCAAATTCGAAATAGTCGCGCTGGCCCATGCGCCGGAGTTGATCGATTTCGTCATGGTTCCGAGCGATGAGCGTGCCCATTTCGCTGCGCGCCATTTGAATGCTGTTTTTGGTGGCGTCTAGATCACCTTTGACACCAGTCACGTCGCCATTCAGCCTGTTGAAATCGTCAGCGCTGGCTTTGGTGGCTAGTTCGGAACTCACGGAGGTTTGCAGGCCGTTAAGCTTCTTTTCGTATGCCACGGTTGCGGATTTGGTTTGCTTGCGCGCCGCAATCAATTCGGATTGGGTTACCTTGAGCTTGTTGGTAACCACTTTCAGGTCGCTCTGCAGTTGCTGATTTTGCTCTTCGGCTTTCGTTAAACGCTGCCCCAGGGTGTCGTTGGTCTGTTTCAGAGACGCCTGGGTTGACTGTTCAAAATTGTTAGCGTGGCTGATGGCGCTCCAACCCACTCCAAGCCCAACCAAGGACAAAATCGCTACGATTGCCACCGCCAGCGCCACCCAGCGCGGCGCTTCAGTTGACTGCACCACCACCGGTTCTTGATATTCGCTCATTGGGTCTCCTCTTTGGCGGCACCCACCCGGGCTCGCCACATACATAGAACACTGCATATCTGCGGCCAATTTCCGTGTTATGCCCGCGAGGTGCGTCAAGGCCAGCGGTTAGAGGTACATAAGCGGGAAGGGGCAGCATGATGGCGGCAGGTCTAATAGTACCAGTACTAGTAAACCTTACACGGTGGGTTACACATATGTAAAAATTGCTGGGAGAGTGTCATTTCGGGAGTCATTTTGACGACCCGAAACCTCCGATGAAATCACGAACGTCAACACACACTTTTGGCTATTAAATTATTACTGAGGAAGGGGTTACGACTACGCGGCTCGGCTGGCGGAGGTGGGTTCTTCGCTTGCACTGCCGCCGAAGTAGCGGTCCAAAGTGTGAGTGGCCGCCTCAAGAACCAGCCGGCAATCAGCACATCTGCTCAAATGCGCGGAGATCTCGTCTTCCACGTTAGGCGACAATCTATGTTCTAAATACCAGCAAATCAAATGGATAGTGTCTCGACAGCTCATGTTTCCTGTCTTCCTGGACGGCTTCAAAATACGATGCACCGTAACGCTGAGAATGTGCATTCCGCGCACCATATTTGGCGGGAAACCCACAGCCAGGCAAGACATTGAAGTTTATGTGCTTAGCGAAAGTGTGCAAAGAAATGGACAAATTCGTGTGGCAATATTTACGCGCGAAAGATGTCGTCAATCGTGGAGACTTCAGGAGCGGCTGGGCACGATGGTCAATTCACGCAGCGCGGCGATGCGATCTGCCAGCGGCGGGTGGGTGCTGAACAGCGAGGACAAAGTGCCGCCGCCGAACCAGGGTTTCACGATGCACAGCGCCGCGGTGGACGGGGAAACGCTAGTGGTGGGAATGCGCTGGTTGTAGGCCCCTAGCTTTTGCAATGCGCTGATTAGTCCGTAAGGCTGGCCTACCATGCGAGCGCCAGTCTCATCTGCGGAATATTCCCTGGTGCGGGATAGAAATAGTTGCAGCATCATGGCGGCAAATGGTGCCAGGATAATCATAAGAAGCGCACTAAGACCACCGCCACGGTTGCGATCGTCATCGCCCCCGCCAAATCCGCCAAAAATCATGGCGAAACGTCCCATGGACGCGAGATAGGTGATGGCGCCGGCAATGGTAGCGGCAATGGAGCTGGTTAGTATGTCGTAGTTGCGCACATGGGAAAGCTCGTGGGCGATGACGCCTTCCAGTTCGTCATCGCTCATCAACTCGAGCAAGCCCTCTGTGACCGCGACAGAAGCGTGATGAGGATTCCGGCCGGTGGCGAAGGCGTTTGGTGCCGGTTCGGGAATTACGTAAAGCTTGGGCACCGGCAAGTTCGCTTTCGCAGCGAGTCTTTCCATCACCGCATATAGCCGCGGCACCTGCTCTCGCGTAACCGGTTTAGCTCCGCTGGAGGCCAGCGCAATCTTGTCCGAGAAAAAATAAGAGATGCCGTTCATCAGGACGGCGATCACCAGCGCGATTTTTAATCCGTTCTGCCCGCCAATCGCTCCGCCGACAACTACCAGCATGACGCTTAGCAGGATCAGCAGAACGCCTGTTCGTAAGATTTTCATAAGGGTCCCATCCATTCAATACGCACAAACCACCAAAATATTTCGGGTGAGATAACAGCGGGGCCTTTTTCGAAAAACGAAAAGGTCGCGCTACTGAATTAGATTCAGGCCGCAGCCGCGGGTTGTTTTTCCGCAACGACAGTGAATTGCATCTTCTCTCCCGTAGCATCACGATCCACGCGAATGCGCTGCCCTGGAAGAATTTTGCCTTCCAGGATCTGCAAGGCGAGCGGATCCTGAATCATGCGCTGAATCGTGCGGCGCAAAGGTCGCGCGCCATACGCTGGATCGTAGCCCTCGCGGAGAATCAACTCTTGTGCCGCGGAAGTCAGCTCCAGCGTAATTTGACGTTCCGCCAGCAGCTTCTCCACGTTCTTCAACAGCATGCCGACGATCTTTCCGAGTTGCTCCTTGCCGAGCGGATTGAAGATGACGATTTCGTCGATGCGATTGATGAACTCCGGCCGGAACGCCGCACGCAACGCCTCCATGGCTTCCTTGCGAGCGGCATCGGGATCATTTCCTGCCAGGTCATAAATCGCCGCAGAGCCCACGTTGCTGGTCATGATCAACACGGTGTTGCGGAAGTCCACAGTGCGGCCCTGGCCGTCGGTCAAGCGTCCGTCTTCCAGAATTTGCAGCAGCACGTTAAAGACGTCGGGATGGGCCTTCTCGATTTCATCGAACAGAATGACCGAGTAGGGATGGCGGCGCGCTTGTTCCGTCAGTTGCCCGCCTTCTTCATATCCCACATATCCAGGAGGTGCGCCGATAAGCCGGGCGACGCTGTGCTTCTCCATGTATTCGCTCATGTCGATGCGAATCATGAGCTTTTCGTCATCGAACAAAAACTCCGCCACGGCGCGAGCGAGTTCCGTTTTTCCAACGCCGGTGGGGCCCATAAAAATAAAAGATCCGATGGGCCGCTTGGGGTCAGACAATCCCGCGCGGTTTCGCCGCACGGCGTTGGCGACATGAGCGAGTGCATCGTCCTGACCCACCACTCGCTGGCGCAATCTTTCTTCCATGTGCACTAATTTTTGCACTTCGCTTTCCAGTAAGCGGCCAGCGGGAATTCCCGTCCATTTGCTCACTAGTTTGGCGATATCTTCTTCGTCGACTTCTTCTTTCAGCATCGGCGCGTTTTTTTGCATAGCACCGAATTGCGCCTCAGCCTGTTTTAGTTCGCGTTCGGCCGCAGCCATGCGTCCGTAGCGGATTTCCGCTACCTTAGCCAATTCCCCGCTGCGCTCGTATTTTTGTTCTTCGGCTTTGAGCTGTTCGATTTGCTCTTTCAAGGCGCGTATTTTCTGGATGGCTTGTTTTTCGGATTGCCAACGGGCCTTGCGGGCACTTGAATCTTCCTTGAGCTTCGCCAACTCTTTTTCAATTTGCGCGCGCCGCTCTTTCGAATGTTTGTCGGTTTCTTTCAGTAATGCCTGGCGCTCGATTTCGAGTTGCATGATGCGCCGCTCGATTTCATCGATCTCCACGGGGAGGGAATCGATCTGCATACGCAAGCTGGCGGCGGCCTCGTCGATCAAATCGATGGCTTTGTCGGGCAAGAATCGATCGGAGATGTAGCGGTGTGAGAGGGTCGCCGCGGCAATGATGGCGGCGTCCTTAACGCGCACGCCGTGGTGGACCTCGTAGCGTTCTTTGAGTCCGCGGAGAATGGAAATGGTGTCTTCCACGGTGGGTTCCTCGACCAGCACCGGCTGGAACCGACGTTCCAGCGCAGGATCTTTTTCGATGTACTTTTTGTATTCGTTCAGCGTGGTGGCGCCGATGGCGCGTAGTTCGCCGCGTGCGAGTGCTGGTTTCAGCATGTTCGACGCGTCCATGGCACCTTCAGCCGCCCCCGCGCCCACTAGTGTGTGCAGTTCGTCGATGAACAGAATGATCTGTCCTTCGGCTTGGCTGATTTCTTTTAATACCGCTTTCAAGCGATCTTCGAATTCGCCGCGATATTTTGCGCCTGCGATTAATGCGGCAAGATCGAGCGCTACCAGCCGCTTGGTTTTCAACACGTCTGGCACGTCGCCGGACACGATGCGTTGCGCCAGGCCTTCCACGATGGCGGTCTTTCCTACTCCTGGCTCGCCAATGAGAACGGGATTATTTTTGGTTCTGCGCGCGAGAATTTGCATTACGCGGCGAATTTCCTCATCGCGGCCGATCACTGGATCGAGTTTCGAACGCCGTGCCAGTTCAGTAAGATCGCGCGCGTATTTTTCAAGCGATTCGTAGGTAGCCTCGGGATTTTGCGTAACCACTCTTTGTGAACCACGCACGCTGGTGAGCGCCTGAAGAATCGCTTCGTGCGAGGCGCCCTGACGCTTCAGCAGTTGACCGGCGGGATCGCGATCTTCGCTGGCAATGGCCAGGAATAAATGCTCGGTCGAGACGTACTCGTCCTTAAACTTTTCCGCTTCTTTAAAAGCGCGCTCCAATACACGGTTTACCGCGGCACCCATGTGTTGTTGTCCGAAGCCTTGCACTTTGGGCAGGCGCGAGATTTCTCGCTCGATTTCCTGGGACAATACTTCCGGGCGTATACCTAATTTTGTAACCAGGGGCGGGACCACGCCGCCGTCTTGCGCAACTAACGCGGCCAGCAAATGTATCGGCTCAATCTGCTGGTTTTCATGGCTGGCGGCGATTTCCTGGGCGCTTTGCACCGCTTCCTGAGCCTTTACCGTCATTTTTTCAAATCGCAACATTTGTTCCTCACTTCTTCAAAAATAATCCAGAACACATCTTGGATGAATCAACCCCTCATCTAGTGACCATGAAATCGACAGAAAGCGAAAAGGGCTGGCGACTTCGCCAGCCTCCCGCGCTTCTGGATTATTTAGGGCTAGTTCCGCTTTATTACTTTGCTCCTGCAGCGGCTGCAACCGCCGGAGTACCGACGTTGACCTTGATCTGCTTCGGCTTAGCTTCCTCGCGTTTCGGAATGACCAGTGTCAAGACGCCGTTCAGATAATCGGCCTTGATGGCTTCCGAGTTCACGGTGTTGGCCAGCGAGAAGTTGCGCGCGAAAAACCCATAGGCGCGCTCGACTCGCAGATAGTTCTTTTCGTTCACCTGCTTTTCAAATTTCCGCTCGCCGCGAATGGTCAAAATATTGTTCTCTACGCGGATGTCGAGTTCCTTGGGATCAACGTCCGGCAGATCCGCTTTCACGATCAGTTCATGTTCGGTTTCTAGAATGTCGACTGCGGGTGCCCAAGTCGTGAGGTTAGATTCCTCCTGGCGACGGAAGCCCTCGCCGAAAACGCGGTTCAGTTGTTCGTGGAGCGTGACTGCGTCGCGGAAAGGTTCCCAACGGTTCAAAGTATTCATAAGTCTGCCTCCAAATCCATGATAATATGACTACAAACGCATGATACAATCTGCGTGCCTCATTGTCAAGCCTATAGTTGAAAGGCCCTGTATCCAATTAACATTCCTATTATAAATATGTTACAGCGATATGGTGAAGCATTATAAGATCTTTATCTTCGGCGTGATGGCGATGGGTCGCGATCCTGCTAAACTCGGTTCAGCATGCAACTATCCGAATTCGATTACCTCCTGCCCGCCCAGCAAATCGCCCAGCATCCGCTAGAAAATCGTGACGCTTCCCGGATGCTGGTAGTGGATCGCGTCAGTGGCGCAGATGAAGACCGCTTCTTCGCGGATCTGACCGGTCTTCTGCGCGGAGATGAAGTAATCGTGGTGAATAATACGCGAGTTATTCCCGCGCGCCTGCTGGGACGACGCGTGAAACCGATGGCAGACGGGCTAACGCAATCATCGCCAGCCGACCGTGGAATCGAAATCTTGTTATCGCGCCAATTGCATGACGCCACGTGGGAGGCGCTAGTTCGACCGGGCAAAAAACTTCATGTCGGTCAACGAGTGCAATTCGGCGAAGGCGAGCTTGAAGCGGAAGTAATCGCACATGGCAATCAGGGTCAGCGTACTTTGCGTTTCTCATCCGCTAAGGGCGCTCCAGTGATTGACGAGATCAGCCGGCTGGGTCACATGCCACTTCCACCGTACATTGATCGCGCCGACGAAGCTTCTGACCGCGAGCGATACCAAACTATGTTCGCAAGTCAGCCTGGTGCAATCGCGGCTCCCACCGCGGGGCTGCATTTCACTCCGAAAATCCTCGAAAAGATTCGATTGCGTGGAATTGAAATTTGCGAGCTTACGCTGCACGTCGGCTTGGGAACTTTTCAGCCCATTCGGACGGAAACATTGGAAGAGCATGTGATGCATAGCGAAGTTTATGACATTTCGGCGAAAACGGCGGAACAGATCAGTGGGGCCAAAAGCGCCGGACGACCCATCCTAGCGGTGGGCACTACCACTGTGCGCGCTTTGGAAGCTGCGGCACTGCGCGCTAACGAGACAGATTCTAGTCAACTCCTGGTGACTGGCAAAGGGGAAGCACGACTTTTCATCACGCCAGGATTTCGCTTTCGGGTAGTTGACGCGCTGCTGACCAACTTTCATCTGCCGCGATCGACGCTGTTGGCTTTGGTTTGCGCGCTAGCCGGACGGGAACGAATACTGGCGGCGTATCGTCACGCGGTGGCGGCGGGCTACCGGTTTTACAGTTATGGCGACTGTATGTTGATTCGCTGATTGCACACGAAAGAGATCAAATGTTGCGACCTTGAAGCCAGACGGGCAATTCAAAGGATACGCAAACGCCCATACGTGAGATGAAAACTTGAAAGAGGGAAAGGGAAGTAAACATCCGGTCGACTTCCCTCTCGTCTCGATGGAGAATTGTCATTGGCCTTCTTCGTTACTCGCTGAGGATGAAGACGCGCTTTTGACCGGAAAAACGGACTTCCTTCACTTGTCCGTTCTCGCCAAGCAGCACCGCGTCGTAGCTTGATTTGGCGTTGCGATCTTCCCAGCGGCCTTCGGATTCCGCCACGGTGGTCTTGTTCTTGATGATGGTGGCTTTGTTACCGTCAATCAATAAACGGTATTCGCCGGCGCGCAGGTCGGCCTTACCGACTTTGGCGTTTTGAGAAATATTGATGGTCTTAGCTAACGGTTTGGAAAAAGCGGGCACTGTTGAGGCCACCAAGGCGGCAACCAATGCGGCGCTGCGTACCAATGATTGGACTTTCATGCGTGTCATACTCCCTTTCGAGAATCGAGTCAGCCGTACGGCTTGTTGCTGTTGGCAAGACAGTTGACACGCAAAGTAAGGGCGAGTAGTCTCGCCGCCAGACACCTCTTCTTCCTGGACTAACGGCCGGAAAGACTGCGTGTCATTGCCCCGCGGCTGCCACCGCGGGGTTTTTCATATCTAACCTGGAGCAGCGCGTAACAGCTGCACTGGTATAGACGAATGCATACCCGCGAATGTTTCGCACATTACCCAATAAACTTGAGAAATATCGAGCACTGATGGGCCAATTTGGGTTTTCTCGGAAATGAGAATTGCGCAAGGATGCAATTGTTGCGCCGAGCTTGGTAAATATTTTGTAAAACGTCTCATTTTTAGAACTGCACCGAACTGGGGCGATGTAAACGGGCTATAGATTTGCGAGCGGTGATGAGTACGTTCGCGGTTTGTAACACAAACGCAACATGCGAGAAAATTCACACTTCGAGTTTCGAACCCGTGCATCGTTACGCCTGTTCATCTATACTCAGGTGCACTTTTTTTGGGGCCATTAATGCGGATTCTGGTTCTCAGCGATCTTCACGCGAACATGACTGCTTTTGAAGCCGTCCTTCAAGCCGCCAAGGACCGTTGGGATCGGTCCGTTTGCCTGGGTGATGTGGTCGGTTATGGGCCCGATCCCAACGAGGTAACGGCTCGACTACGTGAATTAGGCACGGAAACGATTCGGGGAAACCATGACAAAGCTATCTCCGGAGTGATGGTTGCCGATGATTTCAATCCGATCGCGAAAGCTGCCGTGGACTGGAGCAATAGCGAACTAGACCCAGGTCACCTGCAATGGCTAACAAATCTTCCTCGGGGACCCCTGACCACCGACGGCATCGTTCTCGTCCATGGGGCTTTTCAAGATGAGGACGAATATGTGTTCACTCCTGCCCAAGCGCTCGAAGGGTTGCTCGATTCGACCGCGGAAGTGACGTTTTTCGGCCACACTCATCATCAGGGCGGATTTTCGTATCTAAATTCCAAGCTGGAAGTTTTGCAGATTCACCCGCGCATGAACGAATCGTTCGCGGCTTTGCGTCTCGAGCCGCCGCACAGGTATTTGCTAAATCCGGGCTCCGTCGGGCAGCCGCGCGACGCTGATGCCCGGGCCGCTTTTGCCATCGCCGATCTGGAACATCAAACGGTAGAGTTCTGGCGTGTGGAGTACGATATAGCGGCGGTGCAGCAGCGTATGCGCAAGGCGAAACTTCCCGAGGCGCTGGTGCAGCGGCTGCTCGTGGGCCGATAATTCTGCGGCTGAATCACGGCGGATAGTAGCGAACTAAATTCTCAAGTCATGTCAACTTCATTTCCAATTCCGCCATCCCAGGATGATCAAAGCACCGGGAAAACGCGCCGGCTTGCTGTTCTAGCGGTCTCAATAGTGCTTCTGCTGCTGGCATTTTTTCTGTGGCACGCATCCAGCAAGAGCGTTCAGCCCGTAGCGACGGGATCGCAAAATGCCGTGGGGCCGGATGAACGCGCTTATATCTCTAACGTGGGCGTCGATCATATTGAGATCAGCCGTGCGGAAAATTTTCTGCACCAGGAAGTCACTACTATTTCCGGAGAAATCAGCAACGGCGGTAATCGTTCGCTGGCCAGCGTGGTGTTGACCATCGAATTTTACGACGATCTCAATCAGATCGCGCAACGCGAGACGCGGAGCTTATTTGGTCCTCCGGGCCCACCCATTCCTCCCGGAGACCATCGCGAATTTGAAGTTTCCTTCGAGCACATTTCCACGTCCTGGAACATGCGGCAGCCGGTTATCAAAGTAACGTCAGTACAATTCGCGGCCTCAAAATAATATCTATTACATTACGTATTTCATTTATAATCATCTTGATGAAATTGGCCGCAGAATTGGAAGCTAGCCTTCGCGAATTTGTTTCCGCCGGGGCCGCGGAACTTTGTGAAAATGGCGGCCGCCTCGCGCCGTTGTCCAAACTTTCCTGGGAAGTGCGCGGTTCGGACGATAAGCCGCTGCTGCACATCTGGTCAGAGCAATACGACCTGACCCGCAGGGTTATTGCGATTACCGATATTCGGACGCCCGGCTGGTGCTGGCCGTGGAACGCTTTGGCCGATCTCGTCCGGATCGCCTCGAATTTGTGCGTATCGATTTCGAACGTTCCGCTCGCGAATTAGCGCGAAAAGAATTTTGCGAACGTTTGAAGGAAGTGCTGCCAGTCAATTTCCCGACGAAACAGTCGAGTCCGCCACTATCTCCGCAGCTCTTGAGCATTCTTTGTCCGGCAATTATGTGCGCGGATTGTCCAAACGCGCTTCCCGCTAGGAGACATTTCTGGCCGTGCCGGATGGCGAATCGCAAGGCACCGTGAACCGCAACGCTGGCTCGAATCTCTGGTGCGCAACGACGTCACTCGCGTGGATAGCGTTCTGGATTCTCGTTTTGTTTATGCGCAAGTGTTTGCGGGCAGCGGTGCGGAGCACGGCATCGCCGCCATTTGGAGCTTGGCGAGTTTCGCAGCTACATTTATTTTCCTGGCGTCGAAATTCAGGAATCGCCACCACCGGTTTATTTGGTTGCCCCCGCGCTGCGTTTTCACCCAGTGACGGGCATTTTGCTGGAGGCGCTGTCGCCGCAGATCGAAGTGGTTCGCGTGGGCTTGACGGAAAACTGGCGACGCGGGATTCGCGTGGTTATGCGCCAATAGCAACCAGAACCCACAGCCGACCATCTACAATTGTTAGTCGGGTTGTTTCGATGAGGTGCAACGTGAAAATATATCCGCTGACAATCGCAATGTGTGCGGTGAGCTTTGTGGTTACCGCCGCGTTCGCGCAAACTCCGTCTTCCGGCACCAAACTGACTGAGAACCTTGTGTATAAGAAAGACTGCGCGAAGTGTCATGGAAAGACTGCCGAGGGGCGGCACTTCGGCGGACCATCGCTCATCTCAAACAAAACCGCTGCTGCTTCGGTAGAGGACTTGCGCAACATCATAGCCAACGGCAAAGGCCGTATGCCGAAATATACGGGCAAACTGACTCCCGAAGAAATCGACAGCCTTGTCCAGCAAATCCGAGCGGTGAACGGGAAAAAAACTGCGGGGCCCACACGATATTTCTGGAAGTTTCTGGCCGCGGCGAACACTTCTGCTGATTGTTGGCAGCGCCTCAAAAAATCAATTGATAAAGATTTAGGGGCGGGCGCCGTTTGAAGGATCGGCGGAAGTTGCCGTGTCTGCATCCAGGTCCCACTCGTTTGAATTGTCGGCGGGGATGTAGCAATTTCCGTTGCGGTTATAGCCGGTGGGACAATGGGGAGTGAAGTCTTTGCGGCGCGGGGACTGAGCATACTGCCACGCTTCAGCGTAAGGGACGCCGCTGGACGCTACCGCAGGAGCTGCGCTGGGAAACACACAGCCCGGGGATGGCGGGCACGCATCGTTAAACACGAAAAATACAAATTCGCGCGATCCGCCGTTGGCGCGAATGTCGTCGGCGGTGAGAATGGTAACTCCGCCCGATTCCTTGACGGGCATCCCAGAGCAATAAACTCCGGCACGATATCCGCTGCGAGTTAAACCATCAAGCCAGGCATGAAGGTAAGCGTGATAGGTCGCTGAGAGTCGGCCTCCTTCTTCGATATCGAGAAAGATGATTGTGCCGGAGGGGAAGCCCTCTTTTTTTGCGGCGGCTGTAGCTGCTTGAGCGTCAAGAGAGCCTTTCACGGGGCCGTCTGGGGCTTTCTTAAATTCATGGCTATCGCGACCGCGATGTAAAACTAAAAAACCAAATCCGGATTTGACTAAGAAATCGCGTTTGCCTATCCACGTGTTCGTTTTTTCGCCTGGTGGCACGTTGAGCCAATAGCCGGTGAACGCAAAGGTCTTTCGCAGCGGCGGAAAAGCCGCGTCGCCTGGGTAAAGGTTGCGATCGAATCCCAAGTACGTCTTTGTTGGCGGCGAAACGTTGTTTATCGATGAAGGTTCGCGAGCGACGATAGTTATGGAGATACTGGCCGCGGCAAGAAGAATGGCGGAAAGAAAATTAAAAAATTGGTTCACGATGGCGTCCCGCGACAGAATGCCAGAAGGCAGTGGGACGCGCTAGCCTTCGCGGAGTTTGTGGCCTGCGAGATTACCTAAGCCGTCGTAGGCGGCGTATTTGTACGTTTCGCTGAGGGTGGGGTAATTGAAGACCTGCTCGATAAATTCATCGATGGTCAAACCGCGGTCGAGCACGGTCATACCGATGTGTATTAGCTCTGTCGCGCTTTCTCCGATGATGCTGACGCCCAAAAGTTTCTTGTCGGCGCGTGCGAAGATCAACTTCAACAAACCGGTGGTATCGCCGGCGATGTGGCCGCGAGCGTTGTTTGCGTAGTGGGCGCGGCCAACGACGTAGTCGATTTTCTTTTCTTTGCAAGACGCTTCCGTTTCTCCGGCAGCGGAAATTTCTGGAATGGTGTAGATGCCCATAGGGAGAAGTGAGGCCACGCGTTGCTTATACTTGAGGCCGAACGCGTGGCACACCGCCACGCGGCCCTGCTCCATCGAAGTGGAAGCGAGTGCAGGAAAGCCGATGACGTCTCCAGCAGCATAAATATTTGTAAGGCTGGTGCGATAGTGTTCGTCGACGGGGATGTAGCCGCGCTCGTTGATGCTTAAGCCAGCTTTTTGCAATTCGAGACCGTCGACGGCAGCGCGGCGGCCAGCTGCAAACAAAGCAGATTCGGTTTCCAGGACGCGGCCGCTTTTCATAGTGAGCCGCGCTCCCGATGAGGAATTTTCAACTTTGACGGGGCGCTCATTGAACCAGAATTGCATGCCTAGAGCTGCAAAGCGTTCGCGGAGGCGCGTGGAAATTTCGGGGTCAAGAAAAGGCAAAAGCACATCGCGGCCGTCCACCAGCGTAACCTCCACGCCGAGAGCCATGAAAATAGATGCATACTCGCAGCCAATCACGCCGCCGCCGATGACCGCAAGACTCTTGGGGATGCGGTTCATTTGAAGAAAAGTGTCTGAGTCAAAGGTATGAACATCATCGAAAGCGATTTCCGACGGGCGATGAGGCTTGGAGCCGCTAGCGATGAGAATAATTTCACCGCGCAGACGGCGGGTGCCATCCTTGTTGGAAACTACAATGGTGTGGGCGTCCTCAAAAGCTGCCTGACCGCTTATAAGTTCGATTTGATGCAGTGCGAGATTTTTGAGAATGCGCTGCCGTTCCATTTCGACGACTTCGCGTTCATGGTGCATGAAGTCGTTCACGGTGAGATTTTCTTTCAGCGAATAGTCAATGCCGTAAAGGCCGCGCTGCTTCAATCCGGAGAAATATAGCGCTGATTCGCGCAGCGTTTTGCTGGGGACGGTGCCGGTGTTGATGCAGCTGCCGCCGGTATGCTTGGCGCGTTCGATGACGGCGACGCGCTTGCCGAAATAGGCGGCCTGGGCGCCGGCTTTTTCGCCGGCAGGGCCACAACCGATAACCAGCAGGTCAAATTGTTCTTGAGCGGGCACTGAATCCTCCAAACGCGGATAAGTAGCCAGTGTCGGAATCAACTATGAATGTTCGGCGAGAATCTTAAGGTAAGAATGGCAAGGTGGCGTGAATATTCTTAAATATTTTGCTAACACTGGTGCGGCGGTGCGCGGCTGGATGGTCAGGATTTGCAGTTACAAGGATGTGTGTAACCGTCGAGTTGCCGGCCCTCCAGCCTGTAGCAGTGCGGGTTTGTACGACCCGTTAGACAGCACGTTCTACTGCGTAATCTTGCGCCCGTCGGACCACATGGATTTTGCGTAGTCATAGCATGCGCCGCAAGGCAACTTTACCCCAAGCTTCTCAACTTCAGGAGTCCAGTTCACCTCCCGCGTCAACGCGAGCTTTATCACAGGCCGAGCACCATGCATCAGGGCGAAGGTCAGCTTGTTCAGACGGCCAGTGAAACCCAACCGGAATACCCGTATGGAGGGAGTGCGCAATGTGCTGGCAGACGAACGTCTGTTCTTGCCAACCATGGACATCACCGTCGATTTTTTGCGAATCGCTCACGGAAGAATTATGACCGTAAAGAACGAACCCTACCATCCGATTTTCATAGAGAAACCTGGCTTGTTGTTTTTATTTTGAGGATATTTTATGCCGGATGAACGGCAACTATGAGGATGGTTTCGGCGCGTGATATTCTCTGGATGCCGCGTCGCCGGTGCGGCTGTGGCGAAATTGGCATACGCGGTGGGCTTAAAATCCACTGGGGTTTTCCCCGTTGTCGGTTCGAGTCCGACCAGCCGCACCATTTTTCTAACGATTTCCTAACGATTCGAATTCGCGCGTTGTCCAAGGGCGTGAGTCCGATAATAGGTTCCCACCTTTCCGTGTAAAGGCATTCCGCTAAGCTGCAGAGCGTTGGCACTATTGTTCCGCCGATGATGCAAACCGTCGGTTGGGCACCCAGCAATCTTGCAGACGCGAATAGTGTCTTTCT
>Ga0193728_1000234_pt1 | contig 26005 bp, 19 predicted proteins | sample U1c1metaG_FD_143037 | JGI IMG/M metagenome (GOLD analysis project Ga0193728, IMG submission 143037) | Soil microbial communities from a riparian zone of the East river system, Colorado, United States - U1c1 | ecosystem: Environmental > Terrestrial > Soil > Riparian zone | place: USA: East River... | reverse complement strand
CAGTCCCCGGGCAGCTTTCTCGGTGCAGGCCCCATCACGGAAACCATTCTGTTGGGAGCTGTTGCCTTAAGGGCCGGCCGCAAAGTGCTCTATGATACGGCCAGCATGAAAGTGACCAATATCGAAGACGCCAATAAATTCCTGGTCAGGGAGTACCGGAAGGGGTGGGAATTGTGATTTTGAGTCGGGAGTCGGGAGTCGGGAGTTGTGAGTCGGAATGACGACGTCAAACCGTTCTGACTCCAGACTCCTGAGTCCAGACTCCCGCTACTCAGTTCTTAAATTTTTAACCGGGTTGGCCAATGCTGCTTTAACGGATTGAAAACTGATGGTAAAAAATGCAATCAATAAGGCGATGATTCCGGCATAAACAAATACCGTCCAACCAAGATGGATCCTGTAAGCGAAGTTGTTCAGCCATTTACTCGTTAGGTACCATGCCGCAGGTATCGCGATGACGATCGCGATCAGCACCAGTTTAATAAAGTCCTTTGCCAAAAGCCCGATCAGGTTGTTGACGCTGGCCCCCAATACTTTTCTCAGGCCGATTTCTTTGGTGCGAACCTGGGCGGTGTAGGCAGCTAATCCCAACAGACCCAGGCATGAAATGAAGATGGCGATGCCGGCGAAATAATTAAACAGCGTACCTTCTCTTTGCTCGGATTCGTAAAGCCTGGTGAACTGATCATCCAGGAAACTGTAGCTGAATGGATATTCTCCATTGTATCTTTTAAACTGCTGATCCGCGGCCGCGATGGCTTTTGGAGCGTCCCTGCCGGTGGTCTTTATGTAGATCGTCCCAAGCTCCCGGGGATAATAATAAAAAACTGCCGGACCGATCTTTTCTTTCATTGATGCGAAATGAAAATCTTTCATTACACCAATGATCGTTCCCCTGAGATGCCACATCCTGAATCGTTTGCCTATCGGATTTTTCATGCCCAGCTCCCGGACAGCAGCTTCGTTCAAAATAAAATGGGTCGTATCGTTAACCGCGCCGGTAAAACCTGATCCTTCCACCGTTTTCATGTTGAAGAAGGAAAGAAAATCCTTGTCTATCGCCATCGGGTGCACGATAAAGCTTTGGTTGGCTTCCTTTCCATCCCATTCATTATCCCCTGTAATACCGCCGATTTTCACAATGTCGGTATTTGAGCGGGTAACGCTAACTACGCCAGGCTTTTTTAATAACTCGGCTTTTACCGCATCGTATTCCCTGGTCATATCCCGCATCCAGAAAGAAAAAATATGTTCCTTGTCATAACCCAATTGTTTTGACCGGATATAATTTAATTGCCCTGTAATTACGATAGTACCGGTGATCAGTACGACAGAAAATACAAATTGAACTACGACCAGGATTTTGCGGAATGCCACATCGCTGACCCTTGCAGATATTTTTCCTTTGAGTGCTTTCAGGGGATCAAAAGAAGATAGAAGCAGGGCGGGATAAATGCTCGAGGACAGTAAAGTTCCCGCGATCGTCAATAAGATGACCAGCCAGATGCGCTGGTCAGAAAGGTTGAAGACAAGTTGCTTTCCGGACAATTGGTTGAATACCGGCACCAGCAGGAAAATCAAACCAAGCGCTAACAGTGCAGCCAGCAAAAACAACAGCGCAGTCTCCACAATGAATTGCACAAACAACTGCCCTTTGTTCGCGCCAACGATTTTGCGCATGCTGATTTCTTTTGCTCTTAGCATCGACCTTGCGGTGGACAGGTTGACATAATTGATACAGGCGATCACCAGGATCACCAAGGCAATAATGATAAATATCCTCACCGTTTCTATCCCGGCATTGGTTCCATCAGCCCGGTATAAATGCATCTTTGACAGTGGCAGCAATAAATATTCCGCATCAGTATCGTCTGATTTGTGTTTGATGTGGATCTGGAATAATTTGGCGCTCAGGTCTTTTAGCGAAGTGCCTGGTTTCAGGAGCAGGAAGGTCGTATAATCGAATTGGACAAAGTCGTCGTCCATCGGGCGATGGTATTCCAATAATTTTTTCGCCCTGAAACTCATGGGCATCAGCATGTCAAAGTTCAGGCTTGAGTTTTTTGGAAAATCATCGATTATGCCCGATACGGTAAAATTTATTTGATTGTCGGCTACGATTATTTTTCCCAGGGCATCCTCATGTCCGAAATACCTGAGGGCTGTTTTCCTGGTAATCACTACCGAATTGTCTTCCGGGAAAGGTTTTTCAGCATTGCCTTCAAGCAAGGGGAAATCGAAGAGCGAAAAAAATGAAGGGTCCGTAAAGGAGACCCTTTCATTTCCAAAAACCTTATCCTGGTATTTATACATGGAAAAGAACCTGTTGCCGTTGATGCGTACCTGATCCCTTACTTCGGGTAACTGCTGTTTTGCAAGCGGGCCGATGGGGGCCACCATATCCTCCCAGATCTGTCTGCTGGCGCCGGTGCCACCAAAGATCTCAACCCGGTAAATATCGGATGTCTTTTTGTGGAAACTATCGAAACTCAATTCATCCTGCACCCACAACAAGATCAGGATGCCGATGGTCAGCCCGACGGTTAATCCCGCAATATTGATGAAGGAATAGAACTTGTTTTTGCTGAGGTTGCGGTAAGCTGTTTTGAAATAGTTTTTTATCACGGCAATGAATTTGATATCCGCAAAGTTACGAGGTTGAGTCGGGAGTCAGGAGTCAGGAGTCAAAGGTCTTGTCATTCCGAGCGGAGCGAGGAATCAGTCATAAGGCGGCTTGCCGTAACTGCCGATTCCTCGCTCCGCTCTGAATGACAAGACTCCCGACTCAAAATCATTTCCCCGTTGCCAACCAGATCAAAGCATCTGAGAACATGCGGTTTTGAATGGGCTCGGTCAGCACCTGATCGCCGTGGCCCATATTCATGTAGACCATCTTGTATTTGGTATTTGTCCAAACGACCGGGAGGTCGCCGCTGAAAATGATGTCCTTTTTTCCTATCGGGTAATTAGAGGAGTCGAGCGAAAGCAGCACTTTTACATCTTTGTTTAATCTTGGGCTCGGTTTCCATTGATACCATTCATTGATGGGCGAGCGGTAGGAGGCGGGAAGATTCCTGGTCACAGGATGATTCGGATCGTCCACAACCAGTTTGGCCGGCAAAGGCGGCCAGTTGTTCGTGTAGAATACGGCACCGCCGAGGAAGTCGACGATCCATGGCCAATGGGTCTCCCGGTCGTTGTATCCCGACACATGAAAACCCAGCCAGGCGCCGCCACCGGTCATGTACCGTTCAAAAGCCTTTCGCTCCTCTTCCGTATGCGGAAATTCGTTGATCCATATCACCACCTGATATTTCTTCAGATAAGCATCGTTGGTATTTGCCCAATCGGTCGTTGAATCGAATTGAAAATTCTTTTCTTTCGCCAGTTTTGTAAAGAAGGCCAGGGCGTCCCGTGCAAACTGTACATGATCGCGCTCAACGGTAGTGCTGTAAAAGGCAATCACCTTAAACCCGGGTTTCTGGGCTGATAGATGCGTTGTTGAAAATATTGCAACGAGCACGAGAAGTAATAGTCTGTTCATTGCCCCTTCCCTCCCCCTGCTGCCCAAAAAATGGCATTCCGGAACAGGGTCGTGTAAGCCTTGTTCTCAAACAGATCGGGGGAGTGCCCCATGAAAATATAAATATTGCGTGCGGCGACAGCCGGGTTGGTCCAGATCACAGGATGATCACCCATTTTGATCTTTGAGTCGGGCGTATACGAAGATTCATCCACACTCGCGATCACGTGCACGTTCTTGCGCGGACTTTTATTATATGTGTACCATTCGTCTTTTTCTATAGAGAATGAGGCGGGGATGTTGGCCATCGAGGGATGTTGTTTATCTTCTACGTTGACGGTGGCTTTCGCGAACCCCGCGATATAATTGTCGAAGCGGATGCCGCCCATGAAATCTGAAAACCAATTCCACATCGGAAATCCATCGAATTCGCCCAACAGCGTAGCGTGGTGGAAGCCGATCCATCCGCCTTTTCCTTTCCCGATATAATCCTGGAAAGCGGCCACAGCCTTAGGCCCCCATCCATACGGGGGATAATCCAATTGAATAAAAAGCTGGTACCCTTGCAGAAAATTGTCGCTGATGCTATCAGGGCGCTGTATATAATCGATGGCGAAACCGCTGTCGGCAGCCAGTTTGTCGAGCCATATTTTTGCGGCAGCGCGATACTGCACATGATGGCCGCCGTTTTCATACAGCGCCAGAACCCTGAATCGCGGAGGGTTGGCATACATGCAGGAGCAAAAAAACAGCAGGGTAAAAAAAGAAATTGCGCGTTTATGGTTCATAAGAATAAATATACAAGAAAAAAAATAAGAAATAAGGAATGAGAAATAAGGAATGAGAAATAAGGAATAAGAAAGTCGGGAGTCAGGCAACAAGGCCTGTCATTCCGAGCGAAGCGAGGAATCAGCACTTAAGGCAATTCGCTGAGTGATTGATTTCTCGCTTCGCTCGAAATGACAATGCCATCTGCACTGACTTCCGACTTTCTTATTCCTTATTTCTTCACCTGTATAATCCTAAATCTATTCAGCACTCTAATGATCGGATAAGTGGGATCGAACTCAAACCATTTTTTTGCAAAATTGATGCTATTGGGGCTCTTGTGGTGATTGTTCTGAATCAGTTCGCCCATCAAAAGGAAATCCATGGGCAGGGTGTTTTTGCTGTGGTCATCATTGTTGAAATTGGAATACCCGTATTTGTGTCCGCACCAATTGACCAGCGCGCCATGAATGGGACTCATAAAAAAATGAATGGGCAATAACAGGAACATCCACCAGGCCGTAGCGAAATAACAATAGAATAAAACGTATGCGGCGCAAAACAGTAACCTCACGGTCCAGGAATTACTCACTTTATCCATGAATTTCCACTCCGGGTAGTTGCCGCGAAAGGCTTTTTCGGGTTCCAGGTTATATTTGGCGTAATTAAGATAAATTTCTTTGGTCTTCATGGTCATGTGCCACACGTCTTTAAAGAAATGCGGCGAATGAGGATCTTTTTCCGTATCACTGAACGCATGATGCATGCGATGCATGATCGCATAAGCGCGCGGATTCAAAAAGGAGCTACCCTGTGCCAGAATGGTAAATCCATAAAAAAAACGCTCCCAAAATTTATTCATGCTAAACATCTTGTGCGAAGCGTAACGATGTAAGAAAAAAGTCTGACAGAAAAGGGAGAGAAACCAGTGCGCTAAAAAAAATATAAGGATAGCCATAGGGCGGGTCTTTTTGTGGAAAGTTTGAAAATGCAAAATTAACGCAAATAACTGTGAAAATGACCTTAAAGCAAATCTTTAACGTAGTGGGCAAATTATTGCGCAATTGATAAACTAATTCACGACATGTACGGGGTTTTTTTGCAAAAAAGAATTGATGTTATCAGCGGTGATGGTCAGGATCCTTTGTCTTGCCTCCCTGCTCATCCAGGCGTTGTGTGGAGTAATGATGCAATTCTTCGCAGATAACAATGGATTGTCTGACTGTGGAGGTTCGGCAGAAAGCACGTCCAGTGCGGCGCCTGCAATCAATCCATTGTTCAGTGCATCGGCGAGATCCTGTTCTGCGATCAACTGTCCTCTTGCTGTGTTGATCAGAAAAGCGGAGCGTTTCATTTTTTGAATCAGTTCCCTGTTGACGAATGCCAGGTTGTCTGGCTGCAAAGGACAATGCAGCGAGACGACATCGCTTTTGGAAAACAATGTTTCCAATGGGCAGTATTCCGCGAGGGTCGTTTCCTTTCTCGTCCTGCTATAATAACAGATCTCCATGCCCAGTCCCTTTGCAATCCCTGCGGTCCGCATACCGATATGTCCAAAACCCACGATACCAAGTGTTTTTCCTTCCAATTCAATCAGCGCCGTTTTGGCATAGGACCAGTCCTTCGATCGCACCCATTCTCCCGCAAATACCGAGTCCCAGTGTTTTCCGGCCTGGTTTGTCAGTTCAAGCAGGAGCGCGATGGTATGTTGCGCAACAGAGGCGGTTCCATAGGCCGGCACATTGCATACGATGATATTTTTTTCTCTTGCCGCAACGGTATCGACCACATTATAACCCGTCGCCATCACGCCGATCATTCGTAATGCGGGTAATTTTTCCAGGTTCTCCCGGTTCAACGGAACCTTGTTGCAGAGGATGATCCCGGCTTCATGACATCTTTCCAGAAGCAGCTCCGGCGGCGTTCTTTCATAAACGCTGAGTTCGCCAAAAGCAGCAATGCTTTCCCAGCCCAGGTCGCCAGGGTTTACAGTATAGCCGTCTGTTACAACGATTTTCATGGTTGGATGGATTTAATTTTGTCTATTAACTTTCTCATTCCTTATTCCTCATTTCTTATTTCTTATTTACATTTGCCCTCCGATGAAAACAGTTTTCTTACAAAAGGTAGCGGAAAAATTAAATTTCTCCATAAAGCAGGTCGCGAATATCGACCAGATGCAAAGCGAAGGCGCCACGATCCCTTTCATGTCACGATACCGAAAGGAAGCCACCGGTAATATGGATGAGGTGCAGATTGGCGATGTGGTTGAGCAAATCAAATATTTTACCGAGCTGGATAAACGAAAGGAAACGGTGCTGAAGACCATCGAGGCCTCCGGAAAATTAACACCTGCCTTGCAGGACCGGATCGAGCGATGTTTTGATGCCACGGAGCTGGAAGACCTTTATCTACCCTACAAGCCTAAACGAAAAACCAGATCTAGTGTGGCGCTGGAAAAGGGCCTTGAACCATTGGCGGCATCGTTATTCGCCCAGGCTCCGGGCAACCCCGAAGCAGAGGCGGCGGCGTTTTTGAATGAGCAGGTAAAGGACATCCGGGAGGCGCTGGATGGCGCTGCGGATATTATTGCGGAATGGATCTCGGAAAACGAACAGGCGAGAAATACCGTACGCAGGTTGTTCAATGACTCCGCCTTATTGGTTTCCCGGCTGCTGCCGGCAAAGAAAAACGAGGAAGCCGCGAGAAAGTATCTCGACTATTTTGAATTCAGTGAGCGGTTATCGCAAAGTCCTTCTCATCGGTTACTGGCCATCCGCCGTGGCGAAAAAGAAGGGTTTCTTTCCATGGATATTTCGATCGAAAAAGAAAAAGCGCTGGAGGCGCTCGGAAGGATTTTTATCGTTGCTTCGAATGAAAAAAGCGCGCGTGTAAAAATGGCCATGGAGGATGGATACGACCGCCTGCTGAAACCATCCATTGAAACGGAGTTCAGGGTGCTCAGCAAAAACAAGGCCGATGAAGAAGCAACCCGCGTCTTCGTGGAAAACCTCAGGCAGTTGTTGCTGGCATCGCCGCTCGGAGCCAAAAGAGTATTGGCTGTGGATCCCGGATTTCGGACGGGTTGCAAAATCGTGTGCCTGGATGAACAAGGCAATTTCCTTCACAACGCAACCATCTATCCGCATCCGCCGCAAAATGAATACAGCCAGAGTGAGCACACTTTGAAGCAACTGGTGGAAAACTATAAAATATCTGCCATCGGTATTGGCAACGGAACCGCAGGAAGGGAAACGGAGCAATTGCTCAGAGGCATTGATTTTGGAAAGCCCGTGAGCATATTCATGGTCAGTGAGAATGGCGCCTCCATCTATTCTGCTTCGGAAGCAGCGCGGGAGGAATTTCCTGAACAGGATGTCACCGTCCGGGGCGCCATCAGCATTGGCCGCCGCCTGCTTGATCCCCTGAGTGAACTGGTCAAGATAGATGCCAAGTCCATCGGCGTGGGACAGTACCAGCATGATGTCAATCAAAACAAACTCAAGGCCGAATTGGACAAAACGGTGGAAAGCTGTGTGAACCATGTTGGCGTCGACCTCAACACCGCGAGCAGGCATTTGCTGATGTATGTGTCCGGGCTCAGCGCTTCCCTTGCGAGAAATATTGTCGAGTATCGCACAGCACACGGCGCTTTCAAAACCCGGGATGCACTAAAAAAAGTCAGCCTCATGGGTCCGAAGGCTTTTGAACAATCTGCAGGTTTTCTGAGGATTAGAAATGGTTCGAATCCGCTGGACAATAGCGCCGTTCATCCTGAAACCTATGCCGTTGTCGAATCGATGGCGGCAGACCTGGGCTGCAGCGTGGCCGATCTGATCAGCAGGAACGAACTGCGCAGGCAGATCAAAAAAGAAAAATATATTTCGGAGCAGGCGGGAATTTTTACCATCAATGATGTGCTCGCCGAGTTGGAGAAACCGGGCCGTGATCCCCGGGGCCAGGCAGAAGAATTCCGGTTTGAAGAATCCATTCGTTCGATTGACGATGTAAAGACCGGTATGCATGTTCCCGGCATCGTAACCAACATCACCAATTTTGGCGCCTTCGTTGATATCGGCGTCAAACAGGATGGCCTGGTGCATATTTCTGTGCTGAGTAACCATTTCGTAAAAGATCCCAATGAGGTGGTCAAACTACAACAGCATGTGATGGTAACCGTTACAGAGGTGGATGTGAAAAGAAAAAGGATTGCCTTGTCCATGCGCGATGCTCCGGCCGCTAAAATAAATCCGCCCCAAACAAAAGAAAAAAAGAAGCCGGTCAGTGAAACAGGGTCTTCAGACAGTTTTGAATCAAAGCTCTCCGCATTGAAGAAAAAATTCAAATGATTTATCCACAGAAATTACACTTAGTGGGGTTCATTTTATTCACCACTTGCGCACAATAAGAACATCATTTCTGCGCGAAACGCAGGATGGCAGGTAGTTTGTGCACAATGCACATGATGTGGGTAACTCATTCCCCTTTTGTTTTTCTTACATACTACATTCGTCATAGTTCTTGCAAATAATTCGTTTCGGTGTCTCAGATCTCCATCTCGTGGTCTGCAGACTTAATAGGGAACCGTGTTCAATTCACGGGCTGACGGGCAACTGTAAGTAACGCCACGTTGTATCATTCACCATTCCATTGTCCTGCCCCGGGCGGGATGAGAAGGAAGATACCAACGGTTACAAGCCAGGAGACCTGCCGATAACAATTGTTGTTTGGAACCTTCCCGAAGAGGGTGCAGACATAGATGATCACTTCATGATAGTTTTCAATAAAATTATTTAAGTCCCGTCTTTGTCCCACCACATTGTTTACGTTCACTAAAATGGCTTGTATGCTGAAAGAAAACGAGATCCTGTTGAAAGAAAACAAAGACCGCTTTGTGATCCTTCCTATAAATTATCCGAAAGTATGGGAACAGTATAAAAAACATGAGGCCAGCTTTTGGACCGCGGAAGAAATTGACCTAAGCAGCGACATGAAGGACTGGGCGAGCCTCCAGGATGGGGAGCGTCATTTTATTTCTCATGTGCTCGCCTTTTTTGCAGCCAGCGATGGCATCGTCAATGAGAACCTGGCCGTCAATTTCATGAGTGAAGTGCAGTTGCCCGAAGCAAGGTGTTTTTATGGTTTCCAGATCATGATGGAGAATATTCATTCGGAGACCTATGCGTTGCTGATCGATACCTATATCAAGGATCCGCAGGAAAAGTATCGCCTGTTTCATGCCATCAATACCGTACCGGCCGTAAAGAAAAAAGCCGAATGGGCTCTGCGATGGATCGAGAGCGGAAACTTTGCCGAAAGACTGGTCGCTTTCGCGGCGGTGGAAGGAATATTTTTCAGCGGCAGTTTCTGTTCCATTTTTTGGCTGAAAAAACGTGGCCTGATGCCAGGCCTCACATTCAGCAATGAGCTGATCAGCCGCGATGAGGGCCTGCATTGCGAATTTGCCTGCCTGCTTTATAGCATGCTCTCCGAAAAATTATCACAGGAAGCCGTATACACCATTATCAGCGATGCGGTAAAGATTGAAAAGGAATTTATTACCGAAGCCCTGCCCGTGGCCCTGATCGGTATGAATGCCAAATTGATGCAGCAATACATTGAATTTGTGGCTGACCGCTGGCTCGACGAATTGGGATATCCAAAAATGTTCCATAGCAGCAACCCTTTTGATTTTATGGAAATGATCTCCCTGCAGGGCAAGACCAATTTCTTTGAAAAAAGGGTGGGGGACTACCAGAAATCCGGCGTGCTGTCCGGCAAGGAGACGCAGGCTTTTTCGTTGGAAGAAGATTTTTAGCCTCGCCCTTGTCATTCCGACTCCCGCCTCAGGCGGGACGGAGGAATCGACGGAGGAGGCGGATTGCAATCATCGCCGATTCCTCCACCCCGCTGCGCGGGGGTCGGAATGACAAGAGAAAAAAAGAATGATAAAATAATAAAAGATATACCATGTTTGTAATTAAGAGAAACGGAAAATCTGAATCCGTAAAATTTGATAAGGTAACGGCTCGTATTGAAAAACTCTCCTATAGCTTAAGTGCGTTGGTGGATGTTCATGAAGTGGCCAAGAAAACAATCGAAGGCATCTATGAGGGCGTGCTCACGACCGAATTAGATAACCTGGCAGCGGAGACTGCGGCCTCTCTGACGACCACCCATCCCGACTATGCGATCCTGGCTTCGCGCATTGCAGTCAGCAACCTGCATAAAAATACGCTGAAGAGTTTTTCGCAGACGCTGCGCAAACTGCATCAGTATACGAACGCGGCAACCAGGAAGAAACTGCCGATGATCGCGGATGATATTATGGACATCATCAATGAACACGCTGAACTGCTCGACAGCACCATCATTTATGACCGGGATTTTGCATTTGATTATTTCGGTTTTAAGACCCTGGAGAAGTCTTATCTCCTCCGCATCGACGGTAAAGTGGCTGAGCGTCCACAGCACATGTATATGCGGGTGGCACTGGGGATTCATAAAAATGATATCGACAGCGTGCTCAAAACCTATCACCTGATGAGCGAACGCTGGTTTACCCATGCAACGCCCACTTTGTTCAATGCGGGAACGCCCAAGGCGCAGATGAGCTCCTGCTTTTTGTTGACGATGAAAGACGATAGCATTGATGGCATCTACGATACGTTAAAACAAACTGCAAAGATCTCGCAAAGTGCGGGGGGCATCGGATTGGCGATCCACAATATTCGCGCAACGGGTAGTTATATCGGCGGCACCAACGGCACCAGCAATGGACTGATCCCGATGCTGAAGGTATTCAATGATACAGCGCGGTATGTTGACCAGGGCGGGGGTAAGCGCAAAGGCGCTTTTGCGATCTACCTGGAACCCTGGCATGCAGATGTGTTTGAGTTCCTGGACCTGAGAAAGAATCATGGCAAGGAAGAGATGAGGGCCCGCGATCTGTTCTATGCTTTGTGGGTCCCCGACCTGTTCATGAAAAGAGTGGAGGAGAATGGTAACTGGAGTTTATTTTGTCCTAATGAAGCGCCCGGACTGAGCGATTGTTCCGGCGAAACATTCGAAAAATTATATGCGCAGTATGAAGCGGAGGGCAGGGCGAGAAAAACGATCAAGGCCCAGGAATTGTGGTTCGCCATCCTGGATGCGCAAATTGAAACGGGAACGCCTTATCTCTTGTACAAGGACGCCGTCAACCAAAAAAGCAACCAACAGAACCTGGGCACCATCAAGAGCAGCAATTTATGTACTGAGATCATGGAATACACATCACCCGATGAGGTAGCCGTATGCAACCTGGCTTCCATCGCCTTGCCGAGATTTGTGATCAACAACCAATTTGATTTTAAAAAATTGTATGAAGTCACGTACGAAGCGACCAGGAACCTGAACCGGATCATCGACAACAATTACTACCCGGTTGAAGAAGCAAGGAATTCCAATCTCCGCCACCGGCCCATCGGGCTGGGTGTACAGGGATTGGCCGATGCGTTTATTTTATTGAGGCTTCCATTTGAAAGCGAGCTGGCCACGATGCTCAACAAAAATATTTTTGAAACCATCTATTTTGCCGCCATGACGGCCAGCAAGGACCTGGCCAGGGAACTGGGCGCTTATGAAAGTTTCCCGGGTTCACCCTTGTCGAAGGGCCTTTTCCAATTCGATCTATGGGGCGTAACGCCAAGCGACCGCTGGGATTGGGAAACACTCAGAAGCGAAGTGATGGAGTATGGCGCGAGGAATTCATTGCTGGTGGCGCCGATGCCAACGGCGTCCACCTCCCAGATACTGGGTAACAATGAATGTTTTGAACCCTATACCAGTAACATATATACGAGACGCGTGCTGAGCGGTGAATTCGTCATTGTCAACAAACACTTGCTGAAGGATCTGATCCATCTGGGGCTGTGGGATAGTAGCATGAAGAATAAGATCATTGCCGCCAATGGGTCTGTTCAGCACATTGAAGAGATCCCCGCTGATGTTAAGGAATTATATAAGACCGTTTGGGAGATCAAGCAGCGCAAACTGATCGATATGGCTGCCGAAAGAGGAGCGTATATCTGTCAGTCGCAATCGCTGAATTTGTTTGTCGATACACCTACTGCGGGAAAACTAACCTCCATGCATTTCTACGCCTGGAAAAAAGGGTTAAAGACGGGCATGTATTACCTGCGTACGCAGGCGGCCACGCAGGCCGTGCAATTCACGGTAGAAAAACAAGGAAGCAAGGAAATGGAACCGTTGGTCCATTCCGGCGCAGTACTTGAAAGCGAAGAAGTCGTTTTGGACGGCGGCAGCTGCAGTATGGAGGAAGGATGCGTGAGTTGCAGTGCGTAGGAGGCGATTTCAGATATTGGGATTTTAAATATTGATTGATGCAAAAACCCCGGGCCGTCTTTTGCTGGAGCGGTGGGAAAGACAGTTCCCTGGCCTTGTGGAGGATAATCAGGGAAGATCAATTCGAAGTCGTTGCCCTGCTCACCACGCTGAATCAACAGCATCAGCGCATATCCATGCACGGGATCAGGGAAGCATTGCTGGATGTTCAGGCTGAAGCTATGGGCATGCGTCTGGAGAAAGTGTGGGTAAAAGAAGGCAGCAACGCAGAATACGAGCGGAAGATGGAAGAAAAATTAGTTTTGCTAAAGGAAGAAGGCGTAACCCACATGCTTTTTGGCGACATCTTCCTCGAAGACCTGAGAACATACCGGGAAAATAATTTATCTAGGGTCGGACTCCAGGCAGTATTCCCGCTTTGGAAAGAAGACAGCAGGCTGTTGTTAAAAGAATTCCTGCAAGCAGGTTTTGAGACCATCACCTGTTGTGTCAGCAGTCAATTCCTGGATGAAAGTTTTGCAGGTAAGAAAATAGATGAAGATTTTATCCATCGTCTTCCGCCAAATGTCGATCCCTGTGGTGAGAACGGCGAATTCCACACGTTCTGTTACAAAGGCCCCATCTTCAAAAAGGAAATTCACATGAACGTCGGGGAAACGATTAGCAGGGATGGGTTTTGGTTTACTGATTTGTTGTGAGGAGGCTAGTGGTGAGTGGGGAAAATAGAAAATAGAGAATAGAAAGAAGAAAATAGGAGACTGGGAACCAACGCCCTTCATTTCCTACTTTCTTCTTTCTATTCTCTATTTTCTCTACTCGCCACTCGCCTCCACATCACTGCACCTTCAGCACAATCCCTACCTGGAAATTCGTGATGTCATATCCGGCTTCGGCATTGAATCCGAAAGTGGGCGTGATGAAATAGGATGCGCCAACAAAACCTCCGAATACCGGGATGGTCTCATTGAAATCGTAGCTTGGATTGTCATAATGGTAGTGGTGAAATCCTACTCCGGCGGCAACGCCTCCATAGGTGTCCAGTCCGGGAATATCCCATCCGAAATGCCAGGCAGCTCTTCCTGCGACGACAATCGTTCTTGCCTTATAACCATCGTAATGGTATCCGCCGTTCGAAAAAGATCCGCCGACCTCGGGCCCTAGTGTGATCACACCTGGTCCGGCCTGCCAGAGACCCCATTCTGCTGCGACTTTGGCGCCAAAGGCAGTTCCATAACTATCACCCCGGTAATTGCCTCCAATACCAATGCCAAAGTTAACGACCACGCTGCCTACCTTGACAGGTGATAGGGGACCGTGCCCGCCGCGCATTTGAGCCATGGAAAGATTTGCAACAGTCATGGCTAATAAAACTAATGTCAGTTGAATCGTTGGTTTTTTTTTCATGTTACTGGTTTGTACAAAAATAATACCAGACAAATTTATAAAGGATTATTGGTCAATTTTTAGACAGCGGAAAAAATTTATTTCATTTGATCTCGACTGCAAAACAAATAGCGATCCTGGAAGCGCCCTCAAACCTTGGGTTAATCGCGCCATCCCCGGGATCCGAACCCGGTGTGAAATGGCTTGCCCCGATATTGATGGATTATGGCTTCGGCGAAGGCCTGATGGTAACAGACCATAAAAAATTACCAGCCCCTGCTTATCAAACGGATATTGATCCGGAATCGAAGGTGCGCAACGCCGATGCCATTGTTGATTATTCCAAATTGCTGGCTGAACAGATCCTCGCCTGGAGACAGAAGGATTATTTTACCATTACGCTGGGCGGTGATTGCAGCTTATTGATCGGACATATGCTGGCGCTAAAACAATCGGGCCGCTATGGATTATTTTTTATGGATGGCCATACCGATTTTGTGCTGCCCTCCCAATCCCGCACTGCCGGCGCGGCAGGAATGGACCTCGCCATGGTGACCGGTCATGGTCCTGCAAAATTATGCGATATCCAGGGTCTGCAACCTTACGTGAAAGAGGAAGACGTGTTCTGTTTTGGAAATCGTGTCTATATAGACTGGTATGAGCAGGCGATCCGGGAGACAGCCATTCACTATTTCAACCTTGCAGAGATCCGTCGTATGGGCATCCATAAAATCGTCCGCGAATTCCTCGACATGGCCGCCCACAAGCAGCTCGATGGATTCTGGATCCACTTTGATGTAGACGTGTTGGATGACGCCATCATGCCCTGTGTTGACTCCAGATCGGCTGGTGGTCTACGTTATGAGGAATTGAAAGAGGTACTGGTTCCCCTACTCAAGTCGGCGCTGGCCGCCGGAATGGACATTACGATCCTTGATCCAACCTTAGACAGAGAAGGAAAATATAGTAAGCAGTTTGTGCAGGTGATGAATGAGGTGGTGATGGCGAGTAGCGAGTAGCGAGTGGGGAGTAGCAAGTGGGGAGTAGTGAGGACGAAATAATTGTTTTGATATCATCCTTTTTGCGAATCGCCTATTCCCACTCGCCACCACCCACTAGCCCCCTAATGCGCCCCCGCCGCCTCAGCCAGTTTCCCTGCCGTCATTTTCTTCTGTTTGACGAGGAGCACGAATGGAACGCAGACCAGGAACATGACACCGAGATAGAGGAACACATCCATATAAGACAGCACGGCAGCCTGCCTCGTTACACCGTAATCCAGGGCGCGATAGGCTTGCTGTAAGGCGACATCAGCGCTGCTGCCATGCGCGATAAAATTATTCTGCAGATTGACGATCCGCTCATGCACCAGGGGGTCATCCGTTCTCATTAAGCTGACGAGGTCGTTCCGGTGGGCCTGATTTTTTCGGCTAAGCAATACCGTAATCAGGGCGACGCCGAAGGATCCGCCGAGCTGTCGCATCATGCCGGTAAAAGCGGCTCCCTGGCCCAGAAGCTGTATCCAAAAAATAACAACATGCCAGCGGCGATCAGGATCTGTTGCGGAAAGCCGCGTTGAAGCAGTTGACCGATGATGGGCATCATGAATGCGGTGGTCAGGGTTGCCGGGATCAGCAGCATGCCCGATTGGGTGGCCGTCCAGCCAAGGGTTGTTTGTGTATAAAGAGGAATGATAAAGGTGGATCCATAAAGCCCGAATCCCAGGATAAAAGAAAGTATAGTCCCCACGCGGAGGTTTCCATTTTTGAGTACCCTAAGGTCCACTACAGGATTGCGGAAGCGGAGCTCGCGCCATATAAAAAACGTCAACCCGAAAAAAGCCAGGATACTCAGTATCCGGATCGACTCCGCGCTATACCAATCGATCTCCTGTCCTTTTTCCAACACGTATTGCAAGGATCCGACCGCGATAATGAGCAGGGCAATGCCAAGAAAGTCCACATCTTCCACGCTGCTCTTACTTCCATACTTAGGGCTCCTGACGAATTCCAGGGTCAGCAGGAAGGCGATGATGCCCAGGGGTATATTGATATAAAAAATAAATGGCCAGTTGAAATGATCCGTGATGATGCCGCCAACCATCGGACCCAGTGTCGGTCCCACGATGACGCCCATTCCATAGATGGCCTGCGCCATGCCGCGTTTTTCCGGCGGGTAACTTTCCGTGATGATGGTTTGGGACGTGACCAGCAAAGCGCCACCGCCAATGCCCTGCAGGAAACGGAAGACAACCAGTTCCCAAATACCTGTTGCATTACCGCAAAGAAAAGAACAGATGGTAAACATCATGATCGATGCTGCAAAATAATTGCGTCGCCCGAATTGCTGGGAGAGCCAGCTCGTCATCGGTACGATGATCACGTTGCCGATAGAATAAGAAGTGACCACCCAGCCGACTTCCGCATAGGTGGCGCCGAGGTTCCCGCTCATATTGGGTAACGCGACATTGACGATGGTGGTGTCCACAATTTCGAGCAATGCGCAAAGGATTGCTGTGATCGTCACGATGACCCTGCGGCTGCCATATTCTACCAATGATTCCGGATGATGCATGTTTGGGTGTTTGCGATGATGATGGGCAAATTTAATCAACAAAAATTAATTGAATGCGAGATTGGAATAACCAGGGGCAAATTGTTCCGGGATCATCTTGCCGATATCAGGGCCTGCTAACGCGAAGGCGCCTGGCTGCCCCGTCTGTGATTACTTGTATCTTGCTTCAGTATGTTATCACTTCAAGTCCAGTATTAGTCCAGCATTTGCTGGACTAATGCTGGACTTGATCATAAAACATTCCGAATAATACCAGAAGCCATACCGAAGCCGTCTCTGCCTGGAATAGCTGCAGGGCGAAAAGAAATGGCAACAAAAACACGTTTTAATTGGCTGGTCGATGACCTCGTTTACTCGAATTATACGGGCAACCAGCTGGGCAAGGTCGCAGATCAATCCGGATCGACGTCCACAGTAGGTTTCCAGGACAGAACGAATGGAAGCAGCAATGTGCTCCCACGTGATGCCAGCAGATAAAGAAACTGTTTAATAATTGTACTTCTCTGCAACATTTCTAAACAATGCCGGTCTGATATTCTGGTCAACATGCGTGTGATTGAGCACCACAGCGTTGATACCCTTATATTATTTTTGTACTATAAAAAAAAATAGCAATGCCTGTAAACATTAAAAAAACAATAGTCACTGTTTTCATTTTGATATGCTCATTTGGCTTGTGGGCCCAGGCTGACAACCCGGTTCTAAAAAAGTTATCTGCCACTGCGTTAAGAAATGATTTCTTATTGTTAAAAGATACCATGCAAAAAATCCATCCTGCTATGAATCGGTACACAGCTAAAAAAAGAATTGACTATATTTTTGATAGCTGCTATGCTACGATATCGGACAGCATGCCGTTGATTAATTTTTACCTGCTTACAAAATTTGCGGTTGCGGCAATCGGCGATGGCCATGCAAATAGTAAGCTATCCCGCGAGGTTACCAGCAGCTACCTGGCAAATACAAAAGTATTCCCGGTAATGATGGCATTTATTCATAAGAAGGCTTATGTATTTTGTTGTAAACAGGCTCCTTCACTCAACGGCACACAGGTTCTTTCCATAAATGGGCACCCGATGAAGGAGATTATACAAAAATTGTTTTCTTATATTACGACTGATGGAAGTATTGAATCAAGGAAAAATTGGGAGCTGCCAGAAGACTTTCACCTGTTGTTGAATGCTGTGTATGGAAGCAGTGAAAAATATACTGTTCAATACAAAACAGATGGCAAGCAAACCATGGCGATCACTTTGCAAGCCGATACCATTAAAAATTTTATTTGCAAAAGTCCGTTTGTCCGTCCTGATAAATATTTAAAATTGACTTACGCAACAAGCAATACTGCAGTATTAACCCTGCAAACATTTTTTGACGGCTTTCTTGAGCAGACAGGAGAAAATTTTAAACAATTCCTTGATTCTGCATTTAATGATATCAAAAATAAAAAAATTACAAGTCTTTTAATAGACGTACGCAACAACCAGGGCGGCAATGATGTCAACGGGGCTTTACTCTATTCCTATCTTTCCAAAATTCCCTACCGCTATTACAGTTCATTGCAGACGGTCAACGAACAATTTACTGAAAACGGGCATTCGCTCCTGGGTCTGCAACAACCTAAGGAAAATTATTTTGATGGAAAAGTATTTGTGCTGATGAATGGACGCAGTTTTTCTGGTGTTGCAGAATTTGCTGCTGTTGCAAGAAGTTATAACAGGGCAAAATTTATTGGAGAAGAATGCGGCGGCGGTTATTATGGAAACTCCTCAGGGGATGAGGCAATGGTAACGCTCCCCCACACCCAAATAACGGTGCGCATTCCTTTAATAAAATACACGATGGCAGTAAAAAACATTGAATCCAAAGATGGTGGCCTGGCTGCTGATTATCCAATTGACCCGGACATTGGTGATTTGATTGTCCATAGAGATGGCCAGTTAGGATATGCCCTGAGGATTGTTTCAAAAAGTAAATAGCGCAAACGCTTTCCAGTCAGCTCAAAATCTATTTATTAAGGCACGTTAACTAGTACTTATTACTCACAAACGCAATCTGCTTGCTATCCGGCGACCAGGATGGCGCATTGAAGCTTCCTTGCCCACCGTATAAATAGGCAATCACGCGAGGCGCCCCGCCACTGAGCGGCATCAACCGCAACATGACTTTCTTATACGAAGGATGTGCATCCGGTTCAATATCGATGGGGAAAGAAATGAATGCCATCCATTTTCCATCGGGCGATATATGAGGGAACCAGTTATGGTATTCATCAAAAGTCAATTGCTCTTTCGCGCTGCCATCAGGCTTCATCCGCCAGATCTGCATGGTCCCGGTTGGGTTGGCATTGTAATAAATGTATTTTCCGTCGGGACTGTATTCGGGACCGTCCACATGACCTGTTGTATTGTTTGTCAAAGCAATTTCGGGTCCGCCATTGATTGAGATCTTGTAGAGGTTGTACACTTTGGCATCGCGCATGGCAACGAATGCAACCTCTTTTCCATTGGGGGCCCAGCCATGCCAATAGGATGGCGTTTTTTCCGTGATCATCTTCGGCTCGCCGCCTTCCAATGGGACCACATAAACGGTTGACCCGCCGCCTGGCAATCCCTGGCGATGACTGCTGATGGCCAGCATCTTGCCATCGAATGAAATGCCGTGATCATTGTTGTTTTTGTCGACCGTGCCGGTATTGAGTTTTTCGGGAGTACCACCTTCGATGGGAATTTTATACAGGGAACCGTTTTCATTGAACAGGAGCTTTTTCCCGTCCGGCATCCAGTTGGGCGCCTCAAAACGGCCATTGGATTCATGGATCACTTTCCTTTTGCCATCTGCAACAGTCATGGTTTCCAGCCGGCATCCCAGCCAACCTTCCTTTCCCGGGTTGTACGTATAGCTAACAGGCTTGTCTATGCGAACATTCCATATCCTTGCTTCGGCCACTTGGGTTGAATCATGTGAACAGATATATAACCCTGCAAGCACCGTGTCTTTCATATCCGTCATCTCGTGTGATCCCAGTACCTGTAGCGGCTCCCCCGGATGCGCCACGCGCATCGTGAGTTTCCGGCCGGTACGTTCCAGCTGGATCACTTCAAAGGATTTCTTGGGAAAGGCGATCTGATCTTCAGGGTCGCGCATATAAGCGCCCCGCAATGGCCTCCATTGTAAAACCGTCAGGCCATCCAGATGAGAACAGGCACTGATACTGGCAGCCGCATCGTCGGTAGATTCCCTGACCATCCAGCCAATCTTGCGGTGGCCTACATTGCCCTTATCGCCAACGAATTCAAAATTGGCCGTAAGAATAAAATCACCGCTTATTTTCCTATAGAGGTATTGAAATTCATCCCGGTTAAACCAAATATTGTAACCGGACCCGGTGATGGTATAAACCTGGGTTGATTCGTCATAGCGCGCAGATCCGGCATGTTTTGGGTTCCCGATATCCGCATGGTTATCAAAAACACCGACGGGCTGCTGTTGTGCCATTGCCAGGTTGAATGAAAAAAATAAGCTAATGAAGACCAGGCATTTCATGTTGAAACGATTTTAGGACTGAAAAATAACGTTGATCTATTACAATTCATTTTTTTTCAATTGGCCAAAGGCATAATCCGCAGCACGCGCAGTCAGGGCCATATAGGTAAGCGAGGGATTTTGTGTTGAGGTAGATGTCATGCAGGCCCCGTCTGTCACGAACACATTCTTACAGGCATGGAGCTGGTTCCATTTGTTCAGCATGGAGTTTTTGGGATCATGACCCATCCTCGCACCGCCCATTTCGTGGATATCGAGTCCAGGCGCCTGTTTGCTGTCAGCGGTACGGATATCCGTAAACCCGGCTTTGGTGTACATTTCTGTCATCTGCTCAATAAAATCCTTAGTCATCTTTTCATCGTTCTCGTCGTAGGCGATGGATATTTTCAATTGCGGAATGCCCCATTCGTCTTTCTTGTTCGCATCCAGCTGCAGGGTATTGGTTTCTTTGGGAATGGTTTCACCCATCATGTGCGACCCAACGCCCCAGGGTCCCAGTTTCGGATTGGACAAATGGTCTTTGAGGGTTTCACCAAAACCATGGGTATCCCGGTCCATTCCCCGGTAGGCAGAAAACCCTGCCGCGTAACCGCGCAGGAAATCCGTTTCCTGTTTTACTACATTCCTGAACCTGGGGATATAGGCGCTGGTCGGCCGGCCGCCATCCGTTTTGGAATCTTTGAATCCATCATATTTGGCCGAAATATGCGCCCGGTAATTGTGGAAGGCCACATATTTCCCCAGTATTCCGCTATCATTGCCGAGGCCATTCGGAAACCGGGCGGAAGTTGAGTTGAGCAAAAGGAGATTTGTATTAAACGCTCCGGCATTGACAAAAATGATGCGCGCGGAGTATTCTATCACTTCTTTTGTTTTGGCATCGATCACGCGCACGCCCGTCGCTTTGCCTTTTTTGTCATCATATATAATGGAATGCACCACGGAAAAAGGTCGGAGGGTCATATTGCCTGTTCTTTCCGCCCAGGGAATTGTCGTTGAATTGCTGTTATAATAACCGCCAAATGGACAACCGCGCTGGCAGAGATTTCTTCCCTGGCATTTTCCTCTTCCCTGTTGCAGGTGAATGGGCTGTGGCTCGGTAAGATGGGCGCAGCGCGCATAGATCACATGCCTGTCCGCATAATTTTTGGCGACAAAATCCTTGAAGTAATTCTCCACGCAGGACAGTTCCAGCGCCGGAAGGAATTCTCCATCGGGCAGCGTGGCCAGTCCGTCCTTATTGCCGGATATCCCTGCAAATTTTTCCACATAACTATACCATGGTGCTATGTCTTTATAACGGATAGGCCAGTCAACAGCAAATCCATCGCGTGCGGGCCCCTGAAAATCGTAGTCGCTCCAGCGCTGGGTCTGGCGCGCCCACATGATGGATTTTCCCCCAACCTGGTAACCGCGGATCCAATCGAATGGTTTTTCCTGCACATAGGGATGCTCGTTATCTTTTACAAAAAAATGCATCGCGTCTTCCCGGAAGGCATAACAACGGCTGACTACCGGGTTCTGCTCCTGGATATCTGCGGGCACCTGTCCCCTGTGTTTGAATTCCCAGGGATACATGTTGGTGGTCGGATAGTCCTTCAGGTGTTTGACATCGCGGCCGCGCTCCAGCACGAGGGTCTTGAGCCCTTTTTCACAGAATTCTTTGGCCGCCCATCCGCCGCTCATACCAGAGCCGATGACGATGGCGTCGAAAGCGAGGTTTTCCTTGTTGTTACCCATGTTCGCTAGCTGTTTGCTTTTACCGGAACACAACCGTGATACCGGCCAGGCGCCATTTCATATACCTGGATCTTGGTTAAAAAATATTGAGAGGAAGTGAAACTCTGAATGGTCAGCCTTTTCGTGAGGTTGTAAAAGGCAGACAGTTCTTCAGGTATGTCTTTTTTATTTTCAATGTTTGTGAGCAACGCCGCTTTTTGTGCAGCCGTACTTTCTGCAAAACGGTTTCCCGTTTGTTTTTTGGCCAGGGCCTCGAACTGGTCCATTCCTTTCATGAATTTTTGCTGGTTATCTTTTGGCTGGCACTCATCCACCATCATCAGCACAAAAAGATGAGCGGAAAGATCATTGGCTCCCGGAGTTGCCGTTTTGGGAATAATGGTTTCCGTCAGGGATTTCATCAGTTTTTCCTGTTCACCACTGAGCGAGATGTTTTTTAGCGGTATCGTTGATCTGCCTTCTTCGTGTACGCAGGAAGGGACCAACACAGCGCCTGCAGAAAAAAACAATACATTGCGGATAACGGTACGCCTGTTCATTTTTTGCATGTTCATGTATAGGACACAAGTTATTGATTTATTGTGAGCCGTTCCTGAAAAATTGCAGAAATTGCAAAAACCGGATCCGCCTGAATTGGATTAATTAAAAATCCCCAAAATAAGAATCCTTGCCGGTAATGATCAATTAGTATTGGTTCCAGCATGAAGGTAATTTTGATCAGGCAAACCTAACTGCCCCATCAATATGAAAAAATTACCATTATTTTCCCTCATCATGCTCTTGGTATTGATGAGCTGTTCAAAGAAAGACGAAACGCCTGCGGCCCAGTTTTCTTTCAAAGCGGATGGAACGCTCTATACATTTAATGGTGACTATTATGCGCAAAAGGGTTCGCAGATCTCTCCCCAAACTTTTTTGCCAGGATTGTATTTTATAGGTCAAAATACAATTGACAATTCCCTCGGTACCTATATCATGACCAGTTCCCTGGACGTTGCCACCTATACGGCTTCTTTTGCTGTCCGGCTGAACAAAGTAGACTATGATTCCGCGGCTAATTGTTCCGTTACGATAACGAAACTGGTAAACAACCGGGCTACGGGTTTTTTTTCAGGTGAAGTTTATCTTCACAGGCAAATCCCAACCCCGGTCGTGATTTCAGATGGACAATTTGCAAACGTGCCTATTAGGCCGTAGTCCATTTTATTTGCTGCTCGACACTGGCTGACACTGGCGCAAGCGTGTCTGACGGGCACATCCAGAAAGTCACAAAAGAGATAAGTGAGTCAGACCGGCTTGTGCCAATAGGGTCTTGCTATTGCTTTAGCCTGCCACATCTTAACCATTTCATTTGATTATAAACATTGCAAGCCTGAGCATATTGCAAGAGGCCGGTTGTTACGACCACAGCACGCAGTTTAAGTAAAATTAGCCCGTCAAGGCACAAGCCGGTCTGACTAGCATGCGTAAGTGTAGAAGATGTTGACGTTGCCCGTCAGACACGCTTGCGCCAGTGTCAGCCAGTGTCAGCCAGTGTAGGAATGATAAATTGTATCAGCGATTTGCAGGTGTAGGACACCTAACGGCCATTCGTCGTAAGAATAACGTTAATTTTGCGTCTTTAAACGATGCAACCATTCATTATGAGAAAAGTCTCCCTGCTCTGCTTACTGGCCTTCACGGCCGGGGCGATATCCGCACAAAAAACGTCAACCTATCATGTAAAATCCCCTGATGGAAAGTTGGACGTGATCATCGAAACCGCTGCAAAAATCAGCTGGTCGGTCAGCTACGAACAGGAGCCCGTTATCAGGCCATCTTCGGTATCCCTGACGATCGGAGAAGGCGAAATCCTTGGTGACCATCCTATCCTGCTGCATGCCAAAACGGCGTCTGTGAATAGTAGTTTTCTCACACCTATCTACAGAAAGAAATCGGTAGTGGACAAGTACGATGAACTGAGCCTGGAATTCAAAGGAGGATATGGCATCATTTACCGGGCTTATGACGATGGCCTGGCTTACCGGTTCTTTACAAAAAGAAAGGGAGATATGACCGTTCAGTCGGAAGAAGCCAATTTTAATTTTGCGGATGACGATACCTGTTTTATTCCCTATGTCAGGGATTTCAGGGGTACCGATCAGTACAGTCAATCCTTTGAAGCAAATTACACGGAGGCGCCCATTTCAAAAATGAAACCGGATACCATCGGCTTTTTGCCGGTCCTGGTCAGGCAATCGAAAAATAAAAAAGTTCTCCTCACCGAGGCAGACCTTGAAGACTATCCCGGCATGTTCGTTGGCCTTCGCAGCGCATCGGAAAAAGGATTGAAGGGCGTATTTGCACCATACCCGATCGAAGAAATGCAGGGCGGATACAACATGATGAATACCCTGGCGGCTAAGCGTGCAGGTTATATTGCTCAGGTGAATGGAACCCGCAGTTTTCCCTGGCGGGTGGTCATCCTCAGCACCCGTGATGCAGATCTGGCCAATAGCGATATGATTCAAAAACTGGCCTCGCCTTCGCGTATCGGCGATGCGTCCTGGGTAAAGCCGGGCAAAGTGTCCTGGGACTGGTGGAATGACTGGAACATTTCCCATGTCGATTTCAAGGCCGGGATCAGCACGGAAACCTATAAATATTATATCGATTTTGCTGCGGCCAACAAACTTGAATACATCATCATGGATGAAGGATGGAGCAGTGTGCTGGACCTGATGAAACTTTCCGGCAAGATCAATTTACAGGAGATCGTGGATTACGGGAAACAAAAAAATATCGGGGTGATCTTATGGGCCTCCTGGTATTCTGTATGGCAGAAAACAGATGAAGCGTTCTCCAAATATGCCGCTATGGGCATCAAAGGATTCAAGATCGATTTTATGGACCGCGACGACCAGAAAATGGTGGCTTCATTGTATACGATCGCGATGAAGGCCGCTGGTCATCACCTGCTTATTGACCTGCATGGCATGTACAAACCCACGGGGATGCAAAGGACCTTTCCGAATGTGATCGGTTTCGAGGGCGTAAAAGGAATGGAAAATGTGAAATGGACGCCAAACGATGACGTGCCCAGATACGATCTCAGTATCCCTTTCATCCGGATGGTCGCGGGACCGATGGACTATACGCCGGGGGCTATGCGCAATGCGACGAAAGCCAGCTTCCGTCCGGTCAATTCCATGCCGATGAGCCAGGGAACACGCTGTCACCAACTGGCGATGTACACGATCTATGAAGCTCCCCTGCAAATGCTTTCCGATAATCCAACCATCTATATGAAGGAACAGGAGTGCACGGACTTTATTTCCAAAATACCCACGCGGTTCGATGAGACCGTGGCCCTCGATGGACAAGTGGGTGAATATATTGCTCTGGCCAGGAAAAAAGACCATGACTGGTTTGTTGCCGCTATGGGCAACTGGACGCCCCGTGACCTGACCATCGATCTTTCTTTTTTGGGCGAGGGAAATTTTGTGGCGGAGATTTTTAAGGACGGACTCAATGCGGACCGGGATGCCACAGACTATAAAAAAGAAACCCTCAGGGTTTCAGCAAAAGACAAATTGCTTATTCATCTCTCCAATGGAGGCGGTTGGGCGGGGAGGATTTATCCGGAGGGTGGAAAATGAGAAATAAGAAATAAGGAATAAGAAAGTGAAAGGATTTTGGCGCAATCAATCCCGCAAATCCTGATTAATATTGCAGATGAGCTTTTGGAGCAGATTATTCGAGGCAAAACAGCCAGCAAATCCTGAAACGCCACCGCTGACTTTCAAAAGGCGCGTGGCGGCGCTCGGAAATCTCCCGAAATTCTTCCGGCTGGTTTGGCAGACCAGCCCCTCACTGACGCTGGCGAATGCCCTGCTCCGCATTCTGAAATCTGCAACACCCGTAGCTATTTTATACGTCGGCAAACTCATCATCGACCAGGTGGTTGCATTGAGCCATGGAACTCCTCATGCCTCTCATAGTCTCTTGTGGAAACTGGTGGCCCTCGAATTCCTGATCGCCCTCATTTCCGACGTATTGAACAGGGCAATTGCGTTGATGGATGGGTTGCTTGGCGATCTGTTCTCCAATGAAACATCAGTCAAGATCATGGCGCATGCGGCCACG
>Ga0193728_1000233_pt1 | contig 26044 bp, 25 predicted proteins | sample U1c1metaG_FD_143037 | JGI IMG/M metagenome (GOLD analysis project Ga0193728, IMG submission 143037) | Soil microbial communities from a riparian zone of the East river system, Colorado, United States - U1c1 | ecosystem: Environmental > Terrestrial > Soil > Riparian zone | place: USA: East River... | reverse complement strand
CGCGCGGCCAGCGCTCGGCGGCGATCGCGAACGCCTCCTGGGCGGCCTCCTCGGCGAGGTCGATGTCGCCGAGGAAGCCGATCAGCGCCGCCAGCACGCGCCCGGAGTGATCGCGAAACGTCTGCTCGAGGGAGACCGTCACTCCGCGATCGGGCGGATCTCGATCGCGCCGCCCATGCTCGCCGCGGGTATGCGCGCGGCGAGCTCAATCGCCGCGTCCAGATCGTCGGCCTCGTAGAACAGATATCCGCCGAGCGCCTCCTTGACCTCGACGAACGGGCCGTCGGTGGTGAGCGTCCGCCCGTCCTGCACGCGCACGGTGGTCGCCGTCTCTGGAGGCTGCATCCGCACGCCGGAGGTCGCGTGCGGGTCTTCGTTGATCGCTTGATACGCACCGTAGACCGCGCCCTGCTCGGCCTCGGACAGGTCCTCCCACTCCGGCGAGCCCGGCAGCGGGGTCGTGCCCTGGTGGATCAGCAGCATGTACTTCATGGGGAACTCTCCTTCGTAGGGTACGTGGATAGTCCCCTCTAAGACGAACGGAGAGCCCGAAAATCGACAACACCTGTGGGTTGACGCCCCCTCGAATTCATGTTACTCTTGGTAACGCGAAATATGGAGGGCGTAATCTACCAAAGAGATACTACGGGAGGGCGTCTGCGTGCGGAGCTGCGGCTGCACCCGGCGGACGAAGCTCCGCGCAAGCGCTCGCGAGCACGACATACTTCTCATCAGATGAATCCCCTGCAGATCGACATAGCCGGGATTCGCGCCACCGCCGCGTTGGGAGCCGCCCGCACGGCCGTCGTGGCGCTGACGATCTGCGCCGGGCTGACGGGCGCCGCACAGGCGGAAACCGTCGCCTCGATCTCGCCCTCCCTGTCACCCAACCGGCTGAAAGCCAGGGCTTCCCTCACGTTCACGATGCGCTTCTCGGGCGGTCAGTTCGGCGTCCCTGCTCCCGTTAGCCGATCGGTCGTACGGTTCCCGGCCGGACTGACACTCGACATCCCCCATCTGAGCAGCTGCCCCGCCGCGCGCCTGCGCTCCCGCGGAGCGAGCGGCTGCCCCGCGCGATCGCAGATCGGCCACGGACATGCGCTCGTGGAGACGCACGCGGGGACCGAGAACATCACCGAGGAAGCCACCCTATGGGCGTTCCTCGGCCCGCCTCACAACCTGCAGCCCACGTTCGAGATCCTCGCTCAGGGCTACACCCCGCTCTACGAACGCAAGGTCTTCATCGGGGTAGTGCTCCCAGCCGACGCTCCCTACGGGGAAGAGCTGCAGATGTCGATCCCCCCGATCCCCACGCTCATGTTCGAGCCCGACGCCTCGATCGTCACCTTCTCGCTCACGATCGGCCCCACCGGACGCCACCGGACGCGCGGCGCGACCGCGATCCTCATGCCCGCGAGCTGCCCTGCGGGCGGCTTCCCGTTCGCCGCCGAAACCACCTACGTCGACGGTTCCACCGGCGACGCGCTCGCCACGACCCCCTGCCCGACATGAGCGCCTCGGCGAGAATCGGCCGAGCCTTCATGGCCCTGGCGATATGTCTGCTCGCGCTGGGGACGCTCGCGCCACTCAGCGCCGGCGAGGGCGTCGCCTCGGGCCCGTCGGCGCACACCTCACGGACGATCTCCCTGAGCGAGACCGGACACCTGCACCTCACCAGCAAACACAACTTCACGCTCAACGAGCGGGGCTCGGCGTCGGGTACGGTCGCGGGCACGATCTACGTGCACCTCACCGCGGTCTCCTCGACCCGTGTGACGGCCGAAGTCAACATCTATGCGCACGGAGCCTCGTTCTCGGGCAACGGCAACGCGAGCTATCACCGGGGAAGCACGACGGCCAGCTTCGCCGGCTCGATGTCGATCAACCGCGGCACCGGCAGCTACGCCCACGTGCACGGGTCGGGGCTGAGCTTCAGCGGCACGATCGCCGAATCGAGGAACGACGCGATCACCGTGCACGTAAGCGGCAGGGTGTCGGCCTGATGCGGGTCGCCGGGGATCTCCTCCGGCGCGTCCCCGGGCATTGAATCGAGACACCGTGCTGGAGCTGCGCAACCTCGTCAAGCACTACCCGGCGGTCGGCGGCGAGGCGATACGCGCCGTCGATGACGTATCGCTGACGGTCGCCCCCGGCGAAACCGTCGCGCTGTATGGGCCGAGCGGATCGGGCAAGACGACGCTGCTGCTGATGGTGGCGATGCTGCTGGAACCCACCGCCGGCACGATCCTGATCGGCGAGCGCGACATCTCCACGCTCTCCGAGCACGAGGCCTCGCACTTCAGGCTCTCAGAACTGGGGTTCATCCGCCAGAGCTTCGACCTCCTGCCGGGCGTCAGCGCGATCGACAACGCGACGCTGAAGCTGCTCAAGACCCGGCGCTGGCGTGAGGCCCGGCGCGAGATCGCGCCGCTGCTGCAGCGTCTCGGACTGGGCGAGCGCATGCGCCACCGCTCGGAGACGCTCTCGATGGGCGAGCGCCAGCGGGTGATGATCGCGCGGGCGCTCTCCACCGCGCCGCGCCTGCTGCTCGCCGACGAGCCGACCGGGAGCCTCGACAGCCGCCGCGGGCGCGAAGTGCTCGAGCTGCTGCGCGAGCTCAGCCGCGAGCGCGAGGTCGCCGCGGTGATCGTCAGCCACGACCCGATGGCAGCCGAGTACGCCGATCGCGTGCTCGCGTTGCGCGACGGACAGCTTGACGAGTACGCACCCAATCACGACGTCTATGCGCGGCGATGAGCCCGTTCAACGCCCTGCATCTCTACCGCGTGCGCCTGCGCGCGCGGTTCTGGCAGGAGTGCTTCGCGGTCCTCGGCATCGCCGCCGGGGTCGCGCTGCTGTTCGCCTCGCAGGTGGCCAACTCGAGCCTGCAGAGCTCGGTCTCGGAGCTCTCGCGCGGGATCGCCGGTAGCGCGACGCTGCAGCTGCTGGCGCGCGATCCGCACGGCTTTCCCGCCGCCACGCTCGCGCGCGTGCGCGCGATCCCCGGCGTGCGCGTCGCCGCGCCCGTGCTGGAATCCGGCGCGCAGGCGAGCGGCCCGCGCGGCAGCGCCTCGGTGCAGCTGATCGGCGCCGACAAGAGTCTCTCCGCGCTCGGCGGCGCGCTCGTGCGCGGCACCGACCTGCGGCCGTTCGGTGACGTTGGCGCGGTCGTGCTGCCCGCGCCGTTGGCCCGCCGGCTCGGCGCGAGGAGGTTCGGCCAGGAAGTCAACTTCACGCTCGACGGGCGCACGGCCGAGGCGCCGTTGTACTCCCAGCTGCACGCCGGCCAGGTGGGAGCGCTCGTCGACAGCCCCGTGGCGATCGTGCCGCTCTCGCTGGCGCAGGCAATGACGGGGCTCGGCGCCCGCTTGAGCCGCATCTTGATACAGCCCGCCGCGGGCTCGCAACCGCGCGTGCGCGTGGCGCTCGAGCGCTTGGCGGCGGGACGAGAGAACGTCGAGGCGGTCGACTACGAACAGCAACTGTTCGCCAAGGCGGCCGCGGCGAGCAACCAGTCGACCGCGCTGTTCGCGGCGATCAGCGCGCTCGTGGGGTTCCTGTTCGCGTTCAACGCCGTGCTGCTCACCGTCCCCCAGCGCCGCCGCCTCATCGTCGATCTGCGCCGCGACGGCTACACCCCGCGAACGGTGATCGCGGTCTTGCTGCTCGACGCCGCCGTGCTCGGGCTGGTCGCGTGCGCGCTCGGGCTGGCGCTCGGCGAGGAGCTCTCGATCCACGTGCTGCACTCCAACCCGGCCTTCCTCTCGCTCGCCTTCGCGGTCGGCTCGGAGCGCTTCGTCAGCTGGCAGAGCGTCGCCTTCGCCATCGCCGGCGGGATGGGAGCGGCGATCGTGGCGGTGCTCACGCCGCTGCGCAACATTCTCTCGCGCGATCCGCTCGCCGCGCTCGGGCTGCGGCAGAGCCCGGGCGATGACGAGGGCGGTCGCAGCGCTCCCGTGGGCGCTACACCCGCGCGCGCGGCGCTGGCGGGAGTGGCGTGCCTGATCGCCGCCACCGCGATCCTGCTCGCCGCGCCCGACGCGGCGATCCCCGGGATGGTGCTGCTCGTGGCGGCGCTATTGCTCGTGCTGCCGTTCGCGCTCGACCTCACGCTCATGCTCGTCGGCCGGCTCGCCCGTCTGAGCGCGGGCGTCGTCCCGCACGTCGCCACGATGGAGCTGGGCGCCGCCGGAGCGCGCGCCGTTGCGATCGCCGCGACCGGCGCGATCGCGATCTTCGGCAGCGTCGCGATCCAGGGCGCCCACGGCGACCTGCTCCACGGCCTCGAAAACGCCGCGCGGGACATGAACGCCGCCACCGACGTGTGGGTCTCCCCCGCCGGCTCCTACAACCTGCTCAACACCACCCCGTTCGCGCCCGTCGAGCGCGCGAAGCTCGAACATGTCGCGGGCGTGCGCGCGGTCGGCCTGTATCGCAGCGGACTGCTCGACTACGGGCAGCGGCGGATCCTCGTGATCGCCCCACCGGCGCAGGCGAGGCCGCTGCTGCCCGCGACCCAGCTCGTGCACGGCGACCTGCACAGCGCCGAAGCGCGCGTGCGCGCCGGCGGCTGGCTCCTGCTCTCGCAGGCGATCGCCACAGAACACCACCTGCACATCGGCCAGGCGCTAAGCCTACCCACGCCCGTCCCGCGGACGCTGCGCATCGCGGCGCTCTCCACGAACATCAGCTGGGCGCCCGGCGCGATCGTGATGAATGCCGACGATTATGCGCGCGCGTGGGGAACCGACGACGTGAGCGCTTACAGCATCCTGCTGAATCCCGGCGTCCCACCCGCGCGGGCGGTGCTCGACATCCGACGCGCCCTCGGCCCGCACTCGGGCCTGGCGGTCCAGACCGCGGCGCGGCACACGCTGCGCCAGAGCGCGCTCAGCCGCCAGGCGCTCGCGCGTCTGACCCAGATCGCGACGCTGATCCCGATCGTCGCGGTGCTCGCGATGGCCGCGGCGATGGGCGCGATGATCTGGCAGCGCCGCCCGCGCCTGGCCAAGCTCAAGCTGGAGGGGCTCCCGCGCGCGGACCTGTGGCACACGATCCTGCTCGAGAGCCTCCTGCTGCTGGGCGTCGGCTGCCTGACCGGGGCGGTCTTCGGCCTCTACGGCCAGCAGCTGGCCGATCGCGCGCTCGCGCAGACGATCAACTTCCCCGTCGTCTACTCCGTCACGGCGCTCACCGCGCTGTCGAGCCTCGCGCTGATGACGGCGACCGCGCTGGCGATCCTCGCGGTGCCGGGCTGGTTCGCGAGTTCTGTGCCCGCATCGCTCGCCCTGCAAGACTGAGTAACGAGATGGCACGCGGGGAGCCACAGCGTTCCTACAAACAGGTCGCGCGCGCGAAGGCGCAGGAGCAGACACGCGAGACGTTGTTGCAGGCGGCTACCGAAGAGGTCGAGCGGGACAGCTGGACGCAGGCGTCGTTGGAGTCGGTGGCCGGGCGCGCCGGCGTCAGCAAGCAGACGGTGCTGCGCCATTTCGGCTCCAAGCAGGGCCTGCTCGACGCCGTCATCTCGCGCACGAGCTCGCTCGTGGTCAAAGAACGCAACCAGGCCCCGATCGGGGACATTCCCGGCGCGGTCGCCAATTTGATGCACCACTACGAGCGCTACGGAGACATCATGGTCCGCCTGCTGCCCTACCGCGACGCGGTCGTCCGCGTCATGGGCAGCGAGAGCCGTCGTCGCAACCCGCTCACGCGCGCCGTCGACCACGGCCACGAGGTGCACGAAGAATGGGTCCTGCGCACGTTCGAGCCGCAGCTCTCAAACCTCGATCCGCGCACGCGCGAACGGCGCCTGGCGCAGCTGGTGGCGATATGCGATGTGTATGTGTGGAAAATCCTGCGGCGCGACATCGGCCTGGAGCGGGCGCACGTCGAAGAGGCGGTCGTGGAGATGATCGAGCGGCTCCTCGCCCCCGACGACGTCTCCCCCACGTGATTTATGCGCCTGCTCGTCTACACCTCGCCCGCGCGCGGACACCTGTACCCGGTGACGCCGATCGCAGCCGAGCTCGCCGCGCGCGGGCACGACATCCACCTCTACGGGCTCGCCAACGAACTCGCACACCTCGAACCCTTGGGGATCGCGGGTTCGCCGATCGACCCCGCGATCGAAGCGATCGAGATCCTCGATTGGCAGGAGCGCTCGCTGCGCGGGGCCGGCATGTCGGCGCTGAGGACATTCGCACAGCGCTCCCTGCACGAGGCCCCCGACCTCGCTCGGGCGATCGAGCGACACGACCCGGACCTGCTCGTGATCGACATCAACTGCTGGGGCGCCGCCACCGTAGCCGAGTCCTCGGGGCTGCCCTGGGCGATGTTCGCCCCCTACCTGCTGCCACTGCGCTCCCGTGACGCTCCACCGTTCGGGATGGGCCTGCGCCGCAGAGGCGGTCCCGCCGGCAGAATCCGTGACGCGATCGTCGCTCGCATGGTCGGCGCGAGCTGGGATCGAATGGCCATGCCGACGATCAAGCAGCTGCGCGCCGAGCACGGACTGCCCGCGGTCGCGCAGTTCGACGATCTGTTCGCCTGCCCTCAGCTGCTGCTCTCGCTCACCGCCGAGGGCTTCGAGTATCCACGCGGCGACTGGCCGGCGAACGTGCGCCTCGTGGGATCCGTCAACTGGTCCCCGCCGCAGCCGGTGCCCGCGTGGCTGCAGGCACTATCCGATCCACTGGTGCTCGTCACGTGCTCGACCGAGCGTCAGCGCGACAAGCGCCTGCTGCATGTCGCACTGGAAGCGCTGCCCGCGCGCGGCATGTCGGTGATCGGCACCACCGCCGCCCACGACCCCGACGAGTTCGACGTCCCGCCGGGAAGCAGGGTTGCGCGCTTCGTCTCCCACGACGCGATCCTGGAGCGCGCGGTGTGCGTGGTCTGTCACGGCGGCATGGGCATCACCCAGAAGGCCCTCGCCGCCGGGATCCCGGTTGTCGTCGTTCCGTTCGGGCGCGACCAGCTCGAGACCGCCCGTCGCGTGGAGTTCGCCCGTGCGGGGGTGCGCCTCACACCCCGCCGCCTGACACCCGCCCGGCTCGCAGACGCGGTCGCCACGGCGATCGAATGCCGCGGCCGAGCGCGACGCGTGAGCCGCGCCTACACGGCCGCGGGCGGCACAGCGGCCGCCTGTGAGGCGATCGAGACGATCGCCTCCACACACATTCCGGGGGCATACAGGGGCGCCGCTAGGATGCGATCCGAGTGATGTCCATTGCCCCTACCCGTTCTGCCGATACCCCCGAGCGGGGATCGAGCGCCGATTCAAGCGCTATTGCAGCCCGCGATCTGCGGCGTACGTTCAAGGGCGATGTCGATGCCGTGCGCGGGATCGACCTGGACGTGGCTCCAGGGGAGATCTTCGGGTTTCTAGGACCGAACGGCGCCGGCAAGACCACGACCGTGCGCATGCTGTGCACGCTGCTGCCCCCCACCGCCGGCAGCGCGCATGTCGGCGAGTTGAACGTGGTCGAGAATCCCGCGGCTGTGCGCCGGCGGATCGGCGTCGCGCTGCAGGAGATCGGCCTGGACCCGTTGCAGACCGGACGCGAGCTGCTCGAGCTGCAATGTGGGCTGTACGGGATCGTCGGCGCCCGGGCGCGCGCACGGGCGCAGGAGCTGCTCGAGCTCGTCGGCCTGCTCGACGCCGCCGAGCGGCGCACGAAGACCTACTCCGGAGGAATGAAGCGACGGCTGGACCTCGCCAGCGCGCTCGTGCACTCGCCCGACGTGCTGTTCCTGGACGAGCCCACCACCGGTCTCGATCCCGCCTCGCGGCTGACCGTCTGGGAGGAGGTGCGGCGCATCAACGCGCAGGGCACGACCGTGTTCCTGACGACGCAGTACATGGAGGAGGCCGACCAGCTGTGCGACCGTGTGGCGATCATCGACAACGGGCTGATCGTCTCGCAGGGCACGCCCGAGGAGCTCAAGTCTCAGCTCGGCCACGACGTCGTCTCGGTCGAGCTCGACGGCGCGGACATCGACTCCACGCAAGCCGCGATCGGCGAGGTGGACGGTCTGGAGCGCGTCGTGACGGGGCGCGACAGTCTGGCGCTGTATCTGGAAGACGGCCCCGGCTCGATCGCCGAGATCGTGCGACGCCTCGACGGCGCGCAGATCCGCGTCGGCGCGATCTCCGTTGCGCGGCCCTCGCTCGACGACGTGTTCCTGCGGGCCACGGGACGGCGGCTGGAGGGCGACCATGAGGAGAGTCGCGAGGAGCAGAACGCATGACCGAGGTGCTGCTGCTCGGCCGCCGCGCGGTCCGCGAAGTGATCCGCCTGCCCGCGGCGACCGTCCCGACGCTGTTCATCCCCCTGTTCTTCCTGGCGGTCAACATCGGGCAGATCTCCAAGACGTTTCCTTCGAGCACGCCATTCCTGCACGGCCAGGGCTATGTCGGATTCCAGCTGCCCGTGTCGCTGATGTTCGCCGTCTGCACCGCCACCTCGGGCCTGGCGCTCGTCACCGAGATCGACCTCGGCTACTTCGACAAGCTGCTCGTGGCGCCGATCCGGCGCTCGTCGATCATCTTCGGGCGCCTCGCCGCCGACATGGTGCGAGGATTGGCCGTCGCGACGCTCGTGCTGCTCGTGGCGCTGGCGTTCGGCATGCAGGTTCGCAGCGGCATTCCCGGCGCGCTCGTGCTGGTCCTCCTCGCCGCCCTGTGGGGCGTCGCCTACGCGGGCATCGGCATGCTCGTCGCGCTGCACACCCGCAACGTCCAGGCTACGAACGCGAGCTTCCTGGTCTTCTTCCCCCTGCTGTTCCTCACCCCCAACTTCGTGCCCTTCGAACTCCTCACCCCGCTGATGGAGGCGCTCGCGCGGGCCAACCCGGTCAGCTACGTGATCGAAGGACTGCGCTCGCTCGTGCTCGAAGGCTGGGTGCTGGACAAGCTCGCGATCTGCTTCGGCGTGATCGTCCTCACCGGGCTCATCCTCACCTGGCTGTCGGTGCGAGCGATCGACGGCTACGACCGCTGAGGCTCTGCATCGGCTGCGGGCACGGGTTCCCGAGCGAGCTGGTGGCGCACGCGGTCGCGCACCTCGGCATAGCGCAGCGCCTCGTAGGAGATCAGCGCGACCAGCAGCGCGGCGAGTATCCCCAGCGTCGCCAGGGCCGGCAGCGTCGCGCCGGCCGGTAGCAGCGCGAGCAGGACGAGCGCGCACAGCAGACGCCGCCGGTTGAGCGTGTGCATGTTGCGCAGCCGGAACGCGACGTGCGCGAGCAGATACATCGCCGCGCCGCCGAGCAGAGCGACCGCCGGGACAAGCCCGAGCGGATTGTCCACACCGGCGATCGTGCGCTTCATCCCGACGGCGATCAGGGCGATGCCGGCGACCATCGGCAGGTGCAGATATGAGTAGGAGTCGCGCGCGATCTCGTTGCGCTCACGCCCCTCGCGCGCTTTCGCCAGGCGCCGCCCGGCGACGATCGCGACGACGTCGAAGTAGGCCCACCACAGGGTCGCGGCGATCACCATCCCCAGCACCGCGGCTACGACGACGCCCGCGCCGATCGTGGCTCGTGCCCCGACGCCGATCGCGACGATCGACTCACCCAGCGCGATGATCACGATCAGCCCGTGACGCTCGGCGAAGTGTCCGGGCACGAGCTTCCAACCCTCGGCGCCGAACAGCAGCGGACCGCCCATGTCGAATACGAGCGCCAAGCCCCACAGCCCGAGCGCCAGCGCGCCGGAGGTGAACGCGGCGAGGAGCAGCAGGCCTACGCCGAACGCGGTGCTGGCGGCCAGGCCGACGACCGAGTGGCGCAGCGCCTCGTCCTCGTGGCTGGCGAGCATGAACAGAACGATGTGCGCGGCGCGCACCGCCCCGTATGCGCAGACGAACAGCAACGCCTCCGAGCCGAACGCGCCCGGCACGCACAGCGCGCACACCAGGAACGCGGCCATCGCCGCGAACATCGCCAGGCGCACCGCGCCCTCCTCCGGGTCGAGAACGCTCGTCAGCCACGCGTACCCAACCCACGACCACCACAACACGCCGAGCACGAGCAGGCCCTTGAGCATGCCTTCCCAGGTGGGCGTGTGCGCGATCAGCGTCGTGCACTGCGTCAGCGCGAGCACGAAGACGAGGTCGAAGAACAGCTCCAGCGGCGTCACCCGCTCGCCGTCACGCAGCACGGGGCTGACATTCAGACGGCGGGGCATCCGGCTGGGTGAGGGAGCAGTGCTCACCCAGCCATCTTGACAAGCCGCGCCGCGACCCACCGTCGGCCCCAACCGCTACGGGCCGCCGCAACCCTCGGTACGGCGGCCCGGCTGCGGCGCGCGGTTTACTTCTTGGGGCAGGGCGCCTTGTACAAGGTGGTCACGGTCGCGCCGGTGGCGAATGTGATTTCCGACTTGACCGGGAACCCGCCATGGGGACACTTCTTGGGCAGCGTGCCGTAGGAGACCGTCTTCTTGCCCTTCTTGTATGCCGCACCGACCTTGATGTTGATCGATTCGGTCGACACCGGCGGCGCGCCGGGAACCGACTGCACGAGCTGGACCGCGGTGTTGAGCTCAGGGCCGTAGGGAGCTTTCGCGGTCATGATGTGCCCTTGCGCAACCAGCAGCTGGGCCGAGATCGGGGAGGCCGCGTTGGCGTAGAACTGCAGCCCACCGCCGGGCGCGAAGAACGCCTGCAGCGTCGCCCTCTCTTTGACGAGTTCGCCGCCGATCGGATCGACGACGCCGGCGCTGCCCACCGGGCTGGCCTGCGACTTCTTGGGGCAGCCGCTCGGGCCGATGTTTTCGAGCGTCGCCGGTGCACACTTCACGAACCCTGCCGAATTGATCTTCGTGCCCTTCGGCAGGAAGAAGTTGACGTGCGTGATCTGCGACACGACCCCGCCGGTCGATTCGGTGCCTTTGAGCGTGTATTTGGCTTCGAGCGCCGCGCCCGCGCCGAGTTTGTTGCCCGTCCCCGGAAAGCCCTTGATCGGGACCGCTTTGGCGATGAGCGTCACCGTCGGACACGGTCCGGGAGTGCTGCAGGTCGACGCCGATGAGACGGCCGGCAGGACGAAGGCGGCCAGGCCGAGCATGGCCAGACAGGCGGACGTTCTGCGCATCTGACGAGGGATTTCGATTGTGCGCATGTTGGGCTCCTTGTAGTGGTCTACCCATAGAACCCCCGACAACCGCTCTAGTAGCGGTTCAGGCGCCGGGAACAGCCGTCGCTTCGCGCATAGCCCCGGGTCCCGGCTCGGCACGGACGTCGCGCGCGCCCAGCGGCTCACCGCAGCGCGTGCACACGCGAGGCCCCTCCCCCAGCTCTCCGCCGCAACCCTTGTGGCGAATGACGATCGGCGGGCCGCCCGGCGCCGCATAGCGGTCGCCCCAGCGCAGCAGCTCGACGATCACCGGCCACAGGTCCACGCCCTTGTCGGTCAGGCGGTACTCGTAGCGCAGTGGGCGCTCGCTGTAAGGGACCTTCGTCAGGATGTCCTCACCGACGAGCCGCTCCAACCGCGTGCTCAGCACGTTGCGAGCGACGCCGAGGTCGCGTTGCAGCGCGTCGAAGCGGTGCACTCCCAGGAACACGTCGCGCAGCACCAGGAACGTCCAGCGCTCGCCGACCAGCTCCAGCGTGCGGGCAATCGAGCAGTTTTGATTGCCGTAGTCGGACCCGAGCATCCCGCGAGCACGATATCAGTGGTTAGTTGCATCACACAACTCGCCAGGCGGGCGTTCCAAGGGCCCGGGTCGTTGCGCGAAGGCGGGCCTACGCCCCGCCGCCGGCGGCGCGAGCGGGGACCTCGCCCCACAACTGCTCCAGCCGGTAGTACTCGCGCGTGGCGGGCGTGAATATGTGCACGACCACGTCGAGATAGTCCATCAGGATCCAGTCGCCCTTGCTGAACCCCTCAACGCGGCGGGGCAGCGTGCCATGCTCGCGCTTGCAGCCTTCGAGGATGCCGTCGTGGATCGCTTTGGTCTGACGCTCGGTGTTGCCCGAGCAGATCAAAAACCAGTCGGTGTAGCCGAGCACATCGCGCAGGTCCAGCTCAACCACCTCGCCGGCCTTCTTGTCGGCCGCATACCGCACGATCTCGCTGAGCAGCTCCTGCGAGCCCAACGATGCTCCAGGCTGGATCGACTCCCCACTCTGCGCCGACTCCCGGCCCGGCATCGATCGCTCGGAGCTCACACCGCACCGCCGGTCGCGGCCGCTGAGGCGCCCGTCGCGCGATACAGGCCGTGCTCGGCGATGTAGCCGGCGACGGGCACCCCCACCAATTCATCCACGGGCGCACCGGCGGCGAGGAGACCCCGCACCGCCGAGGAGGATGTCGCGATGCGAGCCATCCGCAGCAGGGTCATCCGCGGTGGCGGGTCGAGTCCCGGCGCGGTCACCGGCGCCAATGCCCGGCGCACGTCCTGTGAGTCCAGCTCGTCGCGCTGGGCCACCGCCAGTCCCACCATCCCCAGCAACCGCTTCGGCTCGTGCCAGTTCGGCAGCGTACGCGCGGTGTCCGCTCCCACGATCAGCGTCAGCTCGGCGTTGGGGTGGGCGTCATGGATGGCCTGCACGGTATCCACGGTATAGGACGTTCCCCCGCGTTCGATCTCCAGCGCCGAGACCTCCAAGCCGGGCTCCTCGGCAACCGCCAACCGGCACATTGCCAGGCGATGCTCGGGGCCGGGATCTTCGCGTACGTTCGGCTTGTTCGGGGCCACGCAGGCCGGCATCAGCAGCACCCGCTCGAGGCCCAGCTGCGCGCGCGCGTGGCGCGCCAATGCGACGTGCCCGATGTGCGGCGGGTTGAACGTCCCGCCGAGGATGCCGATGCGCTCCACGGGGTCGCTCGTTCAGGACCTGACGTGCCCGTCACCCGTGACGAGGTACTTGTAGGTGCACAGCTCGCGCAGCCCAATCGGCCCACGCGCATGCAGCTTTTGGGTGGAGTTGCCGATCTCCGCGCCCATCCCGAACTCACCCCCGTCGGTGAACCGTGTGGAGGCGTTTACATACACGCACGCGGCGTCCACCCCGAGCTGAAACGCGCGCGCGGCACCGGTGTCACGCGTGAGGATCGCCTCGGAGTGCCCGGACCCGTAGCGCCCGATGTGTTCGATCGCCTCCTCCACCGAGTCGACCACGCCGACAGCCAGGGTAAGCGCCAGGTACTCGGTCGCCCAGTCCTCCTCGGTGGCCGCGGGCAACGCCGGTGAGACGATCTCGCGCGTGCGCGCGTCCGCGCGCAAGCTCACGCCGTCAGCCGTCAGCGACGCGGAGATCCGCGGCAGAAATTCCTCCGCGACGGCCTCGTGCACGAGCAGCGTCTCGGCCGCGTTGCACACTCCCGGACGCTGGGTCTTGGCGTTCAGCACGATCGCCTCCGCGCGGTCCAGGTCGGCGGAGGCGTCGACGTACACATGACAGTTGCCCGAGGCCGCATAGATGACGGGCACCGTGGCCACCTCCTGCAGCGCGCCCTTCAGCCCCTCGCCACCGCGGGGAATGATCAGATCGACCGTGTCGTTCTGTCTCGCCAGCTGCGCGAGCTCCTCGTGTCCGCCACCGGAGAGGAGCCCGATGCACCCCTCGGGCAGCCCTGCCGCGACGGCAGCCTCGGAGGCGATCCGCGCGAGCGTCGCGTTGGAGTGAGCCGCCGTGGAAGATCCGCGCAGGACGATCGCGTTGCCCGACTTCACACACAGCGCGGTCGCGTCGATCGTAACGTTGGGCCGCGCCTCGTACACGACCGCGACCACGCCCAGCGGCACCCGCACCCGGCGGATGTCCAATCCGTTGGGCAGCCGCCGCCCCTCGACGACCTCACCGACGGGGTCGGGCAGCGCGACGATCTGCCCGACCGCACCGGCGATCGAGGCAATCCGAGCCGCGTCCAGCGCCAGCCTGTCCAGCAGCGCGTCGTTGAGGCCCGATTCGCGCCCGGACTCCATGTCCAGCGCATTCGCCGCGAGGATCTCCTCGGTGCGCTCGACCAGCGCCAGCGCGATCCCGGCGAGGGCGGCGTCCTTGCGCGCGGTGTCGATCTGCGCCAACTCTCGCGCGGCCCGCCGAGCCGCGCCACAGATGTCCGTGACGGATGAGATGGCTGTTGCCATGGCCCTACAGGGTAGGGGGCTCAGTCCAGGACCAGATAATCCCGATGAACGGCCTCGTCGGTCGCGCGCGGCAAAAGCTCGCGCACCGCCACCGACTGCATGCCCATCACCTGGCGCAGCTCCGGCGCGGAGTAGTTGCAGATGCCCTTGCCGACCACGCCCGCCGGGCGCGGTGCCCCCCCGCCCGCGGCTCCGTCTCCGTCGCGCACCGCGATCTCGACCGCGTCGCCCGCGTCGAACTCGCCATCGACCGCAACGATGCCGACCGGCAGCAGGCTGGCGCTGCCCTCGCGCACGGCACGTGCCGCACCGGCGTCGATCGTCAGCGTGCCACGCGCGGGACGGGCGTACTTGAGCCACAGCTTGAACGAGGAGTAGCGGGCCTCGCGTGCCTGAAACCGCGTCCCGGCGCGCCCGCCCGTGAGCACGGTGCGCAGCGCGTGCTCGTCCAGGCCATTGCAGATCGTCGTCGCGATCCCGGCGGCCGTGGCCATGTCGGCGGCGACGACCTTGGAGCGCATGCCACCCGAGCCCAACGGCGAGGTCGTGTGGCCGATCTCGAGCTCCTGCAGGGCCGCGAACTCGGTCACGTCGGCGATCAGCCGCGCGTCCGGGCGCAGGCGTGGATCGGCGGTGAACAGACCGTCGATGTCGGTCAGCAGGATCAGCTCCTCAGCGCCGATCAGCACGGCGACCTGGGCGGCGAGAAAGTCGTTGTCGCCGAAGGAGATCTCGTCGGTGGCGGTGGTGTCGTTCTCGTTGATGACCGGCAGCACCCGCCAGGCCAGCAGCGTGGCGAGCGTCTGGCGGGCGTTCAGATAGTGGGTGCGCGCGGACATGTCGAAAAACGTCAGCAGCACCTGCGCGCTAGTCACGCCGCGGGCGCGTAGCAGCTCGTCATACACCCGATACAACTTGCCCTGCCCGACCGCACTGGCGGCCTGCAGTTCGCCGATGGCGCTCGGCCGCTGGGGCAGCCCCATCGTGCGCATACCCCGCGCGATCGCGCCGCTGGTGACAAGGAGCGCCTCATCGCCGCGGCCATGCAGCTCAGCGGCGGCGTCGCACACGCGCGCGAGCGCATCCTCGCGCAGCTCGCCGTCGGAGTCGGCGACGACGGATGAACCGAGCTTGATCACCACACGTTTCATTGTTCAGAGCCTACGCGGACACACCAGGATCCAGCTCGAAGACGACTCCGGCGATACGCACCTCATCGCCCGCGACAAACCCCTCTCGCTCGAGTGCGTCAAGCACACCGATGCGACGCAGGCGTTCCTCCACATAGGCGAGGGCATCCTCGTTGTCGACGTCGTAGCGACTCAACAGCCGCTGCACCCCGCGACCGTCGACCGCGAAAGAGCCCGGGCCGAGCCGCTGCACCGCGTAGCCGCGCCCACCGCCTCCTCCACCGGGCCGGAAGACCATGTGCTCAGCCAGATCCTCCTCAACCGTGCCCGCGGCAACGGAGGGAACAGCATCGGCATCCGCGTCGCGGTCCGGTGCGCAGGACACGTCGGGCACAATCCGCAGCAGCAACTCCCCCAGCTCACGCACGCCTGCGCGCGTGGCGCTGGAGGTCGCCAGCACGGGCACGTCGGGTCCAAGCCTGCCTTCCCACTCGGCAACGGCCTCCCGCGCGCGCTCGGGAGTGACGAGATCCACCTTGGAGAGCACGAGCACGCGCGGCAGGCGCGCGAGGCGCTCGTCATGCGCGGCCAGCTCGTGCTCGATCGCGGCGTAGTGTGCGACCGCGTCGGCGTCCTCGCTGCCGGACAGCTCGGGAGCGATGTCGAGCACGTGCACGAGCAGGCGTGTGCGCTCGACGTGGGCGAGGAAGTCGTGTCCGAGTCCTGCGCCAACGCTTGCGCCCTCGATCAGACCGGGGATGTCCGCCACTACAAGCTGGCGACGCTCGAACTCGTCTTCGAGCACCCCCAGAACCGGTGAGAGCGTGGTGAACGGGTAGCTGGCGATCTTCGGCGCCGCGCGAGTCAGACGCGAGATGAGTGAAGACTTGCCGGCGTTGGGCATCCCGACCAGGCCGACGTCGGCCAGCAGACGCAACTGCAACTCGATCCAGCCCTCCTCGCCGGACAGTCCGCGCTCGGCGAACCGGGGGGCCTGACGGGTGGGGGTGGCGAAGCGCTTGTTGCCACGTCCGCCCGACCCGCCGCGCGCGATCGTGGCGCGCTGGCCGTGGGCGAGCAGCTCCCAGCGGCGACCGTTCAGGTCATCCGACGATGACGACGACGACGAGGATAATGCGTCCCCCCCTCCCTCGCCGCGGGCTTCGGTGCCGGGTGGCACTCTGATCGTCAGGGTCTCGCCATCGGCGCCGTGCTTGAGCGCGCCCTGGCCGTGTCCGCCCCGACCGGCGTGGTACTGAGCGCGGCGCCGGAAGGAGTGCAGGTCGCGCAGCGAGGAGTCGCATACGAGCACCACCTCCCCTCCGCGGCCGCCATCGCCGCCGTCGGGGCCGCCACGCGGAACCTTGGCTTCGCGACGAAAGCTCATGCAGCCATCGCCCCCGGCGCCGGCCCGGACGTGGATTCGTGCGCGGTCGTGCAGCATCGACCGATGGTCGTCCCAGGCGGGACGGGACGGGCTAGCTCTCGCCGGCGGCGAGAACGCTGACGACGCGTCCACGCCGGCCGGTGCTGAACTGCACGGTGCCCGCGGCACGCGCGTACAGGGTGTCGTCCTTGCCGATGCCGACGCCGGCTCCGGGCTTGAATTTGGTGCCGCGCTGGCGCACGATGATCTCCCCGCCGGTGACGGTCTGACCGGCGAACGTCTTGACGCCGAGCCGCTGGGCGTTTGAGTCGCGTCCGTTGCGGCTGGATCCGAGGCCCTTCTTATGCGCCATCGTCGGTCTCCTTGCTCACGGCTTTTTTCGGTTTGGCGGGGGCTTTTTTGGCGGCCGCGGGTTTGGCGGCGCCGGCTTTGGCGCTCGCCGGTTTGGCGGCGGACGCTTTCGCCGGCGCGGCTTTCTCGTCGGCGGGCTTCGCGGGCGCAGGTGTGGCGGGTGCTTTCGCGGAGGGGGATGCTTTGGCGTCTTTGGCCCGGGAGCCTGCGCTCAACGCCAGCTCGGTGACCTCGATCCGGGTCAGCTCCTGGCGGTGGCCGGTGCGGCGCTTGTAGCCGCGCTTGGGCTTGAACTTGAACACGCGCAGCTTCTCGCCGCGCTCGTGCGCGATCACCTTCGCTGTGACCTTGACCTTCGCAAGGCCGGTCTTGTCGAACACGGCCTCATCGGAGCGGTACAGGATCGGCTCAAGCGCCACGCTCTCACCCTCGGCGGCGGGCAGGCGCTCGACCAGCAGTCGCTGGCCACGCTCGACGCGGTACTGCTTGCCGCCTGTCTTCACGATCGCATACATACCGATTCAGCCGCTGCCCTTTCTATGACTCCGTGCCCGCCTCGGCCGCTCCGGCCTTGGCCTTGGCAGCCGAACGGCGTCGCCCGCCCCTGCGGCCACGACGCCGAGGCTTGGATTGTACGCCATCCTCGCCCGCCTCCGCCGCCTCGGAGGGCTCGGAGTCCGCGACCTGGGCCGGCTCGGGCGTCTGGGCCTTGACCGGCTTGCTCACAGGTTGCTCGCCGGCGGCCTTGGGCTGGGCCGGTCGTTTCCTCGGCCTGCGTTTGGCGGGCGCGGGCGGGCGCGGGGCGGGCGTCACCACCTCGCCGGACTCGTCCAGCAGCAGCGCGCTGGCGGCGGTGCGACCCACCTGATCGATCCGCACCATCCGCTTCTCGCCGACGTGTACCGCCGCTCCGGCGATCGAGATGATGTAGCCGTCGATTTTGGCGACGGCGTCATCGACGTCATACATGTGCGGCTCGACGATCTCGACGAGCACCTCATCGCCCTGGCGGAAGGGCAGCGCGCGCTCCTCGACCTCCTCGCGGGTCCCCGCGAACGTGATCGCGAAGTGATCGAGCGTGAGTCCTTCGGAGCCCTCGAACAGAAACGACTTGCCCGTCTGGGCCTCCAGCGTGTGCAGCACGCGCGAGCCGTGCCCGGTGAACTGAGTGCTCACACGGGGATTCATCTGCACGAGCAGGGCATCCGCGTCGGGGTGCTCTGAGGCGAGGTCGCGCAGGCGGCGCTCGAACTCGATCGCGATCGTCTCCTCGCTCTTGATCGTACCCTCGCCCTCGCACGTCGGGCAGGGCCTGCTCATGATCTCGCGCACCCCCTCGGTCACGTTCTGGCGTGTCATCTCGACCAATCCGAGCTTGGAGATCTCGGCCGTGAACGTCTTCGTGCGGTCCTCGTCCAGGGTTTTGCGCAGCGTCTTCATGACCGCGTCGCGGTTGCGCGCGCGGGCCATGTCGATGAAGTCGATCACGATGATGCCGCCGATGTCGCGCAGACGCAGCTGGTTGACGACCTCCGCCGCAGCCTCGAGGTTGGTCTTGGTGATCGTGTCCTCCAGCGCCGCCCCTTTGCCGCGGCCGATGAAACTGCCGGAGTTGACGTCGATCACGGTCAGCGCCTCGGCGTAGTCGATGATCAGGTAGCCACCGCTGGGCAGATCCACGCGCCGGGACATCACGCCTTCGATCGCCGTGTCGACGCCGTAGGCCTCGAACAGGGGCTTGGTCCCGTCCTTGTCCTCCCACAGCTCGACCCGCTCGACCAGCTCGGGGGCGGTGCGCGCGAAGAACGACACGAGCCGGTGGTGCTGCTGCTCGTCATCGACGATCGCGCGCTCGAAGTGCTCGGAGAAGATGTCGCGCACGACGCGCACCGACAGGTCGGCCTCCTGAAAGACGAGGTCCGGCGCCTGGGTCTCCTGCACGCGTTTGACGAGCACCTCGTGCAGCTTGTGCAGGTACTTGAGCTCGCGCTCGAAGTCTTCGCGCTTGGCTCCGTGCGCAGCGGTCCTGACGATCGCCCCGCCGCCGCCGAGATCGAGCTTGGCGGTCTGTCGGCGCAACCGCTCGCGCTCGGAGTCTTCCAGACGGCGGGAGACGCCGATGCCCTCGCCGGTGGGGGCGTAGACCATGTAGCGACCGGCGATCGTGAGCTCCATCGACAGGCGTGCCCCCTTGGTCTTCAGGGGGTCCTTGATGACCTGCACGACGATCTCCTGGCCGGGCTTCAGCAGCTCGGCGATCTTGTGTCCGCCGCCGCGTCCGCGCCGGCCGACGTCCACGCCGGGGAGCACGATCTCATCGACATGCAGGAACCCGTTCTTCTCCAGGCCGATGTCGACGAACGCGGCCTCCAGGCCGGGCAGGACGTTGTCGACCTTGCCCTTGTAGATGTTGCCCACGATCGAGCGCCCGCCGCGGCGCTCGATATAAAGCTCAGCGATCCGGTAGCCGGACCCTGGTTTGCCGCTGCCCTTGCGGGCGCTGGCCGAACCAGCCGTCCGGGCTGTGTCCCGATCGGTTGCAGAGGACTTCGCGGCGCCCGGTGCTCCGGCCGCCTCCAGCAGCGCGACGCGCGTCTCCGCGCGGTCGACGCTGACAAGCACTTGCTTTTTCAATTTTTCGATCCAGTCTTATATTTGTCATGTCTAATAAAGTGGCACGCGGCCCTTCAGCGCAGCCGAGGCGCGCGCCCTGACGTAGATTGACTGCAGCAGACCTACGGCCAGAAGCGTTGTGATCACCGACGAGCCGCCATAGCTCATCAGGGGCAACGTGACGCCGGTGATGGGCATGATCCCAATGGTCATTCCCACGTTTACAAACACTTGAAACATCAGCATAGCCGCTACCCCGGCGGCGAGAAGCGATCCGAACAGGTCCCTGGACATCGTGAGGATGCGCAGCGTGCGCCAGATCAGCAGCGCGTACAGGCACAACACAAGCCCGGCCCCCACGAACCCGTACTGCTCGCCGACGGCGGCGAACACGAAGTCGGTGTGGTCCTCGGGCACGAAGTTCAAGCGAATCTGAGTGGCGTCTGAGCCGCGCCCGGTCTTCTGACCGGAGCCGATCGCTATCTTCGACTCCTCCTGCTGATAACCCTCTTTCCGCGGATCGGCCGAGGGGTGCAGGAAGGCTGTCAGACGTTCCGCTTGATAGGGCTTGAGCACGTGGACGCCGGCGGCCGGAGCGACGGCGAGCACAAATGCGGCGGACACCGCCACCAGCGCCACCAGCGCGGCCAGCTGACGCCAGGGCGTCCCCGCCAGGAGCAGCAGCACGAACGCGATCACCATGTACACCATCCCCGAGCCCAGGTCCGGCTGGGCTATCACGATCATCGCCGGCACCAGCGCCGCGAGCATCACCCGCGCGGTGGTATCGCGCTCACGCAGACGCCGAGCGCGATCGACCACGAAAGCCGACAGCGCCAGGATCAGCAGAACCTTGCCGAGCTCAGAGCCCTGAAACGAGAAGAACGACAGGCTGATCGCACGTTGAGAGCCATTCGCGGAGTTGCCTACCGCCAGAACCGCCAGGATGCTCCCCATCAGCAGCGCGTAGATCGCGTTTTTCAGCGCCCGCAAGCGCGCGTAGTCCACGCGCGCGAGCACGAGCATCAGTACGCCCCCGAGCGCGAGGTAGACGATCTGGCGGTTCACGTAATAGCCGGGGTCGCCGGGCACGACGTTGCGGGTGGCCGCACCGAGGGTCATGACCGAGGCGATCGCGAGACCGATCACGGCGAGCGTCAGCAGCGGGTCAAGCGGCAGGCTGAGCGTGCGTGGCGGGGAGACGGCCGGCGCCTGCTCGGATGCTTTGATCGGGGTGAGCGTGCTCAAAACGTCTTGGAGGTTCCGGAGACGAACCGCTCGGGCTTGCCGAACCACTTCGAGGCGATCAGCCGGGAGATCGGCGCGGCGGTTTCCGCGCCAAAGCCACCCTGCTGCACGGTGACGGCGATCACGATCGGGCGCTGCGGGTCGCCGACATAGCACATGTACCAGGACTGGTCTTCCTTGCCGGCATGTTCGGCCGTGCCCGTCTTGCCGTATACGGGATGCTGGGCCTGATCCCACCCGGTCCACACGTCCGCGGAAGTGCCGCCCGGCTGGCTGGCGGCCTCGTGGATACCTTCCATCACGAGGCTGAGGTCTGCGTAGTTCAAGCGCACGTGCCGCACCGGCGGGAAGTTCAGGCTCTGCACGACGCCGCCGTCGGCTTCGTCGATCTCCATCCCCAGGTGCGGGCGCACGACCGTGCCGTAGCCGCCGTGCGTGAACGCGTTGGCCAGGGTCGAGTAGGCCACCGCCATCTGCAGGGGCGAGGTCAACAGGTCGCCTTGGCCGACCGCCAGGTGCATGTTGTCGCCTACGCTCCACGGACGTCCGTCGGAGATCCCGCAGCTGCTCACATGCCTGCGCCGCTCGCACGCGAGCTCCTCCCGAGCCACCTTCGCGCGCCACGCCCGGTCAGGGACGAGGCCCGTGATCTCGCTCGGCAGATCGATGCCCGTCTGCTCGCCGACGCCGAGCTTGCGAGCCTCGTTCTGGATCACGTTGCCGTGGCCGTTCGCGAGCTCGCCCGCTTCGAAGAAGTATGTGTCCGAGGAGACCTTCAGCGCTTGCACGAGTCCGACGGGGCCATAGTCGGCCTTGCCGGCGTTGCAGAACTGCTCGGTCGAGACGTGGATGCACTGGCCCGCGCCGAGGCCCTCGGTGGGGTTGATGACGCCGGCTTCGAGCGTGCCCATCGCGGTGATCGGCTTGAACGTCGAACCCGTCGGGTATGTCCCGTTCACCGCGCGGTCGGTGAGCGGGGCGGGCGCTTCTTCGCCGGCGCTCGCCGCGCCCGTCCGACCCTCCAGCGCCGCGTATTCGCTCTGGGTCAACAGTTTGGCGAACTTGTTCGGGTCAAAGCTCGGATAGGAGCCGATCGCCAGGATCTGCCCAGTGCTCGGATCGATCGCCGTGAACGCGCCCGCGCTCGCCGGTTTACCTCCGGCGCGGGCGTTTTCGATCCCCTGCAGCAACGCTTTTTCGGCCTCGCGCTGGAGGCCGAGGTCGAGCGTGACCTTGAGGCTGTAGCCGGCCTTGGGGGGCGTCGGCTGCAGGCGCGTGGGCTCGGGATAGCCCGAGGAGTTGACCTGCACGCGCTGCACCCCATCGTTCCCGCGCAGGTAGCGGTCATAGTAATACTCCAACCCTTCCTGTCCCACCACGGTCCCCTGCTTGACGCCGGCGAACGGGCGCAGCTTCAGCTCACGTTCGGAGACCTGACCGACATAGCCGAGCACCTGCGCGGCCATTTCGCCGTATGGGTACGAACGGATCGAGAGGGGCCGCTGGGTGACGCCGGGAAACTCGTTTTGGCGCTCGGCGAGCACGGTCAGCACGCCGCGCCCGGCGTCGGTCTTGATCGTCACCGGAGCGTAGGGCAGGGCCGTGCGGCCCTTGATCACGAGCGCCTGGATGTGAGGAGCGCTCATTCCCAGCAGCGCCCCCAGCCGCCGGTACAGCCTCAGCCTGTGCGCGCCCGCGGGCGGCAGCGCGGAGGGCACGATCTGCACCGCATTGGTCACGGTGCTGGCGGCGATCGCCTTGCCTTCGCGGTCAAACACCTGCCCGCGCGGGGCGGCGATCGGCAGGTCGCGCACGCTGTTGACGGCGGCTTCTTTGACGTAGCGTTCGCCGGTGAGCACCTGCAGGTACCACAGCCGGAAGAAGATGACACCGAACATCACCACCGCTATCCCGCCGAGGATCGCCACGCGAAAGGCCATCTGCGGCGAGACCGGCGGCATGCGAGGACCGGTCGAGCCGGAGGACCCGCCGCTCGGCGCATCGCCGGGGCGAAAGCGTTCGATCGCGCTCATATTCGCGTCACGCTCGAGCTCATGTCCTTGACAGCGGGCTCAGACCGCCGGTCGTGTACGCGCGCCGGCGGCGCCGGCGTGGATCCTCGGGCAGGCCGCCGATCAGGCAGCGGCGCACGAGCACCCACATCGGCAGCGCAACGATCGTATTGACGAGCACGCCGAGCACGATCTGGCGCAGCAGCTCCAGGCTGACGGGCGCATCGACGCCGAGCATGAACTCCATCAGCGAGTAGATCACGAGCGCCGCGGCAGTGGCGCCCGCGCCCACCAGCAGCGGCGTCAGCGCCGCCTGGGGGTCGCGCAGCTCACGCAACCGCCCGCACCAGTAGCCGACGAGCGTGAACACCAGCGAGGTCAGCCCGAGCGTCTGCACGAGCGCGAGATCGACGAGCAGGCCGACGGCGAATCCGGCGGCGGCGCCCACCGTGGAGCCGCACAGCAGGCCGACGAACGCGACCAGCAGGGGGGACAGGTCGACCGTCACCCCGAACACCGGCACCTCCGAGACGACCCCGGTCTGGAAGAACACGACGATCAACGACAGTGCGGCGATGCGCGCCACCAGCCCGCCGGACATACCCTGGCCGCTCATCAACCCGCTCCCGTGGAGGCGAGCTGTCCGGCGGTCCCCGCTTCGGAGCTCGAGTGACCTCCCGCAGGAAGGCTCGACACGAGGCTGCTCAGCCGCGCCGGCTGCGAGCCCGCGGTGGCCGTCAGCACCTGCACGACGTCGAGGTTGCGTAGGTTCGCGAGCGGGCGCACGTTGACCGACTTGTATGCGCTTTCTTCGTCGAGCGAGGTCACCTGCCCGATCGGGATGCCGCGCGGGTAGAGCGATTCGTCAGGGCTGGCGACGGTGCCGGAGGTGAATACGTATTCGCCCTTTACGGCCGTCGTGGCGCCCGGCAGGTATTGGAGCAGCAGGTCGCTGGGGTCGCCCACCTTCGGCTGGACGATGCCGGTCGCCGTGGAGGAGCCGATGCGCGCGCTCACGCCCATCGAGCTGTCTGTGATGAGGCTCACCTGGGCGCCGTCGGAGGCGGCGAGCGTGACCTTGCCGACGAGCCCTTCGTCGTTGATCACGGGATCTTCGACGTGCACTCCCGCCGCGGTGCCCTTGTCGATCGTGACGGTCGAGTACCAGATGTTCGGTGTTTTGCCGATGACCGTGGCCGTCACCGGCCTGTAGTCGGCAACGCTCAGCTGATTGTCGAGGTGGAACATGCTCAGCAGCTGGCGATAGGACTGCTGGTCGACCTGCTCGGTGACGACTTCGCGGCGTAGTTTTGCGACCTGCTTGCGCAGCTGCGCGTTCTGGCCTTTGGCGTGCAGCGTGTCCCCGAACCAGCCGAACATGTCGCGCACCGGCTTCAGCGCCTTGTTGGCGCCGTCCTGAATCGGGGAGACGACCGTCAGAAAGCCGCGCTGCACCGAGTGCAGCCGTCCGCCGGAAGCCTCGCCGAAGTAGGCGGTCAGGAGTATCAGGGAGAGCACGACGAGCAGCGCGAGCACCACACGTCGACGCCGGACCGTCTTGTCATACACGAATGAGGGCCTTCCGAAGCGTTCATTGCAAAGGGTAACCGGGTGTCCGGGGGCAGCGCGTCGCGCTAGCGACGCCTGCGGCTGCGCGAGTTGCGGTTGGAGCGGTGTATCGCCTCGAACTCCTCCAGCGAGCGACCTGAGCCGACCGCGACGCACGTCAACGGCGACTCGGCCAGGTGCGCGGGCATTTGCGTCTCCTCGCGCAGGCGCTCGTCGAGTCCCTGCAGCAGCGAGCCGCCGCCCGCGAGCATGATCCCGCGGTCCATGATGTCCGAGGCCAGCTCCGGCGGGGTGCGGTCGAGCGTCTCCTTGACGGCGTCGACGATCTGGCTGAGCGGCTCCTCCAGCGCCTGGCGGATCTCCTCGCTGGTGAGCACGACCGTCTTGGGCAGCCCCGAAACCATGTCGCGCCCCCGGATCTCGGCCTGCAGCTCCTCGGACATCGGGCACGCCGAGCCGATCTCGAGCTTCAGCTCCTCGGCGGTCTGCTGACCGATCAGCAGCTTGTACTCCTTCTTGGCGTAGTTGATGATCGCCTCATCCATCTCATCGCCGCCGACGCGGATCGACTGCGAGACGACGATCCCGCCGAGCGAGATCACGGCCACCTCGGAGGTGCCGCCGCCGATGTCCACGACCATCGACCCCGTCGGCTCGCCGACGGGCAGCCCCGCCCCGATCGCGGCGGCCATCGGCTCCTCGATCAGGTAGGCGGTGCGCGCCCCGGCTGACAGGCAGGCCTCCTCGACCGCGCGCTTCTCCACGCCCGTAACGCCGGAGGGCACGCACACGACCACGCGCGGGTGCGCCCAGCGGTTCTGGTGGACCTTCTGGATGAAGTGCCTGAGCATCTCCTCGGTCACGTCGAAGTCGGCGATCACGCCGTCCTTCAGCGGGCGGATCGCCTGGATCGTCCCCGGCGTGCGCCCGAGCATGCGCTTGGCCTCGATCCCGACCGCATGCACTTCCCCGGTGCGCGAGTCGATCGCCACGACGCTCGGCTCGGACAGCACGATCCCCCGCCCGCGCACATACACGAGCGTGTTCGCGGTCCCCAGATCGACCGCCATGTCGCGGCCTCCGAAGCCTGTCAGATAGGTGAAGATGCTCATTGGTCAGGTTGAGTTGAATCCGTCGCGCGCGGCACGGATTTGGCTCTGGGGCGCGGATTTCGGGTTCCACTCCCATTACGGGAGAGCATGTCCGGCGGCCAGCGTCTGCCCGCGGCGCAGTCTAGCGGACGCTTTCCGGCGTACACCACGGTTGCCAGCGGATTTGCAGGCAATCCCGCTGGCCGGAGCCGGCTAACCCGGAGGGATGCGCAGGTACGGCAGCGCGAAAGACATTATTTGGCCGAACGCCGGGGCTGCGACTGTGCCTCCGAAGATCGAGCCGGACTGGGGTTCGTCAACAATCACGGCGCACAAGAGCTTGGGGTCGGATGCGGGAGCGAAGCCCACGAACGACGCTACGTAGGCCGATTTGGAATATTCGCCTGTTTCCGGGTCTATCTTGCTGGCCGTGCCGGTCTTGCCGGCCAGCTGGTAGCCGGGGACCGAGACCTCGTGGGCGGTGCCGCCCGGGGCGAGGACGCCCTCGAGCATCGTTCGCAGCTGGGAGGCCGTCG
>Ga0193728_1000232_pt1 | contig 26045 bp, 23 predicted proteins | sample U1c1metaG_FD_143037 | JGI IMG/M metagenome (GOLD analysis project Ga0193728, IMG submission 143037) | Soil microbial communities from a riparian zone of the East river system, Colorado, United States - U1c1 | ecosystem: Environmental > Terrestrial > Soil > Riparian zone | place: USA: East River... | reverse complement strand
CGACGTGCGTGAAGATCTCGAACGCGCTGCTCGCGGGCATCGTGCTCGTGGTGGCCTTCCTGCGAGGACGCCCGCGCGAGGCGCTGCCATTCCTCGCGGGGATGGTGGCGTTCGCACCCGTGGTGGCCGTGTACTGGCCGTTGTCGTATCCGAAGCTGTTCGACAACCCGCAGTCGTGGCCGCGCGACCCGTTCGATATCGCGCACGTCACGACGAGTTGGACGGACTCGTCGATCTTCGACCTGCGTACGCTCGCGATCGTCTTGCCGCTGGCGGTGCTCGGAGCATTCGGCGTGCGGCGTCCCTGGGCGCTCGCAGTCACGGTTGCATTCCTGCTGGTGAATGCGGCGTTCTACAGCTTCTACGCCAACACCGCGCTGCACCCGCGGTTCCTCTACGTGACCCTCCCCGAGCTGTTCGTGTTGTGGGCGGCCGGAGTTGCGGTAGTTGCGGAGCGTGCAGCGGTGCTTCGGCCGGCCCACTCACCATGACGGTGCTTCGCACCGCAGCCGTCGGCTGGATCGTGCTGATCGCGGCCTGCTCGCTTCCGAACGTCGGGCTCTGGTCGGGCCAGGGCAAGGCCGACACCGGTCTCTACTCCCTCTACGGAGGACGCATCGCGCACGGCCACGTGCCGTACCGGTCCGGCTTCTCGATGGAGTTCCCGCCCGGGGCGATCCCGGCGCTCGCACTGCCCGCGCTTCCACGGTCGCACTACGTCTCGTGGTTCAAGGCGTTCGAGGTGCTCTGCGCTGCGGCGGCGATCGCCGCGATCGCATACGCGCTCGCAGGCACGCCGGCCCGCCGTCGCTATGGAGCGGTGACGGTCGCCGGAATCGCACCGGCCGTCATCGGCCCGATCGCCCTCAACAGCTTCGACTTCTGGCCTTCCGCGCTCGCGGCCTGGGCCGTAGCGCTGGTCGTACGCGGCCGCCCGCGCTGGGGGATGGCATTCCTCGGTGCGGCGGTGGCCGCCAAGCTCTACCCGTTGCTGCTGGCTCCGGCGCTCCTGACGTACGTCGCGCGCGACCGCACGCCGCACGAGGCGCGCCGCGCATTCGCCGCCGGAGCCGCGGTCGTGGCTGCGGCATTCCTCCCGTTCGCGATCGTCGCGCCAGGTGGCCTGCGCGCGAGCATTCAACAGCAGCTGACCCGCGGCCTGCAGGTCGAGAGCCTCGGAGGCTCGATCCTCGGCGCGTTGCATCGCCTCGGTGTGTCGTCGTACCACGTCGTCGTCTCGCACTCTCCGTTCTCGTTCGACGTCGCGGGTCCCGGAGCGGGGGCGCTCGCGACGGTGCTGTCGTTGCTCGTCCTCGTTGCGGCGGCAGTCGCGTGGCGGCTTCTTCGCGACGGCCCGGTCGACCGCGACCGCACCATGCGAACGGCCGCGGCGACCGCCGTCGCGTTCGTTGCCTTCGCGAAGGTCCTCTCGCCGCAATATCTGCTCTTCCTCGTGCCGCTCGTGCCGCTGGTGGACTCGGTCGCCACGTGGGCGATGCTGCTCGCGGCGCTTGGGCTGACGCAGGTGTGGGCTCGGTTCCCGCAGCCGTTCCTCGACACGATTCACCTCGGCGAGCGGATTTGGGTCGTGCTCGCGCGGAACCTCGTGCTGCTGCTGCTCTACGCGCTGCTCACGCTCGGCTTGCGACGGAGACGCAGCACGAGGAGCACGTAGAGCCCGACGAGTACGAAGTCGCGCGCGATCACCCACCACGCGAGCGCCGCCTTGTAGTGCGTGCCGTCGGGGCCGCCGGGATCGTGGAAGCGATCGAAGACGACGTGCGTGAGCGCGAGCGTCGCGAGCAGAAGCGCAGAAGCAGCGGCGCCGGCGGCCGGCACAAGCGGCACAAGCCAGTCGACGTACTGCGGCGAGAACACCTTGCCGAAGACGATGAAGGCAACGACGGCGGCGGCAGCGGCCACGAGTGGGTCGCTGCGTCGCCGATGGTAGATCCAGGCGACGAGGAGGATCGCGGCAAGCGCAACGAGCGACGTCAGCGCCGCGAGCGTACTCGCGAGGCCTCCATCGACGTCGGTCGACAGACGCGCGACGAGCGTCGCATGATGCACCCCGATGCGATCGAGGAAGAGCAGGATCGCGCCGCCGAGGCTCTCGACCTCGAGGCCGCGTCTGAGCTGCACCCAGTAGCTGAAGCGCAGCCCACCGGGGCCGACGATGGCGAAGGGCAGGTGAACGAGGACGAGCGTCCCCCCAAACCACACGAGCATCTTCCGCACGAGGTCTCGTCCGCCCCGCTCCCAGGTCACGACGATCGCGATCGGAAGCAACGCGATGGGATAGACCTTGGCCGCAACGGCGAGCGCGAGCAGCACGTACGTGGTGCGCTCGCGATTCCGGACGAACGCGAGGAGCGCCGCGGCCGTGAGGAGCGCGGGCCAGAGGTCGTATGCGTTGAGGAAGATCGGGCCGACGAGAAGTGGCGCCAGGCCGGCCGCGACTGCCGCCACCCAGATGCGGACAGGGGACGCGCCGATCGTCCTCAACGCGGAGATCATGAGCGCGACAGAGGCGGAGCCGAACACAGCCATCGTCCACCGGAAGGCGTGCGCATACGAGCCGGGCAGTGCGTGCACGAAGAGGAAGAGCGGTTGGGCGAGCGGCGGGTACTCGTCGAAGAAGTCGCCGTAGGGCCACCGTCCGGCGGCCATAAACCCGCCATAGTCGCGATAGAGATGGACGTCGCCGTACGGCGCCGAGTCGAATGGGCCGCCTCGCACCAGGAGGCAGCAGGCGAGGAACAGCAACGCGCCGAACGCGCCGGCGAGGACTGTCCACCGCTGCCGATCCGGCTGCATCCCGCGTGATCGTATGCCCTACCTGCCGGCGCCGATACGATCACACGGCCGTGGCGACTCGATGGAGAGCACGACGATGACGGAGCGCCCGGTCACGCTCGCGCGCTTCCCACTCGACGAGGACGCCGTCGCGTCAGCTGCGGACGTGCTCGAGCACACGAAAGTCGCGATCTTCATCGTCGCGTTCCAGGCCGAGCACTTCATTGCCAGCGTGCTCGACCGGATCCCGCCTCGACTGCGCGACCTGTTCACCGAGATCCTCGTCATCGACGACTCTTCGAGCGATCTGACCTTCGAGACGGCGCGCGCGGCAGCGGAGCAGCTTGGGTTCCGGAACGTCACGGTGCTTCAGACGCCGTTCAACCGCGGTTACGGAGGCAACCAGAAGCTCGGCTACCTCCACGCGATCAAGCAGGACTTCGATTACGTCGTCCTCCTACACGGTGACGGCCAGTACGCACCCGAATACCTTCCCCAGATCGTGAACGCGCTCGGAGCTGACGAGCCGGACGCGCTGATCGCTTCGCGGATGATCGATCGCCGTGGCGCCCTCCGCGGCGGCATGCCGCTCTACAAATGGGTCGGAAATCAGATCCTGACGACGATCGAGAACAAGATGCTCGGCAGCGACCTCTCCGAATTCCATTCCGGGTATCGCGCGTACAAGGTGGATGCGCTTCGGTCGATTCGCTTCCAGCTCAATTCGGACGACTTTCATTTCGACACCGAGGTCCTCATCCAACTCCTGTCGACCGGCCGCGTCGTCAAGGAAATCCCGGTGCCCACGTTCTACGGTGACGAGATCTCACGCGTGAACGGCCTGAAGTACGCGGCGAACTGCTTGAAGGCCGTCTCGAAGGTGCGCCTTGGCCAGGCCGGGTTGTTCTACGAGCCGAAGTTCGACTTCGGCTCGTTCGACGAGAGCGGCTATCGCGTGAAGCAGGCCGACAACACGCTGCACCACGAGATCCTTTCGCGCGACTGGCCGCGCAACTGGCGGGTGGCGGATCTCGGCTCGAGCCGAGGCGTACTCAGTGCACAGCTCGCCGAGAAGGTCGCGCACGTGACGTCCGCCGACGTCGAGCGCCCGCAGGATGCCGGAGCGGCCGAGGCGCTCGAGCTCGACCTCGACGGGGACTTCGACGAGGTGCTCGGCCGTCATCAGTACGACTGCGTGCTCGTGCTCGACGTGCTCGAGCACCTGAAGCGCCCCGAGGAAGGCGTGCGCAAGATCGCCGAGATCCTGAAGCCCGGCGGCATGCTCTACGCGAGCACCGGCAACATCGCGTTCCTCGTCATGCGGCTGAGCTTGATCCTCGGCCAGTTCAACTACGGCAAGCGGGGCATTCTCGATCTGACGCACACCCGCCTCTTCACGGTCTACTCGTTCAAGAAATTGCTCGCGAACGGCGGCTTCGTGATCAAGGAGGTACGCGGGTTCGGGCCTCCGATACGTGACATGGTCGGCGAGAGCACCGCCCTTCGCGCAGCCGATACGACCTCCGGCATCTTGGCGCGTCTCTGGCCGCGCCTGTTCGCGTTCAGCTTCTTGATCGTCGCCGAAAAGGCAGACGAGCTCGAGGATATCTATGCTCGGACGGTTGCTCCACCGGAGTAGCCGCACGAGCCGCGAGCACGAACGGGAGCAGTGCGAGAACGAGTGCGAGCTCTCGGATCAAGTCCTTCGGGTACTGCACGCCATTGGGCGTGATGCACGCGTAGAGCACGGCGATCGAGAGGAAGGCCGGCGCGACGACGTTGCGCATGCGAAGCGCGTAGATCCCTGCGACGAGGATCGCAAGCCCGACGACGATGATCAGGGCGACGGCAGCCTGCCCCATCTGTGCGGTGTCGACTCCTGGATTCCACGACTGCGAGGCCGCGTCGAGCAGCGCGCGCTTCCAGCCGGCGAGTGGCGCAGTCAGGCGCTCGCGACCACCACCCACCGGAAATGCGCCGAGGTGCAGTCGCACGTAGATCCACCAGAACGCGGCCGGCACGACCGCTGCGACGATGTACGGCGGACGGCGGCTGCGCCACAGCTCCCACGCTCCGATTGCAAGCGGAACGAGCACCAGCGGCTCCTTGACGAAGCACAACGCGGCGAACAAGGCGAGCGCCCAACCGCGGCGGCCGCGAACATACGCCACGAGCCCGAGCAGCAGGAGCGCCGCGCCGAGCGGCTCGCTCGTATCCGTATTGACCGCGAACACGAGCCCAGGATTGAGCGCGACGGCAAGACCACCCCAGGGCGACCAGCCGATCGCTCGCCCGAGCAGGCTCGCAGCGGCTCCCGCGATGAAGATGGCGAGCAGGCCGACGGCGAGCAGCGCGTCCGGAATCGCACTCGGCCGCCCTCCTGCACTCGCCAGCCAGGCTAGCCACCCGTACGCCGGATGACCCCAGTAGTAGGGCGCCTCGTCGAGGAGCCGATGCGCTTCGCCTGTCGCAATCGGATCGCGAGCGATCGCGTAGAAGTATGCGCCGTCGTAGAAACCCGACTCACCGCGCAACCGGAAGGTCGGATCGCCCTCGCGAGCGAGCTTGGCGACGCCGAGCTTGTCGTGCATGCGGACGAGCGAGCTCGTATCCCAGTCCTGCCAGTGCAGGGACGCGACGACGCCGGCTCCTGCGGACGCGAGCGCGACCACCGCGCAGGCGAGGGGAACCAGATAGGGCCGGGACATGAGGAGGTGACGCTAACTCACTCTGCGGTCGGCGGTGGGGCGAGAGGTGACCGGCGCAGCGGGAAGATCGAAAGGCGGCGGCAGCCTGCGACGAGGAGGACGAGGAACGCCACGAAGAGTGGGATCCTCAGAACGGTTGTACCGCTGGGCGTCGAGAGTCGGCCGCCGACTCGATGGAGGAACGACGAGCCGTCGATGAACGCCAAGAGGAACTGCCCGAGGGCGCGAAGGAATGCGTACTCGACGACGTACGTCACCGCCGCGATGCAGTAAAACCCGACGAGGACTCGCTGCCATGCCGGGTCGAACAGCGGGTAGGTCGCGAGCAACGCCGGGATGTACCAGTAGGCGTACTGCGGCCCGTAGCCGGGACCGAGCGCGACGATCGCAGCCAGCATGAGCCCGCCGAGCAGCACGGTCGAGGCCACTCCAAGGCCCCGATGCCAGGCGAGGTAGAAGAGCCCGCACGTGCAGACGACGAGCGCGACGACGAAGACCTTGTCGTAGACGCCCCCGAGCGCGTCGAGGTGCACGATGCGAAGGAAGCCGGTGATGCCGAAGTAGCCTCGGATCGATCTGTAGCGGAAGACGTTGTCGAACACCGCCCTCGGCGCCAGCACGAAGACGATGCTCAGGCCGAGCGCGATCGGCCCGAGGAAAAGTGCGGCGCCGAGCGCACGGCCGAGCTTCGACGCGGCGCGAAGCCCCGGCGCGAGGAGCGGTGCTAGAGCGAGCGGCACGGTTTTCGCAAAGGCGCCGAGCCCGAGCGCGAGACATCCTGCGAGCCAGAGAACCGGGTCACTCGTCTGCTCGAACCGGACAAGCGCCCACAGCGCAAGCGCGACGAACAGCCCCACGAAGACGTCGATGTTCTCGTGCTGGCAGACGAACAAGATTGCTATCGGGTTGAGGCTGATGCCGACGAGCAGCAGCCGGCGAACGACGTGCCGGGGAGCAAAGTTCTGCATCAGGAGGTAGAGGACGACGACGATCGCGCTCTCCGCCGCGATCAACGCGAGACGCATCGCGGTGAAGAACGAGACGTCAAAGGCTCGCGCGGCATGGTCGATCAACCAGACGACGACGAGCGCGAAGGGCGGCCACTTGATGATCGTCGTGGTGACGTACGGGTTGGCGCCGATGCGTAATTGGTGCGCGACCGTCATCCAGCTGTCGAGGTCGTCCGAATGCGCAGATCGCGGCCACGTGGCGATGACCACAGCGCGGACGAGCCACGAGCAAACGAGCACCACAAAGACGTCTCGCGCCGCAAGCGGGACATGGTGAATGCGCCGGCCGGCGCGTGGAGGCAACGGACTAGCGCAGATCCTTGTTGGATTCCATGTCGAACCACATGGCAAACAGCATGAACTGCGAGCCGGAGATCAGGAGCAGCGCGATGAGGACGACCGTGCCGACGCTGACGGCGTTCCCGCCGATGCGATACACGAGCTCGAGGATCCCGAGCGCCAGCCCGGCGAAGGTCGAGATGAATCCGAAGGCGTAGAAGAAGACGAGCGGGTGGAAGTCGCGGATCACGTACTTCTCGCGCAGGCGCCAGAAGAATCCCTTCACGAGCAGCCACGAGATCCGCGGCGCGACCTTGCGATACCGGATCCCGGAACGCTCGCCGACGCCGTACACCGGGCGCGAGGGAATGTCGCGAACGCGGGCGTTGACGACATTGAGATGCACGAGCATGTCGTTCGGGAAGCCGTAGCCCGTGTAGACGCGGTCGAGATCGAGCACCGCGAGCGTGCTCTTGCCGAGTGCCGTGTAGCCGGACTGCGAGTCGGCGATGTGCCAGTAGCCGGACGCGACCTTCGTGAGGAGCGAGAGCACGGCGTTGCCGAGATAGCGCGTGCGCGGAATCAGCTTCCAGGCCTGGCCCGTGAAGAGACGGTTGGCCTTCGCGTAGTCAACCTCACCGCGTGCGACGGGACGCACGAGCGCCTCGAGGTCGTCCGGGTCCATCTGGTTGTCGGCGGCCATCACGCACACGACGTCGAGATCCTGATCGAGGGCGTGCTTGTAGCCGGTCACGATGGCCGCACCCACTCCGCGGTTCCGCTCGTGCACGACGAGCTCTACGCGCGAGTCGCCGAATGACCGCACACGCTCGGCCGTCGCGTCCGCCGAGCCGTCGTCGACGACGATCACGCGATCGACGAAGCCGGGGATGGTGCCGAGCGTCGTTGCGACGAGATGCTCCTCGTCGTGCGCTGGCACGACGACGGCGACGCGCTTGCCTTCGAGCACGGCTAGTGACCGCGGCGGCGCGACATGCCGGCGGCGACGCCGTCCCACATCAATGCGGCAATCGCGCCGAGGATGACGCCGATCAGCGCCGCGACGACAACCGTATTGCGGCGGCTGCGGGCTGTGACGCGCTGTGCAGCCGCACCGGTGAGGATTCCGGGCTTCTCGACCTGCTTCGCCTGCAACAGCAACTGGCTCGTGCTCAGCTGGTCCTGCTCGGCGGTCGAGAGGCGAAGCTGCAGCAACAGCTGGTCGGTTGCGCTGAGACCGCCGCGCTGAAGAGCGCCATTGATGAGCGCGATCTGCTTCTCGTCGTTCGAGATCTGCTTGCTGAAGTTCCCGATCTTCTGATTCGCGAATGCCGACGTGCGTTCGATGACAGCCTGCCCGATGGCATTGGCCGCGCAGGTCGCGACGCGCCGCTTGCTCGACTGCACGGTGATCGCCACCTCAGGCGTCTGGCCGTTCTTCGAGATGTTCCCGGCGATCGACTGAATCGAGATGCCGCCGCCAAACGCGCCGGGCTTTGTCTTGCACTGCTTCGCGACGATGAGGAGCACGGTCTGCGCGTGGACGATCGCCCTCACGGTGCTCGGGTTCGTCTGCGCGCTCTGAAGCTGGACACTGCCGCTCGCCGAGTACGGCTGGCCGAGATAGATATTCACGGTCGCCTTGAACGTCTGGCTGCCGCCGAGCGAGACGGAGTAACCGATCACCGCGCCGAGGATCAGCCCGGCCAGGACCAGCCACCAGCGCGCGGCGATCAGCCGGACGTACTTGCCGAAATCGACCTCTTGCTCCGCCTCGGGATCGAAGCTGGCCGGCGCCGGGCCGCGGGTTTCCTCGGGGCTCATCCGGCGGCGACTCTACCGGAGGCCCATGACCACATCCTTGCCAACCCTTGCTCCAGGGTCGTCTGAGGCTCCCAGCCGAGCGCCTCGTGGATACGGGTCACGTCCGCCTTCGTCCGGGCGACGTCGCCTTTCGCGAGGTCGACATGGCCGACGCGCAGGGTGCGGCCGGAGAGGTGCTCGAGCATGGCGATCGACTGCAGCATCGACGCCTCATCGCCACCGCCGACATTGAAGACGGAGCCCGCGGTGCCGCGCTCCATGGCCGCGATCGTCGCGCCGACTGCGTCGCCGACCTCGGTGAAGCTGCGGGACTGCCGGCCGCTGCCGTAGATGTCGAACGAGCCATCCTCGACGAGGGCGTCGCAGACGCGCCGGAAGAACATGTCGGGCCGCTGCCGCGCTCCGTACACGGTGAAGTAGCGCAGGACGACCGCATCGAGCCCGAGGCCGGTCGCGTACGCGTGCGCAAGGTGCTCACAGGCGAGCTTCGTGATCCCGTACGGCGAGATCGGCTGTGGCACCGCGTCCTCGCGCGTCGGATACGACTCTGCCTCGCCGTAGATCGACGACGAGGATGCGAACACCACCCGCACACCTGCCGCGGCAGCCGCTTCGAAGACGCGGTGCGTCGCGAGCACGTTGCGGCGGACATAGACCGGGAAGACGTCCCCGAAGCTCCGTACGCCTGCCTGAGCGGCGAGATGGAAGATGCCGTCGACGCCGTCGAGGTCGAGCGGCTCCTCTGCGAGATCGAGGCGACGAACATCGAGCCCCCGCGCGTTCGCCTCTTTCTCGGCGGGGTCGTAGTAGTCCGTGAAGCAGTCGACGCCGACGACCTCGTGACCCGCCGCGACGAGTTGCTCCGCGAGGTTCGAGCCGATGAAGCCTGCGGCTCCGGTGACGACATATCTCATTTTGGGACCATCCCATACACGGTGCCGTAGCCGATCAGGAACAAGCGCCCCGCGACGGCAACGACAGGTGTGTACTTGCCATCGGGGTATGACCAGAGCTGCTTGCCGGTGCGCGCGTTCAGTGCATACGTCCGCTGCTCGAGCGTCGCGAAGTACACGACGTTGCCGATCACGGTGGCGGAGCCGGAGATCTTTCCGTGTGCGTCGAAGTGCCAGCGCTCTGCGCCCGTCGCCGCATCGAACGCGTAGAAGCGGCCGCTGTACGACCCCGCGAACACGAGGCCGTTCGACACTGCCGGCGATGCGTAGACGTAACCGCCGGTCGAAGTCGACCAGCGCAGCTTCCCGGTCGTCGCGCCGAACGAGTACACCTTGCCGTCCGTCGAGCCGATGTACACGCGGCCGTAAGCGAGAGCCGGCGTCGAGTAGAAGCGCCCGTTCCCGTAGAGGCGGCGCTGTGACGACGCGCGCCAGAGGACCTTGCCGGCCGTCGAGAGGCAGTACAGATGCCCGTCGTACGCGCCGACGTACAGGCGACCGCCGGCGGAGGCGATCGCGCCCTTGATCGCGCCGCCGAGGCGGCGCTTCCAGAGCACCTTGCCGTTGTCGGCGTCGAACGCCCAGACGTCGCCGTTCCAGTCGCCGACGTAGAGCCGGTCGCCGATCAAGAGCGGCGAGCTTTCCGACGGGCCGATCGTGCGCTGCCAGTGGATGTGCCCCTGTCCCGCCGAGAACGCGACGATCTTTCCGTCATGCCCGTGGCCGCCGCTCGCGACGTTGCACGGCGGCCGGTTGAGGAAGACCGCGTAGACGGTGCCGCCCGCATGCGGTCCGATCGCGGGAGACGCTGCAACGCAGCGGTGCAGGTCGAGCTTCCACGCGCGCTTGCCCGTCTTCATGCTGATCGCAGCGAAGCGGCCGGCGTTCGTGGAGAAGTAGAGGCGCCCGTAGCCGATCGCCGGCGGGAACTCGACGAGGCTGCCGGCGCCGTAACTCCAGACGGGCCGGAACGGCGGCCGCAGCGCGAGATCGACGGCACGGGTGCGAGTCGCATCGAAGCCGTACATCGGCCACGGCACCTTTGCCTTGGCGGGGGGCGGCTTCGGCGGCTTCGTCGGATGGAACTCGGCAGTCGACGAGCCTCGCACGTCCTTGGCCTGCTGCACGCGATAGATCACGAGCCCCGCGAGCAGGCCGGCGACGAGCACGGCGATTGCTGCGAGAACGATGAGGAGGCGGCGCCGCACGGCGGCTAACGGTAGCCCTAAGAGGTAACGATTCCGAGATCGAACGAGGTTGTCAGCGCGGCCGAGTTCGTCGCCGAGAGCGTGACCTGCCAGGTGCCAGGCGGGATCGAGACGACGGCGTTGCCGGTGACCGAGTGCTGCCCCAGATCGACGCTCTGCGGCGGATTGACGCCGTTCGGGTCGACGAGGTCGATGCGCAGGGCGAGCCAGGGCGTCCCGAGGTCGGTGCCCTGCCACGTGAGCATGCCGGGCTGGAGCTGTGCGGTAATCGCCGGCGGCGCGGTGTCCCATGCAACAACGAGCGGCGCGAGCTTGACGGTGCTCTTGCGGCCGGCGCGATTCGTCGCGGCGATCTGTACCGGATACGTCCCGGCCGCGAGCCCTTCCGGCGGCGTCCACGTGACCGTGTGCGCGCCTCGCGTGAGGCGGAAGGTCGAGACCTTTCCTGCGACGGCGAGCGTCACCGATGCGTTCTGCGACAGCGTGATCGGGATCTGCGCGACGTCGAGGAAGCCGTCGAGCGGCTGCGGATAGATCGTCGGCGGCGGCGGGCCGGCCGTCACCATCGGCGGGTCGTAGTAGTAGCTGTGGAAACGCTGCGAGGCGTCGACCCAGATCGGATCCTGCGTGCGCGCCGCAAGCTTCGCGAGCAGCTGCGTGACGAAGAGCTCGTACTCCTTGGTCGCGTACGCGCCGCCGAGCTCATACAGCGACCAGTCACCCGTGTCGAAGCGCGGCAGCATCGCCTGCGCGGATGCGTTGAGGCGCTGCGCGAGCGCCGCGACGTTTGGATCGCCTGTGTCCCCTGCGTACTGGAGCAGCGAGATGACCGTCTGAAGCTGCGCGTTCAGGACGACCTCGTGGTTGAAGCTGTAGAGCTTCACCCACGGTCCCGTCGAGAGCTGCATCGTCAACGTCGGCATTGCGGCGTATGCTCGTCCGGCCACGTACGCGAGGTCCGGGTTCTCGAGCACCGCGGCGGCGCGGCTGAACGCCTGCGCGGCGACGGCCTGCGCCATGCCCGAGATCCACGGCGGCTTGCCGAAGCCGAAGTTGAAGGAGTACTCCCAGATCAGTCCTCCCGTGCCGCGCGGGATGCCGCGGGACGCGAGTGCGTTCGCGAGCCTCGCCGTGCGATCGGGATCCTGCGCGAGCGCTGCCGCGTTCAGCGCGCCGAACGCCGCGAGCGGATGGAACTCGAGACCCTTGCCGGGGAACCAGCGATAGACCACGCCATCGGCGTCGGCGACGTCGATGCGGCCGGGCGGGATGATGTGCGTCTCCAGATAGTCGAGGTTCGTCTCGAGCTGCGCGAACAACGCAAGCGCGCGCGGCTTGGTGTACGAGTCCCACAGCGCGGTGACCTGCTGCAGTTGCACGGCGATCACCTGACCGCGGAGCTTCGGGAGGTGCGCGACGTCGCGCAGCGCGCGCGTGACATCCGTGCGATAACGCTGCGCCTCCTCGGGCGCGAGCCAGTGGCGCTTCACTGCGAGTGAGACGCCGCGCCGCGCAAGCGACGCATCGCGGGCAGCGGTCGCCGACGCGGTGGCCGCAACGAGCAGCATGACCGCGAGCGCGACGGCGAGCGCGACGGCGAACCGCCGCGCGTGAACGCTCACGGGCCCGAGGGCCGCAGGTGTCGGTGGGTGCTGGCTGGAATTCGCGTCACGGCGCTCTCGTGCTGATCGCTTCCAGGTGCGTGGATCGCTCTCGAGCGGTCCATTGTGCCCGGCTTATTGCTTCCTCGCCACCATGGCGAGGATGTCGCCGACGAGATGGTTGCTGGGAAGCAGATCGTCGAGACGATTGAGGCCGCGATGGAGCAACGCGCGGTCCAGGGGCCACTCGAGGTGGTATCGGAAGCTTTCGACGCGCTCCACGACGAGGCCCGCGTGTGCGGCCAAGGTGGTGAATGCCCGGGGCGTGAACGTTGCATGTGGGAAGCGCACTTTGAGTCGGCGGCCCCGCAATGCGAGCGCAGAGACCGCCAGGTCATGCGGTGCATTCAATGCGCGGCTGACCAGATTTCGCGCATTGTCCGTCGTAAGGATCAGGGCACCATCCGGCCGCAGGACGCGCGCGAGCTCACGCACACCGTCCGCCGGCGCGAGCAAGTGCTCGATCACCTGCGTCGAGAGCACGACGTCGAACTCGCCGTCAGAGAACGGGAGGGATTCGATGTTGGCACGCACCAATTCCGGTTCGACGCCCGAGCGCGCCGCTGTCGCCCGGGCCGTCGCGAGGATGCGCTGGGAGATGTCGGAGCCGACGAGACGCCCCGGTCGGCGCGCACCGAATCCAATCTCTTCGAGGTAGAGGCCATCGCCGCACCCTGCGTCGAGCAGGGCTTCGCACGGGAGATAATCCCGAACGATGTCGAGTACGCCGAAGAACTTCCGGTGGGTCTGTCGGTCAGGACGCGGCAGAGGCTCGGCGTACTCGAGCTCTGCACGCTGCTCGTAGACCTCACGCAGCCGATCTGAGGGTGTCTTCGCCATTACCTCCGGTGCGATGCCGGCAGGCGTACGGGAAGACGCGGCTCCACCGCGTAGAGGCGTGAGTACCCATGGAAGAGCAAGCGCATTCCGTTTCCGGACACGGGAACGTAGTGTCCATGTCGGAAGCGAAGCAAAACATGCCCGGTGTGCGCGTCGACGCCGTAGATGCGATGGGAGAAGCTCCCGGCGTACGCGACGCCGTCCACGACCACCGCCGCGCCCGAGATCGGCCCGCCGGTCCCGACCCGCCAAACGATGCGGCCCGTGGCGGCCTCGACGCCGTAGAACACGCCGTTGTACGAGCCGAAGAACACACGCCCCGCCCACGCCGCCGGCGACGAGTAGACGTACGAACCGGTGCCGACGCGCCACAGATAGCGGCCGCGCGTCGAGAACGCCGTCAACGAGCCACCCGTGGACGACGGCACGAACACGCGGCCGTGCAGCACTGCCGGCGTGCCGTACACGCGGCCGTTCACCGACCGCACCCAGCGCGTCTTGCCGGCGGGCGAGAGAGCCCACACGCGGCCGCCGTAGTCGCCGACGTACATCGTCCCGTCGGCGATCGCCACGCTCGACGTGATCTTGGCGCCGAGCGAGCGCGACCAGCGCAACCGATGCGTGCGCAGGTCGAGCGCGTACAGCCTGCCGTTCCACGCGCCGAAATAGTCGATGCCGTGGCGCACGATCGGCGATGACTCGATCGGCGAGCCGACATAGAAGTGCCAGAGCAATGTGCCGTTGGCGCGGTCGAGCACGAAGACGCGCCCGTCCATCGAGTGGTAGACGAGGTTGTTGCCGACGATCGCAGGCGACGATGCCATCTTCCCCGACGGCGTCTGATGGCTCCAGAGGATCTTCCCGAAGCGCATCGACACCGCGAAGATTGTCGCCTTCGAGTTGCCGATGTATGCGACCCCGTTGTCGACGACGGCAGGAAACTCGAGCAGGCCTCCGAGTGCGATGCTCCAGACGGTCTTGAACGGCGGCCGCAGCCGGATGTGGATCTGCGACTGCGAGCGCGCCGGCGTCGCTCCGTACATCGGCCACTGCAGCTCGGGACGGAACACCCGCACCGTCACCTTGCGGAAGTCCGCGAAGCGCTCCGGCACGGTGCGCGTCGAGAACCCCGGCGCGCTGACGGTGACGTTCAGGGTGCGACGGCCGGGAACGTGAACCTGCGCGACGCCGTGCGTGTCGGTGCGGGCCTGCCGGTTCCAGAGATCCACGACCGCATTGCGCACACGCGTGCTGTGGTCGCCGTCGACGACCGTGACGACGAGATTCGCCGGCTGGAAGCGCAACGACGGGCGCGGCAGCGAGCGGTGCAGTGTGTACGCCGGGCCAAGACCGTGGCCCGAGGTCTGGTGCGTGCCCCCGCATGCGGAGGTGAGCCCGACCAGGAGCAGTAATCCGCCTAGCCGTCTACGAGAGGTTCTGGGAGCTCTTCCGCGAACGGCTCCAACGTACCGTCGTCTCCGGCCAACAGGACGAGCTCGGAGAAGAAGCGGGTCATGACGAGGCCGTCGCGGAACTCGCCGAGGGTCGGCTCGGGCCGCTCCCCTGCTGCGATTGCGAGGGCCAGCTCCGGAAAACGGCTGCCTGCCGCGGTCGGCAGCGGGAATGCCCCGCCGAACCTCGGATTGATGTCGGTGACCCGATGGGTACCGTCCGGCTCGCGGAAGCACTGGACGTTCGCGGGCCCGACGAGGCCGAGCGTCTCGGAGACGTGGCGGCCTACCTCGATCAGCTCGACGTCGCGGATCGTCTTGCCCTTGATCGACTCGCCGCCTTTCGACTCGATCATCGTGCGCGGCACGGCGTTGAGACAACGCGAGTCGAGGTCGCAGAAGAGATCGATCGAGAACTCCTCACCGCTGCACATCGACTGCACCATCGAGTCGTCCTCTGCGTAGTCGAGGAAGAACTCGAGCTCGCGCCGGTCCTTGCACCGGTAGATACCGCGCGAACCGAAGCCGCGGCGCGCCTTCACGAGCACCGGAAACGCGAGGTCGCCGGGCAGCGCGTCGGGCAACCACGTGGGCGGCGAACCGATGCCCTTCTCCTCGAAGAGCAGATGCGCGAGCCACTTATCGGCGAGTGCGTCGACCAGCTCGGGCCTCGGCAGGAGCACGAGCGCACCGAGCTCGTCACGGGCGCGCGCGAGCACCCCGTGGTCGAGATCCGTCAACGGCACGACGAGGGCGATCTCGTGGTCACGGACGAGCGCGGCGAGCGCGGCCACATACCCCGCGTCGCCGACCCGCGGCACGAAGGCGTGCTCGTCCGCGTAGTACAACGCGGGCGCGAGGGGGTTGACGTCGGTCGCGAGCGTTCGTGCACCCGCGCGCTTGAACGCGGTCACGATGTCCACCCGTTGCCCGGCGCACGTGAAGAGGACGCCGCTCACCGGCGGAGAGGGTACCCGGCTCTGCTTCACTCGTCCCGATGATCCGCCGCCTCCTCATCGTTCTGGCGGCCCTCGTGGCGGTCTGGCTCGTCGCCTGCGCCGTGCTCTTCGTCTGGCCGAGCGCCGCGTCGTCACCGCGGCAGGCCGACGCGATCGTCGTTCTCTCGGGCGGGCGGAACAGCCGGCTCGACCCCGCCCTGGCTCTCGTCCGCCGCGGCGTCGCCCCGATCCTCGTCATCTCGAGCCCGGCCCAGGATCCCAAGTGGAAGACAGCGAAGCGGCTCTGCGACGCCCACCGCACGACCGGTGCGCCCCGAATCCTCTGCTTCGAGGCGCATCCGTACAGCACGCGCGGCGAGGCGAGGGCGATCGCAGCAATGGCTCGTGCGCGCGGGTGGACACACGTCGTGGTGGTCACCTCGACCTACCACCTGACCCGCGCACGCATGCTCGTGCGGCGCTGCTACGGCGGCGCGGTGTCGATGGTCGGCACGTCGTCGACGTGGTGGCGGTTGCCCGAGGAGTGGGCGTCCGAGACGGCGAAGCTCGCGGTGCAGCTGACTGCCGAGCGCGGCTGCTAGAAGAAGCCGACCCCGCCTTTGTAGATGACGAACGGGAGATCGACCACGGCGAGCGCCGCGAGCATCCCGTACACGAGCCGCGGCCTACGCGCAGCGAGCGTCGACGCGAGCCACGCGAAGCACAGGCCCCACGCGCCGAGCGTGGTCAGCATGTACGTCGGCTTGAGCACGTCGCCGTCGGGCGTCGGATAGCTGACCGTGAAGTAGAGATACCCCGCGATGCCCGCGAGCGGCAGAAGCGCGACGAGCAGCAGCGGCGCATCGCGCCTGCGTAACGATCTGCCGAGCAGGAAAAGCCAGCCGAGTACGGCGAGCAGCGTCGGCACGATGCCGACAACGTTCTGCAGCACGAGCCAAGCGTTGCGCGCGGACGACGGCTTGCTCTGCGTCGCGTTCGACCACTCGAAGACGCCGTACCAGTCGCCCCACAGGTCGGCATACGTCTCGGGCAGCGCGAGGTTGACGAGGTGCGGCCGGTACGGCCGCGTGAAGAGATCGGGAAGCCCCGGATCGACGTAGAAGCGCGCCGGCCGGCGGTCCCAGAGCGGCTTCGACGAGTGCGGCCGGTCGAACACGGCGTTGCCGTAATGCTGCGCGCGGTAGACGTACCAGGGGAGCGCAACGACCGCACAGGCCGCGATCGTCACCGCGAGTGCGACGGCAAGCGCACGCCGATTCGCAGTGCGTGCGACGATGGCGCCGAGAAAAGCGAGCACGACGACGGCAAGTGTCCAGAGTGAGAACTGGCGCACCATCTCGCCGCAGCCGAGTGCAAGCCCAAGCACGAGCGCAGAGCGCAGCCTCAGATCACGGCGTACGAACATGCGCGCGGCGAGCACGAGACACGACATCGACACGAAGAGATCGATCGGCTCGGGGTTGAACATCGATGCCGTCCGCGTCAGTACCGGCGAGAGCGCGACGAAGCCCGCAGCAAGCACCGGCAACCACCGGCGCTCCGGCCAGAGCAGTCGCGCGAGTGCCGCAACGAGTAGCACGACCGCCACGACGGCCGGCACGTTCAACAGCTGGCCGAGCTTGTGCGGGTCGCCGAGCCCGGCCTGCCTGCCGATCCAGGTCACCGCGCCTGCGAGCCAGTAGTAGAGCGGCGGCGAGTAGTACTCCGGCGTCTCGCCGCGATGCGGGAGCCGGTGGTGCTGGATCAGGAAGTCGGCGTACTCGCGGTGCGACGCAGCGTCGTACCCGGCGCCCGACGGGTACGAAAGCGCATTCCAGAGAACGATGAGGGCCGCGAGCGCAGCAAGCCCCTGGACGGCTCGCTCAGGACGAATTCTTCCAGCCACCGGTCGCGCCCTTGTACGTGCCGCCGAAGAGCGCGAGCGGCGTCTTGGCGAGGATCTTCAGGTCGACCCACGGCGAACGGTGTTCGACGTACCAGACGTCGAGCTCGATGCGCTCGGCCCATGGCAGCGCGGCGCGACCGTGCACCTGTGCCCAACCTGTAATGCCAGGGCGCACCTCGAGCCGGCGGCGCTGGCGAGCGTCGTAGCGTTCGACCTGGTACCGAAGTGTCGGCCGCGGGCCGATGACGCTCATGTCGCCGCGCAGGACGTTCCAGAGCTGCGGCAGCTCGTCGAGCGAAAGGCGCCGAAGCAGCCGGCCGGCGCGCGTGATGCGGGAGTCGCCCGCGTTCACGGCGAGCCCGGCGCCCTTCGTCTCGGCCCCGACGACCATCGTCCGGAGCTTCAGCAGCTCGAAGTCGGCGCCGCCCAAGCCGACGCGCGTCTGACGGTAGAGCACGGGCCCGCCGTCTCCGAGCTTGACGGACAGCGCAGCAACTGCGAGCAGCGGCGACGCGAGTGCGAGCGCGGTGCCGGCAACCGCGACGTCGGCAACGCGGTTCACAGGATCCGGCAGCGAACGAGCGTCCGCAGCACGCGCAGGCCGTCGAGCGGCGTGAGCTTCTTGCCCTCTTCGCGGCTGCGCGCCCGGTACACGATCGGCACCTCGTAGATGCGAACGCCGCCGCGCAGCAGTCGCGCGGTGATCTCGGCCTCGATCGCGAAGCCGCGCTCCCTGAGCTTCAACGAGCGGAAAAGATCCGTCTGAATCGCCTTCTGCCCGGTCATCATGTCGGAGATCCAGCTGTTGTAGACGAAGTTCGCGGCGAAGGTCACGGCGCGGTTGCCGACGACGTACCAGAAGCTATACGCAGAGTGGGACTGGAAACCACGCGTGCCGAACACCGCGGTCGCATCACCGTTCCGCAGGTGTGCCAAGAGCGCCGGGATATCGGCAGGGTCGTACTCGAGATCGGCGTCCATGATCGTCGTGTAGAGTCCGCGCGCCTCGACGAGCGCCGTGCGCAAGGCTGCGCCTTTGCCGCGATTCCGCTCGTGGTAGAGCACGCGCACAGTCTCGGGCCAGGTGCCGTCGCGCAGGATGTCGGCGGTACCGTCAACCGAGCCGTCGTCCACGACGATCAGCTCGAAGTCGTCGGCGATGCGGGCGTCGAGAACCGATGCGATCGCGCGCTCGACCGTCGCCCGCTCGTTGAACACGGGCATCACGACGGAGACCTCTGGCCCGGGCACAGGCCTCGTTCTACCATCCCCGGTGCCAATGTCCTCGTTCATCCCTCGCGACCGGGCCGTCCCGGCAAGCTGTGCAGTGCTTGCCGTCGTGCTCACCGTGGTCGTCATGGTGCCCTCGCTCCGCCCCGCAGGATGGAGCCTGACCGTGCTGCCGCGGGTGGATTCGAACACGGCGATGGGCGCTGCCGCGAAGGCCCGCGACCCGGGTTTCCGGACCGTCGACATGGGCGGCTACGACGGGCAGTGGTACTGGGGGATCGCAGTCGATCCGATCGCGACGGGCGACGTGCACCAGCATTTCGACACGGTGGCCTACCGGTATGGACATCCGCTGTACGGCTGGCTCGGATGGCTCACGAGCGCCGGACAGCCGCGTGCGGTCCCGAGTGCGCTCGCGGCCCTGAATCTCATCGCGATCGCCGCCGCTGCATTCCTCGCGGGAATGCTCGGACGCGCCGGCGGCGGCCGCGGCTGGGAAGGGCTCTTCGTCGCACTCAACCCTGGCCTTCTCTACTCGGCCGCACATGACCTCACGGAGCCGCTGTCGGCTGCACTGCTCCTCGCCGGCATCCTCGCGTACGTAAGGGGCCGCAGGCTGCCCGCGACGGTGGCTTTCGCGCTGCTGATCCTGTCGAAGGAGCAATTCGTAACCGTTCCCCTCGCGATCGTGGCATGGGAGCTCGTGCGGCGACGCGCTCGGATCCGCGAAAGCGCGATTCTCGTGGCGTCCGTTGCTCCGGCCGCCGTGTGGTGGCTCTGGCTCCGCTTCCATCTCGGCGCCTGGTTCACGGCGAACTCCGACGCGGCGTTCGTGTCTCCCCTCTCCGGGTGGAAGCGGGCACTGCTCGATGCCGGAGTTCACTCGTATGCACCCGACGGCTCGCAGAACCAACTGGGAGAGGTGACGATCCTGATCGTCGTCGCCGCTGCAGGAGTGCTTCTGGTCGCGGGGCTGCTCGCGCTCAGGCTTCGCGGTCCGGTAGATGCGGTTGTTCTACCGCTCCTCGTGATCGTCGCCTGCTTGTCGCCGAGGGCGACGGTGCTCCCGCGTGACCTCCTACGCAATATCGCGGTTGCCGTCGCGCTCGTACCGTTCGTCCTCGCCGCTAGGCCACTCGTGCCGGCTTTCGCGCGCGGGCCACGAGGCTCAGGCCGAGCGGAAGGCGGAGCCGATCCTCGACCGGCCGCCAGAGAGGAAGCAACGTCTCGTACGCGCGAAGCGAGGCCCGATTGATGTCGAGGAGGCGCGTGTGCCCGGCGACCCACCAGCCGGGAACACCCAGCATGTTGAAGCTGCGGAGGCTCGTAAGCTCTGCGCCGGCGTCGCGAATCAACGCGCGCAACTGCGGTCTTGTATAGCGGCGGAAGTGCCCGAACCGGCGGTCGAGGCGACCGAACAGGAACGGGTGCGCCGGTACGAGGACAGCAAGCTCACCGCCCGGCGCGAGCGCCGCGACCACTGCTGCGAGCGCGGCGCAGTCGTCCTCGATGTGCTCGAGGACGTTCTGACAGAGCGCGTAGCGAAACGAGCTCGGGCGCGCGAGCAGCGCCGGCGACTCGGGGAGGAGCTCCTGTGCGATCTCGACACGCGGATCGTCGCCGAAGACCGAGCGGAGCTCTGCGACGCAGGCGTCCTCCGGCTCGATCAGGAGCAGCGGCGAGGCGCCGGCGTCGAGCAGCAGGCGGCTGAACGTGCCGATACCCGCGCCGATCTCGAGCATCGGCCCCGGGGCGCTCGGCTCGAGAACCGAGAACATCCACGCCTGAAGGCGCCGGGCGCGCGCCAGCTGCTCGAGGGCCCAGAGGTCCTCGCTCAACGCGTTCCTTCGGCGGGGTCCCAGGTGGTAGGAACCCCCCGCCGCGCGTAGTTCCACAGTCCGGCGACGGTCGCCCACGTCACGAGCACGTAGTACCGCGCGATCCCGACGCCGGCGAGCGCTGCGAGGAGAAGTCCGAGCTGGAACCCCAGAGCCACTGCGTACAGCGTCGACCGACCCACGAGCACGATGGAGCAGATGAGCAGGACGAGATGCAACACGCCGCTCACATAGCGCAAGTGACGGTGCGATACGACCTCGAGGAGGTAGACCGGGCGCAACCGCCGCAGCATCTTGCCCTCGAACACAATTGCCCAGCAGTGCTCGAACATCCGAACCTTCCGACGGTATTCGTCCTCGTTCGTCGGCGTTGCCCTCTCGTAGGCATTCGCCTCCGCCTCGTACACCGCACGCTTCCCGCGCTGCACCATGCGATACGGGAACGAGAGGTCGTGGCCGAAGCGAGAATCGACGTCGACGTAATCCTCGCGCCGCACGGCGTAGATGGAGCCGTTGCCGCCGGTGACGGAGTCAACCGAGGATTCCTGGGCGCGCAACGCGAGCTCGTACCGCCAATACACCCCTTCCTTATTGCGGCCGTCATCGCCCTGGATGTTGAGCCTCCCGCACACGTACGCAACGCTCGGGTCGGCAAACGACCGCACGAGTCGGCGCAGCGCATCGGGAGCCCAGCTGGAGTTCGCGTCGGAGAAGGCGACGATGTCGCTCGCCGTTGCGCGCACCGCGTTGTTCTGCGCAGCCACCTTTCCACCGCGAGAGTTCGCGATCACGCGCGCGCCGGCACGCGCAGCGAGCTCCTCGGTTCGATCCGATGACGCGTCCGAGCTGACGACGATCTCGAGTAGATCTTGCGGATAATCGAGCGCATGCAGGTTCTCGATCCGTCGCTCGATCACCGACTCCTCATTGTGCGCGGCAACGATCAGCGAGACCGACGGGAACAGGTCGCGGCGAAGCACCGGCCGCGGTGCGATGCGCGCCATACACGCCATGAAGAGCGGGTACACGACGTGCGTCCACGCGAGGGCCGCCAAGGAGAACCAGAAGACGATCAACGCGACGATCATCGGCGGCGAGTGTAGACCGCGCCCGAGTGGATGCGGCGCCGATTCATCGGGGCTCCGTCAGTGGCCCAGCGCCGCGCGATGTACGCGGCGATCGAGCTGCGCGAAGAAGACCTTGATCCGATCGGGATCGATGCGGATCGATGCGGCTGCCGGCATGGGCTGGAGGCTCCAGAAGACAGGGCTGCCGGATCGGCGGTCCGCGGCTTCGACGAGCCGGCCGCGACGATCGAAGCACAACGAAATCGCGTACGGGGTCTCCCCCGCCGCGTACCACAGACAGTCCGGCGGCCCAGGCCGATACGCACTGAGCGACCGCGCACGGAACGAGCTCCCGACCGTCGTATAGAGCGCCTGCATCTCTGCATTCTCCTTGCGCACATAGCGACCGCGCTCCCAACGCCCGACCGCGATCGCGAGCAGCCCGGCCAACAGAACCGCTGCAGACCCCAGGACGACGGCCCGCCTCAGCCTGAAGCGCGGCGAGCGCATCGGGGCGACTGCGGCAGTCCCGATCAGCGTCAGGAGGCCGAGCCAGAAGCTCACGGTGGCAATGTTGCCCACGCTGTAGACGTAGGACTGGAACAGCATGAGCACGAGTCCGACCGACACCATCGCGAGCGATACGGCGACGATCCCGCGCGACTCTCGTTCACCGGCGCGAAGCACGCGCGCCCCGGCGAAGGCTGCGACGAGGAACGTCCCGAGGCAGAGGATCAGCCCGACCGCCCCCACCTGCAGCAGTAGGCCGAGATAGGAGTTCTCCGGCAGGCCTCCCTGGAAGAACAGCCAGCGATCGACGAACACCCTCGACTCGGTCCCGAATCCGTAGCCGAGGAGGGGACGCCGAACGACCTGCGTAAGCGTGCCTTTCCATGCGGCGAGCCTTCCGCTTCCAACCGCATCGGATTTCTCGCCGAAGATCGCTTGCCCGACCTCGTCCTCCGCACGGCTCGGGAGCGGGCCGATGAAATGGGGGAAGCGGCGGAGGAACGCGCGGCTCGCGCTCGAGCACACCTTGTGCCCGCAGATTGCAGGCCTCGTGGTGACCCCGGGTCCCGGCGCCGCAGGGTTCTCGCCCGGTGCGGGCACCGTGGTCCCGGCGGGCGGTGGCGTCACGGTCGCAGTCGGGCCGATTCGGGATGTGAGACCGGGAACGATGGCCGCCACTGCGACGAGCGCGAGGACGCCCTTCAGCCACACGCGCGGCACGCACAGCGCAACGAGCACCAGCACGCCGACTGCCGCGGCGACCAGGCCGCCGCGTGATCCGCAGAGCAAGAGCTCGACATAGAGACCGGCCGCAATCGCGGCATAGACGCTGCGCGCCCGGCGACGCGGCGAGGCCGCGGCGAGCCACACTGCCAGCGGCATCGCCATCGCGAAGAGCATCGGCGTGGTGTTGGGATTCATTCCGAACCCGCGGAACCGCCACGCGGCTGACCCCGCCGCCTGCTGTACGGCGAGGTCGTGACGGACGAGGTAGACGAGCACCCCGAGCGCAGCAACGATCGCTGCGCCGACGACGACACCGACGAGCGTTCGTCTCGTTGCCTCGCGGTCCCCCGCGGTGCCGAGCACCACGGCGCCAGCTGCGGCGACCATCAGACAAAAGGATGCGGCGCGCTCGACGCTGAGGAGGGGAGCGACCGACCATGCTCCGGACGCGACGGCGACACCGCAGAAGGCGATGAGCGCGGCGGCGAACACGTAGAGCGCTCCGGAGCGAGGGAACGCAGTCTCGCGCTCGCGGACGAGGTCGATTCCGGCCAGGAGCAGGAGGCAGAGCGCGACCCAGCGTCCGTGTCCACCGAGCCGAACGGCGAACGGCACGGAGCTGGATCCCGCAGCGAAGGCGACGACCGTGAGGGCCACCACAGCCGGCGCGACGAGAGCCCGAGCTGCATCAGCGGTCGAGCGCACGACGCGACAGCATACGCACTCCGCTGTCCGCCGGAATACTGGGGGCGTGACGTTTCCCGAGAGAATCATCCCCGACGAGACGGCATCCGGCGTCGTCGCCATCCATCTGGCCCGTTACGCCTTCGCCCGCGGCTTCTGCGCGGGCAGGAGCGTCCTCGACGCGGCCTGCGGCGTGGGCTACGGAAGCGCCTACCTCGCCCGAAGCGCTGCCAGCGTCCTCGGCATCGACATCGACTCGGAGACGGTCGCCTATGCCCGAAGCCGCTACGGACAGGCTGGGCCGCGCTTCGAGACGATGGATGCCTCGTCGCTCGATCTCGCCGACGCTTCGTTCGACGTCATCTGCTCCTTCGAGACGATCGAGCACGTGGAGGACCCGGACGCAGCCGTCGCAGAGGCCGCTCGCGTTCTCCGGAGCGACGGGGTCTACGTCGTCTCCACCCCGCTCGTGGCCGAGACGACGCACGCGCCCGCGAACCCTCACCATCGGGTGGAGTTCTCGGCCGCAGATTTCGAAGACATTCTGCGCCGGCACTTCGCCGAGATCTCCCTCTACGGCCAGCGTCGACGGATGACGCGGCGCCATCGGCTCGTGCGGAAGCTCGACGTTCTCGGCCTGCGTCGTCGCGTCGGATGGCTGCGTCGGGCCGGCCCGATCGTGGGCTCTCCTGCAACGGCAGACCTCACCCTTGACGACGTCGAGATCGTGCGGGACCGCCTGACCGATGCGACCGAGCTCGTCGCGGTCTGCCGGAAACCGCTGCCGCGCACGTGAGCGCCTCGCCGCCCGAGACGACGAGGATCACGATCCTGACGGAGATCCCGGCGCCGTTCCGTGTGCCGCTCTTCAACGCGCTCGCCGCGACCACGAACGTCGAGCTCGACGTGATCTTCCTCGCCCAGGCCGATCCGCGGCGGAACTACTCCGTCGACGAGGCTGACCTCGCATTCCGGCGACGGACGCTGCCCGGGCGGAGCATCCTCCGCAAGCCCCGCTGGCTGATTGTCAATGGGCGCGTCGCGTCGACGCTCGACGAGCTACGACCCGACGTGCTCGTGATCGGGGGCTGGAATCAGCCCACATTCTGGCGGGCGTTCACGTGGGCACGACGACACGCCATACCGGTCGTCGTGTGGGTGGAAAGCACAGCACTCGACACGCGCCCGAGCATCGGCATCCTCGAACGCGCGCGGCGCACTGCGATCGAGCGAGCGGCCGCGTTCATCGTTCCCGGGATTGCGTCCGCGGACTATGTGCGCACGCTCGGCGCGCGCGATGAGGCGATCGCGATCGCGCCGAACGCGGTCGACATGCGCGTCTTCCGCGAGGCGGTCGAGGCAGCGCGCGCGGATCGCGAGCTGCTCCGCTCCACATTGTCGCTCGGCCGGGCGACGTTGCTGTACGTCGGCAGGCTCGATCCGGAGAAAGGGCTCGACGTGCTGCTCCATGCGGTCCGGAATCTCGACGCCGACCTCGTCGTCGCGGGCGTCGGACGAGACGCCGAGCGCCTCCGGCGATCGGCGTCCGCCAACGTGCGCTTCGTCGGCTGGCTCGAGCCACAGGAGCTCGTACCGTGGTACGCGGCTGCCGACGTCTTCGTCCTCCCGTCGTTGTCCGAGCCGTGGGGGATGGTCCTCAACGAGGCGGCTGCAGCGGCGCTGCCGATCGTCACGACGACGGCGGTCGGGGCGGCCATGGACCTCGTGGAGGAGGGTGTGAACGGGTACGCGGTCGCACCCGGGGACGCAGAAGCCCTCGAGCGCGCGCTCCGCGTCCTTTGTGAGGACGAACCGCTTCGAGCAAGCGCGGGGCGTCGGTCGGCCGCGCTGGCCGACACGCGCCGCCCAGAGGACTGGGCCTCCGCCGTCGCTGAGCTCTCCCGGGCGCTCGCACCGCCTCGCGGACGAGCACAGGGAACGGTGAGCTCGAGATGACGGAGGTCGGCACCGAGAATGCCGCTGCCGTTCCGAACGCGATACCCGTCGCGCCCACGCTCGGCAGGGCGCAATTCTTCAAGCACGGGTTTCTCTACGGCGCAGCCCAGGTTCTCGTCCGCGGCGTGTCGCTCTTCCTGCTCCCGCTGTACACGCGCGTGCTCACGCCGACGGACTACGGGATCATGGACATCACCGGAATCGCCGTGACCTTCCTGACCACCGCTGTCTCGCTCGAGATCTCGCAGGCCGTAGGCCGGCACTACACGGACGCAGCGGACGACGACGAGCGACAGGAGATCGCATCGACCGGCCTGTGGTTCACCGCTGCGGCGTTCACGGCATCGGTCGCGATCATCGTTCCGCTCGCACCGTGGATCGCGGGATGGATGTTGTCGAACAGCGACCATGCCGACATCGTCCGCGTCGCAGGGGCCGGGCTGTTGGCACAGGGCCTTCT
>Ga0193728_1000231_pt1 | contig 26113 bp, 22 predicted proteins | sample U1c1metaG_FD_143037 | JGI IMG/M metagenome (GOLD analysis project Ga0193728, IMG submission 143037) | Soil microbial communities from a riparian zone of the East river system, Colorado, United States - U1c1 | ecosystem: Environmental > Terrestrial > Soil > Riparian zone | place: USA: East River... | reverse complement strand
TCCGAAGGGAAGTCCGGGATTGTTGTATTTTATGATAAATCCCATCTTCTTTTTGCAGCCAAACTTTCAGGAAGCTGCAGTGAAGATGCAGGCTGTGATCTCTAAATATGAAAATATCTTTGGAGTTGTGATATATGGAGATTTTGTTGACCCAAATGTCTCTTTGACCGAAGGTGATGAATTTCAATTTATTTGCAAGAAAATGATAAATGAAGTAATTTGCAGAAATTTATTTTTTGTACGAAACGTGAGATTTAACCAATCACTCTCCACCTCGTCGATCAAATTAATTTATGAGTCATTTGGTCAATGAAAGATTCAAATGGCAGGTGTATTTTCATTGTCGCAGCTCCTAGGATTTAGGGATTTCTTCCCGAATGAAAAACCGAAAACCAAAGAATTCTGTGGGGTGCCAAAACCTAGGATCGTTTATTGCCGATTTATGAGTTTTGTGTATTGGGCTTTCCGTCAAGAAAACTGGACTCAATATATTTACCAGGTTCACACCTAATGAAAATCGTTGGGTAATTCCTAGCCCACGCAAATAGAAAGACTCAAACCAAGGTAATAAGCATATTCTGTTTTAAGGCCAATTCGGTTTAGGGCATGAAGAATTTCTTAGGTAGCCGAGATACGATACCAATGCATTCAATCTGGTTTTACAAGAAGTATTCGACGTAATAGGAGCGGTATTGACAAATACGCTGAAGTTCATCTTTAAACTATAAGAAAAGACAAAACGACTAATCAGGTGTATTATCTCGGGTATATAAAGAATGTTTCCGTCGATAAATTCGACCAGAACGAACATCGCTTGATGAATTGTACGGAGTGATTGGGAAAAACTAGCAGCTCAATTAGCCAACAAGAAACCGCCTTGCTATGCATACCTTTGATTTATGGAACTTGGCATTATTGCTAATGAATTTTTTGAAACTAAACCGGAACTTTTAAACGCTATTGAAACGTTTGAAAAAAAAAGGCGTGTACACCTACTGAACAAGCTGCGCACCGAAGCGGACACTGTTAATTTCTTCTCCATCCTCGCTGAAATCCATGCCGGATTATTTTTCGATCCACTGTCCGGTGACATGCGCTATAATTCTCTCTTAGATCGGAAGCGACCTGACTGGTTATTAACTCTAAATGGTCAGCGTATTCTAGTGGAGGTGCTCCGACTTAATACACAGGAGGAAGAATGCAGGAGCAGCGTCGAGCGAAATCGAGAAATGCGAAGATTTCAAAAAACGCATCCCGATGTACAGATCATTGAATATGGTGAGGCAAAGACTATCGATATCGCTTTTTTATGCGGCGCCCAATCCAAACTGCAATTGAAAGAGAAGACATATCGAGACATCATCATGAAGCACCACCTGCCATTTATTATTTGCGTAAATCCTTCACTGCAAACCTATATAAGCGAAACCGATATTTCTGATTTCCTGATAGGGCGGTATGGATTTTTTGCGACCGATAAACATTTCGGGCGGAACGTTACGGGTGTGTTGCTGCAAGGATATTTTGTCGGGCAGTGGCATTATTTTTCGAATGAATGCGCAGCGTATAAACTGACGGAGGAAAATAAAATGGTAATGGAGGAATGGCACCCATGAAAGTATTTACGATTACCGATGCAATTACCGTGTTGAGGGGAGAGAAAGATGCGGAGCCGAAATATAGGAAAGCCATCTCGGCCCTCATCATCGAAAAATTCGGAAAAGGTCCTTATTTGCCAGTGATACAGAAGGAAGTATTTACTTACTGCCAGCAATACTTCATTGGGGAATTTGAAAAGGTCTGCGAAAACGAAACATCTTATACCTTCTACAGGGAAGTTTTCAGGTTGCATGAGCAGGCTACCAATCTTCGACGGTCAGATCACTATCACCAGCTTCCCAAAGGAATTGATAAAGAATATATATCCATTTACCGCCGGGTACAAAAGATGATCTTGGAAAAAGGATGCGATATTGACATGAAGAGCGGAGAGAAGGCGGATCAGGAATTCATTTGTCGAATAGAGCCTGTGCTAAATAATCTTTTGTACCTGGGTGAAATGATTTTTGATTTTACGGAATCATTCGCAGAGTTCTGTATGGTGGAAGGCATATCCCGCTTAACGTTTGACGAAAACGATCTCTATAATCAAGTCAGGGATCCTCATCTTGACCATGTTTGCAGGAACATCTCGGCGGACATGGCAAACAGAAGTGACGAATATATATTAGACCCAAACGGTTCAAAAGATTTCAAAGCAGCAGTCCAAGAGGCTTTCGGTTTTGATTATGATAAAATTGGGCTGTTGATAGCGGCACTTTACGACAAATTTAAACTGGAACCCCCTGATTGTTTATCCGCCGACACGATCAATTTTGTTACCGATGCTGCGAATATTTGCGAAGCGCCACGAGAGTCTGTTGCAAAGTTTTTGTCAGGCCTTACGTTAACCCGGAGCAATAAGATGATGATTGCCGAACGCGTTCGCAGACCCTATTTGATGAATCGGTTCCTTTACCGACCATACCTGGAGTGGACCATCAATGACAAACGTTATCTGGTCACCGGTATTTACAGTATAGATGAAGCGGAAAATAGCCTTGTGCTGAATGCTATACCCTGGGGGAAATTCCCGGAAGAATGGAAGGGCGGTACCGGCTTCGCCAACTATGTGCATCGAAAACACGATGAGCATGATAGGTGGCTGGATGACAAGGTTGAAAAAATAGTCGGCCATTGCGGCTTGCACTATGCCCGTGGTGTCAAAAACATTCAAGCAAACGGACAATCATATTCCCTGATGGAAAAGTCACTTGGAGAAATTGATTTTTTGATCATCAGCCCGGCCATTAAAAAGCTCCTGGTTACTGAATGCAAACATCTGCTCGGGCGATACGATATGGTCAACTGGAAACAGGACCATGACCATTTTACTGTTGACGGCTCTAAGCCCGGCTACAATACTAGGCTCGCCACTAAGGTGGAGTGGACCAAGAAACATATCAAACAGGTTGAGGGGCATTTCCAGATAAAATATAAGGATAATTCCATCAGTCTTGACGCCTACCAGGTAGAAGGAATATTCGTGATCAACACGCCCACCTTTTACATGTACAACGCACTGTACAGGATTTACTCTTATAGTCAATTTGAGGAAGTCATCACTGGTCAGCATACTGATCCTATATATACACTAGTAGATGAAACGGAAGATGAGATAGCGACTTTTTGGGTCAGATATCCTTATTTTGCCAAACGGGACCTGCTAAATTTTGATCCGGGTAACGAGGATGAGGAGGTGGATAAGTACGGATATCCGGTCAAAAAGCCCCGAACCGACCTCTCCTAAAGTATTCCAGGAACTACATGCCTGAACTCACCCTTTTAGACAAATCCTGGAAGTAATTATACCATCCAATTATTCTGAACCTCTTCATAATTTGAAATTGTTATATGAATCCGATCCAATTTATCATCACAAATGGAGATGGCAAGCAATATTCAATTCGTCTAAAGGTTGCGCAAATGCCTGGATTTTTGTCTTCTTTGCCAATTTTGTTGCCCATCGTTGTTACATGCAATTCATAAGATTTAGAATCTAAACATGCTCTGGTTTTGGCAAATTGGCTATGGCCAATTTTTGATCTTTTGGTCGAAATCTCTTATAGGTCTTGTACATATTCAGTGTTTGTGTGACCAAGCAATAGCGCCACAGTTGCGTCATCTACCATTGCATCTTGCAATAGTATGGAAAAACTTAGCCTGGCACTATGCCATGTAATATGCTTTTTGATGCCTGCAGCCTTACACCAGGTATCCAGGGTTCTCAAAGCCATATCCTGTGAAGGCAACTTAAAAACTAAGCCAGACAATATCCCAGGCTGTAATCTTTTTATACACTATTCCTCAAATTAAAAACACCGCAAAATGGGACGCAGACCTTCTTGTTTTTGTAGCTTTAGACGCCAAGAGAAAGGTTAAAACCTATTTATTAATATAAGAGCCCATTGGTATTGATTAAAAATTGAATTTATTCAGACATTCTATCACCATGAATCATATCAAGGACCATCTTTTCATTGTAAAGATTGGTTTATTAACCGGAGGCGTAATTGTACTTTTTGATGCCATAAACTTGTTTGTAATTTATAAGCACATTAAACTCGACTATTATCTAAGTCTGATTGCATTAACTTTTTTAATTACCGGTGTACTCATTGGCAAAAAGAATGGACAACCGGTAAAACCGGAACAAGACATAAGCAACCTACTAACTACCAAAGAGGTCCAGATTCTCCAACTGATTGCAGAGGGTAAAACCAACAAAGAAATTGCGGGCGTTTATTTTATTGAACTCAGCACCGTAAAAACCCATATCAACAATATCTACTCCAAATTATACCTTTCTAACCGGAAGGAAGCTCGTATCAAATATGAAGAAATGAGCAAAAAGACCAGTATTACTTAAAATCCACCTTTTCTCCACCCTTATTTGCTTGGTTTTCACCAGCAGGCCCCCCATATTTGCCAGCGTAATAAATACTCACTTAACAGAATGAAATCGTTCATCAAAATAGGGCTCCTGACCGGGTTGGTTGTAAGTGCCTGGAATCTCAGTTGTTTTACCATTGTGAGCTGGCTCAATAAAATATCCTCTTTGGGTATTCCAGTTGCCAGGATCAGGGCATATTCCGGTCTCATTGGTATTATCTTACTCATCATTGGGATCTATTTTCGAATAACGACCCTAAAGAAAAAGAACAGGAACCAAATCTCGTTTGCGCAGGCTGTCAAAACCGGAGCATTTATTTCTATAATTTCAGCGCTTATAGGGGGTTTTTTTGCATTCATTTATTGCACAGTAATTAATCCTGGGTATGCTGCTTATATGGTTAAAGATGCAGAAACCGCATTGGCAGCAACTCAAAATACACCCGCAGAAATCAGCCGACAGCTTGTAGAGGTAAGGAACCGGTACAGCACTTCCACACAGGTTTTGCAGGCATTGATTGCCCAGTCGGTGATGGGTACACTTGGTTCGCTCATCATTGCGGCTTTTGTAAAGACAAAAAAATCAGATTCCAATAAAAAAAATATATGAAAAAATCCATTTTATTATTGGCATTGGCTTGCATTAGCATAGTGCTGTTGTCGGCTCAGACAAATTCAAATTCGGCTAAACAGCAATATCTTATAGTTTTCCGGTTCAAATCAAATTTTCTTCCACCTTCACAAGATGTGCTACAGGTCAATATCAAGCACTGGCAGGAATATATGGGGAGCCTCGCGAAAGCTGGAAATTTGGTGAGTGGTTTCAGACCAGTCAATGAGGGTAAGACGATAACAGGATCAGGCAAAACCATTAAGGAGGGGTCATATATTGCTAACAATGAATTGATCAGTTCTGTGATCATTATCAATGCGTCTTCTATAGAGGAGGCAACCGAAATTGCGAATAAATGCCCAATATTTGAATTTGGTGGTAGCGCTGAAGTAAGACAATTGATTGGGACAGCAAATTGAGAGTTAATTAGGCCCTGTTATTTCCTCGGAATTTATCTCAACTCATCACCCGGATTCGCAATAAAAGAATCACTCAATTCAGAATAGTTTTGATCAACATTGATACGCAAAGGATGGGATGATTTAATGGGTATTAAGAAGAAATAGATACAGTTTGATGTATACTTAATTAGGATATTGTTTGGGTTGGGGAAAATGTTTCATCTTTTTCATATAGACATTCCTTATCGACAAAGTCTCTAACATACTTTATTCTTTCTGGTAATTTTTCAATTGTTGGCAAAGCTTGGGCACTTGCACCAGCACTAAATAGATAAGAGATTTGGAAGATTATTTTCTGACATAAAAGGTTCTTTTCATCTGAAAATCAGCAAAACTTTTGTGAGGGCAATCCTTTCCATTTTTGATATTAGTTCTAAGTTTAAAAAATTAGCTGGTCATTTTTTAGAAGAGGCGTGTTGCTTTAAGTTCTAAAAGCGTCATATCCTGCGCTTTTGGTGATGAATCAATTTTCTTCCTTCGCGGGAGCTGCTTTAAAAAAAGATAGCACTATTCCCTCATTTAAGTATAATAAGATACCCATTTCTCCATTTCGCCATTCCCTTCCTTTCCAGTCATTATTATCTATTTCCTTTCTATCCAATTTCCCTCGACCGAGCTCATCAGTTCCGAAATGATCAAAGAGTTGATTAACCACCCTTTCCAGTTCGATAGTTAGGGTATTAAATATAATGTTTTGAAAATACTGCTTGAAATAATAGTAAGTGTTCCCACCGGCGGTGGCACAAGAAAGCGTGTTGAATTCCCCTAAATACCAATCGGGTAGCTCTTTTTGCACAAAGGCTCGGTCTATATTGTATTGCTCATACATGGTGGGTAATTCAGATGCTCGGTCAAATTGCGCGAACAGTGCAGCCACCGAATTGTTCTTTGAGGACCTGTCAAACAAATATTGTTCAAATTCAGTCGGCGTTAGAACTTCCGTATCTATTTGCCATATCCTATACTCGAGTTTGGTTTTAGCAATCATATCCACATCACTTGTGACAAGAATATGGGCATGACCTCCATAATAAGCGTGTTTGCCATCATTGAGCAGGCTCATAAATTTTTGTTTCTTCGGCTTGCCCTTAAGGATCCCGTATATATCAAGAGTATAATGCATTCCAATAAACTGGTTATATAAATCTTTTTCATGGCTTCTTTCGTAAACAAGATTTCTGAAAGATTCTGCGAAAGCATTCCAATCAGTAAAATTACTCCCATCAAAACCTTTAATACCCAATTTTTCATACAAATGGTATACACCCATTGAACGGTGCAGATATTGCAGAAGTCGTTTAAATCGGGGTTGTTCCACTGAAAGATTATTCGTCAAATCGAGCATGGCTTCCATAAAATCTAACATGGTAACAGATTCCAGTAACATAGGTCGCAGTTCCTCAGGAAAATCACGCGGTAGCTTCTTGGGATCAATGAACTGTTCCCAGCGCAAAGGAATTCCACGAAATGTTTCCCTAATTAGAACACTAAACAAATCTTCGGATGTCATTAGATCGGACCCGACATTCCAGAGATGATTATCATAGTATTCGCGTGGTGTGTAAAAATGCACCTTCATTTCCTTATCATAATTCCAGCAATTATTTCCAACAATGGTTTCCATAAAATCCATATCGGATAATTTTAGGTCTGTTTCATCTCGCACCAGATCCTGAATATGTGCTTCGCTAAAACAATAATAATTGACATCTTTATTTTTTAGAATTAGTTCATACAATGCCCTGTTTTCCGGCTTCTTCAAATCACGGAACACGTTGCTATCAAGGTAAATGCGCATAATAAAGGATTGAGTACTAAAATTATTAGTATTTTTGATAAAAAGAAAGAATTCGACAAAAAAGGCATGGCTAAAAAGTATACATACGAGCAGGCTATGATAAAGGACGATTTTTCGGAGCTGTCGCCGAAAGATTTTTGCAAGGTCATCGGTAGACTGATTGACACAGGCTTTAGCAAAAAAGAAATTTTGGGGGTTGAAAAAGGTGTAAATCTCGCGAAAAGTAAGTCGACAGATAACTTTGATGAATACTGGAGGGCGGTATTGTATTACTATATGGCCAATGGCTGGGGTTCTCTTCAACGTTTAAGAAATCCAACGGGTCCAGATTTAAGATTTTCACTTGAATCTGTGGAGGTGGAGCAAGAAATCCTGCATTTACGAAAAGCCCTTGTATTTGCAGAGAAATTCGAAAACGCGCACCTTATTGCGCAAATCCTTACCAATCTCGGGAATGCAATGGATCATGTCGGAAGATTCATTGAAGCTATATTTTATTGGCATTTGGCATTGGCGATCATGCCGGGATTTGGTATGGCAATTGGCAATTTGGGCAAGGGTCTGTTTAACTACGCCCGAGTTCTATTCGATGAAGGGCACAGATTTATTTTCTGCAAGTTTGCCTTTAAATATCTGCAGAAAGCGACTAAAGGCAGGCAAGTATACGAAGAAGCAAGAAGAGATTTTGCTAAAATAGCCAAGACAATTTCAGATCGTTATGGGCATGATAACCTAGTCGCGGATATGGATTTAAACAACTTCTCACTGGGACGTTCAAAAATAGAAATAACGTACCGCGAATGGTGCTTATCCAATGGTCTTTTTTTAAATCCACTTAATGATTTTGTTTATGCGAAAATGGTCTCGCATGATTCGTTTTTTCTTCCTAGCATTACCGCAGGATTAAATGATCCTCCAATATACCATACGATCTATAACCAGCTCAAACAGGAATATGTCACTGCACGTTATTTGTTATTTGAAGCAATTTCAGAAAGCAAACCTCATTTTTCAGATAAAGGAAATTTACAGGTCGATACCTTGGATTATGCTGTTTATTCGCTCAACACCAAAAAATAAAGATATCGTTCAGGTCATGTTACTCCATTTTTGACAAAATTGCCTACTTTTTGAACGACTATCTGAAAGTGGATCTTCAACCTAATGAAGTAACTTTTCGGAAGGTTTGGTATAAAAAAGGAAATCATAAACCCCCAGAACTAAATCCACTGCTTCTGGATAGCCAGAATTGGGCGCTGAGAGGATTATTCTGGTTGAGCAAAGAACTAAATACAAACGAAACCGAGTTTTCAAGTCAGATGCTTCCGGAATCATCACAATTGGTTTCTATTAGAAACTTCATCGAACACAAATCAATCATGGTAGTTGAAATCGGCGAGAGTAGGCTGGTGCATGAAGGAAAGACTTTTCAAATCACGCGGGGGGACCTAATCAGTAAAACACTCATATTAATGAAAATGGCCAGAGCTGCCACGATGTATCTTTCATTTGCGATTCATATCGAAGAGAAGAAGACACCGCATTCGCAGACTGTACCTATATATATGCATAAAATATTACAACAGTTCAAAACCTAAAGAAAGGATTAATATATAATTTGCCCCTTGCCCCAATTTACAATTCCCCCATCAATCATGAAAATGATAAATGAAAACATGTTGTTCTTCTAAATCGGACTGAACTCATTTAATGACTCGGCCTTCTCAGTTTTGAAGGATTATACCCGAAGTACTGCTTGAGAGATTCTTCAAATGCCGAACTCCCGAAATACCCAGTTTTCAAAGCAAGTGTTCCGTTGAATAAATCAAAATGCCGTGCAGAAGACTTGCGCCAGAGTGGGTTGGTGATGGATTCTACAAAAAGTTCATTCTAGAAAATTGACTTCACAATATCTTGGAGTTTATTTACGACAATAATGTACACTGCTTCGATTTACGAATAGTCAGAGTGCAATGTATTCCCTGTCCTCCCGACACGGATTTATAATGCAGGTGAATTAAGGGTCTATGCGGAATAGAGTTTTGTTTCAAATTCTATTTTCGATTTTTTGCCGCCTTCGTGACATCAGCTATGCTTATTTTGCCCGTTTCTTCTCGCATTGTGTCTAGTCGGGCGTTGGGCGAAAACTGAGGAATCGGATTCGGCAAATTTTTATTTAAGGTATCCCCGCGCTTCTGTTGAATCTCTCCAGTTTTAGGCGGGGTTTTATCCCTATGTCGTCCATCCAGTCCTGGTTCTTTCATATATTTTACATTTAAATGCAATTTACCAATTTTACCTGGGTATTTGAAATTTCAATATGAATATATCGATTGAGGTTTACTTACCCTTCACGAAAAATCAAAGCAATTATATTATAATTCTCTTTTCTTTATAATGCTGTCAATCACATTAAGTAAGCCTTCAAAAGTTTCAATAATATTTCCGTCCCGGGTTGGGTAGGAGACTTTTTCTTTTGTCAGGTATTTTTTGTCCTTTCTGCAAATTTTCTCTCCCATCGTTGTTCATGCAAATCATATAATTTAGAATCTATACAACTTTAAGTCTGGGCAAGTTAGAAATTGCAGATTTTTGATCTTTTGGTCGAAATCTCTAATAGGTTCTGTGCACATATTCGGTGCTTGTATGGCCAAGTAGGAGCAATACGGTTGTATCATCTACCATTGCATCTTGCAATAGTATAGAAAAACTTAGCCTTGCGCTATGCCAGGTAATATGTTTTTTAATGCCCGCAACTTTACACCAGCTATCCAAGGTTCTCAAAGCCATATCCTGGGAAGGCAACTTAAAAATTAAGCCTGGTAATTGTCCAGGTTGCAATCTTTTTATTCGCTTTTCCAATATTGACACGGCGACCGGATGAAGAACCACTCTATGCTCTACAAGCGTCTTTTCTTGGTTGATAGTAAAGGCAAGTTCATCATTTTTAAAATGTTTCCAGCTAAGTGTTTTTACATCACACCACCTCAGGCCTGTGTAACAGCATAAGATGAATGCATCCTTAATGTCCGCATCCAAGCAGGGTGTACTTAAAATGGAAAGGTATTCTTCAACTTCCAAATGTTCTTTGCGTTTGTGATTCTTATTCGCTTTTGAGGCTAAATCCCCCGCAGGATTAATTTTAAAATAGCCTTCTTTGGTTGCACTTTTTAGTACGCGTTTAAAACGTGAAAAATAATTCATGGGGGTATCTCCATTAAAATTATACAATAAGTATTTTCGAAACCGTTGACAGAGATTCTCGGTTACCCCGATTGGCGGAAGAAACGGTTTTTCCAAAAATGTCTTGAAATGGTTAAGACTTCCTTCAAGGTGTCGGTTCCCATCCTGCCGGTTTTTTTTCACAAATTCGGAGTATTAATCCAAGAAATTGGATTTATAAAAATGTCTTGGAATATATCCTGCTGCAATGGCCTGTTGATCCAAGATCATCTGGGATTTTTTATTATCCAAAATTGCCAGAGCTTCTTTATTGTGATTGTTTTGTAAATGGTCTTTGGGCTTTGAGTAAATAAAAATGCCGGTTGACATTCTTTGACCTAAAGCACTTCCCCATGCAATTGAATAGTAGGTTTTTGATTCTCCTTTTCCACTCGATTTTTTTCTGATAATTGTTAGGCCATAAGGCCTTTTTTGACCAGCCCATCCTACTGGAAAGGGAAGAAATAGCACGGCCTGAAGCCGTTATCCAGACCTTCTGTATTTCTGGCCCACCAAAAAAAACCCATTGAATTTCAATGTGTTAAATGTTATTTTTATGCCCGGGACTTACTTCAATTCACTTTTTGATAATTTTTCTGTCACAGAATTTGCCCCTCAAAATCAACCAATCATATTAGGCCTTACTAAATTGAAGGATGGCTTAAAGAAAATGAATATTTCAACTGGTTTTGACTCGCCCGAGAAATCGGCTTAAATCTATAACCTTGGAAGTAGTGATGAATTGGGATTGAGAAAATTTCTGGAAGAGGATAATATTAATGCGTATTGATGTTCATAAATTAGATAAAGTCAATAAATAATTTGTGTTTAAACTGCATGGATTCTTTCGCCAATCTGTGACTAATTCTTCTGTAACCCGCTCCAGCCGCGGCTTTTCACTATCTGTATTGTTGATTTGAAGTTGCGCGAATTGTAACAAGGACAGATTAAGCTATTGAATTTTAAGGGGTCTCATTTTCTGGTACTGGATCTAATTTAATTTCATTTTTTAGTCGACTAGGAATGTGTTACTGATATCTCCTATAAGTAGAGACTTTTCAATGAAGATAATACAGATGAGATAGTTTTTCCTGATGAGACGAGATTGTTCATTTCTGAAAATGAATCGTATCAAAAATGGACAGTTCTTATTTTGAAAAGTGTATAATTGATTTATTATCAGAGATTTAACTTTATGGCACTTTCTTGGATAATAAATTAATTTATTGTGTTTTTAAATTAAACCCGCACTTATGCTGAAGTTATACTTAAGAATAGCCTGGCGCAACTTGGTCAAAAACAAACTATACAGTCTCATAAATATTGGGGGTCTAACGATCGGGATAGCCTCCTGTATCATGATAGGGCTTTACGTATCGAACGAATTAAGCTACGACCGGTTTAATAAAAATGCCGACCGCTTGGTAAGGGTTACCACCGAATACACCGTTAACGGAACGAAAAACATGATTGGAACAACATCCTCAATGCCGGGTCCCTGGCTGGCAGCTGCTTTTCCGCAAATAGAATCGTATGTAAGGATCCGTAATCGTGACCCCTATGTTGTTCGATATGGTGAAAAAGCTTTTGTTGAATCAGGATTTTACTATGCTGATTCAACATTTTTTAAAATGTTCTCCTTTTCGCTTACTGAAGGCGACATCAGCAGTGCCTTAAACGCGCCGGGTAAAATTGTCATTAGCCAATCGATGGAAAAAAAATATTTCGGCAACACAAAGGGCTTGGGTAAGCTATTGCTCGTTGGGGGTACGAAAAGTTATATAATATCCGGAGTTGCTAAAGATGCACCCGTTAACTCACAAATAAAATTCAATTTTATTGCTTCATATGCAAGTCTTCCGAATGCAAATACACCCTCCTGGAACGTAGAAATTTATACTACTTATTTTTTGCTGCATAACCCACAGGACAGGTATGGCCTCGAAAAAAATATAGGTACCTATATGAGAGCTCAAAAAGATATTGGCATGCCGGGGAATGATTATTTAATTTTTCATCTGGAGCCGTTAACAAGAGTGCATTTGTACTCTTCGCTGACCGGACTTGAGCCCAATGGCAACATAACCTATATCTATATCCTGATCGCTGTTGCCTTGCTGATCCTTTGTATTGCGTGTGTTAATTATACCAATCTTGCTACCGCCCAGTCTGTCACCAGGACTTCTGAGATCGGCATCCGCAAAGTTCTGGGTTCGGCTAAATGGCAGCTCTTTTTACAATTTATCGGCGAGTCCCTGTTACTAAATTTCATCGCTTTTATTTTGGCAGTAGTGCTTACAATTTTCGTTTTACCATTATTTAACGCTTTAGTAGAACGGCCGTTGGATCCTACGCTGTTGTTAAATCCCGTTGCAATGGGTTTGATGATTTTGCTTTTTGCGCTGATCAGCTTTGCTTCGGGTGCATATCCCTCTTTTATACTGAGCAATGTAAAATTAATCAAAGTACTAAGGTCCGGGTTTCCGTCTTCGGCTAAAGGTGGAGGCCTTAGAAGATCACTCATTGTTTTTCAGTTTATCGTATCAGTTTTTTTGATTATTTCCACAACCATCATTTTTCAGCAATTGTCTTATATCCAGCATAAAAAACTGGGGTATGACAAGGACCATTTAATCGTGCTGCCGGTTGACGGTATCATGCGGTCAAATTATCAGCCGATAAAAGATGCCCTGGAAAGGGTACCGGGCGTTACATCAGTTAGCAGCGGCTATCAGGAAATAACGAATATAGGCTGGCCTGATGCATTGAGGACAAGCCCTAATGCAGCCACGACGCCGTTGTTGGTAACGGTTTCGCCCACCGATATTGATTTTGTTCGCACAACCGGCGTACGTATTATCGCCGGAAGTGACTACAACCTGTCCGACCAGAAGCAATTAGATTCTGCAAATAATAACCGCGACCCCCATAATACTTACATGTTGAATGAATCAGCTGTTAAGGCGCTTGGTTGGACGCCCGACCAGGTGATCGGAAAAACGCTGTACCTGAACTTCAATAAAGGAATAGTAAAAGCAGTGGTGAAAGATTTTCATTTTGCACCTTTACATGAGCCGATAAACCCATTGATTATTTTTCTCGATTCGGGCTATACTCGTACTTATCAATGCTATGTGAAGATCTCAGGACAAAACGTTCCCGCAACTTTACAAGCCCTGAACGATACCTGGCGCAAATATGTACTCCACCGGCCTTTCGAGTTCCACTTTTTGGATGATAACTACAACATGCTATATCATAACGAACAACAAACAGCCAAAATATTCAGCACTTTTTCAGCGCTGGCGATTTTTTTGGCATGTCTTGGTCTATTCGCTCTGGCGGGATACATCACAGTGCAGCGCGCAAAAGAAATCGGGATACGAAAAGTGCTTGGTGCCGCTGTAATACAAATCGTAATATTGATTTCAAAAGATTTTTTAAAACTAGTTGCCTTAGCTTCACTGGTTGCTTTCCCACTTGCATGGTTATCCATGAATAGCTGGCTACAGAGTTTTGCATACCGGATAAGTATCAAATGGTGGGTATTTCTGGCAGCCGGCCTGGTTACCGCGATCACTGCTCTATTAACGATAAGCTTTCAGGCTATCAGGGCCGCCAATATGAACCCTGTAAAAAGTCTTAAAACAGCGTAGCGATTGCTCCGAAGGACTCTGCGGAGAGATTGGAGTTATTGTCCAAAGCGACAATACCGGCGATAAAGAGAAGCCTGACAGATTTGTTGCTAAAATATTTTGTTTTTAAGCAATCTGTTCGAACTCGTACAATACTTTGTATCAGTTCCGCACACTATCTTTCTAATTTTTGTTTCGTAATTCTTTACTCCACAATCCATTATAATTCTGGCATTTTTTTCGCGAGTTAAAATCCATTAACTTAATTATACTTTATTGAAATGTTTAGACACTTCATAAAAGCTATCTGGCGCAATCTCCTTAGCAACAAAACCCATACAATTATCAATATTACCGGACTTTCCGTGGGAATTTCCGCGGCTTTGCTTATTGGATTATGGCTAAGGGATGAATTATCTTTCAATATGTACCATAAAAATTACAGCAGTATTGCTCAGGTAATGGAACAAAATACCATGAATGGTGAGGTCAAAACCCGGGTTAATATACCTCCTCCTTTAGCCCCTACATTACTAAAATATTTTGGCAGCGATTTTAAGCATATCGCAATGGCTTCATGGACCGAACAACATACGCTGGCCGTTGGAGAGAAAAAGCTTTCATTCAGTGGTGACTTTATGGGAGCAGAAGGTCCGGAAATGTTTACGCTGAAACTGGTTAATGGCTCTCTTATGGGTCTAAAGGATCCATCTTCCATTTTAATTTCTTCGACTGTAGCTGACGCTTTGTTTGGAAATACAGATCCATTGGGACAAATAATAAAAATAGATAATGCAGGTAATCTGAAAGTTGCAGGTGTTTATGAAGATATTCCTAAAAATTCTTCTTTAAATAAATTAAAATTTATCGGTCCCTGGGATTATTATAAAAATTCACATGACTGGGTTAAGAATGCTACAGACGATTGGGATGAAAGTTCATTTCAGTTATATGTACAATTGTCAGATAATACTGATGTACAAAAAGTTTCATCAAAAATTAGGGACATCAAGTTGAAAAATGTAAACATAGAAGGAGTAAAATACAAACCAGTTATATTACTTCACCCTATGAGTAAATGGCATCTCTATAGTGAATTTAAAAATGGTTTCAATACAGGTGGGGCCATTCGATATGTAAAGATGTTTACTATAATAGGAATATTTGTTCTCTTGCTGGCTTGTATCAACTTTATGAATCTAAGTACTGCCCGAAGTGAAAAACGTGCCAAAGAAGTAGGGATTAGAAAGGCGGTTGGTTCGTTAAGATCACAATTAATGTATCAGTTTTTTTGCGAATCATTATTAATGTCATTTGCCGCATTTTGTATCGCTGTTATTTTAGTGCAGATAACCTTGCCCTTTTTTAATGTTTTAGCGAATAAACAAATGTCAGTACCTTTTGAAAATCCACTTTTCTGGAGTATTTCCATATTATTCACAATATTAACCGGAATGGTAGCCGGAGTTTATCCCGCATTATATTTATCAGCTTTTAATCCTGTTAAAGTATTAAAAGGAAGTTTTAAAGCCGGACGTTCAGCTGTTAATCCCCGCAAAATTCTGGTAGTAACCCAATTTGCTGTTTCTGTTATTTTAATAATCGGTACAATCGTCGTATTCAACCAGATTCAATTCGCGAAGGATCGTCCGGTCGGATATAACCGCAATGGATTGGTTGGAATGGACGTTGGAAGTAATGAAATTGAGAATAACTTTAATGCCTTTGCTTTGGAATTAAAATCATCCGGAGTAATTACAGAAATTGCAAGGGCCTCCACTCCAATGACTGCTATACATAGCAGCCGGAATGACGTATTATGGAAAGAAAAAAACCCTAATCTTACCTATGATTTTGGAAATTTACGAATTACATCCAATTATGGTAAAACCACAAACTGGAAAATATTGGCAGGCAGGGATTTTTCTGATAGCGTAATTTCAGATTCTTCTTCAGTAGTTGTGAATCAGGCTGCTGTAAATTATATGGGACTAAAAGATCCCATTGATGAGATTATCAGATTTAATGACAAAGACTATACAATCATTGGAGTAGTAAAAGATATGGTTATGACCTCTCCTTATGAGTCTGCACGCCAAACGTTGTTCTATTTGGGCGGAGGTGGTTTTGATAATATTGTAATGAGAATAAATCCCACAGTAGGCAATCACCAAGCCATAAACAAATTAAGTTATATATTTAAAAAATATTCGCCTTCAGTTCCATTCATTTACAAATTTGTGGATGATGAATATGCATCAAAATTTGAAAACGAAGAACGTATTGGCAAACTGGCCGGAGCTTTTGCAATCCTGGCAATTTTTATTAGTTGCCTCGGGTTGTTTGGTATGGCTTCATTTTCTGCGGAACAACGGATAAAAGAGATAGGTATTCGAAAAGTTCTTGGTGCATCAGTAATTAACTTATGGAGCTTATTGTCCAAAGAATTTGTGACATTGGTTCTAATAACTCTTCTGATTGCAGTACCTCTTTCCTATTATCTTATGAACAACTGGCTACAGAATTATCAGTATAGAACAGAGATCTCCTGGCGGGTTTTTGCAATAACTGCTGTTGGAGCAATTTTTATTACACTCCTAACAGTAAGTTTTCAAACTATTAAAGCTGCATTGACAAACCCTGTAAATTGTTTAAGAACGGAATAGAATAACTGTGCTACTAATTAGTAAATTTCAATCCAGCGTACTTGACAGTAACACTATGAAAAAATCTTATATCACATTTGTTTGATCCGGAACCTGTACTGGTTCCTTAATCTGATGTTTCGCAAGTTTTTTTTTCAGTATCCCTTCAAGCCGGTGATGAGACGGGACCAAAATAGCGGCAATCAGGACAAGGGCCAGCAGCATTAGCACTGGCGTGTGATGAGTCCGGGATTCCAGCCAGGGATGTATCAGCAGCGAAATAAATTCAAAAAACAATAAGAGTCCGACCAGGACCATGAACTCGATCACGCCGGGTTTGATTTTTTTTCTTCGAAGTATCACAACCAATAAAAAAAACAGCGGGATAAAGGCCGCAATGGCCAGAAGCTGTATGTTTTCACTGCGGTCCTCCTCGGCCCTGATGCGGTCCGAATCCATTTTCTGCTCCCTGATCTGTTCCTTGAAAACGAGTGTCTGAAATTCTCGCGCTTTTTGCTGATTGTATAGGCTGTCTTTGATAGCCATACTAAGTTCCATATAACGTACCGTGCTGTCAAAGTTATTCCTCGAGCGGTAAGCCTGGGAAATCAAATCGGCCGCCTCAAGTTCACCGAGCTGAAAAGGAGTTGAACGACCGATATCAAGTGTTTTTTTTGCGTAAGCAATACCTGAATCGGTTTTGGATATTGCGAGGCAGGCCTTTGCCATCCCATTGCAGGCTTCCATTAAATCCTTATATACTTTTTGTGATTCCAGAAGTGCAATGCTCTGATCGTAAAATCGGATGGCCCGGAGGTAATCCTGTTTTTTATAGTAAACATTTCCAAAGATCAATGGTATATATCCGTAGTGCGGCTTGCCGTTATTTTTCAAATCATTTTCTGCAGCCATATTCAAATACCGAATGGCAGAATCAAGGTTTCCGGATTTTTCATAGATACTCCCTATGATGGTATAGATGTCCGTTATAATGGTTTTGCCGGCGATTGATTTACATTTTTCCGCATACAAAAGAGCATTGGAATAGTCTGACTGGTCTCGATATATGGAAGCCAATGCACGGTAGGTGTCTGCAATTGCTTTCTGATCACCCAGTTTTTCGAAAATTTGAAGTGCCTGAAGAATGAAGGAAAGTGCTTTTGGATAATTGCCCATGATCCAATAGTTCCCACCGAGTAGATAGAAGGCCTGGCCTCCCGCCTGTTTCAGGTTTGACTTCTCTGCCAGTAGCAGGGACTGTTGTGCATAACGGATACTGGAATCCGTGTTTAAGAAAATGAATTTTTCAGCCGATTCTATAAGCAACCGAATGGATGCGGTATCGGATTGAGATGGTTCACCGGTCACCGCCAGTGTACGGACGAATAGCAGTATTGACAATATGAAATATTTCATATTTTGGTATTTAACAGAAAAAGATAAGACTTTTACAAAAGTCTTTGTAATTTAATTGATACGTCACTGTGTTCTTGTTTCTCTAATAATTATTATACTAAGAATTAAAAATTGTCCGGACCATCTGAAATATATCAAATGATTGAGCATCTTTTCCGGCATGAATCCGGCAGGATTGTTTCAGTTTTAACGAGAATATTTGGCTCGGAAAATCTTGAAATGGCGGAAGACGTCGTGCAGGATTCTCTGCTGGAAGCCCTGAAACAATGGACCTATAAAGGAATTCCCGACAATCCGTCCGGTTGGATATACCGGGTGGCAAAGAACAAGGCACTCAGAATCGTCAATCGCGATAAATATAAAAAGCAATACGTTTCCGATGTTGTTCACTGGCTGCAATCAGAATGGACCGCTATACCAGCTGCGGACCAGCTTTTTTCCGAAAGTCAGATTGTCGACGATCAGCTGAGGATGATGTTTACCTGCTGTCATCCGTCCGTTTCCCCGGATTCCCAGATTGCCCTGATTTTAAAAACTCTTTGCGGGTTCAGCATATCTGAAATTGCCCGGGCCTTTCTGACCGCAGATGAAAATATCCAGAAACGCCTAGTAAGGGCAAGGCAAAAAATCAGGGAAAGCAAGGTTTTATTTGAAGTACCGCAGGGCACCGAATTAAAGTCAAGATTACAAACAGTACTGGAAGCCATTTACCTGCTGTTTAATGAAGGGTACAGTGCTTCAGGCGGCATTCAGTTAATAAAATCTGAGGTTTGTGAGGAAGCGATCAGGCTGGCGGAAATCATTGTCAGTCATCCTTCTTTTACTGATACGCCCGACGTTTATGCGCTGCTTGCGCTGATGCAATTAAATGCTTCGAGACTCAAAGCAAGGCTGGATGAAGCCGGTAATATTCTCACTCTGGAGCGGCAGGATCGTTCAGTATGGGATCTTGCCCTGATGGAAAAAGGGTTTTCAAATCTAAGAAAATCCATTACGGGGGAAGAGATTTCCGTTTATCACATATTGGCTTCTATTTCCTCCTATCATTGTTCGGCTGCCAGTTTTGAAACAACAGACTGGAAAAGCATTCTTTTTTTATATGATAAGCTGATGCAGTCTGATCCCTCGCCGGTGGTATTACTTAACCGGTCCATTGCCCTGGCGAAAGTGGAGGGAACAGAAACAGCCCTGGCAGAACTTGAAAACCTGAAAAATGTACAGGCGCTCAGGTCTTATCATTTGTTATATTCTGTACTTGCGGAGTTTTATGTGGAGTTGAGCCGGTTTGGGGAAGCTGCCAGCATGCTACGGGAGGCCATTAGACTGGCGCCTCTTCCGGCTGAAAAAGTCTTCCTCAGTAACAAACTGACCCAATGCGAAAAAATAGTTTTATAACCATGTCCTCGTTGGCTGGTTTCATGTCTCTACTAAGTATAAACAAGTAAAAAATCATAAAATGAAAGAGTTTTTGTTGATTCTAAAAACAGAAGGCAGCGTATGGACCGACCTTTCCCCTGAACAGCTTCAAAAACACCTGGAGCATGGGGGTGCCTATATCGGTAACCTGATTAAGGAAGGGAAACTGAAAAATGCAAACCCGGTGGATAAAGGAAGCCGGCTGGTTTCCAGCAACAATGGAGTGATCAAGGACGGCCCCTTCAATGAAAGTAAGGAAGTGGTCGCCGGATATTTCCATATCGTGGCTAAAGACATGGACGAAGCACTGGCGATTGCCAAGGCCAATCCAATCTTTAACGATATACCGACCAAAATTGAAGTTCATCCGATGATGGCCATCAAAGAGCCTGATTAATAAAAATAATATGAAGAATTCTATACTTCTTATATGTCTGGTAGCGGTTTTGACTTCTTGCAATTCCGGAAGGGGTACGGATGCCAGTTCGGTTGGCGAAGTTCCGCGGAAGGATACCCTTCAGTATGCTTATAAAGCAACCTATTCTTCCGATATCAGCGTGCCGGGTAACCCGCTGAATGCACAAAAGGTATTGCAGGTCTGGAAAATGTTTGAGACTGCAAAAATTCAGGATATGAAGCCCTACTTCGCTGATAGCGTTACATACGATGATGCCCATGGAATGCATTTTTTCGGGCCGACAGAAAAACTGCTTGCTTATGCAAAGTCTGATATTGACAACCTCGATTCCATGCGATTTGATATTGTCATGTGGCAAAGCGCGCATGTAAATGATAAAAACGAAGACTGGGTGAATATCTGGTCAAGAGAAAGAAGATATTCAAAAAATGGCGGCAAAGCCGATACGGTGTTAATGCAGGAAAACTGGAAAATGAAAGACGGAAAAGTGGTTGCTTTTGATCAGTATCTGGCCAGCCACTGAGCGTTGCAGATATATTCACTCGCTGGAAAGGCCGGCTGAGTTAAAGTGTTATGCGACCCTTTAATACATAAGTGGGCATGTTTTAGATTTAACAGAAGAAAATATTCTCGCGATCGTTAGGAACTATGATTTTGGAATCGGAAGAAGCAGCGAGGGTTGCAGATGTGTTTAAAAGACGGATTAGGAAAAGACAGAATAGAGAAAAAAAATAATATGGAATATGTTAATTAATGGTATGGGGAAAGTTCTTTATAATCATATTATATTTATTCCTTGTGCTATAAGTTCGTGCTACTCTTGCAACTAAGATGTAATGTCATTTCAGGACATCAATCTCTAATTTACACCAGCCAATCACTACTCCACCTTCAAACTTTTTATCGGGTTTGTATTAGCTGCCCTGATGGCCTGGAAGCTAATGGTCAGCAGAGCGACAATTGTGGTAGCCAGCCAAGCGGCTAAAAATACCCGCCAATTGATATGTACGCGGTATTGTGTTAATTCGTCGTGTTCGTGATCGATCTTATTTCCACACTACCATCCATTTCATAAATAGGGCATTTCTGAGCAATGGAAGAGGCCTCGTCCATATTCGCAGCTTTAATTACGAAAATTGAGCTTACTTCTTCTCCATTTTTAGAGTAAGCCGCATTATTTAATGTCCTCGCCGATCCTGAGATGGTTCTGCCATCTGCGGCAGGTCTGAGGCCGGTAACTAATTTCCCGCTTCGGGCGAGTTCGCCGATAAAAACACCCCAGTGCTGAGTATTGGATTTTAGCATGTCGGCATCAGGCACTTTCATACCCGATTTATATCTGACAATGAGTAAAAACTCCCGGGTGCTATCGCCGGGGTTCCTTTGGGCGAACAGGCAATGAGTCGCACAGATCAAAAAAATCAAAAAAAATCCTTTTTTCATAAAATGATATTTTAAAATGTTATTTAGTTTTTGTCCTTAAAAAGAGTCCGATAATAAGAGTTGCAATCGTTCCCATGACGAGTTGCCCAACCAGGGCCATCGCCACCTGGGCACCAGTCGAAAATTCCTTTCTAACTGAAGCCAATCGTTGATTTATTTCGTCCGGTGATTTACCGGCTTCTGTTAAAGTCTGTTGAGTGTCTCGCACCATAAAATCTGAATACCCGGGATTGATCTTTGTGCAATACAGGAAAGTAAAAATCGAAGCAAGGACAGCAGTGATCAGGGATATCATAGTGCCTGTTTTGACGGCCTGTCCAAAGGTTAATGTGTTGGCCATTTTCCGCTTCTCTTCCCTTATTCCCCAATAAATGCCCATCGCAAGGATTAAAATACTGAACAGCCCGGAAACACTGCGAATATCTGCAGCCGGTATACTTTTATGAAAGAAGGCACCGTTCAACCCGCTGACGATCGTAAAACTGACGATTCCCCACAGCCCGCTGATCAGACCTGTCCACAGGCCGTATTTGGTAATTGTTTTCATGAAAGCTCTTGATGTTACTGTTAATTTGAGATTGCCGAATATCCCAACATATTCGTCATAAAGCAAATAAAGGGGGGTGGAAAAAGGATGGAGACCTATAAGACCAGCCGTTTTTCAGTCAGTTCTGAATATTTCTTCCTGGCTTCCTTTCGGTTGCTAACAGAGATCTTTGAGTAAATATGATTGACATGCGTTTTTACCGTGCTCAGTTCAATGAATAAAGCAATGGCTATTTCCTTATTCGTTTTTCCTTCAGCCACCATTTGAAGAACTATAGTCTCCTTGTTGCTAAGTAAATCCAGCAAACTTCCCTGAGCAAGGACGGGCGCGACTTGTTTTCTATATCTTGAATTAAGAAGAATGCCAGAGGTCAGGAAGAAAACGGCTACCAGGCAGAGGTAATAATCCAGTTTAAGGTAGCGATATATAACAAGCAGGCTGATTGCCTGAAATAGAATGATTGTCGTCCCAGTCAGTAAACCTATCCAAATAATTACGGAATGATTCTTTATGAATTCCTTTAAACCATAGGTCTTGATTAACTGCATAGACCATTCAGGTTTTTAGCGTTTTTTCACCATTCTGTAACATGATTAAGGCTTTTGCGGCTCTTGAGTGCCGAGTATCTTCCTGCTTGGCAGATCCAACCCAGTCCCAATATCCCTCCTTATAGGATTTTGAAAGAGCCTCAAAAAAAACCTTGGCTTTCATATCTTTAGCCAGTAATACTTCAAGTTCTGGAGGTATTCCCTGGATGTGCTCGCCTTTCGGTAACATATGTTTTCTTTGGAAACCCAAAATAAGGAATGTTTTCAAAAGAAAAATCCTTTTTTGAGGGAAGGCTTTTTTCAACGGTTTTAAGAAATTTAAAGAATTCTTTGAGATTTAAATTCTAAAAGTAATGTATTGGTTGGCGATTGGCCGTTGTTCTCATTCTGTTTTATTTCCGTTGAATTCTTCTCGAAGTTTATCCAATCGAAGGTGAGCTTCTAATCCGTTAATAATTCCTTTTAGGGGTTGGGATGATTAAAATTTGTGATAAATGAATTAGAGAAGGCGGTTTAAGATAAAACTAACTCCTTGTTTTTCCAAACTGACATGATTAAACAATTCCAGCACTGTTTAAAATATTGAATTTATTTTCGGCGGATCTGCAATAAATTTAGGCAAATTAGAAATTGCTGATTTTTGATCCTTTGGTCGAAATCTCTTATAGGTCTTGTGCACATATTCAGTACTCGTGTGACCAAGCAACAGCGCCACTGTTGCGTCATCTACCATTGCATCTTGCAATAGTATAGAAAAACTTAGTCTAGCACTATGCCATGTAATATGCTTTTTAATGCCTGCAGCCTTACACCAGGTATCCAAGGTTCTCAAAGCCATATCCTGCGAAGGCAACTTAAAAACCAAACCAGGCAATATCCCAGGTTGCAATCTTGCTATACGCTTTTCTAATATGGACAGGGCGACCGGATGGAGAACAACCTTATGTTCAACGAGCGTCTTTTCCTGATTGATGGTAAAGGTAAGCTCGTCATTTTTAAAGTGTTTCCAGCTAAGTGGTTTTACATCGCACCACCTTAAGCCAGTATAGCAGCATAAAATAAAAGCGTCCCGAACGTCCGAATCTAAACAAGGTGTTCCTATGATCGAAAGGTATTCTTCGACCTCCAGATGTTCCTTGCGTTTATGATTCTTATTGGCTTTTGAGGCTAAATCCTCAGTTGGGTTAATCTTAAAATAACCTTCTTTAGTAGCTGCTTTGAGAACCCGTTTAAAACGCGCAAAATAATTCATGGGAGTGTCCCCATTGAATTTATCAAGCAAGTATTTGCGAAACCGATGACAGAGATTTTCTGTTACCTCAATTGGCGGAAGGAATGGTTTTAAAAGAAATGCCTTAAAATGACTAAAACTTCCTTCCAGGTGCCGGTTACCTGTCTGCCGGTTTTTTTTCACGAACTCAGCATAGTAATCCAAAAAATTGGATTTATAAAAATGTTTTGGAATGTACCCGGCAGCAATTGCCTGCTGGTCCAGGATCATCTGGGATTTTTTATTCTCCAAAATTGCCAGGGATTCTTTGTTGTGATTTTTCTGTAACTGGTCTTTGGGCTTTGAGTATGTGAATATGCCTGTTGAGATTCTTTGGCCTGCTTCTCTTCCCCAGGATAATGAATAAAAGATTCTGGATTCTCCTTTTCCCCGCGATTGCTTTTTGATAACAGTAATGCCCATAGACAAGATTTGGTGGGTCAAAACTACAAATCTCGTGGGTCATCCGTGGGTCACCAAATGAGGTAGAAAGGGGGGAAAAGGGTCGATTTTTGACCCACCAAAAAATGAAACCCATTGAATATCAATGGGTTCATCTAATTTTTGGTGCCCGGGACTGGATTCGAACCAGCACATCCTTGCGAACGCTGCGACCTGAACACAGTGCGTCTACCAATTTCGCCACCCGGGCAAGGGGTGCAAATGTAAAGAAGAAAAAAGATAATAGAAAGTAGAAAATAGGGAATGCCCTATTTTCTACTTTCTACTTTCTATTCTCTCTCTACGCGCTCACACTAAAATCCCTCAACGCATCATTTAAACTTGTTTTCAGATCAGTGCTGCTTTTACGCTTGCCAATGATGAGTGCACAACCTACCTGGTATTCACCTGCAGGAAATTTTTTGGTATATGATCCGGGAATCACGACGCTTCGCGCCGGAACACGGCCTTTGTACTCTTTGGGCTCTTCTCCACTGACATCAATGATTTTTGTGCTTTGTGTGAGTACCACATTGGCGCCGAGCACCGCTTCCTTTTCAACATGAACGCCTTCCACCACAATGCAGCGGGAACCGATAAAGCAACCGTCTTCTATGATTACGGGAGAAGCCTGCAGCGGTTCGAGCACGCCGCCAATGCCCACTCCGCCACTGAGGTGAACGCCTTTGCCGATCTGCGCACAACTGCCCACCGTGGCCCAGGTATCGACCATGCTGCCCTCATCTACATAAGCGCCGATATTGACATAGCTCGGCATCAATACCACCTGTTTCGCGACATAGGCACCATAACGGGCAACTGCATGCGGAACGGCACGAACACCCAATGCGGCATAATCTTTTTTTAGATCCATCTTATCGTAAAACTCAAAAGGCGGGAGGGTCCAAGTCTTCATGGCCTGGATGCCAAAATACATCAGGATCGCCTGTTTAACCCATTCATTCACCTGCCATCCTTTTTCAATCGGGGAAGCCACGCGAAGACGCCCCTTATCCAGTTCCTCGATCACCTCCCTGACGGCATTGCTGTGCTGCCCGTCTTTCAACAAATCCCTGTCTGCCCAGGCTTCGGCGATCAACGCTTTCCACTCCATGATTATTTTTTTTGCAAAAATATGAGCAGGATGGTAGAATTTTAGCATTCAGCAGAACTATATTTTATGGGTAATTCGTCCCCGCGGCATCCTATTCATCCTAAAATCCTGTAAATTCTGCTCCTATTTGACTATGCCTGATTTTTCATCGGATATCGAATCCTGTCTTCAAACACTCCGCAGCGGGGGGATCATCCTCTATCCAACGGATACGATCTGGGGAATTGGTTGTGACGCAACGGATCCGGTTGCTGTCGGTAAAGTATATGCGCTGAAGAAAAGGCCGGAAAAGAAAAGTATGATTGTCCTCCTGGCCGATGAACGCGATGTCCTGAAATATGTCAGTCAGCCGGATCCGGCGATATTCAATTTTCTGCAAAGCACCCGCAAACCGACCACCGTCATCTACTCCGGTGCAGTAGGACTTGCTCAGAACCTGGGTGAGGATGGCACCATCGCCATCAGGGTGGTGAAAGATGATTTTTGTAAACAGCTGATCAAAAGGTTTCGAAAACCCATTGTGTCGACTTCCGCGAATATTTCCGGACAAGAGCCGCCTGCTTTTTTTGATGAGGTTCAAACAGCGGTGCGGCAGGGGGTTGATTATATCGTTCAATACCGCAGGGATGAGAAGG